>JADMIO011197770.1_pt1 | contig 23077 bp, 22 predicted proteins | sample 8958161 | NCBI WGS metagenome assembly JADMIO01 (sample SAMN16585339, study PRJNA669376) | soil metagenome | isolation source: Crop rotation soil | place: USA: Cullars Rotation, Alabama | collected 2011 | reverse complement strand
CGAGCACGGCGTGGCCGGTCACGTAGGCGAGCGCCGTGAAGGCGGCGGCGGACACGGCGAACGTGCTGATCGCCAGGCCGTCGAGACCGTCGGTGAGATTCACCGCGTTGCTCGCGCCGACGAGCACGAGCACGGTGAAGACCACGTAGAACCAGCCGAGGTCCGGAATCAGGTTCTTGAAGAACGGAAAGATGAGGCGCGTGTTGTAGAGCGGCGGATTCTGCTGCGAGAGCAGCAGCACGGCAAGGCCCACGGCAAGCGCCACGACAACCTGGCCGCCCATCTTGTAGCGCGGGATCAGTCCGTGATGCGACCGGCGCACGATCTTCAGGTAGTCGTCGGTGAAGCCGACGGCGCCGAACGCCGCCGTCGCCAGCACCGCGATCCAGATGTACGAATTCGACAGGTCGGCCCAGAGCAGCGTCGGAACGAGCGCCGACGTGAGAATCAGCAGCCCGCCCATCGTCGGCGTGCCGGCCTTGGCGCGGTGCGACTGCGGACCCTCCTGCCGGATGACCTGCCCGATCTGGAAGTCGCGCAGCTTGCGGATCATCCACGGTCCGAGCAGCAGGCTGAGCGCCAGCGCCGTCAGGCTCGCCGCCGCGGTCCTGAAGGTGATGTAGCGCGTGACGTTGAAGACCGTGGCGTAGGTGTGGAGCGGATAGAGGAGGTTGAACAGCATCAGGCGAACTCCTCGGCAATCCGATCCGCAATCAGATCCGTGCGCGTGCCGCGCGATCCCTTGACGAGCACGACGTCGCCCGCGCGCAGCGCGCTGGCGACCGGCGCTGCCGCCGCCTCGCTCTTCTCGAAATAGGTGACGCTCGACGCGGGCATGCCGGCGGCCACGGCTTCCTCCGCCAGCGCCCGTGCCGGCGCGCCGCCAACGGCGAAGAGCGCGTGCAGGCCGGCGGCGGCCGCCGCCCGTCCACACTCGCGATGCTTCTCCTCGGCGAACGCGCCGAGCTCGAGCATCTCGCCGAGCACGGCAATCCGGCGCGCGGCGCGGCTCTCCCGCGCGATGACGTCGAGCGCCCGCTGCAACGCCGCCGGGCTCGAGTTGTAGGAATCGTCGACGAGCGTCACGCCGCCGCGCAGGCGATGCACCGCGCCGCGGCGGTCGGAGGGGCGCAGCGCCGCCGCGCGCGCGACGATGGTGTCGAGCGGAATGTCGAATTCCAGCGCGACGGCCGCGGCCGCGAGCACGTTCGCCAGGTTGCCGCGCCCAAGCAGCGGCGTCTCGACGACGCGCTCGCCGGCCGGCGTCACGACGCGCGCGCGCATACCCGCGATGCCGAGGTCCTCGACGTCGAGCGCACGCACCGTCGCCCCTGCCGCTTCGCCGAAGGTGACCAGGCGACCGGCGAACCGCGCGGCGCGCGCCATCAGCCGCTCGTCGTCCGCGTTGCAGACCAGGACGTCGTGCGGCTGCGCCGCTTCGAGAATCTCCGCTTTGGCGTCGGCGATGGCCTCGGGAGACGCGAAGAAACCGAGGTGCGCGTCGCCGACGTTCGTCCAGACGCGAATGTCCGGATCGGCGATCGCCACCAGCGTGCTGATCTCCCCGGCGTGATTCATCCCCAGTTCCATCACCGCCACGTCGGGCCTGTCGCGCAGCTGCAGGAGCGAGAGCGGCAGACCGATGTGATTGTTCAAGTTGCCCTTGTTCTTGACGACGCGGAACCTCGTCGACAGCAACTCCGCGATGGTGTCCTTCGTCGTCGTCTTGCCCGCGCTGCCGGTAATCGCCACCACCTTCGCGTCTGTCGCTTCCCGTACCGCGTGCGCCAGGTCCTGCAGCGCGACCGTCGTGTCGCCGACTTCGACGATCGCGGGCGGGCCGACGTTATCGGACGGGCCGAGCTTGAGGTCGGCCCCTGCCGCAACGAGAGCTCCCCTCGCCCCACGTCGCAACGCCTCACCCACGAAGGCGTGGCCGTCGAAGCGCGCGCCGCGCAACGCGATGAAGAAGTCGCCCGCCTGCAGCGCGCGCGAATCGGTGGTGATGTTGCCGACCACCTGTTCCGGATCGCCGGAAACGATCCGCCCGGCGACCGCCGCCGCCACCCATCCAACCGTCACACGAAGAGCGCTCACCCGACCCGCGACTTCTCGCGCCGCGCCTCCAGCGCTGCACGCGCCACCGCCACGTCGTCAAACGGAAACGTACGGCCGCCGACCTCCTGATACTTCTCGTGCCCCTTGCCGGCGATGAGCACGACGTCGTCAACCGTGGCGAGATCGACGGCATGCGCGATGGCCGCGCGGCGGTCGGCGATCGTCAGCAATTCGGCCTTGCCCTGCCGCGTCTCCGGTTCCGCGCCACGCTTCACCTCGTCGATGATGCGCGCCGGATCTTCGCCGCGCGGGTTGTCGGAAGTGATCACCACCACGTCGCTCAGGCGCGCGGCAACCATGCCCATCAGCGGCCGTTTCGTCCTGTCGCGGTCGCCGCCGGCGCCGAACACCGTGATCAGCCTGCGTGCGGCGAGCGGGCGCGCGGTCTCCAGCAAATTGCGCAGCGCATCATCCGTGTGCGCGTAATCGACGATGACGGTGATGTCGTCGGTAACGGATGACACCACTTCGAAGCGGCCCGGCACACCATCGAGCGTGCGCAGCCCCTCTTCGACGGCGGTCAGTGGCACGCCGAGGGCAGCCGTCGTGGCGGACGCGGCGAGGATGTTGTAGACGTTCGGCCGGCCCACGAGCTTCGACGTCACATGCGCCACACCCTGCGGCGTACGGACATCGAAGGTGAGTCCGTCGAACCCGAAGGTCAGCGGTCCCGGCGTGACGTCGGCGTCGCGATTGATCGAATAGGTCACTGGCCTGCTGGCCACCTCCGTCAGCGACACGCCGCGCGGATCGTCGACGTTGAGGATGGCCGGCGCAGCGGGCGGCAGGATCGCGAAGAGCCGGCGCTTGGCGGCAAAGTACGACTCCATGTCCTGGTGAAAATCGAGGTGGTCGCGTGTCAGGTTCGTGAAGACGCCAGCAGCAAAGCGGATTCCATCGACGCGGTGCATCGCCAGCGCGTGCGACGACACTTCCATCACGCACGCGCCGCAGCCGGCATCGCGCATCTGACGCATGAAGCCCTGCACGTCCGGCGCTTCCGGCGTCGTGCGCGTCGCGGCGATTTCTCGGCTGCCGATCCGATAGGTCACGGTGCCCATCAAGCCGCAGCGGATACCGGCGGCTTCGAAAATTGCGTGCGTCAGGTAGCTTGTCGTCGTCTTGCCGTTGGTGCCGGTGATGCCGACCACCTGCATCTCCCGGCTCGGATGCCCGAAGAACTCCGCCGCCAGATGCGCGAGCGCCAGGCGCGCATTGCTCACCACGATCCACGGCACGTGCACGTCGGTCGGAGCCGCTCCCTCGGCGACGACCGCGACCGCTCCGGCGGCGACTGCCTGCGGCGCGAACACGGCGCCGTCGGCTTTCTGGCCAGCCAGTGCAACAAATACCGACCCGCGCGCGGCCGCCCGCGAGTCGTAGATCACGCCCGTGCACGGCGCGTCGAGCGCCGCATCCGCAGGAATGATCGGCGGCTGCCCGGGCAGCTCGCGCGTCAGGACCTGCAGCAGGTGGCGAACGGTCATGGCGTGGCCGCGAGTTGCCGTTCCAACGAAAGCGTCGCCGCCGTTTCGCGATCGATGCGCGCACCGGGCTCCGGCGTCTGGCGCGCGACGTTGCCGGCGCCGTTGATGCGCGCCGTCAGGCCGAGCCGCGCCAGGGTGCGCAGCGCGTCGCGCGCGCTCAATCCACGCAGGTCCGGAAACACCGCCATCGTTCCGCCGGAGACGCCGTTGACGGTGACGATGGCCGGCGCCACGGCCGTTGACGTCGTCAACGCGTGATCGTCGCGCGCATCGCGATGCACGGCGAGCACGGGAGGCGCGGGATTGACCGTTGGCGGCACACCGAGTTGCTGCAGCGCGGCGGCGGCAATGGCCTTGAAGATCGGCGCGGCGACCGTGGCGCCATACGGCGGCACCTTGTGCGGCGAGTCGACGACTACGACGATCGTGAAGACCGGCTTTCGCGACGGGGCGAAGCCGACGAACGAGACGTTGTAGTCGGTGTTCGAGTAGCGGCCGTTCTCGACCTTCTGCGCCGTACCGGTCTTGCCCGCCACCGTGTAGCCGTCGATCTGCGCCGGCCGGCCCGTGCCGCGTTCGACGACGGCCTCCATGATGGCGGTGACGGCGGCGGCCGTGTCGCGATCGATCGCCCGCGCCAGCACCTTGCGCGGCACGGCCTTGCGTACGCCGTCGCGCGTCACCGCGCGGACGACGCGCGGCTGCAGCAGCTCGCCGCCATTGGCGATCGAGCTCACCGCCGCCGCCATCTGCAGCGGCGTCACGCCGACCTGGTATCCCATCGACATCGACGCCAGCGCGCTCTCGGTCTGCCTGGCCGGATCCCAGAGGATGCCCGGACTCTCCGACGGAAAGTCAGGCGAGGTCGCATGGCCGAAGCCGAAGCGCCGCGCGTAGAGGCCCATGCGCTCCGCGCCGATTCTCAGGCCGACTTTGATCGCGCCGACGTTGCTCGAGCGGACGATCACGTCGGTGAACGTCAGCACGCCGTAGTTGTGATGCCGGTCCTCGTCGACGACGCGCGCGCCGAAGCGGATGACGCCGGGATTGGTGTCGACGGGATCCGACGGCGTGAGAATCTTCTGCTCGAGGGCGGCGGAGGCCGTCACGATCTTGAAGGTCGAGCCCGGTTCGTACAAGTCCTGGATGGCGCGGTTGCGCCGCTGCTGGTCGTCGAAGCTGCGATAGGCGTTCGGATTGAAGGTCGGAAAGTTCGCCAGCGCGAGGATCTCCCCGCTGCGGGGATCCATCACGATCGCGCAGCCGCCCTCGGCGCCGGCGCGCTCCACGCCCGCCTGCAGTTCGCGCTCGGCGATGTGCTGCAGATATTCGTCGATCGTCAGCTCGAGATCCGCCCCCCGTGTCGAGGGACGCTCGACGCGGCTGAACGCGTGCCGTTTGGCGTCGGTCTGAATGAGCACCGTGCCGGCGTGTCCTTTGATCAGATTGTCGTAGGTTGCCTCGATGCCGGCGAGCCCGTTGTTGTCGAGACCGACATAACCGAGCAGGTGCGCCGCCAGCTCCTTGTTGGGATAGAAGCGGCGGTTCTCCTTCATGAAGCCGACGCCCTCGAGCTGGAGGTCGGCGACACGGCGCGCCTGGTCCGGCGTCACCTGCCGGCGGACGTAGGCGAAGGCGCGGCCGCGGCGGATGCGCTCGGCGAGCGACTGGCGATCCGCGGAGGAGCAGTCCGCCAGCGCGGCGCACAGCGCGGCCGCCGCCCGGTCGGCGTCGGCAATTTCCGTCGGCACCGCGTAAATCGAATCGGCGTCGACGCTATAGGCGAGCACGCGGCCGCGGCGATCGAGGATCTCGCCGCGCTTGCCGGAGGCGGCCACGGTGCGCAGCTGCTGGCGTTCGGCGCGGGCCGCGAGATCGGCGTGACGGTAGACCTGCAGGTAGACGAGACGCGCCTCGATGGCCGTGGACCAGAGGAACAGGCCGACGGCCGCGACGACAATCCGGCTTTTCAGCGTCGTGCGCCAGGCGTGGGCGGTATCGGCCACGTAATCGGTTCCCTTCTCTTACCGGCGCGCGACGACAGACTTCGGCGGAGGCGGCGTGGACGTCACGCGCTCGATTACCGTCGCCTCGTTGGCCGCGGGCGCGACCATCCCCAGGCGGCCGGTGGCCAGCCGCTCGATGCGCGCCGGCGAGCGCAGCGTGTCGATTTCGAGCCGCAGATGACGGTTGACCTCCTCCTCGGCGGCGCGTTCCTTCTGCATCTGCTCGATGCGGTAGCCGTGGCGCAGCAGCTCGAAGTGCTGCCAGGCGGAGAACAGGAGCACCGCCACGAGAAACGCCCCGACCGCCACCGAGTGCCACATTTCGCGATGGCGATCGCGATCGACCTCGCGGACGATCGGGTTGTTGCGGACATCCTTCTTGATCGCGTATTCGAACTCGCCGCTCATCACCCCTGTCCGATCTCCGCCGCGCGCAGCTTGGCGCTGCGCGCCCGCGGGTTGCGTTCGATTTCCGCCTCGCCGGGGACGACGGGGCGCTTCGTGCGCAGGCGCAGACCGAAGCCTTCGTGCTGCAGCGCGCGCAGCGTGTGCTTGACGATGCGGTCCTCGAGCGAATGGAAGGTGATGACCGCCATCCGTCCGTTCGCGCCGAGGCGCCGCGCCGTGTCGCCGAGAAAGCTGTCGAGCCCCTCGAGCTCGCGGTTCACCCAGATGCGAATCGCCTGGAATGTCCGCGTCGCCGGATCAATTCGCATGTACCCCTTGCGTGGAATCGCCTTCCGCACGATCTCCGCGAGCTGCCCCGTCGTCTCGATGGGGCTGCGCGCGCGCGCGGCGACGATCGCCCTGGCGACGCGCCGCGAATGGCGCTCCTCGCCGAACTCGTAAATCAGGTCCGCCAGCGTCCGCTCGTCAACTCCGCGCACGGCCTCGGCGGCCGTGGGCCCGGCCGTCGTGTCCATCCGCATGTCGAGCGGATCGTCCTGGCGAAAACTGAATCCCCTCCCCGGCTCGTCCAGCTGCATCGACGACACGCCGAGATCCGCGAGCACGCCGTCCACCTTCTCCACGCCGCGCTCGTCGAGCACCGCGCCGATGCGTCGGTAGTCGGCGTGCACCACCTCGACGCGATCGCCGAACTCCTCGAGCGCCGCCCGCGCCGCGCGGACCGCGGCCGGGTCGCGATCAAGGCCGATCAATCGCGACGCACCTGCCGTCAGCAGGGCGCGCGCGTGTCCCCCCAGTCCCACCGTGCAGTCGACGAACACTCCTCCGCGCGCCGGCTCGAGATGCTCGAGCACTTCGGCGACCATGACGGGCTCGTGCTGGCTCATGGCTCATATCCCGTGCTCCGACAGCCTCAGGCCGTCCTCGTCCGTCCACTGATCGCGCGCCAGCTTCTGCGCGAAGCGCTCTTCGTTCCACACTTCGAGGTAATCGATCTTGCCGAACACGCGCACATCGCCGACGATGGACGCGCTGTCGCGCAGCAGCGGCGGGACGACGATGCGGCCCTGCGCATCGAGCTCGCTTTCCTGGCCGTAATAGCTGACGCGATCGAGAAACTTGAGGCGCGAGGGATGATTCGCCGGCATCTTCGACAGCCGGCTTTCGATGTCGAGCCAGACGGCCATCGGATAGATGCGGACCGATTCGCCCTCCACGCTGGTGACGAACACGTCGGGCCCGCGCTGGTCCTGGATCAGGCCGCGGAAAAGGGTCGGAATTTTCAAACGACCCTTGTCGTCGATGCGTGTCGGAGCGCTCCCTCGCAGGCCTTTTTGGTCCACTTTCGTCCACAAAAATCCACTCGGATAGTAAGACTTGGCGCAATTCGAAGTCAATCGCCAAATCCTTCTCGGCTTTGCACTTACGTAAAATCTTCGCCTTAGCTTCGACCTGCGGATCGGCTTGCGGGGTCGGACCCCGTCAACGGCTTGTAGCGGGGTCCGACCCCGTAAACGGGTTGTAGCGGGGTCCGACCCCCTTCACGGGGCGACTCAAGTTCGCGGTAGGCTGAGAGTTCATGCTTCGTGCGGCGCTGATCGGTGTTCCTTCCAGCGGTAAAACCACTCTCTTCCAGTTGATGACCAGCATTCACGACGCCCCGCGCGGCAAAGGGGACGTGAACATCGGCATCTCGAAGGTCCCCGACGACCGCCTCGACACGCTGACGGCGATGTACAACCCGAAGAAGCGCGTGCCCGCGACCGTCGAGTTCACCGACATCGCCGCCGCCGGCCGCGCCGCCGGCGCACAGGCGCTCGTCGACGTCGCCGGCTACAAGAACGCGGATGCGCTCGTCCACCTCGTCCGCGCCTTCCGCGACCCGTCGATTCCGCATCCGTCCGGATCGATCGATCCGGCGCGCGATGCGCAGACGATGGAAGACGAATTGATCCTGGCCGACCTCGGACTCGCCGAACGGCGGCTCGAACGCATCGAGAAGGATCTGAAGCGCGGCAAGTCGGCGGAGCTGCAGAAGGAACGGGATCTGGTGCAGCGCTGCAAGGACGCGCTCGAACACGGCACGCCGCTGCGCGCGCTGCAACTGGGCGGCGACGACCTGAAGATGCTGCGCGGGTTTCAGTTCCTCTCCGCCAAGGCGCTGCTCCTCGTCATCAACCTCGACGAGAACGACGTCGCCGATGTCGGCTCCGACCTCGCCCGCGCCGCCGAGAAAGCGGGCCTGACGTCCTTTCTCGCCCACGCGTCGACGCGCGCCATCGCGCTCTGCGCGAAGATCGAGCTCGAAATCTCGCAGCTCGCCGCCGACGATGCGAAGGCGTTTCTCGCGGACCTCGGCCTGTCCGAATCGGGCCTCGATCGCGTGATTCGCACGACCTACGACCTGCTGGGCTACATCTCGTTCTTCACGGTCGGCGAGGACGAATGCCGCGCCTGGTCGATCGCGCGCGGCACCAACGCGCAGCTCGCCGCCGGCGAGATTCACAGCGACATTCAGCGGGGGTTCATCCGCGCCGAAGTGGTCGCCTACGATGCGCTCATCGCCCGCGGCTCGATGCACGCCTGCCGCGAACACGGCGAAGTGCGCCTCGAAGGCAAGGAATACATCGTCCAGGACGGCGATATCATCAACTTCCGCCACGCGACCTGAGTGAGACCGCTGCGGATTGTGATTCTCGAGGCGCAGGTGCCGTTCGTGCATGGCGGCGCCGAGATTCTGGTGCGCGAGCTCGCCGCGGCGTTGAGCGCGCGCGGCCACGAGGCGCAGATTGCCGCCGTGCCGTTCACGGACTACCCGCGGGACGAAATCTTCGCGGGCGCGCAGGCATGGCGGCTGCTCGACGTGAAGACCGCCGCCGGCCGCGATGTCGACCTCGTCATCGCGACGAAATTTCCCACCTACTTCGCCCGTCACCCGCGCAAGGTGCTCTGGCTGGTGCATCAGCACCGCGCCGCCTACGAGCTCGCCGGGACGGCGTTCAGCGACTTCGCGCACACGCCGCGCGACGTCGCGCTGCGCAAGCGGCTGATCGCGGCCGATACGCAGATGCTGCGTGAATGCGTCGGCCACTTCACCATCGCACGCACCGTCTCCGCACGGCTGCTGAAGTACAACGGCATCCCGTCGGAAGCGCTCTACAGCCCGCCGAAGCTCGCCGATCGACTGCACGGCGGCCCCTACGGCGATTACGTGCTGACGGTGACGCGCCTCGAGCACGTCAAGCGCGTGGACCTGACGATCGACGCCTTCGCGCACACGGAATCCCCGCTGCGCCTGCTCATCGCGGGAGACGGGTCGGCCCGTCACCAACTCGGCGAACACATCGTGCGCCGCGGCCTCACCGGGCGCGTGACGCTGCTTGGCCGTGTCGATGACCAGCGGCTGATCGAGTTGTATGCGGGGTGCCGCGCGGTCCTTTTCGCGCCATATCAGGAAGACTACGGATACGTGACGCTCGAAGCGTTCCTCGCGTGCAAGCCCGTGATCACCGCCAGCGATTCGGGCGGCACTCTCGAGTTCGTGGTCGATGGCGTGAACGGATACGTCTGCGAACCGGCGCCTGAAGCGCTCGCCGGCGCGATCGACCGGCTCGCTGCCGATGCCGCGCTCGCGCAGACGCTCGGCGAGCGAGGCCACGGCGTCGCCTCGAACATCACGTGGGATAACGTCGTCGATCGACTGGTCGGGGCGGCACAGGCGGTGTCCGCATGAGCGCCCGCCTCCGCCCGGAGGGCTCCGGCGCGGCCTCGCCGGAGCGTGCCGCGCAACCCGGCGCGCGAAGGCGGGTCCTCGTCGCGGAGGCGAGGGCACCGTTCGCCCGCGACGGCGCGGAGCTGCACGCGCAGTCGCTCGTATCGCAGCTGCGGCGTCGCGGCCACGACGCCGAAAGCGTGGCGCTGCCCTTTCACGGCCGCAAGGAGGAACTCCTCGAGCAGGCGGCGGCCTGGCGGATGCTGAACCTGTCGCGCAGCAACGCGCGTCCCGTCGACCTGCTGATCGCGACGCGATTCCCGACCTGGTTCGCCCGCCATCCGCGCAAGGTCGTCTGGCTGATGCACCAGCACCGTCCGGCCTACGATTTGTACGGCACGCCGTATAGTGACTTTGCCGGCACCGCGGCCGATGCGACGCTGCGCGCGCGGCTTACCGAGCTCGATTCGAAGATGTTCGCCGAGTGCGAGCGCATCGTCACCAACGCGCGCAACACCGCCGATCGCCTGCGGCGCTTCAACGGCGTGGCCGCGGCGCCGCTCTATCATCCGCCGCCGCTGGCCGAGAGGCTGCGCGATGGTCCCTACGGCGATTACATCCTGCTGGTCGCGCGGCTCGAGCCGCTCAAACGCATTGAGCTTGCCATTCACGCCATGGCGCACGTTCCCGCACCCACCCGGCTCGTGATCGTCGGCGACGGCGCGCAGCGCGCGGCGCTGGAAGGCACGGCAGCACGGAGTGCGGCCGCCGATCGCGTGCGCTTCACGGGCGCGCAATGGGGCAACGCGGTCGTGGACCTCTACGCCGGCGCCCTCGGCGTTCTCTATGCGCCGTTCGACGAAGATTACGGTTACGTGACGCTCGAAGCATTCCTCGCCGCCAAACCCGTGATCACGGCGCGAGACGCCGGAGGGCCGCTGGAGTTCGTCAGAGACGGCGTGAACGGATTCGTGTGCGATCCTGACGCGGCGTCGATCGGACGGGCGCTGACGGCCATCGCCGCCGATCGCACGCTCGCCGAGCGTCTCGGCCGAGCCGGTCAAGCCGTCGCGCGCGGCATCACCTGGGACGGCGTCATCGAACAACTGCTTGGCTGATACGTCCTCCGTCTCGATTGTCATCCCCGCCTTGAACGAAGCGGACAGCATCGCAGCCGTCGTGTCGCAGCTGCGCGACGCCGCCGCGTGGCGCGAAATCATCGTCGTCGACGATGGGTCGAGCGACGAGACGGCGGCGCGCGCGCGCACGGCAGGGGCCTGCGTGGTGCGCCATCCGTACAACAAGGGCAACGGCGCGGCGGTGAAGTCGGGCATCCGGCGAGCGAGCGGCGATTACATCCTGATTCTCGACGCCGACGGCCAGCACCCGCCCGAGGACGCGCGGCGCATCGCCGCCCGTCTCGGCGAGTTCGATCTCGTGATCGGCGCGCGCGACGCGAGCACACAGGCGTCGGCCGGGCGGCGCGCCGGCAATGCCCTGCTCAACCGACTGGCGAGCTATCTGACGAGCCGGCCCATCCCCGATCTCACGTCCGGTTTCCGCGGCGCGCGCGCCGAATGCCTGCGCGAATTCATCCACCTGCTGCCGAACGGCTTCTCGACGCCGACGACGACGACGCTCGCCTTCATCAAGGCGGGATACAACGTCGCCTTCGAGCCGATTCACGCGCGGCAGCGCAGCGGCACGTCGAAGATCCGCTTCGCGCACGACGGCGCGCGCTTCCTGCTGATTCTGCTGAAAATTGTCACGCTCTTCAGCCCGCTGCGCATCTTTCTGCCGCTCAGCGCCGGCTCCTTCGCGCTGGGAGCGATCTACGGCGTGTGGAACATGGCCGTCACCGGAAAGATTCCCAACGGCGCCGTAATCCTGATTCTCTTTGCGGTCATCGTGTTCCTGGTCGGCCTCGTCTCGGAGCAGGTGGCCGCGCTGCGCTTCGCGGGACCCGGCCGGTAGACGCTATGCGGCCGCTGGTCATCGTTCCCACCTACAACGAGCGTGCGAACATCCGGCCGCTGCTCGACCAGCTGCTCGCGATTCCCAACCTGCGCATTCTCATCGTCGACGACGCGTCGCCGGACGGCACCGGGCAGGCCGCGGACGAATACGCGGCGGCGAACCGCGCGCGCGTGCAGGTGTTGCACCGCCGTGGAAAGCGTGGACTCGGCCTGTCGTACATCGACGGCATGTATGTGGCGCTGCGCACCGACGCCACGCACATCTGCCAGATGGACGCCGACCTGTCGCACAATCCGGCGGACATTCCGCGCCTGCTCGAGGCCGCCGCGGACGCCGACTTCGTCATCGGCTCGCGCTATGTGCCGGGCGGCCGCATCGAAAACTGGCCGCTGCATCGCCGCTTGTTGAGCGCGTTCGCCAACCGCTATATCCGCGCCATCACGCGCATCAGCATTCGCGACTGCACGAGCGGCTTCCGCTGCTGGCGGCGCGAAGCGCTCGAGCGGCTGCCGCTCGCCTCGATCACCTCCGACGGCTACGCGTTCATCGTGGAGCTGGCCTTCGACGCCTGGCGGGCGGGACTGCGCTGCAGCGAAGTGCCGATCACCTTTGTCGAGCGGCGCGAAGGCGCGTCGAAGATGTCGAGCGGGGTCATCGTCGAATCGGCCATCGTGCCGTGGCGTCTCGCCGCGCGCCCCAAATAAGCACTAAAATATTCTGCTTCCATGGCAGAAGAGCGCCCGACGCGTCCGCCCGGGCTCAGCATGTTCTTCCCCGCCTACAACGACGGTGGAACGATTGCGAGCCTCGTCATTCTCGCGGTGCAGGTGGCCGCGACGCTGACACCCGACTTCGAAGTGATTGTCGTCAACGACGGCAGCACCGATTCGACGCGGGCGATCCTCGACGAGCTGGCCACCAAGTACAAGAACGTCCGCGTCGTGCACCATCCGCGCAACCGCGGCTACGGCGCGGCGCTGCGTAGCGGTTTCGGCAGCGCGACCAAAGATCTCATCGCCTATACCGACGGTGACGCGCAATACGATCCGGCGGAGCTGCCCATCCTGTGGAAGGCGCTGACGCCCGACGCGGACATGGTGAACGGATACAAGATCAGCCGCTCGGATCCGTGGCACCGCATCGTCATCGGCCGCCTCTATCACCTCACGGTGAAGTTCCTCTTCCGGCTGCGCATCCGCGACGTCGACTGCGACTTCCGCCTGATGCGGCGCGAAATCTTCGATCGCGTGAAGCTGGAGAAGGACACGGGCGTCATCTGCCTGGAGATGATGCGCAAGGTTCAGGATGCCGGCTTCCGCGTCATCGAGGTGCCCGTGCACCATTACCATCGCCTGCACGGGCGGTCGCAGTTCTTCAACTTCGCGCGCGTGTTCTGGACGGGCGTTGACGTGCTGCGGCTGTGGGTGAAGCTGGTCGTGCTCGGCCGCGGCCGGACGAACTCGCCCGTGCTGTTCCGCAACCCCACGATCAGCGGCGCCGTCCCGCCCGAATCGACCAAGCCGTGACGCGTCGAAGTTCGGCGCGACGTTCGGACGGCGGCGCTCCGTGACGAAAAGGATGTCAGTGCAGAAGGGACACATTCCGGCGTGAAGGCGCTCATCACCGGCGGCGCAGGTTTCATCGGCTCGCACCTCTCCGAACGGCTCCTCGACGACGGCCACGAGGTCGTCGTCATCGACAATCTGTCGACCGGATCGATCGACAACCTCACGCACCTGAAAGGGCGCGCGGGGTTTTCCTACACGATCGACACGATTACCAATGAACCGCTGCTCGCCGAGCTGATCGATCGCAGCGATGTCGTCTTCCATCTGGCCGCGGCGGTCGGCGTGAAACTGATCGTCGAGCAGCCCGTGCACACAATCGAGACGAACGTGCACGGCACCGAGGTCGTCCTCAAACACGCGAACAAGAAGAAGAAGCTCGTGTTCATCGCCTCCACCTCCGAGGTGTATGGCAAGAGCACCGACGTCCCGTTCCGCGAGGCCGCCGATCTCGTGCTCGGCCCGTCCGCGAAACACCGGTGGGCGTATGCGTGCAGCAAGTTGATCGACGAGTTCCTGGCGCTCGCCTACTGGAAAGAAAAGAAGCTGCCGGTCGTCATCGTGCGCTTGTTCAACACCGTCGGCCCGCGTCAGACCGGCCAGTACGGGATGGTGCTGCCGACGTTCGTCCGGCAGGCGCTCGCCGGACAGCCGATCACCGTCTTCGGCGACGGCACGCAGACGCGCAGCTTCACCTACGTCGGCGACGTCGTCGAAGCGCTCGTCCGGCTCGTCAGCGACAAGCGCGCTGTCGGCGAGGTCTTCAATATCGGCAACATGGGCGAGGTCAGCATTGGCGACCTGGCGGCGCGCGTCAAAGCCCTGACGGGCAGTTGCTCGCCGATTCACAACGTGCCCTACGACGAGGCCTACGAAGCGGGCTTCGAGGACATGCCGCGACGGGTGCCGGATATTTCGAAAATCCGTGCATTTGTGGGCTATGAACCGAAGCTCGCGCTCGACGACATCATCCGCTCGGTCATCGACTACATGCGGACGAATTAGGTGGAAAGCCGTACAATAGTAGGTCTCATGAAGTCCCGCGTTCTTGCACTTGCCGCCGCCATTTCCTGCTGTGCCGCGCTGGCGTCCGCGCAGGTGCCGCTGAAACTCCAGATCAATGGCGGTCGCGTGACGCTGCACGCCGAGAACGTGCCCGTGCGCTCGATCCTCGCGGAGTGGGCGCGTCTGGGCGGGACCAAGATCGTCAACGGCGATCGCGTGTCGGGTGCGCCGCTCACGCTCGAGCTCGAAGGCGTCCCCGAACGGCAGGCGCTCGACATCATTCTTCGCGGCGTGAGCGGCTACGCGCTGGCCGCGCGCAGCGACGGCACGGCGGGCGTGTCGATGTACGACCGCATCATGATTCTTCCGACGAGCGTTGCGCCGAGGAATCCACCTCCCGCGGCGACGCAGGTTTTCCAGGGCGGCCCCGGCGGCATCATCAGACCGCCGGTCATGCGTCCGGGCGACGATCAGGATAGCGGCGACGATGACGGACAGGTCGGCGCCAACGACGGCGTGCCGCTCGGCCGTCCGATGCCCATTCCGCGTCCCGTTGTCGGCGGCGTCCCGTTCGGCGCGCCCGTCGTGCAAGGCGGCGTGATGCCGCCGATCGCCGTGCTGCCGCCCGACGCCGATCAGCCGCAGCCGCAGCAGCCGCCTCCAGGCGTCGTGCCGACCCCGGGCAACCCGTTCGGATTGCCGGCGGGTTCGTCGACACGTCCTGGCGTGATCACGCCGGTGCCGACGCCACCCGGCATGCCGCTGCCGCCGGGCGCCCGTCCGCAGGAATAGTCCCGCGTGTCCGAAATCGATCGTTTCAAGCCGGACGATCGTCGCGGCGTCGATACGCTGTATCGCCGCACCCACGGGTCGGACGCGGCCAACGCGCTTCGACTCCGCTGGGACTGGCAGCATCGCCGCAATCCCTACAATCAGAAAGGCCAGCCGGAGATCTGGGTCGCGCGGGAAGGGCCGACGATCATCGGCCACTACACGACGCTGCCGGTGCGCGTGTCGATCAAGGGCATCGAAGTCGAAGGCGCGTGGGGCAGCGACGCGATGGTCGTTCCCGAACGCCAGCGCCAGGGCATCGGCGAAGCGCTGGTCCGCACGTGGGACCGCAACAGCGGGGCCGTGCTCTCGCTCGGCGCGACGAGCGAAGGACGCAAGCTCCTCGACCGCCTGCACTGGCCCGAGGCGCGCACCGTGCCGTGCCTCGTCAAGCCGCTGACGCGCCGCGCCGTGCGCCTGCCGCAGTGGCCGCGGCCCGTGAACCGCATCGTGTCGGCGCTGACCTGGCCCGTCGTGCAGCTGGTATCGCGCTCGCGTCCGCTGCGCGCCGAGTGTGAACCGATCCGCCGCTTCGACTCGTCGTTCACGGCGCTCTGGGAGCGGCTCGCGCCGAAGTTCGACCTCGCGGTGCGGCGCGACGCGCCGTATCTGAACTGGCGCTACGTCGAGCCGCCGCACGTGCGCCATTCCGTCGTCGCGCTCAAACGCATGGGCGAGGTGCACGGCTACGCGGTGTACCGCCACCTGCAGGAGCCGTTTGGCCGCGTGACGCTGCTCGTCGACTTCCTCGCCGACCCCGACGATGTCGCTGGGATGAAGACGCTGCTGCGCTGGGTCGATCGCGCCGCGCGCGCCGAAGACGCGGACAAGGTGCGCGCCTACGCCACCAACACCGCCTTCCGCCGGGCGCTGCGCCGCAACGGCTACTTCGCCGTCAAATCGACGCTCGAGGTGAGCGTCAAGGTGAACGCCGTGCAGGTGCCGAGCGGCTTCTACGACGACACGACGAGGTGGCACATCACCTACGGTGATTCCACGGAGTTGTGATTTGTAATCCGTAATTGGAATTTGGGAGTCGGGATTTTCCAAATGCTGCTGCGCGACAAAATCAACGGCGACATCGCGGCCGCGATGAAATCGAAGGAGACGACGCGCCTCTCGGCGCTGCGCATGCTCAAGGCCGCGGTCATGAACAAGGGCATCGAGAAGTCGCACGATCTCGACGACGCGGAAGTGCTGCAGGTCGTCTCGTCGCTCGTCAAGCAGCGGCGTGATTCCATCGAGCAGTTCTCCAAGGCCGGGCGCAGCGACCTCGTCGACAAGGAAACCGCGGAGATCACCATCCTCGAGGCCTACCTGCCGCCGGCGGCGTCGGCCGCCGACATCGATGCCGCCGTCGCCGACGCGATTGCCGAGACCGGCGCATCCTCCGTCAAGGACATGGGCAAGGTGATGAAAGCGGTGATGCCGCGTCTCGCCGGCAAGAATGCGGATGGCCGCGCGGTCAACGAAGCGGTCCGCCGCAAGCTTGGAAGCTAAGCCGTCCCCGCCGCGCCACCGCCTCGCCCGCTCCGCCGCGTCGGCCGGTGCGGCGACCATGGCCAGCCGCATTCTCGGCCTGGCGCGCGACCAGCTGCTCGCCTCGCTCTTCGGCGCCGGCAACGCGATGGACGCCTTCAACGTCGCGTTCCGCATCCCCAACCTCGTTCGCGATCTGTTCGCCGAAGGCGCGATGAGCGCCGCGTTCGTGCCGGTCTTCATGCGCGAGCTCGCCACCGGCGACAGGCCCTCGGCGTGGCGTCTCGGCAACAACGTCATCAACGCGCTCCTCGTCGTCACCGGCGCGATCGTCGTGTTCGGGATTCTTCTCGCCCGGCCGCTGGTCGGTGCGTTCGCGGCGGACTACGCGCAGGTTCCGGGCAAACTCGAGCTGACGGTGATGCTGACACGCATCATGCTTCCCTTCCTGGCGCTCGCCGCGGTGGCCGCGGCGATGATGGGGATGCTCAATTCGCTGCATCGCTTCTTCGTCCCGGCGCTGGCGCCCGCGATGTTCAACGTGGCGACGATTGCCTGCGCGCTGCTGCTCGTGCCGTTGATGCCGCAGCTTGGCTGGCCGTCGATCACCGCCATCGCCATCGGCGCGCTGCTCGGCGGGCTGGCGCAACTCGGCCTGCAGTGGCCGCTGCTGCGGCGCGAGGGCTTTACGTATCAGCCCATCCTCGACTGGAAGCAGGAGGGGCTGCGCCGCCTGCTGCTGATGATGGGGCCGGGAACGATTGGCCTGGCGGCGACACAGGTGAATGTCTTCGTCAACACCGTGCTGGCGACGGGCGAAGGAACGGGCGCGGTCTCGTGGCTCAACTACGCGTTCCGGCTGATGTATCTGCCGACGGGCTTGTTCGGTGTCTCGATTGCGACCGCCACGGTGCCGGCCGTGTCGCGCCATGCGGCACGCGACGATTACGCGGCGGTGCGCGCGACGCTCGCCGAGGGCCTGTCGCTGATGTTCGTGATGAACATTCCGGCGACCGTCGGACTCATCGTCCTGGCGCATCCGATCGTGCGCGTGATCTTCGAGCGGCGTGCATTTTTGCCGTCAGATACCGCGGCGACCGCGGCCGCGCTGCAGTTCTACGCGGTGGGACTGGTCGGCTACTCCATCGTGCGCATCGCGTCGCCGACCTTTTACGCGTTCGGCGACAGCCGCACGCCGGTGCAAGTCAGCATGGCGTCGGTCGTCGCCAACGTCGTGCTCAACGTCCTGCTCGCGCGTGTGCTCGGCTATCGCGGGCTCGCGCTCGGGACGTCGATCGCCGCGCTCTTCAACGCCGCCGGACTGTTGTGGCTGCTGCACGGACGGTTGCGGGGGCTGGACGATCGGCGCGTGCTCAGCTCGCTCGCCAGGATCGTAATTGCTTCACTGGTGATGGGAACGGCGGCGCTGGTGGTCAACAACGTGCTCACGAAGTATTTCATCGGCGACGGATTTGTGCACCAGGCTGCCCGCCTGCTGCTGACCATCGTTTCCGCCCTGCTCGTCCTCGGAATTGCCGCGCATGTGCTGCGCATTCGCGAATTTCGCGAAGCCGCGGCGCTGGCGCTGAAGCGCGGCGGTTCCGGGGCATAGATGTTGCTGAGCGGAAGCTAGTTGGAACAGACTGGATCGATGCGATCCCGTTACCCGTCTTCATCGACGCTCGCATATTCGTTCGGACCCGGTCCGCTGACGCCGGCGATCAAGGCGATCGTCGCCGCCAACGTCGCCGCATTCGTACTGACGCTCATCCTGCCGTCAATCACGCTCTACTTCGGCCTCAGTCCCGCCGATATTTTCGGCAAGCTGCGGGTGTGGCAGCCGGTCAGCTACATGTTCCTGCACGCCGGCATCTTCCACATCCTCTTCAACATGCTGGCGCTGTGGATGTTCGGCGTCGAGCTCGAGCGCATGTGGGGCAGCCGCTACTTCCTGCAGTACTACTTCGTCTGCGGCATCGGCGCGGCGATGACGACGGTGCTGCTGTCGTTCGTGCCGGGGTCGTTCGGCCAGCAGCTGTACTACTCGCTGACGATCGGCGCGTCGGGTGCGGTGTTCGGCATTCTGCTCGCCTACGCGCTGTTCTTCCCCAACCGTCCGATCTACATGTATTTCGTCTTTCCGATTCCGGCGAAATACTTCGTGGCGATCATCGGCGCCATCTCGCTGCTCTCGTCGATGGGCGGGCCGGGCGGTGGCATCGCGCACACCACGCATCTCGGCGGGCTGGTGGCGGGCTACCTGTATCTGAAGGGCGGACGCATCCACGTCATGTCCGAGATCAAGTACCGCTACCTGAAGTGGCGGATCAACCGGATGCGGAAGAAGTTCGACGTCTATTCCGGCGGCCGGGCCGACGACATCAACCGCCGCGTTCATTGACGACGGGCCGGCCTAACGGTCGGCCGCTACCGTCGTCGGACCTGGCGCGGTCGGCGCTACCGCGACACCGAGAACGGCAGCCGTGCGCCGCTGACGGCCAGCGCCAGCAGCCCGCCGAGCACCGGCAGTCCCGTTCCGTCGCGCAGAAAATCGACCGACCAGAACGCGCTCGTCGCGAAGTGAAAATTGAGCACCATCAGGAACGCGCCGATGGCCGCGAGGCGCGTCCAGAAGCCGGTGATGAGCGCAAGGCCCGCGGCGAGCTCGCCGAGCGGCACGAGGCGCGCGAAGAGCGGGGCGCCCGGAATGCACACCGCCTCCAGATACCAGCGCACGATCGGCGCCGCGGCCTTCGGCAGAAAGATGTTCTGAAACTTGCCGAGCAGGATGCCGCTGTCGGTGAGCCAGGCGATCTTCGACGAGCACATGCCGAGGAAGAACACGCCGAGCATGATGGCCAGCAGGCGCAGCCCCAGCGCGCCGGATGACGGCGACACGGTGCCGCGCGGACGCGCCTGTGTGGTCGCCATCAGGCGTTTCCTTCGTCGGCGGCGTCCACCCAGTCGGCGCGCACCGGGCTGAACACGTCGAGCTCGAGGGTGTCTTCGAGCGCTTCGGCCTGGTGCGGCAGGCGCGACGGAATGTGCAGCACTTCGCCTTCGCGCACGATCACTTCCTCGCCGTCGACGAGAAAGCGCAGCGCCCCCTGCAGGATATACGTCATCTGCTCGCTGTCGTGCGTGTGAATGGGGACGAGGGCGCCGCGCTTCAAGTAGATCTGCGCCAGCATCTCGCGTTCGCCCGCCACGATCTTGCGCGAGATCATTTCGGTGACCTTCTCGAGCGCGATCTCATCCCAGCGGTGCAGGCTGATTCTGGAGGTCATGCGACGGCCCCACGAGTGTGACATAATTTTTTCGACATGAAGGGGTCGACCCTCACCACCGGCGCGGACCCGCGCCTGAAGGGGGCGGCGCAAGAGCTCCTGTCCGCCTATCGCCTGATGCTCCTGTCGCGCAAGATCGACGACAAGGAGATACAGCTCAAGAATCAGAGCCAGGCCTTTTTCCAGATCAGCGGCGCCGGCCACGAGGCGGTACTCGTCGCCGCCGGCCGCCATCTGCGCGCCGGACACGACTGGTTTCTCACCTATTACCGCGATCGCGCGCTGGCGCTGACGCTCGGCGTCACGCCGCTCGACATGCTCCTCGGATCGGTCGGCGCGGCCGACGATCCGCACTCCGGCGGCCGGCAGATGCCGTCGCACTGGTCGAGCCAGCGCCTGCACATTCCGTCGGCGAGCAGCGCCGTGGCGACGCAGTGTCTGCACGGCATCGGCATCGCGGAAGCGGGACGGCTCTACGAACGCATCCAGGAGATTCCCGATCGCGAGTCGCGATTCGAACGCGACGAGATCACCCTCATCACCATCGGCGAAGGATCGACGAGCGAAGGCGAGTTCTGGGAATCGCTCAACACCGCGTGCACGCGCAACCTCCCCGTCGTCTATCTCATCGAGGACAACGGCTACGCCATTTCCACGCCGGTCGAAGTGCAGACGCCGGGCGGCGATCTCTCGCGCGTCGTCGAGAGTTTCCCCGGACTGCGCGTGTTCCGCGTCGACGGGACCGACTATCTCGCCAGCTTCGACACCATGCGCGACGCGTCGGCGCACGTGCGGTCGCGCAAGGGCCCGGCGCTCGTGCACGCCAAGGTGATTCGCCCGTACTCGCATTCGCTCTCGGACGACGAGAAGCTGTACAAGACGAAGGAAGAACGCGAGGCGGAAGCGCGGCGCGATCCGATCGTCAGGTTACGCGACCTGATCCTACGCGACGAGCTGGCATCGGCCGACCAGCTCGCGCAGCTGGCCGGCGATGTCGAGCGCGAAGTCAACGCGGCCGCCGAACAGGCGCTCGCTGCAGCCAAGCCCACCGCCGATACCGCCAGCCTCTACGTGTTCTCGCCAACCGTCGATCCCACATCAACCGATTTCGAGACGCCGCCGGCGCCCGGCGGCGCGCCGGACACGATGGTCGCGGCCATCAACTCGACGCTGCGCGACGAAATGGCGCGCAACCCGCGCATCGTCGTCTTCGGCCAGGACGTGGCGGACGCCAGCCGCGAGGGCGCGCTCGCCACGGTGCCGGGCAAGGGCGGCGTCTTCAAGGTGACGCACGGCCTGCAGAAGCTGTACGGCAGCGATCGCGTGTTCAATTCGCCGCTCGCCGAAGCCAACATCATCGGCCGCGCCGTGGGCATGGCGATGCGCGGCATCAAGCCGGTCGTCGAGATCCAGTTCTTCGACTACATCTGGCCCGGCTACATGCAGCTGCGCGACGAGATGGCGATGATTCGCTACCGCTCGAACAACACGTGGAGCTGCCCGATGGTCATCCGCGTGCCCGTCGGCGGCTATCTGCGCGGCGGCGCGCCGTATCACAGCCAGTCGGGTGTGGCGATCTTCGCGCACTGTCCCGGCATCCGCATCGCGTTCCCCTCCAACGCACGCGACGCGGCGGGCCTGCTGCGCACGGCCATCCGCTGCGACGATCCGGTGATGTTCCTCGAGCACAAGCACCTCTACCGGCAGACCTACAACAAGGCCGAGTACCAGGGGCCGGACTACATGATTCCGTTCGGCAAGGCGTCCGTCGTCCGCGAAGGGAGCGATGTCGTCATCTTCACCTGGGGCGCGCTCGTGCAGCGGTCGATCGTCGCGGCGCAGCAGGCGGAGCACGACAACATCAGCGTCGCGATCGTCGATCTGCGGACGCTCGTGCCGCTCGACTGGGACACCATCGCGGCGTACACCCGTAAGACCAACCGCGTCATCGTCGCGCACGAAGATCAGATGACGGCCGGCTTCGGCGGCTCCATCGCCGCGCGCATCGGCCAGGACCTGTTCGACGAGCTCGACGCGCCGGTCACGCGCGTCGCGTCGCTCGATTGCCCCGTCGCCTATGCGCCGGTGCTGGAGGAAGCGATCCTTCCGGGATCGGCGGATGTGCTGAAAGCGATCCGCTCCGTTGCCGCGTATTAAGTTCGCCATCGTTTGCTGTTTCCTGCTGGGCGTGGGGGCGGACCTGAAGGTCCGCCTCTACGAGCACACCGTGCACGCCGCGCTGCAGGTCGATCTGCTGCGCCCCATCGGCGCGCTGCCGCCGCACATCACGGGCCTCTTCGAGGAGCCGGTTGCCTTTCAGCAGGTCGCCAGCGGCTACTACTTCGTCTTCGACCGCCGCGCGCACGCCATCTACACGGTCGATCCCGAACGATCGACCGCGCGCAAAGTGGTGGACATCGGACAGGAACAGGGACGCATCATCCAGCCGACCGGCTTCGACTCGACGAGTGAAGGGTCGTTCGTCGTGGCCGATGTGCCGCGCGGACAGGAACGGCTGCAGGTGTTCGGGCCCGGCGTCATGCGCATCGGCGGCTTCTTCATGCCCGGGCGATCCGAGCCGCAGGTGCTGCTCGGCAACATCGCCGTCACCGGCATCTCGTCACTGCAGCTGTCGGGCACCTCGATCTTCATCAGCGAGCCGGAGCGCGGATCGCTCATCACCGAATACTCGATCGGCGGCGTGCCGCAGCGGACGATCGGCCAGCTGCGACGGACCGGATACGAATCCGATCGCGACCTGCACCTGGCGATGAACGCCGGATTGCCGCTCGTCGATCCGACCGGCGGGTTCTACTACGTATTCCTCGCCGGGACGCCGCAGTTCCGGAAGTACGACGCGAACGGCGCGCTGCTCTTCGAACGGCACATCGAAGGGCGCGAGATCGACGACCTCGTCGCCGCCCAGCCGACGAAGTGGCCGACGCGCAAGGTCGAGGATCGCGAGGTGCCGTTCGTGCAGCCGATCGTCCGTACGGCGGCCGTCGACGCTCAAGGCCAGCTCTGGATCTCGTTCGCCGTCCCGTTCACCTACGTCTACGACGCGGCCGGCGACAAGGCGCGCACCGTGCAATTCAGCGGCGCCGGCGTCCTCACTCCGACCAGCCTGTTCTTCACGCGCGGCGGCCACCTGCTTGTCACCCCAGGCTGCTACGAGTACGACCCGCGGCGGGTCGGCTGACGC
>JADMIO011430574.1_pt1 | contig 23078 bp, 13 predicted proteins | sample 8958161 | NCBI WGS metagenome assembly JADMIO01 (sample SAMN16585339, study PRJNA669376) | soil metagenome | isolation source: Crop rotation soil | place: USA: Cullars Rotation, Alabama | collected 2011 | reverse complement strand
GGCCGCGACTTCAAGTCACGTGAATTCCAAGCTTCGGATCCCACTGTGCTGGAAAGTGACTTCGGCGGCACCGCCGCCGCCAGGTCGCGCCGCTCGATGACGCTCGACATCTTCTTCGAGCGCTACCTGCTGACGCTGCACGCGATCGTCGTCGCCTTCGGGCTGATCGTCTACGTCGGCGTCGCGCGTGCGCTGCCGCAGCGGCGCGACCCCTCGGCCGCGATCGCCTGGGTCGTCGCGCTGGCGCTGCTGCCCTACGTCGCCATCCCGCTCTACCTGATGTTCGGCAGCAGGAAGCTGCTGATGCGCGATGCGCCGGCGCTGCTGCCGCCGATCGCGCCGGCCGGCGCCGACGACGACGAGGCGGCGTCGCTGTGGGCGCGTCGTCTCGCCCGCTCGATGGGCCTCGCGCCGGCGGCGCCGTACGAGGCGCTGCGCGTGCACGCCGACGGGGCCGAAGCGCGTCGCGCCGTGCTGGAGGTCATCGCCGCCGCGACCCGAACGCTCGACGTCTGCACCTTCATCCTCGGCCGCGACCGCCTCGGCGACGAGATCGCTGCCGCGTTGCGGGCGAAGGCGGAGCAGGGGGTTCGGGTTCGCCTGCTGATCGACGGCATCGGCGCCTGGCTCTCCGGCCGGCTCGACGTCACGACGCTGCGCCGCTCGGGCGTCGAGGTCGTCACCTTCGTGCCGCCCTTTCGCTCGATCCTGCGCGGCCGCGCGAACCTGCGCAACCACCGCAAGATGATCGTCGCCGACGCCGAGCGCCTGTGGTGCGGCGGCCGCAACTTCGCCGCCGAGTACTTCGAGGGCGACCCGCGGCGCGAGCGCGGCGAGGTCTGGCACGACCTCAGCTTCGACCTTCGCGGCGAGATCGCGGTCCGTGCCGCGGAGCAGTTCGAGGAAGACTGGAGCTACGCGACCCGGCGCAGCAGCGGCGCCCACCTCGTGCCGGCGCCTTACCGCGTCGTGCCTCCCGAGGCCTCGCTCGCCCAGCTCGTGCCGAGCGGGCCGGAACAGGTCGACGACACCGTCCAGGCGATGCTCCTCTCGGGCTGCTTCCGCGCCGAGCGTCGGATCCTCGTCGTCACGCCCTATTTCATTCCCGACGCGACGCTTCTGATGGCTCTCACCCTCGCGGCGCGGCGCGGCGTCTCGGTCGACCTGGTGATGCCCCGTCGCTCGAACCATCACCTCGCCGACGTCGCGCGCCACCGACCGTTGCGCGACCTCGCCGCCGCCGGCGCGCGCCTGTGGTTCACGCCGTTCATGCTGCACGCCAAGGTCGTCGTCATCGACGACCAGCTCGCGCTCGCCGGCTCGGCGAACCTCGACCTGCGCAGCCTGTTCCTCAACTACGAGCTGATGATCGCCTTCTACGAGCCGGCCGACGTCGCCCGCTTCGCCGCCTGGATCGAGCGCGAGCGGAGCAGCGCGGCGCGCTTCGAGCCGACCGAGCCGGGCCTGCTGCGCGACCTGTCGGAAGGCCTGCTGCTCTGGCTGGCGTTCCAGCTTTGAGCGGCTGCGCGGCGACGCGCGGGCGCGAATCGAAGCTCGGGGGCGGCGGCACCTCGGCCCAGCTGCCGATCGAAGTCCAGCATCGCGCTGCGCCGCCGCGCTAGCCGATCGAGCGCAGCGCCGCCTCGACGATCGCCTCGGCGTCGACCTCGAAGTGGCGCCGCAGCGCAGCGCGCGTGTCGCTCCTGCCGAAGCCGTCGGTGCCGAGCGTGACACAGCGCCGGCCGGGCGGCAGGAAGGCGCGGATCTGCTCGGGGACCGCGCGCACGTAGTCGCTGGCGATGACGATGGGGCCGCGCGTCGGCGCAAGCTGCTCGCCGACGTAGCTGCGTCCGAGGCGCGCGACGCCGCGGCGCCACGCCAGCTCGCCGGCGAGGCCGTTGCGCGCCAGCTCGCTGAAGCTGGTCACGCTCCAGACGTCGGCGGCGACGCCGTGCGCCGCTTCGAGAAGGCCGGCGGCCTTGATCGCTTCGGCCAGGATCGCCCCCGACGCGAGCAGCTGGACGCGGCGAATGCCGTCGTGGCCGCCGGCGCGAAACCGGTACATGCCGCGCAGCACGCCGTCGTGCGCCGTGAGCGGCAGCGACGGCTGGGCGACGCTCTCGTTCATCGCCGTCACGTAGTAGAAGACGTCGTTCTGCTGCTCGAGCATCTCGCGCATGCCGCGGTCGACGATGACGGCCAGCTCGCCGGCGGTCGCCGGGTCGTAGGCCTTGCAGTTGGGCACGGTCGCGGCGACGAGGTGGCTGGTGCCGTCCTGGTGCTGCAAGCCTTCGCCCGAGAGCGTCGTCCGGCCCGCGGTCGCGCCGATCAGGAAGCCGCGCGCACGCTGGTCGGCAGCGGCCCAGATCAGGTCGCCGACGCGCTGGAAGCCGAACATCGAGTAGTAGATGTAGAACGGCAGCATCGCCAGGCCGTGCGTCGAGTACGACGTCGCCGCCGCCGTCCACGACGAGAGCGCGCCGGCCTCGGTGATGCCTTCCTCGAGGATCTGCCCGCTCTTGTCCTCGCGGTACGACAGGATCGAGCCCGAGTCCTCGGGCTGGTAGAGCTGGCCGAGCGGGGCGTAGATGCCGACCTGGCGAAAGAGGCTCGCCATGCCGAAGGTGCGCGCCTCGTCGGCGACGATCGGCACGACGCGCGGGCCGAGCGCCGGGTCCTTGAGCAGGTTGCCGAGGACGCGAACGAACGCCATCGTCGTGCTCATCTCCTTGCCGTCGGCGTGAAGCGCGAACGCCGACGTCGCGTCGAGCGAAGGCACAGGCACTGGCGCGCAGTCGCTGCGCCGCGCCGGCAGCGACCCGCCCAGCGCCTGGCGCCGGCTCAGCAGGTAGCGCATCTCGGCGCTGTCGTCGGCCGGCTTGTAGAAGGCGAGCGACTGCGTGTCGGCGTCGCTCATCGGCAGCGCGAAGCGGTCGCGAAAGGCGAGCAGGCCGGCGCTGTCGAGCTTCTTGGCCTGGTGCGTGGTCATCCGGCCTTGCGCCGCCTCGCCCATGCCGTAGCCCTTCATCGTCTTGGCGAGGACGACCGTCGGCTGCCCCGCGTGCGCGACGGCGGCAGCGAAGGCGGCGTGGATCTTGACCGCGTCGTGGCCGCCGCGGCGAAGGCGATCGATGTCCTCGTCGCGCAGGTCGGCGACGAGCGCCTTCAGCTCGTCGTTCTGCCCGAAGAAGACCTCGCGGTTGAAGGCGCCGTCCTTCGCCGAGAGGGTCTGGAACTGGCCGTCGACGGTGTGCGCGAACGCGCGCATCAAGGCGTGGCCATGGTCGCGCGCGAAGAGCACGTCCCAGTCCGACGACCACAGGCACTTGACGACGTGCCAGCCGGCGCCCGCGAACACCGACTCGAGCTCGTCGACGATGCGGCCGTTGCCGCGCACCGGGCCGTCGAGGCGCTGCAGGTTGCAGTTGATGATGAAGGTGCAGTTGTCGAGCTGCTCGCGGGCGGCGAGCGAGAGCGCGGCGATCGACTCGGGCTCGTCCATCTCGCCGTCGCCGAAGAAGCCCCAGACCCGACGTTGCTGCGCACCGCTCCCCGGCGCGAGCAGGCCCCGGTGCTGCAGGTAGCGCAGGAAGCGCGCCTGGTAGATCGCGTTGATCGGGCCGATCCCCATCGAGCCGGTCGGGAACTGCCAGAAGTCGGGCATCAGCTGCGGATGCGGATACGAGGTCAGGCCGCGAGCGCCGCGGCGCGGCGCGACCAGCTCCTGGCGATAGTGCGCGAGGTCGTCGGCGCCGAGCCGCCCTTCGAGGAACGCGCGCGCGTAGACGCCGGGCGCCGAGTGCGGCTGGAAGAAGACGAGGTCGCCGAGCGCGCCCGGTTGCGCCGGGTCGCGTGGCGTGACCGGATCGCCGGCCGGATCGGCCGCGGACGCAGGCGCGCCATCGACCCGTGCGCGAAAGAAGTGGTTGAAGCCGACCTCGAACAGGTCGGCCGCCGACGCGTAGCTGGCGATGTGGCCGCCGAGCTCCGCCGACCCGCCGCTTTCGGCCCGGTTGGCGCGCATCACCATCGCCAGCGCGTTCCAGCGCATCAGCGCCGCGAGGCGCTGCTCCATCGCCAGGTCGCCGGGGAAAGGCGGCTGGTCCTCGAGCGGGATCGTGTTGACGTACGGCGTGATCAGCGACGGCTGCCAGTGGATGCCGCGCCGGCGCGCGTGCGCAAGCAGCGCGTCGAGGAGGAAGCGGGCGCGGGCCGGGCCGTGCGCTGCGGCGAGCGCGTCGAGCGCTTCGCACCACTCGGCGGTCTCGCCGGGATCGAGGTCTTCGCCGGAGCGGGCGAGGATGGCGTCGATGTGGCGGGCGAGCGAGAGGTCGGTCATGACGACGGCGCGGCGAACTCGGTCAGGAGCCGGCCCGCCAACGGCGCGTCGGCGAGCAGACCTCCGGCGTCGGCGACCTGGCGGCCGTTGACCCAGACGCCGTGGACGCCGACCGCGTCGGTCGTCAGGCGCGCCGCGCCCGCCGGCAGGTCGTGGACGCGCCGCTTCGGCCCGCGGCCGACGGTCTTCGGATCGAACAGGAGCAGGTCGGCGGCCTGGCCCTCGGCGATCGTGCCGCGGCCGACCAGGCCGAGCACGCTCGCCGGGTGCGACGTCAGCCGGCGCACCGCTTCGCCGAGGCTCATCGCGCCGCGGTCGCGCGACCAGTGGCCGAGCAGGTGCAGGCCGAAGCCGGCGTCGTTGAAGAACGTGAGGTGGGCGCCGGCGTCGCTGAGGCTGACGATGCTGTGCGGGTGGTTGAGCATCCGGCCGACGGCGTCTTCGTCGCTGTTCAGCAACTGTGCCGTGAACACCGTCTTCAGGTCGTCGGCGAGTGCAATGTCGAGCATCGTGTCGAGCGCGTCGCCGCCCTCGTCGGCGGCGATCGCGGCGATCGAGCGCTGCTCGTGGCGCGAGAGGTCCGGGCGCGCTGTCTCCACGACGTGGACCTTGTCCCACTCGCCGTTGAAGAGGCGAAACGTCGTCGCCGTCCTCAGCTCGGCGCGAACGCCGTCGCGGAAGGCGCGGTCGGCGAGGATCGCGGCGAGCGCAGCGCCCGCTTTGCCGAGCGCCGGCTTCCAGCTTGCGAGCCCTTCGACCGGGTAGGGCGACGCGAGCGTGAAGTCCATCGTCAGCGCGCAGCACGACACCTGGCCGAGCAGGCGATGGCCGCGCGCGTTGGCGGCGGCGATCGCGTCGAGGTCGTCGAAGACGGCGCGCGGCGCGACGCCGTTGTGGAGCAAGGCCGCGACCATCACCGGCCGGCCGGTTGCGGCGGCGAGCGACTCGAGGAACGCGATCGGGGTGTGCGCGCCCTTGGTCAGCATGTAGACGCCGCGGTCGCCTTCGCCCATCGCGCCGACGAGCGCCGCCATCTCGGCGTCGCTCGCCAGCCGCGACGGCATCGGCAGGCCGCCTTCGCCGTTGTGCGCCGGGCTCGTGCTGCTCGCGAAGCCGACCGCGCCGTGCGCCATCGCGTCGCGCACGATCGCCTGCATCTGCGCGATCTCGGCCGCGGTCGCCTCGCGCCGGGCCGCGTCGGCGCCCATCACGAAGGTCCGCACCGACGAATGGCCGACGTAGGCGGCGACGTTGGCGACGCTGCCGCGCTCGCGCAGCTGCGCCATGTACTCGCCGAAAGTCTCGAAGCCCCAGTCGATGCCGGCGCGCAGGGCATCGATCGACATGCCCTCGACCTGCGTCAGGTTCCTCATCGTGATCTCGCGGTCGGCGGGCCGGCACGGCGCGATCGTGAAGCCGCAGTTGCCGATCACCGCCGTCGTCACGCCGAGCGCGGGCGACGGCGCGAGCGTCGGGTCCCAGGTGATCTGGGCGTCGAAGTGCGTGTGGCTGTCGATGATGCCGGGCATCAGCGCGAGGCCGTCGGCGGCGATCGTCCGCGCCGCCTCGACGCGGAGTCGCGTACCGACGGCGGCGACCCGGCCGCCCGCGACGGCGACGTCGCCCCGGAACGGCTCGCCGCCGCGGCCGTCGGCGACGAGCGCGTCGCGAAAGACGAGGTCGATCACGCCGTCTTCAGGAGCGGCGCCGCGAAGAGCGCTTCCATCTCGCGCCGCGTCTTGTACGCCGGCGTCGAGGTGTCCATCGCCACGTCGGACCACGACAGGCTCTGGCCCTTCTTCACCGCTCGCGTCACCTTGACGTCGTGCGCGAGGCCGAGCGGCAGGCCGCCGAGGCGCATCGAGGTCTCGGCCGGCAGGAGCTTGCCCCACACGGTGTAGCCGCCCTCCCCGTCGAGCAGCTCGCCCGGCTGCAGGTCGCGCTTGGCGGTGGCGACGACGTCCGCGTTCCAGCACGTCGCGACGCCGGTCGCCTCGCCGCGCAGCGCGACGCTCGCCACCGACATGCCGACCTCGAGTCCGATCAGGTGCCAGCGCTTGTAGAGCGTGAAGTAGCGGCCGGTCGGGTCGGTGTGGGCGTTGTACTCCTCGAAGCAGTTGCGGATGTACTCGGTCTCGCCTTCGACGGTGACCCAGACGCCCATGCGGATGTCGTACGGGATCTGGCGGCCGTTCGCTTCGAGCGACGAGATCACCTCGACCATTCCCTTGCGCTCGAGCACGCCGCCCTCGGCGATCGGCCGGGTCACGAACGGGATGTCCTCGACGCTCGCCGGCGGGTAGAGCAGGCCGTTGCTCGGCACCGTCAGCCCGGTCGCGTTGGCGACGGCGGTCGATTCGATCGACGGCTTCGAGCCGTCGAGGAAGCTGTTGAACATCTTCGGATTGAGCCCGCCGCGCTCTGCCTGCTCGGGCGTAAGGCCGTAGTTGCCCCACACGGTCTCCGGCGTCGATTCGCTGAAGTGCGGCAGCCACTTGTGGCCGCGCCCGGCGGCCGTGACCGGAAACCCGCACGTGCGCGCCCAGTCGACCAGGTCGCAGATCAGCGCCGGCTGGTCGCCGAAGGCGAGCGAGTAGACGACGCCGGCCTCGGCCGCCTTTCGCGCCAGGAGCGGCCCGCAGAACGCGTCGGCCTCGACCGTGACGTTGACGACGTGCTTGCCGTTCGCATACGCGAACAGGCAATGCTCGACGGCGGCGATCGGATGGCCGGTGCACTCGACGACGATGTCGACCGCCGGATGCGAGACGAGCGCCTTCCAGTCCTCGCCGATGTGCGTGGTGCCGGCCGCGAGCGCGGCGTCGAGGCTCGTCGCGCGGGTCTGCGCGTCGGCCCAGCCGACGCGGGCGAGGTTGCGGCGCGCGCCGCCGGGCGAGAGGTCGGCGATGCCGACGAGGTGAACGCCGGGCGTGCGCGGGATCTGCGCCAGGTACATCGAGCCGAACTTGCCGGCGCCGATGAGGCCGATGCGGATCGGCTTGCGGTCGGCGGCGCGCCGCTGCAGTTGTGCGTGCAGGCTCATGCGGCGAGCTTCAGTTCGTCGGTCGAGGTCTCGAGGGCGCTCGCCGGCATGCCGTTCTTCCACGGCAGGTCGACGGGATAGTCGGCGAGCAGGCAGTCGTCGGGCAGGCACTCGATCGGCGTGAAGTCCCGGTGCGCGATGTACTCGGGACGCTTGAAGCGGCGGATGTGATTGCTGACCGCGCACAGGCTCAGGTAGACGCTGACGCGGTCCCACGGCGAGAGGTTCGACCCCGACGCGTGCACCAGGCAGCCATGGAACAGGATCATCGACCCGGCCGGCCCCTTCGGCGAGACGATGCCGCCCGGCACATGACGACCGGCGGCGTCGAAGCCGCCGCGGCCGCCGGCGCGCTCGACGAGCTGCGCGATCAGCGCGTTGTCGATGGTCCAGAGCGGATAGCTCGTCGTCGTCAGGTCGTGCTTCGCGTCGACGACGCCGCGCTTGTGACTGCCCGGGATGAACATCAGCGGCCCGTTGTAGTCGTTGACGTCGTCCAGGAAGATGGCGACGTTCATCGCCCGCTCGGCCGGCATCAGGTCGTCGTTCTTCCACGTGCCGTAGTCCTGGTGCCACTGCCAGACGTCGCCGTCGAACGCCTGCTTGCCGTTGATCTTGAACTGGTGCATGTAGAGCGCCTCGCCGATCAGGTCCTGCACCGGCTCGACCATGCGCGGGTGGCGCGCGAGCTTCGCGAACGGGGTGCTGTAGAGGTGCGCGGCGAAGTTCGTCCGCACCGCCTCCTTGCCTTTCTCGCGCACGTTGTAGGCCTCGCGCCGGCTGTACAGCTCGGGGACGGCGGCGGTGAGCGTGCGCGTCTCCTCGCTGCTGAAGAGCCCGGGGAAGAAAAGGTAGCCGTCGCGGTCGAACTGCGCGTGCTGCTCGGGAGTGAGTTTCATGAATGACCTTTCCGGTTCGGAGGATCGAGGACGTCGGCGAGCTTGGCGAGCAGGTTCTCGCTGGCGCGCCGGCCGTGGTGGTCGATGAGCGCGGCGGCGCGGTCGGCATCGCCGCGCGCGACCGCGGCGGCGATCGCGGCGTGCTCGTCCCAGAGCGCTTCGCGCTGGCGCGACTGCTGCAGCACCGCGCCCATGACGCGGCGCAGGTGCACCCAGTGCAGGCGCGCGCTCTGGCCGATGAGGGCGTTGCCCGAGGCGGCGTAGATCGCTTCGTGGAAGGCGATGTCGGCCTCGACCATCGCCGGGATGTCGCGGCCGCGTGCGGCGCGGCGGCCGGTCTCGACGAGCGTGTCGTCGAGGACGGCGCGGCGCTGCGCGGCAAGCCGGGCGGCGAGGGCGTCGAGGGCGCCGCGGACTTCGTAGACCTGGGCGATCCAGGCGGCGTCGAGCGGGGCGACGAGGACGCCGCGGCCGGGCGCGTCGACGACCAGCCCGTCCTTCTTGAGCAGGCGCAGCGCCTGCAGCACCGGCTGGCGCGACACCGCCAGGCGGGCGGCGATGTCTTCCTGCGTGAGCCGCGCGCCGGGAGCGATCGATCCGTCGCTGATCGCGTCGAGGAGGGCGCGGTAGACGCGGTCGACGAGGTCGGGCGCGTGCTGCAGCTTGACGAGGTGGGCGGTGGCCATGCGGTCGAAAGTCTGTATACAGAATACCGGCAATCCGACGGCGCGTCCAGCGCCGGCTGCGCCGCCTCAACCGTCCCGGCCGACGCCGAACAGCCACGCCGTCGCCGAGAAGGTGACGAACGCGAGCACCGTCGACGCCATGATGATCCGCGCGATCCGGCCGTTGTCGGCGCCGTAGCGCTCGGCCAGCACGGAAACGTTGCTCGCGCTCGGCAGCGCGGCGGTGAGCGTCAGCACCATCAGCGTGAACGCGGAGAGCGGTGCGCCGAGCGCCTGCGCCGCCAGGCCGATCGCCATCACCAGGGCCGGATGGACGAGCAGCTTGATCAGCGCGACCGGCAGGTAGTGCCCGACCCGCGTCTTCGTGTGCGCGTGCTGCCCGGCGCGCCAGAGCACGCTGCCGATCGTGAACAGCGCGACGGGGGCTGCCGAGTCGCCGAGCATGCGGACGACCTGCGCGAGCGGTCCCGGCAGCTCGCGCCGGGTCGCGGCGAAGACCGCGCCGAGGGCGATCGCCCACGGCAACGGGTTGGTCAGGGCGCCGCGCAGCGACAGCGCGGCGGCGGTCAGCATCGACCGCTCGTCCGCGGCGCGAGAACGATGCGTCTGCGACTGCGCGATGGCGAGGCAGACGGTGCTGGTGACGACCAGGTCGACGAGGATGGCGACGATCACCGGCCCGGCGGCGTATTCGCCGAGCAGCGCGACGAGCAGCGGCACGCCCATGAAGCCGGCGTTCGGGAACGCGGCGACGAGCGCGCCGAACGCCGCGTCGCGCAGGCTCACGCCGTCGGGACGGCGGCCGCGTCGAACCGTCACGGCGATCGTCAGGGCGATGATCGCCAGGGCCGAGATCGCGTACACGGCGAGCAGCACCGGGTCGGCGAGGCGCTCGATCGGCAGGCCCGAGCCGAACCGGAACAGCATGCACGGCAGCGCGAAGAAGAGCACGTAGGCGTTGAGCCCGGGGATGGCGCTCTCCGGCAACCAGTACATGCGGGCGGCGAACCAGCCGAGCAGGACCAGCGCGAAGAACGGAACGGTGACGGCGAGGATGGCCTGCATGCGGCCGCAGTATTGCAACTTGTGGCCGCGCCCCCGTCCCCGCGGGCGGCGCGGCCTTCCGGCCGTCGCTTAAGCTCACCGTCTTTTCCCGCAACGGCCCTCCATGTCCTCTTCGAATCCCGGCCCGGTGCGCCGGTTCTTCCGCGGCGCCTGGCGCGTCGTCGACGTCAGCCGGCGCGTCGTCCTGAACCTGCTGTTCATGGCGATCCTGATCGCGGTGATCGTCGCGTTCGCGAAAAGCGGCATCGCGCCGCTGGCGGAGAAGACGGCGCTCGTCCTGCGCCTCGACGGGACGATCGCCGAGCAGACGAGCGGCAACCTTCGCTCGAGCGCGCTCGACCAGGTGCGCGGCGAGGCGGTGCAGAAGGTGCGGCTGCGCGACGTCCTGAACGCGCTCGACGCGGCCGCCGACGACCCGAAGATCACCAGCCTGGTCGTCGTCCTCGACGATATGCGGCCGACGGGTTTCTCGACGCTGCGCGAGATCGCCGCGGCGATCGACCGCTTCAAGGCGGGCGGCAAGAAGGTCGTGGCGTGGGGCTCGGGCTACGACCAGCGCCAGTACTACATCGCCTCGCACGCCGACGAGGTCTACCTGCATCCGCTCGGGATGGTCTACATCGCCGGCTTCGGCAGCCTGCGCAACTACTACAAGGACGCGCTCGACAAGCTCGGGGTGACGGTCAACGTCGTCCGCGTCGGCACCTTCAAGAGCGCGGTCGAGCCGTTCATCGCCAACGAGCCGTCGGAGCCGGCGCTCGAGGCCGACCGGCTGCTCTACGGCGGCCTCTGGAAGACCTACGTCGACGCGGTCGAGAAGGAGCGGAAGCTTCCCGCCGGATCGATCATGCGCAGCATCGACGAGGCGCCGCAGCGCCTCGCCGCGGTGGGCGGCGACGCCGCGAAGTTCGCGCTCGCCGAGAAGCTGGTCGACGCGCTGAAGACGCGCGACGAGCTGCGCGCGCTGATGATCGAGCGCGGCGCCAAGGACGACGACGACAACACCTTCCGCCAGATCTCGCTCGAGGACTACCTCGGCCACGTCGGCACCCGAGTCACCGGCGACGCGATCGGCGTCGTCGTGGCCGAAGGCGAGATCGTCGACGGGCAGGCGCCGGCCGGGACGATCGGCGGCCTGTCGACGGCCAACCTGATCAAGAAGGCGCGCGACAACAAGGAAGTGAAGGCGCTCGTCCTGCGAATCGATTCGCCCGGCGGCAGCGTCTTCGGCTCCGAGCTCGTCCGGCGCGAGCTCGAAGTGACGCGCGCCGCGGGCAAGCCGGTCGTCGTCTCGATGGGCAACACCGCTGCCTCGGGCGGGTACTGGATCGCGACCGCGTCGGACGAGATCGTCGCCGACGCCGCGACGATCACCGGCTCGATCGGCGTCTTCGCGCTCCTTCCGACCGCGGACCAGACGCTCGCCAAGCTCGGCGTCCATCCATCCGGCGTCGCGACGACGTGGCTGCGCAACGCCGACGATCCGCGCCTGCCGCTCGACCCGCGCCTCGCCGACCTGATCCAGAAGAGCGTCGACCACACGTACCAGGAGTTCACGACCAAGGTCGCCGCCGCGCGCAAGACGACGCCCGAGAAAATCGATGCGGTCGCCCAGGGGCGGGTGTGGACCGGGACGCAGGCCAAGGAGCGCGGCCTCGTCGACACGATCGGCCAGTTCGACGACGCCGTGCGATCGGCGGCGACGCGTGCCAGGCTCGGCGACAAGCCGCGCATCGTCTACATCGAGCGCGACCCCGGCAGGTTCGCGCAGCTCGTGAGCATGCTCAACACCCAGGTCGCGGCGCTGGTCGGCGCCGAGGTCGACGCGCGCATCGGCGGCGCCGTCGGCGTTTCGCCGCAGCTCGTTCGCGGCGTTGCGCGCGACCTCGGCTGGGTCGCGGAGATCGCCGAGCGCAGGAAGCCGTTCGCGGCGGTCGTCCACTGCCTGTGCGGCGATCTGAACTGAGAGGCGACGCGGTCTGAGTCCCGACCGGGCGCCGCCGGCGACCCTCAATCCAGCGCAGCTCGAGGCCGTCCACCACCTGGGCGGCCCGTGCCTCGTCCTCGCCGGCGCGGGGTCGGGAAAGACGCGCGTGATCGTCCACAAGATCGCGCGCCTGCTCGACGCCGGCTACGCGCCCGGCGAGATCGCGGCGATCACGTTCACCAACAAGGCGGCGGCCGAGATGCGCGAGCGGGCGCGGGCGCTGATCGGCGGCCGGGCGGCGGCGCAGCTCGCCGTCAGCACGTTCCACTCGCTCGGCGTCCGCATCCTGCGCGAGCACGGCCACGCGCTCGGCCTGCCGCCCAACTTCAGCATCCTCGACAGCGACGACGTCCTCGGCGTCCTGAAGGAGGCGGGCGGAACGACCGACAACGCGCTGGCGCGTCGCTGGCAGTGGGCGATCGGCGCGTGGAAGAACCGCGGCCTCGCCTCCGCCGCTGCCGAGGCCGAGGCGCAGGCGGGGGAGCAGCGGGGCAGCGGCGCCGACGCGATCGTCGCGGCGCGCGTGATGCAGCGCTACGAGGAGCGTCTCGCGGCGTACCGCGCCGTCGACTTCGACGACCTCATCGTCTTGCCGGCGCGCCTGCTAAACAGCGACGCGGAGGTGCGCGACGCGTGGCGCGCGCGCCTGCGCTACGTCCTCGTCGACGAGTACCAGGACACCAACGGAGTCCAGTACGAGCTGATGAAGCTGATCGCCGGCGAGCGCGGCCTCTTCACCGCCGTGGGCGACGACGACCAGAGCATCTACGGCTGGCGCGGCGCGACGGTCGAGAACCTGAAGCGCCTGCCGGCCGACTATCCGAAGCTGAAGGTCATCGCGCTGGAGCAGAACTACCGCTCGACCGGCAGCATCCTCACCGCCGCCAACGCGGTGATCGGCCACAACCCGAAGCTGTACGAGAAGAAGCTGTGGAGCGAGCTCGGTGCCGGCGAGCCGGTCGCGGTGATCGAGTGCGACGACGAAGTGCACGAGGCCGAGCGCGCGCTCGCGCGCATCGAGTCGCTGCACGGCGCCGGCGCGTCGTTCGCCGACATCGCCCTCCTCTACCGGGCCAATCACCAGGCGCGCGTCTTCGAGCAGGCGCTGCGCAAGGCCGGCATCCCGTACAAGGTCTCGGGCGGCCAGAGCTTCTTCGACCGCGCCGAGATCCGCGACCTGTGCGCCTGGCTGCGCCTGATCGTCAATCTCGACGACGACCCTGCCTTCCTGCGCGCGGTGACGAGCCCGAAGCGCGGCATCGGCCACCAGACGCTCGCCGCGCTCGGCGCGTTCGCCGGCCGCTGGAAGTCGAGCCTGTTCGAGGCGCTCTTCGCCGAGACCCTCGCCGACGCGCTGCCGCGCCGCGCGATCGCCGGACTGCACGAGTTCGGCCGCACGGTCAACGCGCTGCAGGACAAGGCGCGCGAGACGAGCGGCAGCGAGGCGGCCAGGGCCCTGCTGCTCGACTGGCTCGAGGACATCGGCTACGAAGAGCACCTGCACGAAGGCGAGGAATCGCCGGCGCTCGCCGCGGCGCGCTGGACCAACGTGCTCGAGTTCGTCGACTGGATCGCGCGCCGCTGCGGCGGCGGCGGTTCGTCGGCGACGGGCGACGCCGAGGAAGCGCAGAGCGTGCTCGCGGTGGCGCAGACGATCTCGGTGATCATCAGCCTGGCCGAGCGCGGCGACGACCAGAACGTCGTCACCCTGTCGACGCTGCACGCGGCCAAGGGCCTGGAGTGGCCGCACGTGATCCTGGCCAGCGTCAACGAAGGGCTGCTGCCGTTCGCCGGCGACGAAGAGGAAGCGAGCGCTGCGCGCCTCGAGGAAGAGCGCCGCCTGATGTACGTCGGCATCACCCGCGCGCGCGCGACGCTCGCGGTGAGCGTGCTCAGGCGAAGGAAGCGCGGCCGTCGCATGGAGGCGGCGCTGCCGAGCCGGTTCATCGCCGAGATGAAGCTCGACGAGGTGAAGCGCGTCGAGGATCCGCGCGCCAGGCTGATGGCGTTGCGCGCCGCGGCCGCCGAGCGTGCGCGCGGCGCCTCTACATCCCCTTGAACAGCCCCGCGTAGCTCCGGCTCACCTCGAGCTTCTCCGGGTGGCCGCGCACCGCGACGAGCTGGCGGCCGCGCAGGTCGCGGGTGACGCCGGCGATCATCCGCGTGTTGACGAGCGTCGAGCGGTGGATCTGCCAGAACTGGTCGGCGTCGAGCTCGTCGACGAGCTCCTTGATCGGCTTTCGGATCAGCGCCTCGAGCGTCGCCGTCTGGACGCGGGTGTACTTCTCGTCGGAGATGAAGAAGAGCACGTCCTCGACCGGGATCATCTGGATGCTCGCGCCGACCGTCGCCTGGATCCACTTGAGGCGCGGCGGCGCGCCGGGGGTCATCTTGGCGGTGAGCTTCTGCAGCAGCTGCTGCATGCCGCTCGCGTCGGGCGCTCCACCGGCGCCGCGGTCGGCGAGCCGCTTCCTGACGCGCTCGACCGTCACCTGCAGGCGTTCGCGCTCGGCGGGCTTGAGGACATAGTCGACGACGCCCTGCTCGAACGCCTCGATCGCGTACTGGTCGTAGGCGGTGATGAAGACGATCTCGGGGCCGTGCCAGGGCGGCCCGTCGCCGCTCGCCGAGGTCTCGGCATCGTCGTCGTCGACCGGCAGCTGGGCGATCGCGCGCGCCGCCTCGATGCCGGTCATTCCCGGCATGCGGATGTCGAGGAAGACGATGTCGGGCCGGTGCTGCTCGGTCAGCGCCACCGCCTCGGCGCCGTTCTTGGCCTCGGCGACGATGTCGAGCCCCGGCCAGACCTCGGCGAGGCGGGCGCGCAGCTGCTCGCGCAGCAGCCGCTCGTCGTCGGCGATGACGGCAGTCGTCATGGCTGGTGCGCGACGACCGTCGCCGGGCGCTCGCGGAACAGGTGCCAGAGCAGCCAGCCGATCAGCGCGAACGGCGCCAGCACGACGACGAGGGAGGCGGTCGCGGTGAGGAGGCCGAAGGCGATGCCGAGCGCGCCGACGGCGAGACCGACGGCGACCAGGATCAGCGCTGCGACGATCGCGACGACGACCGCGGCGACGGCGATGCACAGCCCGACCGCGACCTGCGGTCCGGTCAGCTCGGCGAGGGAGAAGGTCTCGCCGTGGACGCTGACGGTGATCCCGTCGAGCGGGAGCGCGAACCACGCCGTCGTCACGAGCGCGCCGACGACGAGCGTCAGGACGAGCAGCCCGATCGCCACGGCCCGACCCAGCGACTTGATCACGAGCGGTCTCCTTCGCGTTGCAGCGCCTGGTACGGCACGGTGAGGGTCACGACCGTGCCGCTCGGCAGATTGTCGGCGACGACCATCGACGCCTTGTCGCCGTACAGCAGCTTCAGGCGCTCGCGGATGTTGGACAGGCCGACGCCCGTGCCGGCGGTGTCGGCGCGGCCGAAGCCGAGGCCGGTGTCGGCGACCGTGACGGCGAGCCGGCCGTGGACGATCTCGGCCGAGACCGCGAGCGTCCCGCCCTCGGCCTTCGGCTCGAGGCCGTGCTTGATCGCGTTCTCGACCAGCGACTGGATCATCATCGGCGGGAACTCGGCCGAGAGCAGCCCCTCGGGGACGTTGATCGTCGCCTGCAGGCGGTCTTCCATCCGCACCTTGAGGATCTCCAGGTAGGGGCGGATCACCGCCATCTCGCGGCCGAGGTTGTGCTGCGCGGGATTCGAGTCGCGCATCGACGGCATCGAGGCGCGCAGCAGCGCGATCAGGTTCTTCTGCATCGTGCTCGCGCGCGGCGGGTCGGTCTCGATCAGGTGGTCGATCGAGGCGAGCGTGTTGAAGAGGAAGTGCGGCTCGACCTGCGCCTGCATCGCCGCCATGCGCGCCTCGACGACCTGGCGCTTGAGCTGCTCGGAATCGGCGGTCTCGGTCGCGACTGCCGCCTTCACCTCGGCCTGGATCGTCCGCTTGTAGGTGATCTTGAGGATCGCCGAGGCGATGGTGAACAGGAACGCCAGGTCGGTCAGGAAGTCGCCGAGCTTGCGCTCGCGCATCCGCCTGACGCTGCGCGCGACCTTCTCGTCGGGCGTCGCGCGCTCCTCGGCGCGTTCGGCTGCGCGCTCCTGTGCTTCCTGCTGGGCCTCGGCCGCCTTCTCCTGCGATTCCCGGATCGCCTCGACGACCGCGGCGCGCGCCTCCTCGACCGCTTCGCGCACCGCCTCGCTGTCGGCGCCAGGGGGCAGCCTGATCTCGATGCCGCCGTTCTCGTCGACGCTCGCCGACGCGCCCGACGCCGCCGCGCTGGCGACCGCGGCCGCACCCGAAGCGGCACCCGAGGCGCCGCCTCCGGCACCGGGGCCGATTCGAACGCCGCTGCGGTCGATCTGGACGTGCGGCGTGATGCGCACGCCGTCGCGGTTGATCGAGATGACGACGTCGTCGCCCTTCGAATCCTTCTTCTCGATCCTGACGCCTGGCGGACCGGGCGGCACCGGCGGCACCGGCGGCGCCGGCGCTCCCGGCGGGGACGGCGGCTGCGGCCGACCCGGCGGGACGACCGTGACGGTCGTGTGCGAGCGGTCGGCGACGCTGCCGATCGTGTAGTTGAACGGCGGCAGGTGCTGCAGGATGGCGGCCCCGATCAGCAGCAGCAGCGAGAGCACGAAGAAGCGCTTCCACGAGATCGAGACCAGCCAGTTCGCGTACAGGTGGAAGAGCCGGACCGACTCGGCCTTGAACCGCTGCCAGCCGGTCGCGGGCGGCGGCGACGGCGAGGGCGGCGACGGCGGGGCGTCGGCGGGCGGGGCGGGCGGCGTCATGGGTGGCGGGGGCGCGGGGTGTTCACGGCCTCACTGTAGGGGCGGCTCGCCGCCTGCCGCCACGGCGCTGCGACAGGCCGCACCGAAGAGGGGCCAGGGTGCAGCGCCGCCGGACAGACGCCCCGGCGACGCCTCTGCCGATCGCCCATGGCGCGCCGCGACCGCCGGCGCTGCCGCGTCGACGCTCCGCTGCGCCGACGGCGACGGCGGGGCCGCGTCAGGCCGACCGCGACGAGGCCGGGGGCGAGGTCGTCGGCAGCGTCGAGTCGACGAGCGGCTGCGTGTCCGGGCCGTTCGCCATCCGCGACTCGAGCGCCTGCGCGGACAGCGCGAGCGGGCCGGCGCGCCACTCGGCCATGAGGGCGTCCCACTTCGGCCGCGCCGCGGCGAGGTGGCGCGCCTTGACGTGGCCATAGCCGCGGATCATCTCGGGGATCCGGGCGATCTCGACCGCGAGCGCGAGGTTGGCCGGGCCCAGGGCGCGCAGCACCTCCTCGATCGAGTCGCGGTATTCGGCGATCAGCTCGCGCTCGACGCGGCGTTCGGCGTTGCGGCCGAACGGATCGAAGGGCGTCCCGCGCAGGCCCTTCAGGCGGGTGAGGACCTTGAAGGCGGACAGCATCCAGGGGCCGAAGCGCTGCTTCTCCAGCTCGCCCTTGGCGTTCTTGGTCGCGATCGAGGGCGGTGCGAGGTGGTACGCGAGCTGGTAGTCCTTGCCCCTCACGCCTTCGAACTGGGCGGCCACCTTGTCCAGGAAGCGCGTGTCGGCGTGCAGGCGGGCGACCTCGTACTCGTCCTTGTAGGCCATCAGCTTGAACAGATAACGCGCCACCGCCTCGGTCAGCTTCGTGCCCGGCCGCGCCGCGTCGGGCCGGGTCAGCGAGCGCGAGAAGGCGATCTCGGCCTCGGCCGAGCGCACCTTGTCGACGAAGGCCTTGTACTTGGCGGCGTAGCCGGCGTTCTGGTACGCGGTGAGGAACTCGACGCGCCTCGCGATCAGGTCGTCGACGTTCACCGAGCGCTTGACCAGCTCGATCACCTGGCCGGTGCGGACCAGCGCCTTCATCCCCTGCGGATCGTGGGCGGCGCGGCGGCCCCACTCGAACGCGGTCTTGTTGTTGTCGACCTGGACGCCGTTCAGCTCGATCGCCCGCATCAGCGCCGCGTGCGAGAGCGGCACCCGGCCCTGCTGCCAGGCGAAGCCGAGCATCAGCGGGTTGGTGTAGATCGAGTCGCCGAGCAGCTGCACCGCGAGCGTGTCGGCGTCGACGCCGCCGACGTGGTCGGGGCCTGCCGCCGCGGCGATCGCCGCTTCGCAGTTGCCGGCCGGGAACTGCCAGTCGGGGTTGCTGACGAACGCCGCGGTCGGCGTCGCGTGGGTGTTGACAGCGACGTAGGTGCGGCCTTCGCGGATTGCCGCCAGCGTCGCCTTGCTCGCCGTCACGATCGGGTCGCAGCCGATCACGAGGTCGGCCTCGGCGGTGCCGACCTTGGTCGAGAAGATCGCCTCCGGCCGGTTCGCGATCTGGACATGGCTCCAGGTCGCACCGCCCTTCTGCGCGAGGCCGGCCGAGTCCTGCGTGACGATGCCCTTGCCTTCGAGGTGCGCGGCCATGCCGAGCAGCTGGCCGATGGTGATGACGCCGGTGCCGCCGACGCCGGCGACGACGATGCCCCAGGGCTTTTCGGCGAGCGGCAGCGCCGGCTCGGGCGGCGCGAGCACGGCGGCGAGGCGCGGCCGCTCCACGGCATCCTTCTTCGTGCTCTTGAGCTGGCCGCCTTCGACCGTGATGAAGCTCGGGCAGAAGCCCTTCAGGCACGAGTAGTCCTTGTTGCACGTGTTCTGGTTGATGCGGCGCTTCCTGCCGAACTCGGTCTCGACCGGCTCGACCGACAGGCAGTTGCTCTGCACCGAGCAGTCGCCGCAGCCTTCGCACACCAGCTCGTTGATGACGACGCGCTTCTTCGGGTCTTCCATCGTGCCGCGCTTGCGGCGGCGGCGCTTCTCGGTCGCGCACGTCTGGTCGTAGACGATCACGGTGCAGCCGGGGATCTCGCGCAGTTGCTTCTGCACCTCGTCGAGCTCGTCGCGATGGTGGACCGTGACGCTCGGCGCGAGGCGCGCGCGCGTCTCGTGGACGTCGTACTTCTCGGGCTCGTCGGTGACGACGACGACCTTGGCGGCGCCTTCGGCGTCGAGCTCGCGGGTCATCTCGGGCACCTTCATCGTGCCGTCGATCGGCTGGCCGCCGGTCATCGCGACGGCGTCGTTGAAGAGGATCTTGTAGGTGATGTTGACCTTGGCGGCGATCGACTGGCGCACCGCAAGCAGGCCCGAGTGATAGAAGGTTCCGTCGCCGAGGTTGGCGAAGATGTGGTTCTCGCTCGTGAACGGCGCCTGGCCGACCCACGACACGCCTTCGCCGCCCATCTGGCTGTAGCTCACGGTCGAGCGGTCCATCCAGACCGCCATGTAGTGGCAGCCGATGCCGGCGACGGCGCGCGAGCCCTCCGGCACCTTGGTCGACGTGTTGTGCGGGCAGCCGCTGCAGAACCAGGGGGCGCGCTCGCCGGTCGCGTTGGCGCCGGTCGAGTTGGCGGTCGCGACGGCGAGGCTCTTCTCCTTGGCGTCGAGAACCGCCATCCGCATCGCCATGCCGGCCATGACGTCGCCGTCGACGCCGAGCTTGCCCAGCCGCTTGGCGATCGCCTTGGCGATGATCGCCGGCGTCAGGTCGGCCTGCGCGCGCAACAGCCAGTGCTGGCTCGGGTTGGCCTGGCTCCACTCGCCGCCGCCGTCGCCGCTCTCCGCTTCGTCGAACTTGCCGAGCACGCGCGGCCGCACGTCGGGGCGCCAGCCGTACAGCTCTTCCTTCAGCTGGTACTCGATGACCTGGCGCTTCTCCTCGACGACGAGGATCTCCTGCAGGCCTTGCGCGAACTCGCGCGTGATCGTCGCCTCGAGCGGCCAGACGACGTTGACCTTGTGCAGGCGCAGGCCGATCCGGCGGCACGTCGCGTCGTCGAGGCCGAGGTCGTGCAGCGCCTGGCGCGTGTCGTTGTAGGCCTTGCCCGAGGCGATGATGCCGAAGCGGTCGTCGGGGCCCTCGATGACGTTGTGGTTGAGCCGGTTGGCGCGCACGTAGGCGAGCGCGGCGTACCACTTGTAGTCCATCAGCCGCGCTTCCTGCTCGAGCGGCATGTCGGGCCAGCGGATGTGCAGGCCGCCGGCGGGCATCTGGAAGTCCTCGGGCAGGATGATGTCGACGCGGTCGGGGTCGACCGAGATGCTCGCCGACGACTCGACGATCTCCTGGATCGTCTTCATCGCCGACCAGACGCCGGCGAAGCGGCTCAGCGCGAACGCGTGCAGGCCCATGTCGAGGACGTCCTGCACGCTCGACGGGAAGAACACCGGTAGGCCGCACGCCTTGAAGATGTGGTCGCTCTGGTGCGCCGCGGTCGAGCTCTTGGCGATGTGGTCGTCGCCGGCGATCGCGATCACGCCGCCGTGTTTGGCGGTGCCGGCCATGTTGGCGTGCTTGAAGACGTCGGAGCAGCGGTCGACGCCGGGGCCCTTGCCGTACCAGATGCCGAAGACGCCGTCGAACTTCTTCGTCTGCGGGTAGAGCTCGAGCTGCTGCGTTCCCCACACGGCGGTCGCCGCGAGCTCCTCGTTGACGCCAGGCTGGAAGACGATGTTCTGCGCGGCGAGGTGCTTCTTCGCCGCCCACAGCGACTGGTCGTAGCCGCCGAGCGGCGAGCCGCGGTAGCCGCTGACGAAGCCGGCGGTGTTGAGGCCGAACATCGCATCGCGCTTTCGCTGCAGCATCGGTAGGCGCACCAGCGCCTGCACGCCGCTCATGAAGGCGCGGCCCGACTCGAGCGCGTACTTGTCGTCGAGGGTGACGCTTTCGAGCGCCTTTCGCACGGCCTCGGGAAGAGGGGCATTCATCGTTGTCGACACTCCGGTGGGAAGCTGCTGCGGTGCACGCCCCGACTCGTGATCGGGACGCGCAGCACCGAGTGTAGGGATTCGCTGACAGCGGCGCACCCGCGGTGCCATGCGGCGGCACAGCGTTTGCCGAACACGTCCGTGCTCACGTCGGCGTCCTGCCGATCGGCATTCAACGTGACATGACGCAACAGGAGACTCGCATGAGACAGACTTCCAAGATCCTTTCCCTCGCGGCAGCCGTCGCGCTGGCCTGCGGCGGCGGCTTCGCGCTCGCCCAGTCCGGCGGCGGCAGCGGCTCGGGCAGCGGCGCTGCGGGCAGCGCGGGCGGCACGGGGGCGGGTGGCACGAGCGGCACGGGCACGAGCGGCAGCGGCACGACCGGCTCCGGCTCGGCAGCCGGATCCACGGGCTCGGGCGCATCGCCCGGCATCGGCGCGAACAGCGGCACGTCGCGTTCGGGCACGACGGGCAGCGGCACGGGCTCGTCCACGACCGGCAGCGGCTCGACCGGCAGCGGTTCGATGGGCTCGGGCACGACCGGCAGCGGCACCATGGGCTCGGGCACGACGGGCAGCGGTACCTCCAGCAGCGGCACGACGGGCAGCGGCACGACGAGCGGTTCGTCGGGCACCGGCTCGAGCGGCTCGACGAGCGGCGGAACGATGTCGGGATCGACCGGCTCCGGAACGACCGGCAGCAGCATGGGGTCGAGCGGCTCGACCAGCGGCTCGAGCATGAGCGGCTCGTCGATGTCGAGCGACACGTCGTCCACGGGCCGGACCTCGGCCCGTCGCGCGCGCGCCGACCGCAACTGACGAGCGAGCGGGGCGCCGGTCCGGCGCCGCGATGAACGGCGACGCCGGTCCGGCGCTGGGCCCGTCGATGCTGCGCGAGGCTCGCGTGGTGGCGACGGGCCTTATGCGCGCGTCGAGAACATGAAGACGACGGCGGCCGCCATGACAGCCGTGGCCGCCCAGCCGAGCCAACGATGGCGCCCCGTGATCGTGAACCGGCCCATGATCTTCTTCGACTGGCCGATCAGCATCAGCACGACCATGATCGGCACCGAGATCACGCCGTTGACAATGGCGCTGAGCACGAGCGCCTTGATGGGATCGACGTCGAAGAAACCCATCGCCGAGCCGATCCCGGTCGCGGCGACGATGATGAGATAAAAGCCCCGCGCTTCGTGAAAGCCGCGCGAGAGCCCGGCCTTCCAGCCGAACAGCTCGCTCACCGCATACGCCGCCGAGCCGGCGAGCACGGGAACCGCGAGCAGCCCGGTGCCGATGATGCCGAGGCCGAACACCGCGAACGCGAACGCGCCGGCGACCGGCCGCAGCGCCTCGGCCGCTTGCGCCGCGGTCTGGATGTTGACGACGCCGCGCTGGTTCAGCGTCACCGCCGTGGCGAGGACGATGCACAGCGCGACCGCGTTCGAGAAGCCCATGCCGACGATCGTGTCGAGCTTGATGCGCCGCAGATGCTTGCGGACGTAAGCCGGGTGGCGACGCAGGCGCTGTCCTTCAGGCCTGCGCCGGCTGTCCTCCACTTCCTGCGTCGCTTGCCAGAAGAACAGGTAGGGGCTGATCGTCGTGCCGAGCATCGCGACGACCATCGCGGCGTACTCCTTGCCCGTCGCGCCCGCCGGAACGAAAGCCCAGGGACGAAGCGACTCCGAGATCGCCTGCGCCCAGGGCACGGAGACGACGAGAACCACCGCGACGTACCCGAACAAGGCGAGGGTGAGCCACTTGAGCACGCGCACGGTCCGCTCGTACGAGAAGAAGATCTGCATGGCGATGCAGATCGCGCCGATCGCGAGGACGTAGAGCGGCTGCGGCCCGCCGACCAGGAGCTTGAACGCCTCGGCCATCGCGGCGACGTCGGCGGCGATGTTGATCGTGTTGGCGACGACGAGCAGGCCGACCAGCGAGACCGTCAGCCAGCGCGGACAGAGCTTGCCGATGTTGGTCGCGAGCCCCTGGTGCGTGACCCAGCCGATCCGCGCCGACAGCATCTGGATGCCGATCATCAGCGGCGTCGTCAGGAGCAGCGTCCAGACGAGCGAGAAGCGGAACTGCGCCCCGGCCTGCGAATAGGTGGCGATGCCGCTCGGGTCGTCGTCGGCGGCGCCGGTGATGAGGCCGGGGCCGAGCCGGCTCGTCAGGCTCTCGTCTTCGTCCGCGGCCGGCGCCTTCGCGGCCGCGGTCTTCTTGGCGGTCGGCATGACGGCGATTGTCGACGCCGCCGCGACGCTGCCGCGCCCGCTCGTCGTCGTCGCGCGCCGGCTCAGCC
>JADMIO011435029.1_pt1 | contig 23081 bp, 22 predicted proteins | sample 8958161 | NCBI WGS metagenome assembly JADMIO01 (sample SAMN16585339, study PRJNA669376) | soil metagenome | isolation source: Crop rotation soil | place: USA: Cullars Rotation, Alabama | collected 2011 | reverse complement strand
TGTGCTCTTCCGATCTGGTCATTGCACCCCATACGTCCCAGGGCAGCATTTCCATGTCGTTCAGCGCGGCGACGTCGCGGATGAGATTGCCGGCAATGAACCAGAGCCCACGCATGTCGAAAATGCCGAATTTGTTTTCATCGGCGCGGCCGGACCGGCACTGCTGCCATGCGTCACCCGCGATCAGGAACTTGTCGCGCGGGACATCCTGAAGATTCATGTCGAGATGCAAAATGGCACATTGCGAAGTGTCGATCTGCGCATCCATCAGCTTCCATGCGTTGCCGTCCCAATATTCTGCGACCCAATGGTCCTCGAATTTGCCGGGCGAGAAGTAGGCGCCAAAGCCGCAGCGCGAGCGGGCCGGAATACCGTTGGCGCGCAGCATCGCGACAGCCAGCACGGTGAAGTGACGGCAGACGCCCACCGTTTTCTGATAGAGCGGACGCTCTACTGTTAGCGGCGCATCGCTCTTGGCGAAGGTTGCAGTGAGCATCTCCTCCGTCGAGCGCAGATGCGATTCTGCTTTGCGTGTGTCGGTCAGACGCTGGCGATACGCGATCGCCCAATGCTCATGGATCATCATCCCCTGCACAGCTTGGCAAATCGCCGGGAGATCGGCCGGCACGGTGTCGAACGCGTGCGGATGAGTCGCGTGCGCCGTCATCGGCGACGACTTCGTGTAGAATGTGCGGAGATCATCGGACAGAGGCATGGGTTCACGCTAGAAAGGTTCGAAGTCGGGAGCAACAGCTCGGCGAACTGGCTGCTGCCAATCGATGGCATCAGCGATCAGGTCAGCGGCACCCACAGTTCGACACCGCCGAGGCCGGTGCGCGGGTTGAACGTGGGCAGATGGCCCTCGAGGCTGGCGGCGTCGGCAATCGCGCGGCCTTTCGGCGGCTCCCAGTCGTTCCAGATAGCAGTGTAAGTCTGCGAGATGGTGGAGATGTGTGCGGTGTGCTGGAAGATTGCGTAGGTCTGCGGCGCAAGAGTTAGTCCCTGCATGCCTTTGGGCACGGAGGAAATCCGCGAGACCTTGACCGCGCTGAAGTAGTCGAACGTACCGTCGTCATCCAGATTGGCATTAACGCCCCATGGGACGTCGTCGGCGCGGTTCTCGATCTCGCAGTAATGCGGCATGAAGCGCTCCCATTGCGCAGTGATGTGCTGGGTTGCAGCGAACGAGAAATGCTGTCCCATGCCGACGAACAACATCTCGCCGGCGTTTTCGTAGCGATGCACTTTGAGCGAAGTGCGGGCATTGTCGATGACGTTGATGGGGAGCACGAGCGGTAAGCGAGCGACGGTGCCGTCCTTGCGCACGGCCTCAGGCGTTGTGTTGAACTGGGCGCGAAAGGCGCGGCTGAAGGCCTCGTGGCTCGAATAGCCATACTCCAGCGCCAAATCGAGGATGTTTTCAGCGCCATTGGCGAGTTGCGCCGCCGCCTCGCTGAGACGCCGGGAACGGACATAACCCATGACCGACATGCCGGTGGTTTCACCGAAGGCATGCGCGAGGTGATAACGGGACACACCGCAGGCTTCGGCCACGGTCGTAAGGCTCAAGTCCTGACGCAGATTGCGGTCGATCACCCAGAGGGCGCGGTTGGCGAGAGACATACGAGGCCGATGTTCCTTTCCATGCTCACGATAACAACGGGACCGGCCACCCGCTTGATCGCAATTGCTTGGCCCGCCCGCGACAATCGCGCTCGCGGGAAAGAGTGTGGCCAACGGCGGAGCCGGACGCTAGCGTCACGGCAGGATGGCGGCCGCAAGAAGCCGCGCTGGCGGAGGAATTATGGACATCACGGCGGAGTTTCTCGAACGGCTGTTGGCGGATCAGGCAGTCGGGATGGGGGTCGCCAGCTGGGCGAAGGTGAAGCCCGACGCGATGGCGGTGACGGACCGTTTCACCACCCGCACATGGGCCGAGCTCAACGCCAATGCCAACCGGCTGGCGCGCCTGTTCCGCGAGCGCGGGCTGCAGCCGGGCGATGGCCTTGCGATCTTCACCACGAACCGCGTCGAGTTCGTGGAGGCGCTGAATGCCGCGCGCCGCATCGGCATGCGCGTGACGCCGGTGAACTGGCATCTGACGGCAGACGAGATCGCCTACATCCTTAACGACTGCGAAGCGAAGGTGCTCATCGCGGAGACGCGGCTGCCCGCGATCCTCGATGCGGTGAAGCAGGCGCCGCTGCTCAAACTCAAGCTGTCAGTCGCGAGCGACGCGGAAGGCTTCGAGAATTACGACAAGACGATCGCCAAGCTCGACCCGAGCGACATCGATCACCCCCAGATCGGCAGCCAAATGCTCTACACCAGCGGCACGACGGGGCGGCCGAAGGGTGTGTTCCGCAAGCATGGCGTGGCGACGCCGCCGCAGTTCGCCGGATCGAACGCGAACTACAATCCCGATACCGATGTGCAGCTCTGCGTAGGTCCGGCCTATCACGCCGCGCCGCTCGCCTTCGACATCGCGATCCCGCAGGCGTCGGGCGTGCCAACCGTGTTCATCGCCGAGAAGTGGGACAGCGAAGGCGTGCTGGCCGCGATCGAGAAGCACAAGATCACGCACGCGCACATGGTGCCGATCATGTTTCAGCGCCTACTCGCGCTGCCCGACGATGTGAAGGCGAAGTACAATCTCTCGTCGCTGAAATTCCTCGTGCATGGCGCAGCGCCCTGCCCGCCCGAGGTGAAGCGCGCGATGATCGAATGGCTGGGGCCGATCCTGTTCGAATACTACGCGGGCAGCGAAGGCGGCGCGGGCTTCTACGTGCGCTCGGAGGAATGGCTGAAAAAGCCGGGAACAGTCGGCAAGCGGCCGGTACTTCTGAAGGTGAAGATCATGGATGAAGACGGCAACGAATTGCCGCCGGGCGTGCCCGGACTGATTTATCATCAGACGACGGCGGCCAATCCGTTCCAGTACTACAAGGACGAGGGCAAGACGGCGAAGGCGCATCGCGGCGAATTCTTCACGCTCGGCGATATCGGCTATTTCGACGAGGACGACTACCTGTTCCTGACCGGCCGTTCGGCGGAGACGATCATCTCCGGCGGCGTGAACATCTATCCGCAGGAGATCGACAACGAGCTCATCAAGCACGAAGCAGTGGAAGACGTGTGCTCCATTGGCGTGCCGAACAAGGAATGGGGCGAAGAGGTCAAGGCGGTGGTGATGCTGAAAGCCGGTTTCGAACCGAGCGAACGGCTAAAGGAGGAGATCCTGGTCTTCGCGCGCGGCAAGCTCGCCGGCTTCAAGATCCCGCGCACCATCGACTTCGTGAACGACCTGCCGCGTTCCATGGCCGGCAAGATCCAACGCGGCAAGGTGCGCGCGCCGTTCTGGGAAGGGCGGAAGGTTCAGATCTAGGTTATCAGCGGACTTACCTCACCCGCTCGCTATGCTCGCGCCCTCTCCCGCAAGCGGGAGAGGTTATGCGGCTGGCATTTTCGAGTAGCTCTTCGTTCGCATCGTCACGAGTTCCTCAGCTGCGGTGGGATGCAAGGCTATTGTTGAATCGAACTGTGCCTTCGTCGCACCCATCTTCATGGCGACGGCGACGATCTGCGCTATCTCGGCGCCGTGGTCGCCGAAGATGTGGCAGCCGAGAACCTTGTCGGTCTTCTGATCAACGATGAGCTTGAAGGTCGAGCGCGCGTCGCGGCCGGAAAGCGTGTGTTTTAGCGGCCGGAACACCGACTTGTAGACGTCGATGCTGTGACCCTGCATGAGCGCTATCTCCTCGGTGAGACCCACAGCACCGATCTCCGGCGTCGTGAATACCGCGGTCGGTACGTTTACATGATCGACCGGCGTCGGGATGCCTTGGAACGCCGTCTTCGCGAAACACATCGCGTCATGGATCGCGACGGGTGTTAACTGCAGCCGGTCGGTGACGTCGCCGATGGCGAAGATGTGCGGCACGTTGGTGCGCGAATATTCGTCGACCTTCACTTCGCCCCTGCGGCCGAGTTCGACAGCAGCCTTCTCCATGTGAAGGCGTTCGGTGTTGGGCGCGCGGCCGATGGCGAGCAGGATCTGGTCGCACTCGATCACATCGCCCTTGTTGGTTTCGGCGTGCAGGCAGTCGCCACGCTTTTCGATCTTGGTGAATTCGCAGCCGAGCGCGACGTGCAGCATGTTCTTCTTCATCGAGTCGGTCAGCGCGTCACGTATGTCTTCGTCGAAGCCACGCAGCACCTTTTCGCCGCGATAGAGAATCGACACTCTCGAGCCTAAGCCGTGGAAGATGTGCGCGAACTCGAGCGCGATGTAGCCGCCTCCAGCAATGAGAATGCGGCCCGGCAGCTTGTCGAGATGAAATGCCTCATCCGAGGTGATGCAGAGATCGCCGCCCGGTATGACATGCGTCGTGCCGAGTTCGCGTGTCGGGCGGTTGCCGGTCGCAATCAGGATCTTGTCGGCCGTGACGGTGCGGTCCTCGTTGACCAGCCGGAGGGTGTTCGGATCTTCGAACACCGCGCGGTCCTGGAAAATCTCGACGCCGGCGGCATTCACGTTCTTGGTGTACATCGCCTCGAGGCGGGCGATTTCCTTGTCCTTGTTGGCGATCAGCGCCGGCCAGTCGAATTTGGTTTCGCCGACGGTCCAGCCGAAGCCGGCGGCGTCCATGAAATCTTCCGCGAACTGGCTTGCATAGACGAACAGCTTCTTTGGGATACAGCCGCGGATCACACAGGTGCCACCCATGCGGTACTGCTCGGCGATCGCGACCTTGGCGCCTGCCATCGCGGACATGCGGCTGGCACGCACGCCACCGCTGCCGCCGCCGATGACGAAAAGGTCGTAGTCGTACTTGCTCATGATGCTTTCTCGATGACCTCGATGCCATCCTCGCGCGCGACCAGCAGCGTCGTGGCGAGGCCGACGAAGAGACCGTGCTCAACAACGCCAACGATGTCGCCGAGGGCACGGGCCAACGCCCGGGCATCGGTGATCGCCTCAAAGCCGCAATCATAGATGAGGTTGCCGCCATCGGTTTTGAAGACCGCTCCGTCCTTCGAACGTTGCGTGATCGGAATGGCGGGATAGCCGAGGGCGTGGACAGTTTCGGCGATCTTCCCGGCGGTGGTGGCATGGCCATATTCCACCACCTCCACCGGCAACGGAAAGCGGCCGAGGCGTTTCACCAGCTTTGAGCCATCGGTGATCACGACCATCTGCTTCGATGCAGCGGCGACGATCTTCTCGCGCAACAGTGCGCCGCCGCCACCCTTGATCAGCACGAGATCGGCATCGGCTTCATCGGCACCGTCGATCGTGAGATCGAGCGGCGCGAGGTGGTCGAGTTCCGACAGCGGGATTCCGAGCGCGCGGGCTTTCGCCGCCGTGCGCTCCGATGTCGGCACTCCGGTGACGGTGAGACCGCCGCGGACACGCGGGGCCAGAACATCGAGAAAAGCTTCCGCCGTCGAGCCCGTACCGAGGCCGAGCTTCATGCCGTTTCTGACATATTCCACTGCCTTGGCAGCGGCAGCGCGCTTGAGGGAATCCTGGCTGGCGGTCATGGCGTCACTCAAGCGGATGGCGTCCGCTTCGTCCAGACGTCAAACTCCCAGCCAGAAAATATCTTCGACCTTCTTGCCGAGCGCTGCGGCGAGTTTCAGTGCCAGCGTGGTGGATGGGACGAACACACCGTTTTCGACGGTGTTTATTGTCTTGCGGGAAACGAGAACGCGCTCCGCCAGTTCCGCCTGTGTCCAGCCGAGGGCGGCGCGCGTCTCTTTCAGCCGATTGTTCAAGCGACTCTCCGGCATCTAGCGCGCCACGTCGCGCTCGAGCCAGAGATAGTACGCCATCGGGATCACCAACGCTGTCATGATCAGTTCCTGTAGAACTGTTTCCGGATCGCTGAGTTTCGTGAGGATGGCATAACCGGCCGGCAGCAGCGCGATCAGAACGACAATGTAGCCGAGAGAGAGCGCACGCCTCCCATTGGCTCGCGCCAGTTCGTCGTTGAGGATGCCGCAGATCGCTGCATCGAACCGGATGCGGAGCAGTACGGCCAAGAGCGCGATTACCACCGTTGCCCACAGGCTTGCGCCCGCTAGCTCGAGCGTGTGGATCGGGATATCCCGCAACCCCGGCAGTGCGGCGTGAACCGGGTCGAGCGTCACCAGCTGCCAGGCCGACCAGCTCACGATGTAAGAAAGCATCAACCACCAGCGCAGCCGGCCGAGCCTCCCCGCGCGCATCTCCAGAGTTTGTCCGGCCATTTCCATCTCCATTGCCATTTCTCGTCTCCATGTAACCTATAGGTGTCATGATACCTATAGGTTACACGCTGTCAAGCGGGCTGCTGTCCATTTTCGGCGATGGCGTTTTGTAGAGTGTCCCGACGAACCGGAGTCACGAGCACATGGCGACGAAGACCTACACGGCAAGCTGTCATTGCGGGGCCGTCAGCGTGGAAGCCGATCTCGATCTGATGGCGGGGACGACGCGGTGCAACTGCTCGATCTGCCGCAAGTCGCGCTGGTGGGGTATCAGCGCAAAACCGAGCGCCGTGCACAGGATCTCCGGCAAAGAGCAGACATTCGGTTACGGCTTTGGCAGCCATTCGATCGACTTGCGCCACTGCAAGACGTGTGGCTTGCGCGTGTATGGCACGGGTCATATCGCGCAGCTCGGCGGTGACTTTGTCGCGATCAATGTCGCATGCCTGGACAATGTGAGCGACGAAGAACTCGCCGCCCTTCCGGTCCGCGTGTGCAACGGCCGCGACAACGACTGGATGCACGAACCAGCAGTGACGTCGTACCTCTAACGGATCACTCCACCGTCACGCTCTTCGCGAGATTGCGCGGCTGGTCGACGTCGGTGCCTTTGGCAACGGCCGTGTGATAGGCGATGAGCTGCACCGGCACCGAATAGAGCAGCGGTGCGATGAACGGATCGGCATCGGGCACTTCGATCACATGCCACACGCCGTCGCCGGCATGTTCGATACCCTTCTTGTCGGAGATCAGCACCACCTTGCCGCCGCGCGCCATCACCTCCTGCATATTGGAGATGGTCTTCTCATAGAGAGAACCCGACGGAGCGATCACGATGACAGGTGTGTGCTGATCGATAAGCGCAATGGGGCCATGTTTGAGCTCGCCGGCGGCATAGCCTTCGGCATGGATGTAGGAGATTTCCTTGAGCTTGAGCGCGCCTTCCATGGCGAGCGGGAAGTTCGGGCCGCGCCCGAGATAGAGCACGTCCTTCGCCTTGGCGATTTCGTGGCCGAGCGCCTCGATCTTTGGCTCGAGCTTGAGCATCTCGACGATGTGCCGTGGGGTTTCGAGCAGCGCCTTGCACAGACGCGCCTCTTCCTTGTCGCTGACGTGGCCGCGGGCACGGCCGGCGGCAAGGGCGAGCGATGCTAGCGCCGCGAGCTGGCAGGTGAAGGCCTTGGTCGAAGCGACGCCGATCTCCGGACCGGCAAAAGTCGGCACGACAATGTCGGCATCGCGCGCGATCGAGCTCTCGACCACATTGACGACAGCAATCGTTGTCTGACCATGTGCCTTGGCATCGCGCAGTGCTGCGAGCGTGTCGGCAGTTTCGCCCGACTGCGAAATGAAGAGTGCGACACCGTCTTTTGGATAGACCGGCTCGCGGTAGCGGAGCTCCGATGCGATGTCGGCCTCGACGGATATGCGTGCCAGTTTCTCGAACCAATACTTGCCCACGAGGCCGGCATAAAATGCGGTGCCGCAGGCAGAGATCGTCAGATGCGATGCCTTGGCCAGAGCGTCGGCCAGTCCCCGCTCGTGGAGCGCAACGTTGGGACCGACCGGATCAAGATAGTGCGAGAGCGTGTGACCGATCACTTCGCCCTGCTCGTGAATCTCCTTCGCCATGAAATGACGCCGGTCGCCTTTGTCGACCAGCGCGGCAGAGGCGGAGGTGGTCTTCACCTCACGATTGGCGAGGCGACCCTCTGTATCGTAAATTGTGACGTTGGCACCCTCGATCACGACAACGTCGCCATCCTCGAGGTAGGCAACCTTGTTGGTGAATGGCGCGAGCGCGAAGGCATCGGAGCCCAGATACGCTTCTTTCTCGCCGAAGCCGACGGCGAGCGGGCTTCCCTGCCGCGCACCGATCAGAAGACCGTCGCGATCCTTGAAGATCATGGCAAGACCGTAAGCGCCGGTGAGACGACGCACAGCGGCAATCGCGGCATCCTGCGGCGACATTCCCTGATCCAGATTGTCCTGCACGAGGTGGACACATACCTCGCTATCCGTCTCCGACGCGAACTCGTGCCCCTTGGCGATGAGCTCAGCTCGCAGCTCACGGAAATTCTCGATGATGCCGTTGTGCACCAGCGCCACGCCGGCGGAGGCATGCGGGTGGGCATTGGTCTCGTTAGGCTGCCCGTGGGTTGCCCACCGCGTGTGACCGATACCGGTGCGGCCGCTCAGCGGTTCGCGGGTAAGAGCATCGCCGAGTTCCGTCAACTTGCCCGGCGCGCGGCGGCGGGCAATTTCGCCGCCCACCAATGTCGCGATGCCTGCGGAGTCGTAGCCACGATATTCCAGACGCTTGAGCGCATTGAGGATGTCGATCGCAACATCGTTGGTCCCGGCAACGCCGACGATTCCACACATGGCTAGCTTCCCTTTGCTTTCTCCGCCTTGGCGGCACGCTTCTTCTGGCGGAAGTTTTCCGCCCACCCGGAAACCTGTTTCTGCTCGGCGCGCTCGACCACGAGCGCGTCCTTCTCGACATTTCGCGTGATCGTCGACCCGGCACCGACATAGACGCCATCTGCCACCGTTACCGGCGCGACGAGCGCCGTATTGGAGCCGATGAACGCGCCGGCGCCGATATCGGTGAAGTGCTTGTCGAAGCCATCATAGTTGCAGGTGATTGTACCCGCGCCGATGTTCGCGCCCGCACCCACCCGCGCATCGCCGATATAGGTCAGGTGATTGGCCTTCGCGCCCTTCTCGATGCGCGCTTTCTTCACTTCGACGAAATTGCCGATATGCACGTCATCTTCGATGACCGCGCCGGGACGCAGGCGAGCATAAGGTCCGATCAACGCGCCCCTGCCCACCTCCGCCTGTTCGAGATGCGAGAAAGCCTTGATATCCGCGCCCGAGCGCACCGTAACGCCGGGGCCAAACACCACGAACGGACCGACCTGTACGTCCGCTTCCAACACCGTGTCGTGACTGAGGAAAACCGTTTCCGGCGCAAGCATGCCAACGCCATTGGCGAGGTGCTTGTCGCGCAACCGGTTCTGCATGTGGCGCTCGGCATCGGCAAGTTCGGCGCGGCTGTTCATGCCCATGACGGTGATCGCATCGGCGACGGTGATCGACGAACGCACGCCCTCCTTCTTCGCGACCAGCGTTACTTCGGGGAGGTAGTACTCTTTCTGCGCATTGTTATTCTTGAGCTGTGACGCCCACTCGAAAAACTTGCGCGCGTTGGCGGCGGAATACGTGCCCGCGCAGCAGAGACGGACTTTGCGCTGTTGCTCCGTCGCGTCCTTGAATTCGACGATGCGGTCGAGAAAACCATCGGCATCGACAAGCACACGGCCGTAAGCAGCGGCATCTTCCGGCTCGAATGCGACGACCGAGTAGCCGTGTTTCTCCGCCGAGGCGAGCGACTCGGCCATCATTGGCGACTGTGCCATCGGCATGTCGCCGTTGTTGACGAGGACGGCGCCGTCGAAATCACCCAGCACAGTACGAGCCGAAGCCGCCGCGTTGCCGGTACCGAGCTGTTTTTCCTGGATCGCATTCTCCGCGCCCATCGACGTCGCGAAGGTGCGGACACCATCCATAGCGGGCGCGCTGACGACCACGATGCGTGAGATGCCGGCGCCCGTCATGGCGTTGATGACGTGGCCGAGGATCGGAAGTCCTGCCACCTTGTGCAGGACCTTGGGCGTCGCGGACTTCATCCGCGTGCCCATGCCCGCTGCCAGAATAATGCCCGCTCTTTTCATGCGCCTGCTGTTGCTGCCGGGCGCGTCCGCCTCAGGCTCGTCCCGTTTGCCATTAAATACCTGCTCTTAAACGGTAAAGTGACGAATTGCGACGCCTTATTGCCAGTGCGGAAGGATGCTGTAGTTAAGGGCGATGCCCGCTCCTACCCTGATTTTCGACCTGGACGGAACCCTTGTCGACACCGCCCCGGACCTTCTGGCCGCCCTTAACGCCATCCTGATCAAGGAAAACCGGCGGCCGGTTGGGCATTCCGACCTGCGCCATCTGGTGGGGCATGGCGCGCCGGCGATGCTCGAGGAGGCCTTCAAAATGACCGGCAAACCGGCAGACCCGGAGCGCTTGTCCGGACTGATCGACGCCTACATCGCGCATTACAAACAGCATATCGCCGTAGCAAGCCGGACATTTCCCGGCGTTGAAACGACACTGCGCCTCTTGCGTCAGCGCGGCTCGCGGCTCGGCGTGCTGACCAACAAGCCGCAGGAACTTACGGATCTTCTGCTAAAAGAGCTCGACATCGAGCAGTACTTCGACGCGATCTATGGCGCCGGACGGATGAGCTACACCAAACCCGACGCGCGGATATTCCACGACGTCGTTCGCGATGTCGGCGGAAATGAACCCGCAATCATGGTCGGCGACAGCATCACCGATGTCCTGACCGCGCGCGCCGCTGGTGCCAAGGTGATCCTTGTCAGCTACGGCTACACACCGGAACCGGCCGACAGGTTGGGTGGCGATGCGGTGACCGATAACTTCGCCGAGATTCCTGCGCTGGCAGCTGCGCTGTGTGGTATGTAACGCCAATCCACCCGCGTCCGTTTTGCGTATCCGCGACATGAAGCGGATTCTCTCAGCCGTGGCAGCCTGCGCGATGGCGGCGCTGACCATTGCTCCGTTCGCGGCTTCTGGAAGTGCAAGCTACAAAGAGTTGCTCGCACGGCCGCGCAACACGCCCGATCACCGTATCTCCTATGGCAAAGACGCACTGCAGTTCGGCGACCTCTACCTGCCGAAGCGCAACGGCGCGCTTCCGGTCGTTGTGCTCATCCATGGCGGATGCTGGCTTGCGGAATTGCCGGGTCCGGAATTGATGGATCCGATGGCTGGCGATCTGCGCGACCGTGGCTATGCGGTGTGGAATATCGAATACCGCCGCATTGGGCATCAGGGCGGCGGCTATCCCGGCACATTTACCGACGCTGGCGCAGCAGTCGATGCGCTGCGCGATCTGGCGCCACGCTATCACCTCGATCTGGCACGTGTGGTTCTGGTCGGTCATTCGGCTGGCGGACACCTTGCAGCGTGGGTCGCGGCACGGTCACGCATCGTGGCGAGCAGTCCTTTGCACACAGCGCATCCGCTTGCTGTGCATGGCGTCGTGAGCCTCTCCGGCATTCTCGACCTCGCCGCGTATCGCGAGAGCGGCGGCGATGCGTGCGGCGGGCCGCAAACGATCGACGGGCTCGTTGGAGAGCATGCCAATCCCTATGCCAACACATCGCCGTCGCAGCTCCTGCCTATTGGAGTTCGACAAGCCATCATCTCCGGCGAGACCGACCGCATCGTCGCGCCGCGGTTCGGTCATGATTTCGCGAAACAGGCCAAAGCGGCGGGCGACGATGTCGACGACACCGAAATTCAGGGTGCCGGGCATTTCGACCTGATTGACCCCAAGGCGCCAGCATGGACGGCGGTGGTTGCGGCGATCGAAAAACTGGCCAAATAGCGCTCCGCTTGACGCGGTTTGGGGCTCGCCCCTATACCGCCCGTCCGCGCTATCATGCGACGGTGCGGGCGCGTAGCTCAGCGGGAGAGCACTCCCTTCACACGGGAGGGGTCACAGGTTCAATCCCTGTCGCGCCCACCATTCCTACTTGCCAATCCAAGAAATTCCCGAGCGCGTCAACCGCGGTCTTCCCGGCGTGCCAAGACCATCAACATCTCGTGCCCGAGAAACGCCGGTTGAATCCGTTTCGTTCCGAGTGCGATGGCGGGCCGCCCGAAGGATCGCGAAGCGATCGGAGTGAAACCGAGCGCCCGCAGTTTTGTGCAGAACACCTTCTCCGAATATCGCCGCAATGGATAACGAAACTGATTTTTTGACGCCGATAGGCGATGCCGCCATCTGCTAATCTCGGTCTTCAGTTCCAACAACTTGTGGGGCATAGGGGACGAAATGAGGAGCGGCGCACCAGGTTTGAGAACCCTGGCCAGCTCGCGAATGAGTCTTTCAGGCTCATCGACAAACTGCACAACACTGGAACAGATACCACCATCGAATGACTCATCGAGTTGAGGCAGATTCAGTATGTCCGCGACTTCGAATTTTACCTGATCCGTTTCAGCCGCATGGGCGATCATTTCTGGACTAATATCGACGCCATGCAAGCGGCATTGGTAGCGCTCGGCAAACCAATGCGTCATGAAGCCTGAACCGCAGCCAGCGTCTATCCAGAAAGTGTCGCGGCGTTTTTCTGGCCCCAATAGTGCTGCAATAGCATCCAACCGATCACTGAACTGCCCGGAAAGATAGCGGCTACTCCATGTCGGAGCGGCGGCTGCAAAATCGAATGGTGACCCAGTCTCGTCGGCAACTGATGCCCGCTTGCGCATTGCTATTTCCAAACTGCGACAGGCGATACCCGATGTGTGCGCCAGCTGTCCTTGAAGTGTAGTGCCAGCCCGTCGAGGGGTCAAACAATGGAGCAATTAGCACGGCGGGAGTTGTGCGGATGGTACGACCTAAACCGGAGTGTCAGTCCACAAAAGAACGATCACGAAGAGCAAGGTTTGCTTTTCAGCAGTATTCGCTGTAGTGCGAATTGCTTGGGGGCAACCGACAAGCCATGGAGCGCTACCGTCCGGACATCGACGGATTGCGTGCAGTCGCTGTAGTTGGCGTCGTTTTATTCCACGCTGGTGTTCCCGGTTTTGGTGGTGGATTTGCCGGTGTCGATGTTTTTTTTGTTATTTCGGGCTATCTCATCACGCAACTGATCCTGCGCGACCAAGATCGGGGATTTGCGTACATCATCGCGTTCTACGAGCGGCGCGCGCGCAGGATCATTCCGGCGCTCTACGCCCTCTTCGCGCTCACGCTGATTGGCGCGCTTTTGCTTTTTCCGCCCTATGATCTGGCGGATTTCTCGCAAAGTCTGGCGGCTGCCTCGATCTTTCTGTCGAACGTGTGGTTCTGGAAGCAGGAGGGCTATTTCACGCTTGCGGCCCACAGCCAGCCTTTGCTGCACCTCTGGTCGCTCTCGGTTGAAGAACAGTTTTATGTTGTTTATCCGCTTGTAACTCTCGCCGTTCTGCGATTCGCGCCGCGAACGTTCAGCGGAGTGCTTGCGGCGATATTCCTCATATCTCTCGCCGCTTCGCAGATCGTCATAGATCGTGCGGATCACCCCGCCTTCTACCTTGCGCATTTGCGCGCATGGGAGCTCGCACTTGGCGCCCTGCTTGCTCGCAGTCCGCTGATCGCTTCCGTGCCGCAGGCGTTCCGCGAAGCCATGTCGGGGTTGGGGCTGCTTGCGATTGTCTGCACATTCGCCTTTTTTAGCGCCGGTACCGCTTTTCCCGGCGTGAATGCGCTTCTGCCGACGACCGGCGCAGCCGCATATCTCTTCGCCAACACGGGGACAAGCACGCTCACCGGACGGGTTCTTTCTGTGCCCCCCGTCAGATATGTGGGATTGATCTCGTACTCGCTTTATCTATGCCATTGGCCGCTCTTGGTTTTTCTTGGCGCGATCCGTCTGGGAGCTCAAAGCAACCTCGAGACGGCGGCGGCTATCGCCTTGTCTTTCGCAATCGCCGCTCTCTCCTTGAAGTTCATCGAAACCCCATTTCGCAAGAAGCACGGAACTCCCAGCGGCCGCCGCTTTTTTCGTGCGGCCATCGCCGGCGCAGCATTGTTCTTGTCGGCCGGCCTTGCCATCGATTTTAGCAATGGGTTACCGCAGCGGATGCCCGACTCGGTGCGCCGCATGGCCGCCTACGAAGGTTATGCAAAAACGGCGCAATTCGTTTCCACCTTCGCGGCCGGCACCTGCTTCCAATGGAGAAGAGAAGAAGTCGATCGGCGCGCCTTTGCACAGTGCCTGATGCCTGACAAAGGCGCTGCCAACATACTGCTCTGGGGCGACAGCCACGCAGGCCATTACTCGGCCGGCCTGCGTGCCCTCGCCCGGCAGCAGCATTTCCACTTACTGCAGGCGACCGGTACAGGGTGCAGACCCATAACGACGACCAGAAAGGACCTTTCGAGGCTTTGCAACACGCTCAATGGGCTGGCCGCTCATGCGATTGAAACGCTGCACCCTCAAGCCGTGATCGTGTCACTCTACTGGCTGCGCGACTCACCCGCCAATCTGGCGCTCACGATCGACGAGATCGCACCGACCATCGATTTTCTGAGGAAACGAAAGGTGCCGGTCATCTTGATCGGACCTGGACTGGTGTTTCAGGAGTCCCTTCCGGCAATCCTCGCGCGGCGCCTTCTATATGGTGAAGGTACGACGTTTGATCCGGCGTCCTTTCTCGCGGCGGGCTGGGAAGCCGGCGATGAAACTTTGTTCAAGAGGTTCGGTTACCTTCAGGGGGTCCACTACCTCTCGGTTCGTCAGTCGATGTGCCCGAACGGTCGCTGCCCTGTGATGGCCACTTCGTCGGTGCCGTTGGTATGGGACAATAGCCACCTGACGTTGGAAGGTTCACTGTTGGTTGCGCAACGGTTATTCGGCAAGACGATACTGAAGATCGTCGATGCGCGTCCCATCTCCAAGCCCGATCAAAATTCCTTCTCGTCCCAGCCGTGATAGCGGCAGGTGATCTTTGCGAGCCGAAGGAACTCAGCATTGTGCTCGGCGTTGGGCGTCTCGGTGCGCGTGCGTTGCTGATGTTGATGGATCATCTCATGCGCCATGGTGCGCAGCAGTGTGTTGGTATGGCCAACGCAGATTTCCGAGATTCCGATCTCGTGCGAACGGACCTTGCGTCGGATGCCACGGTGGTAGCCAACATAGCCGCGGTGTCGAGACACGACGAACTCGACTTCGTCGGCATGCGGCAGGCGCCAATTCTTGAATGGTGGTGTCAGGCGCAGGAATTCGTATGCACCTTCCATCACTTCCGGGGTCAAACGCAGCGCCATACTCCATAAACTCCGAAGGCCAGTCGAACGGACCCGAATATTATCGACGAATCCGGCAAAATCAGCAGCCAATATCGTCGCTCCTGACAAATCTGATAACCGAGAAATTCTATTTCTTTCAAGTAGTTAAACTGTGGATAGCCAGATTCGTTGGGTATCCTTCGGTCAAGGGAAGATTTCCCAGCCGCCGGCGCTTGTTAAGCAATTTCGGGAGGAAAAACCGAGGTCCGAAAATACTCCGAGAGCATGGCGAGCGGCTGAGAGCAGGCGTTGGCTGAGATTAGGTAGGGTGGCCGTCGAGGGCTTCGCGAGCCGCGGCCGCGCCGCGTCTGCTGCCATGATATTTGGCGTAGATTTTGGTGAACTCGGCGCCGAACAGGAACATCTGCGCCGAGTAATAGACCCATAGCAGCACCACAACGAGCGCACCGGCCGCGCCGAAACGGTCCGCAATCGCGGTGCGTCCGATGTAAAACCCGATCAGGAATTTGCCGAGTTCGAACAGCGCAGCCGTCAACAACCCGCCGGCGAGCACATCCTTCCAGCGCAGATCGATGTCCGGGAGGACCTTGTAGATCGCCGCGAAAAGCAGCGCGAGCAGGATGAAGGACGTAACGAAGTTCAGCGTCCACAACAGGGGCAGCCCGACCGCGGGCAAGTGCGCCGCCAGGTAATGACCGAACGCGACGAGAGCAGCACTCACCGATAGCGAAATCAGAAGGAAGAAGCCAAGCGCGGCAACCAGACCAAGGCTTACCGCGCGCGCGCGAAGCATGCTCGTCAATATAGAGCGCCAGCTCATCTGCATGGTCGGCGCCTTCCAGATAAGGTTGAGCGCGCCCTGCATTTCTCCGAACACACCAGAGGCTGTAACGATGAGTGCCGCGAAACCTGCCAAAGTGGCGCCGAAGCTCTCGGCATGCATGGACGCGTGCTCAAGAATCGCCAACAAAAGGCGCGAACTGCCGTGGCCCATCAGCGTCTGGAATTGATCGGAGATCGCGTCGCGAGCAGCTGCATGGCCGAACACGCCGCCCGCAATCCAGATCGCGATGATCAGCACAGGTGCCAGCGCCGTTACCGAATAGAACGCGATTGCTGCCCCGCGGCTCAGCGCATCGTCGACGATAAAGGCCTCTACGCTCTCGACCGCCATCCGGCGAAGGTCAGCCGGCCAGCGCAGGAAATGCGCGCCTGTCTCGGAAGGGAAATGGGCAGTCACGATCGGTCCCCTACGCATAACGCGAGGAGTGGCGGATTCGTTTCCCTATCAGGGCGTGAAGTCGGGCATCACGAAGCTGTAGGCGGTGTAGCGCATCTCGCTCCAGGCCAGCTCCGCGAGCGGATGGCCCGGAAAGAGGGGCCGCTCGACAGCGATGAATTTCACGCGCACACGGATGGCCGAGCGTCCTTTGGTCAGCGCCGAGGGAATAAGGAACTCGTCGTCGCGAAATCGCCGGTTAGAGGTCTGCACAATGTGTTCGGTCGCGCCGATCTCCCGCTTGGTCGCATAGTCGCTGAGCGTATGCACGCCGCCATTGGAGAAGACACAAGTGTTGGAGCCTGCGGTGTACCAAGTGCCGGCGCTCTGCCATTCGGCATGGGAATCCGTTGCATCGCGAAGGAACACCTCGGCGCGCTGGTTCGGATAGGCGTAGTCGAGCTTGCGCCGCAGCATCACGCCCAGATTGGCCGGATCGATCTTCAGCGTGAATTCCGACTGCGTTTTCGTCGTGCGGCCGTTTTGGGGCAGTGCTGGAAACAACTCGATCCCCCAGCGGGTATCCGGTCCCCACTCGTAGCGCGAGGCCAGCGTGGTTGATTTGCTAGCGTCGGGCGACACATAGGCATGTGCCTTCTCGCTCGCGTCGTCGCCGATATCGAGTTCATCGGTTTTCAGGAGCGAGGCGGCCGGCAAGCCGTACCAATACGCGAGGGTCTGATAGTGCTCAGCGGAGTCGTTTTCTCCCCCACGTTCCAGTTGGATCAGCGCGTTGCGGCCGAATGGCATCAGGTCCGCAAGCAGATAGCGATAGGACGACTCGATCTTGTCTTCGGCACTCACCGCTTCGCGTCGGCTCTTGGCCCCCGTGGGATGACCCGCGAAAGGCAAGGTCATCGTCACGCCGCCCCAGTAGTCACCACCGCCGCTCCATTCCTCCGTGCCGGTGCCCTGGGCCTGCGGCGTGCTGCTGTCGTCGAAGAAGAAGCGCGGATCGCCCTCCAGCGTGGAAAGGACGCCATTGTCGGAAAACACGATGGACGTGCCGACGAACGAGCCGGACCAATCCCCACCGCCTTCAGTCTTCTGGGTATTGAGGAGGACAAGATCGGAGCCTTTGCCATCGAGCTTGCGAGCTTCCGGTTCGTCGTGATCCATGAACGTCGCGTGGAAATAGCCGACCTGGTTTGGCGGCACAGTGAAAGGCTGCGAGCGGACTCGCCAGTCGATATGGGCAAGCGGCTGATCCTTCGCGCCCGTCAGACGTATCTCCGCGCTGCGAAAGAATGGCATCGGGAAATAGCAGCTTAGATAGACGCGGTCGGCGGTGTAGCGCACGACCATCGGAAACGCTTTGACGAGATATTCCTTGTCGTCGCGGTTGTAGAGAAGGCCCGCACCGAAGAAGAGCGAGACCGGCGAATCGACCGACGGCGCAGCGCGGCCGTCCCATGTGATCTGCAGTCGCGTGTGCGAGAACGCCAGCGCTTCATCGCGCGGGAGCGAAAGTTCGAGTGCCCGAACCTGTCCGCTCTCGGCATGCTTCCACACCGTTTGTGTTTCGTTGGCGCGAAGCGTCAGCGTACCGTGGTCTTCGTGTGTGCCGTCCGTGCCTGCTTTCGGCGCGATGTCGCTGCCCGCGCGATCGATCAGCGCCAGCACATCGGCAGCCGGCTTCGTATTGATGTTCCACGCCGACACCGGCTGCGATAGCGGAATGCCGTCCACGAACTGATGGAAGATGTAATAGCCGGTGCCATAGAACGTGCGTTCGTACATCATGCGGAACGACGTTTTGAACCCGACCGGAATCCAGCTGAGGTCCGCGCCCTTGGTATCCGACCACGTATAGTTCAGCGGACGCGCGAAGGCATGCGCCGGCAGAAACACCGAATTTTCCTTCGGATGCAGAGGGTCTGGCGTGCTCGTTTCCGAGACGACGTTATCGACACCATCAACCTCGTAGTGCCACGGGCTGCCGTGCCAATGGTTGTAGCGCGCGAAGTACATGATCCCGCGGCCTTCGAGATCGACAGTTACGTTCCGATCGTCGGCCAGCTGATAGAGGAAATGGGACGCATCAGCGACTTCGTTGCCGCCGCTGCGGTCATAGGTCGACCGCATATAGGCGCGCACGCCAATGCGCTGATAAGCCCAGCGATCCCACTGGCGATAGGCGTCGTAACCCACCGGTACAACCGGCGGTGTATTTCCGTTTGGCGCGCTCATCGACGGCGTGCTGCTCCCCACGATCAAGAGAGCGCAGAGTGCGGCGACGCAATTCATGGCTGCGCTCTCGATGGCGCAGCGACACTAACATGTCAGCGAGCAAGCTTGTCCAGAGTAAGGAAAACTATTGCTTGGTCGTCTGGCCAGGCGTGTGCACCACCGGACCCGGTTCCACGATATGTGGATTGTTTTCATCCGGCAGCGGCTGTTCGGCGAATTCGCGGTCATTCGTGTCGATCGCGGTTTTCGGTTCCCACATCTTGTCGCGGAGATCCGGCTTCTTGTTGTTGTCGGTCATGGTTTCCTGTTCCCGATATTCGAGTAGAGAAAACGAACGACACTGGATCGCGTTGCGCCGGCTAGCGTCCGCGCAATATCCAATCCGCGGCATCTTTCCAGCGCGGCTCGGCATGCAGGTCGCGCAACAGCATGTGATAGCCGCCGGGATAGAAGTGAACGTCCGCGCGGGCACCAAGTTCGGCAACGACGGCCTTCACAGGCTTGTTCGGGATCACCTGATCCTTGCCGCCATAAAGAAGCAGGATCGGCGGCGGTGCATTAAGTTGCAGCGGTGCTTTGCGGGCCTCATCCATCAGATTGGCCAGACCGTAAACCGCGCCCGCGTTCGCTCTTTTCTGAAACAGAGGATCGCTGCCGTTCATGCGCAGCACCTCGACATTGTCGGACGCCCATATCTTCAAGCCCGAACCCGACAACTCCATGCGCGGCACGGTGTGCGCAACCGACCACAACGCAACGCGATAGAGCAACGGCATGTCGCCGCGCGACCAGACAGCGGGAGACACGAGAATGGCGCCGCTGACATTCGGCGGACGCTGGCTTGCGAGCGAAGACAGCACAACAGCGCCGCCCATGCTTTCACCGAGCGCATAGACCGGAATGCCCGGGTACTTCACATGCGCCGCGTCGACAGCGTCGGCAAGATCCTCGCGCATCGCCTCGCCACCGGCCCAGGTTCCGGCATTCGGCGTGCCGCCAAAGCCTCGCTGATCGTAAGCGATGGTGGTAATGCCCTGTTCCGCCCACCACGGCGCGGGCATCGCGAACGCGCGCGAATAGTCGCTCATGCCGTGAAGCGCGATGACGACGGCTTTGGGATGCGCTGCGTCCCAGTGGCGAAGCGGTAGCTGCAACCCATCGCGTGTCAGGAAATAGGTGTCGGTAAGGGTCGGGGTATCGTTTCCGACACCCCGCATGGCGATCGTCGGCGCACAGGCGGAAACCATCAGCGCAAGGAGCGCCGCACACGCGAACGCAAATAGGGAAGTAGTTCGGTTGCGAACCATGGATTCTTGTTCAGCCACGCACTGTTGCGCCACGAGGGATGCGGCAGGGGTATATAGCGTGGACGATAATCCCGCCAAGCGTGCACGGTTTCCGTCATGGTTGTCTTTGCACGCACGCCGAGATGCCAATTCTGCGCGTGGGAACCGACGAGCAAGGTAAGTTCGATGGGCGGCAACGTCTCGAAAAGCCTTGTCCGCCAATGCGCCACGCACTCTTTGCGCGGCGGCTTATCGCCGCCGTGCTTGTCATAGCCGGGAAAACAGAAACCCATCGGCACGATCGCAATGCGACTTTGGTCGTAGAAGGAATCCGGATCGATGCCCATCCATTCGCGCAGCCGGTTCCCGGAAGGATCGCTGTAGGGCACGCCGCTGTTGTGCGCCCGGAGACCTGGTGCCTGCCCTACGATGCAGATGCGTGCCGTCTTGCTCGCACGCACGATTGGCTTCGCACCGTGCTCGAGTTCCGATTCGCAGACGCGACAGGCACGAATGTCGGACAGCAGTCGTGTCAGAGACTCCGCCATCAATCGCCGCGCAACAGATTGCGGGCGATAACAACCTGCTGGATCTGGCTGGTCCCCTCGTAGATGCGGAAAATGCGGACATCGCGATAGAAGCGCTCGATGCCGTAGTCGGCGACATAGCCCGCGCCGCCGAAGATCTGCACCGCGCGATCGGCGACGCGGCCAACGGCTTCCGATGCGAAATACTTGGCGCAGGCGGATTCCATCGTCACGTTCTGCCCCGCGTCGCGCTTCTTCGCAGCGTCAAGCACCATGCATCTGGCGGCATATGCTTCCGTCTTGGAGTCTGCGAGCATGCCCTGGATCAGTTGAAACTCGCCGATCTTTTGGCCGAACTGTTCGCGTTCGCGCGCATAGTTCACGCTCTCTTCGATCAGACGCTCGGCGACGCCGACGCAAACACCGGAGATGTGCAGGCGGCCGCGGTCCAGCACCTGCATCGCGACCTTGAACCCCTGCCCTTCTTCACCGAGACGCAGGCTCGCCGGCACGCGCGCGTTCTCGAAGATCACGTCGCAAATGTGGGCGCCTTGTTGACCCATCTTCTTCTCCGGCTTGCCGACGGAAACGCCGGGCGTATTCGCCGGCACGATGAACGCGGAAATGCCACCGGCACCTTTGCGGCCGGGATCGGTGCGTGCCATCAGCGTGAACATGCCCGCTCTGTTGGCGTTGGTGATGAAACGCTTGGTGCCGTTGACGACATAGTCGTTGCCGTCTCGGATCGCGGTCACCTTGACTGACGCCGCATCCGAGCCTGCGCCCGGCTCGGTCAACGCGAAGCTTGCCACCACTTCGCCGCTCGCGAGTTTCGGAAGCCACTCGTCCTTCTGCGCATCAGTGCCGAACATGACGACGCCCTGCGATCCGATGCCGACATTGGTGCCGATCACGGAGCGGAAGGCGGGCGACGTGTGGCCAAGTTCCATGGCCACCAGCACCTCTTCCTCCATAGTGAGGCCGAGGCCGCCATATTCTGTCGGGATTGAGAGACCGAAGAGGCCGAGGTCGCGCATCTCGGCGATCACCGAGTCGGGCACGCGGTCTTCCTCAGAGACCTTCGCTTCTATCGGGATGCATTTCTCGCGCACGAAGCGACGCACGGTCTCGAGAAGCTGGTCGCGGGTTTCGGCGTCGAGCGCCATGGCGGTCTCCCTCTGTAGCAAGGAAGGAGATTAGCGCATCCGTGCAGGCTTGCGATGTGGTTTAGTCCAGCGACTTCGGGATATAGGTGCTGACCACCGCGATGTGGTCCACCGTCTCACCGTCCTCGCCCATCGGGAGAAACACGCTCTCGTGATAGACGAAGCGCGAGTCCGGCACTTCCTTACCGATCCAGCCACGCACAGCAAAAGGATCGCATGTCGTTCGGACGTGCTCGTAGATGCCGTACATCAGCTGCCCGAACTCCGGTGCAACGGCCTTGATCTGGCTGATGCGCAGATTCTGGAAGTTGAAGCCGTAGGCCTGCACCTGCGCATCGCCAACGAGGCGATACTCGTAATCCTTGCCGCCGTCGATCACCCGCAGGATCACGAGATGCCTGAGGAGGCCGGAGATGTCGCGCGGCGACAGCTTCGACCGTGCCGGCAAGTGCCGGCCGGCGCGCAGCGAGCGCCAGTAGTTGGCGCCGGTGCGAACGAATGCATTCTCGACCTGATCGAGCGTGAGAACATGGGTGCTCGACGTCTCGGGTCTTTGCGCAATCGTCTGGGGCTCAGACATCGGCTCGCTGGTCAGCTTCGCTGGCCGAGTGTGCCGGGGTGCCAATTAAGAATTGTTGACCAATGCGAAACGCATTTGGTTTCAATCCCCTTTGGGAACGTAAACCGACACGTTGAAAACGTGGTCCACTGCATCGCCGTCACCGAGTGGCGCGAAAAGGCTCTCGCTATAGATGTACTTTCGCTGCATATCGCTGCGGGCGATCCAGCCCCTGAGCGCATACGGTTCGCCTTTGCGCACAACGCGGTCGTACAGACGCTTGAGCACTTCACCGTGGCCGTCTGCATAATCGTTGACTTCGCTGAGACGCTTGCCCTGCATCGAAAAGCCATAGGCGATCACATGGGCATCGCCGATCACCCGATACTCGTAATCGCCGCCATGCTCGAGCACCCGGATCAAGCAGATATTGCGCAGAAGGCCTCGGATGTCCTTCGGCAGAATGTCGGCGCGCGCCGGAAATCGCCGGCCGCGGCAGAGGTCCTGCCAATATGAAATGCCATCGCGAACGATCGCGCTTTCGACCGCATCGAATGCGATGCGGCCGCCGGTGTCATCGGTGCTGCTGGGCAGCGTTATGGCAGCGGCTATTGTCATAGATGTGTCGGCAAGCTCCCCTGGCCGCCGAGGGTCGACCATCTTTAGTTAAATTCGCGCAAACAGGCGGACGAATTGGGCTCGCCTACGGAGGAAATTTTGCAGCAGGCAGAATACTTTAAGTTGAATGAGCGACATCAACTTCGCCTGAGAAACCGGCGATGACGAGAATATGGTCGACAACGCGATCCGAAGGGCCGAGTGGGAGATAGACGCTTTCGAAGTTTCTGTAACCTCGCTCGACATGCCTGAGCGTACCGCGCGAAGCGTAAGGGCGACCGCTCTCGTACACGTGGCGATAGACCCGCAACACAACGGCGGAG
>JADMIO011606041.1_pt1 | contig 23087 bp, 20 predicted proteins | sample 8958161 | NCBI WGS metagenome assembly JADMIO01 (sample SAMN16585339, study PRJNA669376) | soil metagenome | isolation source: Crop rotation soil | place: USA: Cullars Rotation, Alabama | collected 2011 | reverse complement strand
GCGACAACTTGTCCACGTGGAATTCTAAGCTTAGGATCCCAATGTGCTGGAAAGCGACGATCATGGTCGTGGTGCCGCGCCTGTTCGAGGTGCTTCGCCAGCGCATCCTCAAGAATGTCGAGAAGCAGGGCAAGGTCACCAATTATCTGATGAAGCGCGCGCTCGACATCGGCGCCAAGGATTATTCCGGCAGCCTGCCCTTCTGGGACCGGCCGATGGACCTGATCCTCGACAAGACGCTTCGCCCGAAGATCGGACAGCGTTTCGGCGGGCGGATCAAGGCGATGGTCTCGGGCGGCGCGCCGCTCAATCCCGAAGTGGGGATATTCTTCCACTCCCTGGGCCTCACCTTCCTCCAGGGCTATGGCCAGACTGAGGCCGCGCCGGTGATCAGCTGCAACCGGCCCAAGGCCGGGATCAAGCTCGACACGGTCGGGCCGCCGCTCAAGAATACCGAGGTCCGTATCGCCGAGGATGGCGAGATCCTGGTCCGCGGCGAGCTGGTGATGAAGGGCTATTGGCGCAACGAGGCGTTGACCGAGCGAGTCATCGTCGACGGCTGGCTGCATACCGGCGATGTCGGCCATATCGACGATCGTGGGCGGATCGTGATCACCGACCGCAAGAAGGACATCATCGTCAACGACAAGGGCGACAATGTCGCCCCCCAGAAGGTGGAGGGGATGCTGACCCTCCAGCCGGAGATCGCCCAGGCGATGATCTGGGGCGATCGCCGCCCCTATCTGGTCGGCCTGATCGTTCCGGAGCAGGACTGGACCCAGGAATGGGCCAAGGCGCGCGGCCGAAAGCCCTCCGAGCTGCACGACGATCCGGAATATCTGCGCGCGCTTTCGGCCGCGGTGGACCGGGTCAATCGCGAGCTTTCGGTGATCGAGAAGGTGCGTCGCTTCATCCTCGCCGATGCGCCTTTCACCGTCGAGAACCAGCAGCTGACCCCGTCGATCAAGATCCGCCGCCATGTGCTGAAGGAGGTCTATGGCGAGCGGCTGGACGCGCTTTACAAGAAATGACGGGGTCGGCCGGCCCCGCGGCCGAAACCGTCACCCCGGCGCAAGCCGGGGTCTCGTGGAGACGGCTGTGACCTCTCTACCAGGGATGACGGGCTAGACGGTCAGCGCTTCAGCCGCCGGTAGGGCTCGAAATCGCCGAGCGCGCAACCGCCGTAATTGGTGCGCGAGGAGACGTCGATGACGTCGGCCATGTCGCCGCGACAGAGGCGCGATCCCGTCGAGCGCGTCACCAGGGCACGGCCCATGCCGAGATCGGGACAGCCGCCGGACGGGCGGTTGATGAACAAGGTCGCGCGCGTCACTCCGTCGAAGATGATCGCGCCTTCGCCGAAGGAGCGGTTGCCGCCGAGATCGCGGCGGCTGACGCAGGAGGTCGGCGGGCCGGCGGATTCATAACCTTCGAGCGCGGCGCTGAGCTGGGCCTGTTCGCTGGCGCTCGGCTCGGTCGGGCGATCGTTGACGCAGCCTGCCGCGAGTAGGCCAAGGCATGGTATCAAAACGGATTTCTTCATCTTGCTTCTCCATACCGTAGCAACGCGCGACCCAAGCCAAGGCCGCTTCAGCCGCGGAAATTGTCCTTGCCCGTGCGCCTCTCGGCAAAGATCTCGACCGATCGGGCCCGCATGAAAGGGTTAGTGTCGCGTTCGAGCCCGATGGTTGTCGGCACCGTTGCCTCGCCCGCGCGCCGCGCCGCCTCGACCGCCGCCATTCGCTCGACCAAGGCTGCGTTTTCGGGCTCGACGGTCAGCGCGAAACGGCCGTTGGACAGGGTATATTCGTGGGCGCAATAGACGCGGGTTTCCGCGGGCAAGGCGGCGAGCCGGTTGAGGTTCGAATACATCTGCTCGGCCGAGCCCTCGAACAATCGCCCGCAGCCCATCGCGAACAGGGTATCGCCGACGAAGATCACCGCCTCGGAGACAAGGTGATAGGCGATATGGCCGGCGGTATGGGCCGGCACGTCGAGCACCTTCGCCTCGATCGCGCCTAGCCGGACGACATCGCCTTCCCCGACGCCGCGATCGAGGGTCGGGATCCGCGCGGCCTCGGCAGCCGGGGCGGTGACCGTGCATCCGGTCGCGGCCTTGATCTCGGCATTGCCGCCGGTGTGGTCGGGATGCCAATGCGTGTTCCAGATCTGGCTGATCCGCCAGCCGCGCGCCCGGGCCGCGTCGAGCACCGGCGCCGCGACCGCGGGATCGATCACCGCCGTCTCGCCGCTCATCGCCTCATGGGCGAGCCAGACATAATTGTCGCTGAGGACGGGGATGCGGAGAATCTCGATCATCGTCACCAGCTGCCGATATTGGGCATTGAAGACCAGGGCTCGGCAACGGGCAGATGGCCGTCCTTCTGGAGCAATTCGATCGAGATGCCGTCCGGCGTCCTGACGAAGGCCATGCGCCCCTCGCGCGGCGGCCGGTTGATGGTGACGCCGCCGTCCATCAGCCGCTGGCAGGTCTCGTAGACATTGTCGACTTCATAGGCGAGGTGCCCGAAATTGCGGCCGCCGGCATATTCCTCAGGATCCCAGTTCCAGGTCAGCTCGACCTGGGCATCCTCGTCGCCCGGCGCGGCAAGGAAGATCAGGGTGAAGCGTCCCTGCTCGCTCTCGATCCGCCGCACTTCCTTCAGCCCGAGCAGTTCGAAGAAGCGCGTGGTGGCTTCGGGGTCGCTGACGCGGATCATGGTGTGAAGATATTTCAAGGCGCACTCCGACGATCGGATGGATGACGGATCATTATATGGTCCCGATGCGAGGCGGTTCCAGCACAAGCTTGCAGCCATAACGGCACCGCCCTAGCGATTGGCCATCGGGGAGGGTTGCGTGATGAAGCTGTTGATCCTGGGGGCCATGCTGATCGGCGCGGCGGCGGGCAGCGCCAAGGTCTGGGACTGGTCGACCGCGGATGGCGAATTCTCCTCCGGTTATGCCCAGTCGAAAAGCCTGTGCCGACAGCTGATCGGGCGCGAGCCCCCAGCCGGTGATGCGCCCGACAAAGCCGGCGCGGCCGCGCTCAAGGGCTGCAGCTCCGAAGCGCTCTATTACGGCATCGGCGTCAAGGCCGATCCGGTGAAGGCGCGGCAATGCGCCTTGCTGGAGATCGCCGAGAAAAGGGACGATTCGCCTTTTTCCGGCCGGGTCATGCTGATGACGATCTATGCCAATGGGCTGGGGGCGAAGCGCGATCTCGACCTGGCGATCCACTATGCCTGCGGCGTCGAAGGGGCGCCTGCCGAATCCGACGGGCGGGTGACCCATCTCGCCGAGCTCAAGGCGAAAAGGTGGACGGGCAGCGACTTCGACTTTTGCGACGACATCACCAGCGGTCTTGCCGGCGGCTATTGCGCAAGCCACGCGGCCGACATGGCCGGCGCGAAGCGGGATGCCGAGACGGCCGCCCTGCTGCGAGGCTGGACCGCGAGTGAGCGCCAGGCCTTCGAGACGATGAAGAAAGCCCATGGCGCCTTCGTCGACGCGCATGGCCAGGGAGAGATAGACCTGTCCGGGACCTTGCGCGCAGCGCTTCAGATCAGCGCGGAGGAAAAGCTGCGGGACGAGTTGCTGGCGATGATCAAGGCGCTGGAGAGCCATAAGGCGCCCGCTTTCACGGCAGCGCAGCTCAAGGCGGCCGATGCCGAGCTCAACGCCGAATATCGCAAGTTCCTGGCCTCGGAGGCGGTCGGCGGGGATTATCCGGGTGCGGTCTCACGCGAGGGCGTCCGCGACGCCCAGCGCGCGTGGCTGCGCTATCGCGACGCCTTTTTGACCTTCGCCGCGGTGAAATATCCCAAAGTGCCGCGCGACAGCCTTGCGGCCTGGCTTACCCGAAACCGCAGCAAGATGTGGACCGAGCCGGGGGAGTGAGTCGCTAGAGCGCGATCAACTTTGATTGCATCAGAGTCGGCGCTCTAGGTTCTTGAAATAGCGCATTTTCCGAGTCGTCAGTCGATTCCGACTGACTTGAAAATGCGCTAGCGCGGCGGCGCTGCGGGCGGCGGCGTAGCCGGCGCCGGATCAAGCCCGCCATTGGCGGCCAGGGCGGCAGCGGCCGCTTTCCCGGCCTCGGAATCCGGCTCCGCGCGCGCGGCGCGGTCGTAGAGGCGCTTGGCGGCCTCGACCTCTCCGGACAGGCCGGCGATATTGCCGGCCTCGACCAGATAGCTCGCGTCATTGGGCGAAAGCGTCACCGCGCGGGCGATGTCGAGATGGGCGCGGGTGAGGTCGCGCTCCTTCACCGCGAGGGCGGCGGAAAGATACCAGGCGAGGCCCTGTTGCGGGACGAGGGTGATCGCCTTGTCGAGATCAATGCGGGCGGCGGCGAGATCGGCAAGGGCGACTTCGGCGCGGGCGCGTTCGATGCGGGCATCGCCCTCGGCGGACGGATCGAGCAGGCCCGAGGCCAGTGCCGAATCGAGCTGGGCCCTGGCCCGGGCGCCTTCGCCCGCCGCCAGCCAGGCGCTGCCGGCGGCAGCGCGAATCTCGGCACGGCGCGGGTCGCGAGTGCGTTCCGCCTCGGCCGCGGCGGCTTCGAAAGCTTCTGCGGCCTGCGGCCAGCGTTCGAGCGCGGCCTGCGCGATACCAAGGCATTGGCGAGCGGAGGTGCCGCCGCCCTTGTCGATCCACTGCTGGGCCGCGACCGCCGCCAACTGGGGATTGGATTTCGCGTCATTGGCGCAGGAGATGTAGCGGGCCTGCGGGCTGCCCGGGGCGGGGCTGGCCGCGGCGGCCGCAAGGGCAATCAGCAAAGGGGTCACAAGCTCTCCAGAAGGGCGGCGACCGTCGCGACCAGCAGGCCGATATCCTGCTCGCGCGACAGGCGATGGTCGCCCTGCTTGACCAGGGCGACCTGCACATCGCCTGAACGCAGCTGCTCGGCGAGGGTCAGCGAGAGACGCCACGGCACATCCGTATCGGCCTGGCCGTGAAGCAGGCGCACCGGGCAGTCGATCGCGATCGGCGCCTCGAGCAGCTTCAGCGATTCGCCGCTCTCCCAGAAGCGGCGGGTCGTGACATAGGGCTGATCGCCATAGGGCGAGGGCTCGGCGATCCTGCCTTCCACCCTCAGCCTGTCCTTCTCCGCATCGGAGAATCCCCAGCTGGTGAAATCCGGCGCTGCGGCGATGCCGACCAGCCCGGCGACCCGATCCGGACGCTCCAGCGCGGCGAGCAGCATCACCCAGCCGCCCATCGACGATCCGACAAGGACGACCGGCCCTTTCACGCTGTCGACCGCGGCGAGGGCATCGTCGCGCCAGTCGGCGAGGCTCTGCGCCTCGAATTCGCCCGGGCTCGCGCCGCAGCCGGAATAGTCGAAGCGCAGCATCGCCCGGCCCTGGCCCTCCGCCCAGGCGTCGAGCGCGCTCGCCTTGCCGCCTTCCATGTCGGACATGTAGCCGGGGAGGAAGATCAGGGTCGGCCCGCGCCCGGGACGGCGGCGGCAAGCGAGGCGGCGTCCGTTGGCGCTCTCGATGTAATCGACCGGCCCCGCCGGATTTTCTTCACCGCTCAATCTGCTGCTCCCGTGAGGTGCGGCTCTCCTAGACGCCCGCACGCAGCGCGGGAATGGCGATCACAGGCTGCGCGCCGAGGCGAGGACCGGGGTGATCAGGCTCGGCGGCGACGGCGTTACCCTGGGCAGGTGAAGCTCGACCTTCGCCAGGATCAGCAGCATCGACAAGGCGAGAGTGGCGGGGATCAGGAAGCGGACCATCAGCTGGCCTCCAGTCCATCGGAGAAGATCGATTCGATCGGCTCGCCGAACAGCCTGGCGATGCGGAAGGCGAGCGGCAAGCTCGGGTCGTATTTCCCGGTCTCGATCGCGTTGACGCTCTGGCGCGAGATCTCGAGCTGCTCGGCCAGATCGCCCTGGCTCCAGCTCCGCTCCGCGCGCAGGCTTTTCAGGCGATTGTTCATGGCCGGCAGTCGCCATCGCCGAGGGTCAGGCGGTTGTAGAGGCTGCCGAGCCCGAGACCGCCGAACCAGAGGACGGCGATGTAGAAGGCATCGACATGGGGGACGAGATCGAAATTCTCGAGGAAGCCCCACATTGTGCTGACGCTGAGCGTGAAGCCGGTCGCGACCAGGCTCTGCCGAACGAAGAGGAGGCGGATATATTCGTCCTTCTCCTCCACCATCAGCCGGCCGATTGCCCAGAAGACGGCGACGATCGACAGGCCGGGAAGCAAAGCCAGCAGATAGGCCAGGGGGCCGGTGACGATATGGTTGCCGACAAGGCGGAGGGCGGCCGAGAGCGTGACGATATAGGCGCCCATCGCCGCGCCGAGGCGAAGCAGGTAACGGCGCATCGCAGGGCTCTTATACTTCGCCATCTCGGCTTTCCTTTTCGGTTCAGTCAAGGTCCCTTTACATGCGCTTGCCGGGCGTGTCAAGCGACCTTGACAACGCATTTGCTGCCTTCCTTGAACCGGATCGACTGCCCCTCTATGGCGCAGCCTTTCCAACGCCGAGCGGAGTCCCGACGCAAATGTCCGAAATGTTCTCGATCAAGCTGCCCGATGGATCGGTCCGCGAGGTCGAGCGCGGAACTACGCCCGCCGATGTGGCGGCTGCGATTGGACCGGGCCTCGCCAAGGCGGCGCTTGCCGCGCGGGTCAATGGCGAGCTGCGCGACCTCGCCCGGCCCTTCGAGCAGGATTCGGAGCTTGCCCTGGTCACCGCGCGCGACGAGGCCGAGGCGCTCGAGCTGGTCCGGCACGATTTCGCCCATGTCCTCGCCGAGGCGGTGCAGAACATCTTCCCCGGCACCCAGATCACCTTCGGCCCGGCGACGGATGACGGATTCTATTACGATTTCGCGCCCAAGGACCGGCCCTTCACCGACGAGGATCTGCCGGCGATCGAGGCGGAGATGCGCCGCGTCATCGCCGCCGACGAGAAGCTCGTCCGCGAAGTGTGGACGCGCGACCAGGTCCGCGAATATTTTCTGAAGCAGGGCGAGACGTTCAAGGCGGAATGGGTGATGGAGCTCCCCGCCGAGGAGACCATCACCATGTACCGCTCGGGCGGCTGGATGGATCTGTGCCGGGGCCCGCATCTCGCTTCGACCGGCAAGCTCGATCCTTTGGCCTTCAAGCTGACGCGCGTCTCCGGGGCCTATTGGCGCGGCGACCAGAAGAACGCGATGCTGTCGCGGATCTACGGCACCGGCTGGCTCAACAAGAAGCAGCTCGACGCGCATCTCGTCCGGCTCGAGGAAGCGGCCAAGCGCGACCATCGCAAGATCGGCGCCGAGATGGACCTGTTCCACCTCCAGCCCGAAGCGCAGGGCAGCGTTTTCTGGCATCCCAAGGGCTATCTGATCTGGCGCCAGCTCGAGGCCTATATGCGCCGGCGCCTCGACGCTGCCGGCTATGAGGAGGTGAAGACCCCTCAGCTGATGGATGCGCGCCAGTGGGAGCAGTCCGGCCATTGGGGCAAATATCGCGAGAATATGTTCGTCGTTCCCGACGAGATCCCGAGCACTGAGGAGGATGCGCCGATCCTGTCCGGCAAATCCGACCTGATGGCGCTGAAGCCGATGAACTGCCCGGCGCATGTGCTGATCTTCCGCCAGGGCATCAAATCCTATCGCGACCTGCCGATCCGCATGGCCGAGTTCGGCTGCTGCCATCGCAACGAGCCGCACGGCGCGCTGCACGGGATCATGCGGGTGCGCCAGTTCACCCAGGACGATGCCCATATCTTCGTTCGCGAGGACCAATTGGTCGACGAGATCCGCGACTTTTGCGACCTGCTCGACAGCGTCTACCGCGATCTCGGCTTCGACAATTACGCGATCAAGCTCGCGCTGAGGCCCGACAACCGCTTCGGCTCTGACGCGGATTGGGACAAGTCCGAGCAGATCCTGCGCGACGCGGTCGCCGCGAGCGGCCGCAACACGGCGGAATATGGCTGGGAGGAATTGCCGGGCGAAGGCGCCTTCTACGCGCCCAAGCTCGAATTCCACCTGACCGACGCGATCGGCCGCACCTGGCAGGTCGGCACGATCCAGGCCGATACGGTGCTGCCCGACCGGCTCGACGCGAGCTATGTCGGCGAGGACGGCCAGCGCCACCGACCGGTGATGCTCCACCGCGCCATACTCGGCACGTTCGAGCGCTTCATTGGCATATTGATCGAGCATCATGCCGGCCGCTTCCCGCTCTGGCTGGCGCCGGTCCAGGCGGTGGTTGCGACGATCGTCTCAGAGGCCGACGATTATGCGCGGGAGGTGGCGGCCAGGCTGCAGGCGGCCGGAATTCGCGCCGAAGCGGATCTGCGCAACGAGAAGATCAACTACAAGGTACGCGAGCATAGCCTCGCCAAGGTCCCGAACCTGCTGGTCGTCGGCCGGCGCGAGGCCGAGGAAGGGACGATCGCCTTGCGCCAGCTCGGCACCGAAGGTCGCCAGCAGATGTTGAAAGTCGACGATCTGATCTCGCAAATGCTCGCAGAAGCGACTCCGCCGGATCTACGTCGCGGCTGATCCGCAACAGCCGCTGTGGAAAAAACACTGCGCCCTCGCGTTCAGCTTTTATTCGTTCGATCGAGTGCTAAGGGTCCGGACTCATTACTGGCAATAGCCATGACGAGTCGGAGAGATGGTCAGGGCTAGGCGCGAGGAGGGAGCGATGATGATTCATCGTGACCGACGAGCAACGCCGCCATGGCCGTCTCTCCGCCTCGCCGCTTCGCGGTCGCCCGGAGCAGAGTACCGGCGGCGTCGCGCCGCTTGTGCGGGCAACCAGCCCGCCCTTCGCAGCGCTTCTTGCCGGTACTCTGCTCCGGGCGATCCTGGCCATTGCCAGTAATGAGTCCGGACCCTAAGTAACACGCCCAAAGGCAACAGGAGATATTGCTATACGTCCGCCCATGATTCGGCGCCCGGTCGCGCCGCCCCTCAACGGTCCTCGCTTCAACGAGTTCATCACGGTCCCGCGCGTTCGCGTGATCGATGAGAATGGCGAAAATCTCGGAATCCTGCTCACCGCGGAAGCGATCGAGCAGGCCGCGGAAGTGGGTCTCGATCTGGTTGAGGTCTCTCCCGGCGCCGACCCGCCCGTCTGCAAGTTCCTCGACGTAGGCAAATTCAAATACGAGGCCCAGAAAAAGGCCAACCTTGCCCGCAAATCGCAAAAGACGCAGGAGATCAAAGAGATCAAGATGCGTCCCAATATCGACGATCACGATTACGACGTGAAAATGAAGTCGATCCATAAGTTCATCGGCGAGGGCGACAAGGTCAAGGTGACCCTGCGCTTCCGCGGCCGCGAGCTTGCCCATGGCGAGCTTGGCATGCGCCTGCTGGTCCGCGTCCAGCAGGACGTGGCCGAGGACGCCAAGGTCGAGCAGCATCCGCGCATGGAAGGTCGCCAGATGCTGATGGTGCTCGCTCCGAAGTGAGATGAGGCGGGGATCCTGTATCCTCGCGCTCCTGACGGCGGCGCTCGCCGCGTCCGCCGCTCCTGGCCAATCCCTTTCGTCGGGAACGGCCCCTGCCGACACCCCACTCGTCCGGCCGCCCGGCTACAAGCTGGTCTGGTCGGACGAGTTCGATCGGGCCGGTGCGCCGGACCCCAGGAAATGGGCCTATGATACCAGCCGCAACAAGGCGGGCTGGTATAACCAGGAGCTCCAATATTACGCTGCCGATCGCCCGGAGAATGTCCGGGTCGAGAATGGAGCGCTGGTGATCGAGGCGCGGCGCGAGCGGCTCGACAGCCGGCCCGATTTCGGCGGCCAGGATTACAGCTCGGGCAAGATCTTCACCAAGGGCATCGCGGCCTGGAAATACGGCTTCTTCGAGATTCGCGCCAAGCTGGCCTGCGGCAGGGGCATGTGGCCGGCGATCTGGATGCTCGGCACCGACGGCAAGGCGGGCTGGCCGGCGCTCGGCGAGATCGACATCATGGAGATGGTCGGCTGGGATCCGGAGGTGATCCACGGCACGATCCACAGCGAAACCTATAACCATGTCAAAGGCACCCAGAAGGGGGCCCAGACCCGGATCGCGGACGCCTGCACGGCCTTTCACGACTATCAGCTCGACTGGAGCCCGGAGCGGATCCTGATCGGAATCGACGGCCGCGCCTATATGCGTTTCGACAACGACCATAAGGGCAAGTCGGCGACCTGGCCGTTCGACAAGCCGCAATATCTGATCCTCAACCTCGCCATAGGCGGCTGGGGTGGCCAGAAGGGCATCGACCCGGCCGCTTTTCCCGCGTCGATGGCGATCGAGCATGTCCGGATCTGGCAAAAAGGCTGATCCGGCCCTGCTTCGCAGCCCGTTCGCGTCCCGAGCGCCCCGCAGGCGGATCGGAACGCCGATTGTTACAGGCCATTGCGAACCCAGCTTTCCGTAGCGGCATCAATGCACAGCTCGAAGCCATTCGGTTTCATTAAGAAACCGGATTGTTGCGGAATTGCAATGAACCCCCGAAACATACGGAAATCTACGGTTTTCGGCTGGTACGGCCCCCCGCTTTTCTTTAGCTTCAGGGCCAAACAAAACGGTGGAGGGGTTATGTCCAAGTCCTTTTGGCTCGTGTCGGCAGCCGCGATCGGTCTCGCCGCGACACCGGCCTATGCGCAGGATAACAGCAGTCCGACGGCGACGACGACCCCGACGCAGGATTCGGGCGCGGTCGGTCCGGAGGCCGCCGGCCCCGACCAGGCAGGCGAAGGCGAGATCATCGTCACCGCCCAGGGCCGCTCGCAGCTGCTCCAGGACGTGCCGATCGCGGTCAATGTCGTCTCGGCCGAAGCGCTGCAGAATAGCGGCGCCACCGACATCCGCGCGCTCAACCAGCTCGCCCCTTCCCTGCTCGTCTCTTCGACCGGCAGCGAGGCGAACGGCTCCGCCCGTATCCGCGGCATCGGCACGGTCGGCGACAATCCCGGCCTCGAATCCTCGGTCGCCGTGTTCATCGACGGCGTCTATCGCTCGCGTTCGGGCATCGGCCTCAACGAGCTTGGCGAGATCGAGCGGATCGAGGTGCTTCGCGGTCCCCAGGGCACATTGTTCGGCCGCAACGCTTCCGCCGGCCTGATCAACATCGTCAGCAAGAAGCCCAACATGCGCGAGCTCCAGGGCTATGGCGAAGCGAGCTACGGCAATTTCGATTTCATCCGCCTCGGCGGCGGGATCACCGGGCCGATCGGCGAGAATGTCGGCGTCCGTCTCGACGCCGTCTATGTCAGCCGCGACGGTTTCTACCGGAACATCACCCAGGGCGGCGACAGCGAGAAGAGGGTCAACGACCGCGATCGCTATTTCCTGCGTGGCCAGGTCATGTTCGAGCCGACCGACGCTCTGTCCTTCCGGCTGATCGGCGATTACACCCATCGCAAGGAAAGCTGCTGCGGCGCGGTCTATATCGCGACCAAGGAGACGGTCGACCCGACCACGGTCGGCCAGGCACCGAATACCAACCCCGAGCGTGATTTCGCCTTGTCTGCTTCGAACCGGATCGTCGATGTGCTTCGCAGCATGGGCGGCATCGTCACCTATCCGCCCGCCAATCCCTATGACCGCGAAGTGGCGATCACGCCGGGCCGGACGTTCCGCAACACGACCACCGATTACGGCGTGTCGGGCGAACTCAATTACGATTTCGGCGGCGCGAAGCTGACCTCGATCAGCGCCTATCGCTATTACAAATCAGGCGGCGCCGGCGACATCGACTATTCGAATGTCGACATCACCTATCGCGACGACGACGGCAATGCCTATCGCCGCTTCAAGACCTTCTCCCAGGAGCTGAGGCTCCAGGGCGAAGCGCTCGACAACAAGCTCGACTGGCTGGTCGGCGGCTATTACGCCAATGAGAAATTGCAGGTCGTCGACAATATCAAGTTCGGCACCCAATATGGCGCCTTCGCCTCCTGCCGCATCGTCGCGACGATCAACCCCACCGCGGCGCTTCGCAATCCAGCGGCCGTCGGCTGCCTGACACCGACCGGCCGCGGCGCTTTGACCGCCGCTTTCGGCGCCGCCGCACCGCTCGTCCTCGCCGGCATAGACCGCCTGAGCACGGTCAACAATGTCGGCGACATCGATTCGCGCTATCGCCAGTCGAGCGAGAATTGGGCGATCTTCACCCACAATATCTTCAACATCACCGATCGGCTCAGCCTGACCCTCGGCGCCCGCTATACGCATGAGAGCAAGGCGCTTCGGGCCAATTTCAACAACAACAACACGATCTGCCCGGTGCAGCAGCAGCAGCTCGGCCCGCTGCTCGCCAATCCGGCGCTGGCGGCGATCGTCGGCGGCATCATCACTTTGACCTGCACCGGCAACAGCTCCTCCAGCCTCAACGCGCTCGACATCCGCGATTCGTTCAGCGACGGCGAATGGACCGGAACCGGCGTGCTGTCGTTCAAGCCGGGGCCGGGCTGGATGACCTATGCCAGCTATTCCAAGGGCTATAAGGCCGGCGGCTACAATCTCGACCGCTCCGATCTCGGCGGCCTGAACGGCGTCTTCTCGCCGCGCACCAATGCCGACGCAGCCGGCCTCCGCTTCGAGCCGGAGAAGGTCGACGCCTATGAGGTCGGCATCAAATATGGCAGCCGCCGCTTCAACCTCAGCGCCGCCTTGTTCCGCGAGGACTTCAAGACCTTCCAGCTGAACACGTTCAACGGCTCGATCTTCATCGTCCAGAACATCGCGTCCTGCTCGACCGACCTCAACGGCCTGGATCGCGACAATAGCGCGACCACCGGCGCCTGCACGGGCAAGACCAAGCCGGGCGTGCGCTCGCAAGGTGTCGAGATCGAAGCCCAGATGAGCCCCGTCGCCGACCTCAGTGTGACGATGGGCTATACCTATTCCGACACCAGCTATCGGAACAACCTGGTCGGCAGCTCGGCTGGCGAAGCGCTCAGCAACGCCCTCTTCCTGCTGCCGGGCCGGCAATTGTCCAATGCGCCGAGGAATGTCGCGACCGGCTCGATCAGCTTCACGCCGCCGATCGGAAGCTCGGGGCTCAGCGCCCTGTTCTATCTCGACACGCGCCTGACCGACGATTTCAACACCGGCTCCGACCTGTTCCCGGAAAAGGCGCAGGACAGCTTCGTGGTGTTCAACGGCCGTATCGGCATCCGCGGACCCTCGGATCGCTGGGCGGTGGAGGTCTGGGCGCAGAATCTGTTCAACGAGAAATATGCGCAGGTTGCGTTCAACACGCCGTTCCAGGGTGCGGGATCGATCATCCAGACCCAGACCTTCGGAACGACGGCGAACCAGCTCTTCTCGGCCTTCCTCGCCGAGCCGCGCACCTACGGCGTCACCGCCCGCTTCCGCTTCTGATTATCCTCCCCATCCGCAGAGCGGATGGGGAGGGGGACCACGCGTAGCGTGGTGGAGGGGTAAAAGTCGTGGACCAAGAGGTTCACGCGCGAATCGCGGGATCTACGGCTTCTACCCCTCCACCATCCTACGGATGGTCCCCCTCCCCCCGCTGCGCGCGGGGAGGTTAAGCGGCCTTGCGTCCCGTGGAAGCGGTAGCGCCGCTGGCGCGAACCAGGGCCGCCTGTAGCGCCTTGATCCGGGCGGGATCGTCAATTTTCCCGCCGCCGGCATCGGTCAGATAGAAGACGTCGACCGCGCGCTCGCCGAAGGTGGCGACATGCGCGCTGCGGATGGTCGCGTACATGTCGTAAATCGCCTTTGCGAGCCGGCACAGCAGCGCAGCGCGATCGCGGGCATTGACCTCGATGACGGTGAAGCGCGACGAAGCCTTGTTGTCGACGAAGACCGCCGGCTCGACCGTGAAGGCCTCGGCGCGGCGCAAAGGCAGTGCCTTGGCCTCGAGCTGCTCCAGCATCGGCTCCTGGCCGCCGATCGCGGCGCGCACGGCTTCTTCCAGCCGCCGCAATTTGTGCCGGTCACGAAAGGGGCCGCGCTCCACGTCCTGGACGACGAAATTGTCCAGCGCCATTCCGTCGAGCGTGGTGTGGATGCGCGCGTCGATGATGTTGCCGCCGGCAAGGCTGATCGCCCCGGCGGCGCGGTAGAACAGGCCCGGCTGGTCGGGCGCGTAAAGGGTGACCAGGGTCGCGCCGCGATCCTCGTCGGCCAGGGTCGCAACCTTCGCTCCGTTGGCCGAATCGCCTTCCACGAGCTCGGCATTGCGCTCCAGCACCTGCAGCGGCTCCGCCAGCCAATAGCTGTCGGGGAAGCGATGGGCATAATTGACGAAACGGCCCGACTTCCAGCCGAGCCGCGTGCCGAGCTCGTCCTGGATCGCCGTCACGCGCTCCTTGCGGCCCTCCTCCTTGTGACCGAGGCGAAGCACTTCCTCGGCGGCCTGGAAGAGGGTGCCGAGCAACTGACCCTTCCAGCTGTTCCAGGTGCCGGGGCCGACCGCGGTGATGTCGACGACGGTGAGCAAATAGAGCAGGCGAAGGCGTTCCATGCTCTTCACCTCGGCGGCGAAATCGCGAATCGTCTTGGGATCGGAAAGATCGCGGCGCTGCGAGGTCATCGACATCAGCAGATGCCAGCGCACCAGCCAGGCGACGGTCTCGGTTTCGGCGCCGGTCAGGCCGAGCCGCGGGCAGAGGGTATAAGCGATCTGCTCGCCGAGCTCGCTATGGTCGCCGCCCCTTCCCTTGGCGATGTCATGGAGCAGGACCGATACATAGAGCGCGCGGCGCGAGGAGATGCGCTGGAACAGGGCGGTGGCAAGCGGATGGTCCTGCTTCAGCTTGCCCTGCTCGATCCTGGAAAGCAGGCCGATCGCCCGGATCGAATGCTCGTCGACCGTGTAGTGATGATACATGTCGAACTGCATCTGGGCGACGACCCTGCCGAAATCGGGCACGAAGCGGCCGAACACGCCGGCTTCGTTCATCCAGCGGAGCACCGTTTCGGGATCTCGCGGGCTGGCCAGGATATCCATGAACAAAGCATTGGCGCGCGGGTCGTTGCGCAGATTGGCGTCGATCAGTCGGCATTCGCGCGCCGCCGCGCGCATCGCCAAGGGATGGATCTCGAGCCCGTAAAGATCGGCCAGCGAGAAGATCTCGATCAGGCGGATCGGATCTTCGGCCAGGAAATTCTCGTCGGGAAGCGCGAGCCGTCCGCGATCGAGCACGAAGCCATCGAGCTTGCGCGGCCGCCGCCGGATCGCCGGCAGGCCGATGCGCCGGCCGCGGCGCGCGAACTGGTCGTCGAGATGGGCGAGGAACACCCCGGTCAGGTCGCCAACCGTCTTCGCGTGCAGGAAATAATGCTTCATGAAGCGCTCGACCGGCAGCGTCCCGGCGCGCTCGGCATAATGCATCCGGCTGGCGATCTCGCGCTGATAGTCGAAGGTGAGCCGTTCCTCGGCGCGGCCGGCGACGCAATGGAGATGGCAACGCACCGCCCAGAGGAATCTTTCGGCGCGCTGGAACTGGCGCAATTCCTGGGCGGAGAGCAGGCCGACATCGACCAGCTCGGCGACCGATTGAAGCCGATAGGCGTATTTGCCGATCCAGAAGAGCGTGTGGAGGTCGCGAAGGCCGCCCTTGCCCTCCTTCACATTGGGCTCGACGACATAGCGGCTGTCGCCCATCCTCTGGTGTCGCGCCTCGCGCTCCTCGAGCTTCTCGGTGACGTAATTGCGGACACCATTGTCGGCGACCTCGCTCCAGAAGCGCCGCGACACCTCCTCGTAGATCGCCTCCTCGCCCCAGACATAGCGCGATTCGAGGATTGCGGTCCGCACCGTATGGTCGGCCAGGCACATGCGGATGACCTCGTCGACCGAGCGGGTCGAATGGCCCACCTTCAGGCCAAGGTCCCAGAGCAGATAGAGGATCGATTCGATGACCTGCTCGGTCCAGCCGGTCGGCTTCCACGGCGTGACGAAGGCGATGTCGACATCCGAATGCGGCGCCATCTCGCCCCGGCCATAGCCGCCAACCGCCATCAGCAGCAGCCGCTCGCCCGAGGTCGGATTGTGCACCGGATGGAGCTTCTGGGTGACAAAGTCGTGGACCAGGCGGACGATCTGGTCGGTCAGGAAGGCGAAGGCGGCCGCGGTTTCGATTCCGGCATAGGGCCGCTCGGCCATGCGCGAGACGATCTCGTCCCGGCCGGCCGAGAGCGCTTCCTTGAGGATGTTCGCGGCCTCGGCGCGATCGGCAAGGGCGAGGCGGTCGGCCACCGTCCGCCGATCGATGATGGCGCGGCGGGCGGGGATCAGGGCGAAGCGGGTCGCCATCAATTATCGTCCTTGGCCAGGGCTTTCAGCCGGTACAGCATTTCGAGCGCCTCTCGCGGCGACATGGTGTCGGGCTCGGCCTCCGCCAAGGCATTGCGCAGCGGATCCGGCGCGGGCTCCTCCTGCGCGGCGGCGGCGAAGAGCGGCAGATCGTCCAGCCCCGCCGCGATTCCGCCGGTCGCGGCCCGGCCCTGCTCGAGCTTGGCGAGGACCGATTTCGCGCGCGCCAGCACTGGCGCCGGCAGCCCGGCGAGCTTGGCGACGGCAATGCCATAGCTGCGGTCGGCCGGGCCGGAGGCGAGCTCGTGGAGGAGGACGAGGTCGCCCTTCCACTCGCGCGCGCGGACATGGTGAAGCGACAGCGCATCGAGCCGCTCGGCAAGGCGGGTCAGCTCGTGATAATGGGTGGCGAAGAGGCAGCGGCAGCGATTGCGGTCGTGGATCGCCTCGACCACCGCCCAGGCGATGGCGAGCCCGTCATAGGTCGAGGTGCCGCGGCCGACCTCGTCGAGGATGACGAAGCTGCGCTCCGTCGCCTGGGCGATGATCGCGGCGGTCTCGACCATCTCGACCATGAAGGTCGAACGGCCGCGGGCCAGATTGTCGGAAGCGCCGACCCGGCTGAACAGGCGATCGACCAGGCCCAGGGTCGCGCGCGTCGCCGGGACGAAGGAGCCCGCCTGGGCAAGCACGGCGATCAGGGCATTTTGGCGCAGGAAGGTCGACTTGCCGCCCATATTGGGGCCGGTGACCAGCCAGAGCCTTTCCTGCTCGGAAAGGCCGCAATCATTGGCGACGAACCGCGCCCCGCTCGCCCGGACCGCGGCCTCGACCACCGGATGGCGGCCGCCTTCGACCTCGAAGCAATTATGCGGGGCGAAATGCGGCCGCGACCAGCCATCCTCGGCAGCGCGCTCGGCAAGCCCGGCGGCGACATCGAGCCGGGCGAGGGCATCGGCGGCCGTGGCGATCGGCTCGGCCCGCTTCAGCGTCTCGACGAGGAGATGGTCGAGATGCCGGCTCTCCGCGTCGATCGCATGGGCCCCGGCCTGGCCGACCCGCAAGGCCTGCTCGTGCAGGTCCGGGGCGTTGAAGCGCACCACCCCTGCCAGGGTCTGGCGATGAGTGAAGCCCGAATCGGCGCTCATCAGCCGGTCGGCATTCTTCGCCGGAACCTCGATATGATAGCCGAGAACGCCGTTATGGCGGATCTTCAGCGCGGCGATCCCGGTCTGCTGGCGATAATGCGCCTCGAGAGTCGCGATCGCGCGACGGCCCTCGCCGCCGGTGGCGCGCAACGCGTCGAGCGCGGCGTCATAGCCCTCGGCGATATAGCCGCCCTGGGCAGCGTCGATCGGCGGCGACGGCACCAAAGCGCGCGAGAGCAGGTCGACCAGCTCGCCATGGCCGGTCAGCGCGGGAAGCAGTGCGTTGAGCAGCTCCGGGCGATCCGGCAAGGCCGCGAGCCTGGCCTGGAGCCGCCGCGCCTCGTCGAGCCCGTCGCGAAGCTGGGCCAGATCGCGCGGCCCGCCGCGGCCCGCGACCAGCCGGCCGAGCGCACGGCCGATATCGGGCAGCGCCTTGAGCTGGCGGCGAAGCATCTCGCGACTGCCGGCATCACCTTCGAACAGGGCGACCAGGTCCAGCCTTTTCTCGATCGCCGCACGGTCGAGCAAGGGCGCGCCGAGATCGGCGGCAAGCAAGCGCGCGCCAGCGCCGGTGACGCTTCGGTCGACCGCGGCAAGCAGGCTCCCCGCCCGGCTCCCCGCCGAGGAGAGGGTCAGCTCCAGGCTTTCGCGGGTCGCCGCGTCGATCATCATGTGATCGCCGGCGGAGCGCGGCACCGGCGGCCTCAGGAAAGGCAGGGATTCGCGCGCGACTTCGTCGAGATAGGTGAGCAGGCCGCCGGCGGCGCAGAGGGCGGGTCGATCGAAGGCCCCGAAGCCGTCGAGCGTTGCGACCTCGAACTTCTGCTTCAGGCGGCCTTCGGCCGCGGCGCTGTCGAACCCGTTGCGGCGTTCGGTGACCTCCCGCCCGGGCAGGGACTCGGGCGAGACCACTTCCGCGGCGCCGAGCCGGGCAAGCTCGGCGTCGAGCGCGGCGATCGGGATCGAGCCGAGCTCGAAACGGCCGGTCGAGATGTCGGCCGCGGCGATTCCATAACGCTCACCGACCCGGGTCACCGCGACCAGCCAATTGGCCGTGCGCGAATCGAGCAGCGCTTCCTCGGTCAGGGTGCCGGCGGTGACGACCCTGACGATCGCGCGATTCACCACCGATTTCGAGCCGCGCTTCTTGGCCTCGGCCGGCGATTCGGTCTGTTCGGCTATGGCCACCCGGAATCCGCCGCGGATCAGCCGGGCGAGATAGGCTTCGGCGGCGTGGATCGGGACCCCGCACATCGGGATCGGCTCGCCCAGATGCTCGCCCCGGCTGGTGAGGGCGATGTCGAGGCATTGCGCTGCCGCCTTGGCGTCATCGAAGAAGAGCTCGAAGAAGTCGCCCATCCGGTAGAAGAGCAGGCAGTCGGACGCCTCCGCCTTGAGCGCGAGATACTGCGCCATCATCGGCGTTACCGCCGGACTGGTTTTCGCCTGTGTGGCCATTGCGGCAGCCTAGGGTCTGCCCTGCCAGTTTGGAAGCGCCGTGATCGCCCGCGCGGTCCGCAAACCCGCCGCGGCGGACGATGCCGTAGGGTCAAGCGCAGTCCTGCCCTTGCGAAGCCGAGCCAATATGGTCAGAGCGCATGCCAGTGATGCGACGCTGCGGCGACGGCGGTGAGAATGGATTCGGGAGAGCGCGGATGAGCGAAGGCAGCAACGTCAAGTTTTCGGAACAGGAAGCGCTCGATTTCCATGCGCTGGGCCGGCCCGGCAAGATCGAGATCATCGCCTCGAAACCGATGGCGACCCAGCGCGACCTCAGCCTCGCTTATTCCCCCGGCGTCGCGGTGCCGGTCCGGGCGATCGCCGAGGATCCGTCCAAGGCCTATGATTATACTGCCAAGGGCAATCTCGTCGCGGTCATCTCCAACGGCACCGCCATCCTCGGCCTCGGCAATCTCGGCGCGCTTGCGTCCAAGCCGGTGATGGAAGGCAAGGCGGTGCTGTTCAAGCGCTTCGCCGATGTCGATTCGATCGACCTGGAGCTCGACACCGAGGATACCGACGCCTTCATCAACGCCGTCGCCCTGATGGAGCCGAGCTTCGGCGGCATCAACCTGGAGGATATCGCGGCACCGGCCTGCTTCATCATCGAGCAGACCTTGCGCGAGCGGATGAACATCCCGGTCTTCCACGACGACCAGCACGGCACCGCGATCATCACCGCCGCGGGCCTGATCAACGCCTGCTTGCTGACCAAGCGCAGCCTCAAGGACATCCAGGTCGTAGTCAACGGCGCCGGCGCCGCCGCGATCGCCTGCACCGAGCTGATCAAGGCGATGGGCGTGCCGCACGACCATGTCCTAATGTGCGACCGCAAGGGCGTGATCTACCAGGGCCGCGACGATCTCGACCAGTGGAAGTCGGGCCATGCGGTCAAGACCGACCGCCGCAGCCTGCACGAAGCCCTGAAAGGCGCCGACGTCTTCCTCGGCCTTTCCGCGGCCGGCGCGCTGAAGCCCGAATGGGTGATGGAGATGGCGCCCCAGCCGATCATCTTCGCCATGGCCAATCCCGACCCGGAGATCACGCCGCCCGACGCCAAGGCTGCGCGCCCGGACGCGATCGTCGCCACCGGCCGCTCGGACTATCCCAACCAGGTCAACAACGTCCTCGGCTTCCCCTTTATCTTCCGCGGCGCGCTCGACGTGCGCGCGACGACGATCAACGACGAGATGAAGATCGCCGCCGCCCATGCCCTGGCCGAGCTCGCCCGCCAGCAGGTGCCCGAAGAGGTCGCTGCCGCTTACGGCGGCAAGGCGCACAGCTTCGGTCCCGATTACATCATCCCGGCGCCTTTCGACCCGCGGCTGATGGAGATCGTTCCGGCCGCCGTCGCGAAGGCGGCGATGGACAGCGGGGTCGCGCGTTTCGCGATCCCCGACATGGCGGCCTATCGGACCCAGCTGCGTTCGCGGCTCAATCCGACCACCTCGGTGCTGACCCTCGCTTATGAGGCGGCGCGTGCCAATCCGAAGCGGGTGCTGTTCGCCGAGGGGGACGAGGATGTCGTGCTCCGCGCAGCGATCGCCTTTCGCGACGGCGGCTACGGCATCCCGCTTCTGGTCGGGCGCGAGAATGTCCACGAGAAGCTGCGCGCATTGGGCGTCGACGATCCGGAGAGCTTCCAGGTCTTCAACAGCCGCAATTACGAGAAGGTGCCGGCCCTTGCCGACCGGCTCTATCAGCGGCTGCAGCGGCGCGGCTATCTGCTCCGCGAGGTCGAGAGGATCGTCAACCAGGATCGCAACATCTTCGCGGCGACCCTGCTCGCGGCCGGCGAGGCCGATGTCATGATCACCGGCGTCACCCGCACCTATGCCCAGAATCTGAGGCAGATCATGCGGGTGATCAACGGCAAGCAAGGGATGACCCCCTTCGGCATCCACATCCTGGTCGGCCAGAGCCACACGGTGTTCATCGCCGATACGACGGTGACCGAGCGACCGACCGGCGAGCAGCTCGCCGAGATCGCGATCCACACCGCGGAGGTCGCTCGGCGGATGGGCCACGAGCCGCGCGTCGCCTTCCTCTCCTATTCCAATTTCGGCAATCCCGAGGGGAATTACCTCCAGCGCATCCGCGACGGCGTTCGCGCGCTAGACGCCCGCGAGGTCGACTTCGAATATGAGGGCGAGATGTCGCCGGACGTCGCGCTCAACCCGGCGATGCAGAAGATCTATCCATTCAGCCGCCTCACCGGGCCGGCCAATGTGCTGGTCATGCCCGGCCTGCAGACTGCCAATGTCTCGGCGAAATTGCTGCGCGAGCTCGCCGGCGACGCGGTGATCGGACCGGTGCTGGTCGGCATGGAGCAGCAGGTCCAGATCGCGCCGATGACGGCGACGGCCTCGGATCTGGTGACGCTGGCGGTGCTCGCGGCGGGCGGGATCGTTCGCTAGCCTCCCCCCGCTTGGCGCGGGGAGGTTTTACTGCTGACGGCCGCCGGGATTGTCGGCGGTGCCGCCGCCGGGCTGGGCGGCGCCGACCGCGCCGATATTGCCGAACAGCTCAGACCACATGCTGCGGCGGCGGCCGAGGGTCGGCGTCTTGTCGCTGCTCGGAGAGATCGAGGCGACCTGCTCCATCCCCCTGCGGTCGGTGGCGAGGAGGTTGCCGGCCTGGTCGAATCGGACGTGGAGGATCGTCTGGCTCTCGGGCTTCGGGGAGTTGAACGCCATGTTCCGCGTGTTGCGCGAGACATAATACCAGTCGTTCTGGTCGAACTCGCCAATGAAGCTCGGGCGCCCGATCGAGGCCATCACCGAATCCTTGTTGTCGACCCCGGGCTGGAGCGCGGTGACCAGGGAATCGTCGATGATGAAGCCCTGGCGGTCGCGAATGGCGGTGCAGCCCCCGCTGAGCAGTGGCAGGGCGAGTGCCCCGGCGAGAAACAGGCTACGACCGTGCCGGAGGATCATCTTGAAAAAACTCCTGAAAACATCGCCGCAGCTGCCCCGCTCCAGCGCCGCCTTGCGGCGGTAATGCGCTTGCCAATATCCGACATATGCTGAACGGCGCAAGTACGGCGGCTGGAGGGTGAGAGCCCGCAGCCTCGCCTCGTCGGCGCAGGGCTTGTCACCGCCCCAAATAATGGCAGTGGACGCTGCATGTCGCTGATCGATCGAATCTTCCGCACCCGGCGCGATGCCGCCGCGATGCGGCCGCTCTACGACGCGATCGTCGAGGTCGCGCGCGATCCCTGCTGGTATCGCGACGACGCCGTGCCCGACACGATCGACGGGCGGTTCGACATGGTCGCCGCGATCCTGTCGCTGGTCCTGCTCCGCTTGGAGATGGAGGGCGACGCGGCGCGGCGCGAGTCGGTGCTGCTGACCGAAATCTTCGTCGACGACATGGACGCCTCGCTTCGCCAGATCGGGATTGGCGACTTCGTGGTGGGCAAGCATGTCGGCAAGATGATGGGTGCGCTCGGGGGCCGGCTCGGCGCCTTTCGCGTTGCCGAGGGCGGTCTCGCCCCGGCCGTGCGCCGCAACATCTTTCGCGATGCGCCGCCATCCGACGACAAGGTGGAATGGGTGGCGGAGCGGCTGGAGGCCTTTCGCGGCCGGTTGAGCGCGCGATCGTTCGACGAATTGATCGCTGGGACGTTATGCAAACCATGACACCGGAATTCAGTCGCAGCTATCGTATCGACACGCTCGGCTCCGCGCCGCGCCATGTCGAAATCGAGGCGGATGAGGCGGAACGCGCCGCGCTTGCCGCCCGCTTCGGCCTGGTAGAAGTCGGATCCTTGTCGGCGGAGGCGGATCTGACGCGCAGCGACGACATCGTCACTGCCGCGGGGCGATTGCGCGCGCGGGCGGTGCAGAGCTGCGTCGCGAGCGGCGAGCCGGTGCCCGAAAGCATCGATGAAGAATTTCGGATCGAGTTCCGGCCGCCGCCCCGAGCCACGGGGGGCGAGGACGAGATCGAGCTCAGCGAGAACGAGCTCGATGTCGTCTTTTATGACGGCGCCGCGATCGACCTCGGCGAAGCGATGGCCGAGACCTTGTCGCTGAGCCTCAACCCCTATCCCCGCAGCGAACGCGCCGAAGAGGCATTGCGCGAGGCGGGGGTCAAGAACGAGGCGGAAGCCGGGCCCTTCGCGGCGCTCAAGGCGCTCAAGGACAAGATGGGGAAGTGACCGTCATCCCGGCGAAAGCCGGGA
>JADMIO011718025.1_pt1 | contig 23089 bp, 22 predicted proteins | sample 8958161 | NCBI WGS metagenome assembly JADMIO01 (sample SAMN16585339, study PRJNA669376) | soil metagenome | isolation source: Crop rotation soil | place: USA: Cullars Rotation, Alabama | collected 2011 | reverse complement strand
CGCGGACGCGGGTGTCCGGATCGCAATCGGGCGGATCGACCTTCTCGCCGACACGCTCGAGTGCCGGTATGCGGGAGAAAGCAGTTCCGCTCGACTCGCGGAGGGTGACTCACCCGGGCCGTTGTAGTCAGGGGACACCAAAGCCGCCGAGTATCGGCGCTTGCGCGCCGACGGGCGCCGCGACGAGCGAAAACCGCCCTCCTGCGCTAGACTGGCGTTTTTCCGCGCGCTTACCCATTGCCGAGCCGATCCGCCTCGCGCACCGCGACAACCGCGCTACCCCTACGAAAAAGGGTGGCGACGTCCGCGCTTCCTGCATCGCCGGCTCAGCCGCTCCAATCGATGACGGCCCGGCCGGTCGCCAAAGCGACTGATTTATCGCCGCCAAAGCCCGCATTCGCAGCGCCCGGCTCGACGGTCGCCGGTTCGCAGGTGGCGAAGAAGGGGCCGGCGGGCGGCGCGCGCGCTTCGAACGAGAATCAAGCGGCCGGCTTCCTGATGGCAGCGACGGGCGGCTTGTTCGTGCCCCTTCAGCAATGGAGTGCGCGGATGGTCGAAGAGCTCCGCGCGATGCCGCTCGGCATTCCACTGCCGCGCGCGGACTTGATCGTCTATGCGGTGGTTCTGTCGATCCTGGTCCACGGGATGCTGCTTGCACTCCAGTTTCGCGCGTTCGATCCGACCCGGTTGAAGGACAAGATGCCGCCGCTCGAGGTCGCGCTCGTGAACGCGAAGTCGAAGGACAAGCCGGTGGAGGCCGACGTTCTCGCCCAAGCCAATCTGGACGGCGGCGGCAACACCGATTTGCCGCGTCGAGCGAAGACGCCATTGCCGGCCATGCCCAAGGCAAGCCCGACCGGTGAGATCGCCGTCGCCTCGCAGCGTCTCGACGCGCTCGAGCAGGAAGCACGCGAGCTGATGACGCGCATCAAAGGCACGCCGGCCGCCGCGCCGCCCGTACCTCAGCCTGTCGAGGCGCCGCCGGAGCCGGTCGCGTTGCCCTCCGCGACCGAAATGATGCAGCGAACGCTCGAATCGATGCGGATCGAGGCGCGCATCGCGAAGGACATCGAGAACTATCAGCAGCGGCCGAAGCGGCGCTTCGTCGGCGCGCGCGCCGAAGAGTATCGGCTCGCCCGCTACGTCGAAGACTGGCGCGCGAAGATCGAGCGCGTCGGCAACCTCAACTATCCCGAGGCGGCGCGGTCGCTGCAGCTTTACGGCAACCTGTTGCTGACGGTGTCGATTCGCAGCGACGGCAGCGTCGAGAACGTCGAGATCAACCGTTCTTCGGGCCAGCCCATCCTCGATGCCGCAGCGGTGAAGATCGTGCAGATGTCGGCGCCGTTCGCCGCTTTTCCGCCGGACATCAAGCGCGACACCGACATCCTGCACATCACGCGCACCTGGATGTTCCAGAAGGGCGACAAGCTCACTTCGGAATGATGGCGGCCGCGGAGGCCGCAGAGTGAGCGAGGCCGGCCCCGGCCGCTGGATCGTTCGCATCCTCGCCGCGATCGCCGCCGTCGCCCTGCTGTGGCTCGCCTGGATCGCCGCGCACATCGCCTGGTACCGCTTCTATCCTCCGGGCGAGACGGCGTTCATGGCGCAGCGGATGGATGAGCTCCGCGACAAGAACGGCAAGACGACGCTTTCGTATCGCTGGGTGCCGTACGCGCGGATCTCGGTGCAGTTGAAGCGCGCGATGATCGCGAGCGAGGATGCGAAATTCACCGACCACGGCGGCTTCGACTGGGACGGCATTCGCAATGCCTACGAGAAGAACCGCAAGTCGGGCCGCGTCGTGGGAGGCGGGTCGACGATCACGCAGCAGCTCGCGAAAAACCTGTTCCTGTCTCCGGCGCGTAGCTATTGGCGCAAAGCCGAGGAAGCCGTCGTCACCGTGATGCTGGAGGCGATGCTGCCGAAGCAGCGGATCTTCGAGCTCTATCTCAACGTGATCGAGTGGGGAAACGGCATCTTCGGTGCGGAAGCAGCGGCGCGGCGCTATTTCGGCGTCTCGGCCGCGCAGCTCACCGCGGAGCAGGCAGCGAAGCTCGCGGCGATGACGCCGAGCCCGCGGCTGTTCGAGCGCCGCCCCAACTCGCCGTATCTCGAAGGCCGCATTGCCACGATCATGGCGCGCATGCCGGCCGCCGCGATTCCGTAGCCTCCGCCCGCGCTCGCCCGCGTAGAATTGCGGGCGCTCGCCGCGTTTGCGGCAGCGAGAGCCATGAACGATTCCGTCGATAACCCCGTCGCGACGCGCGCCGATCCGCCGAAGAGCGTGCAGGACGTGCTCGTCCAGGTGACGGCGCTCTTGCGCCAGCACCGGCTGGTCGAGGGACTCGTGCGCGAGCAGCGCGAAGAGGCCGCGGGTGACGGGGTCGTCGATGGGGCCGCGGAGGCGACAGCGCTCGCCGACAGCGAGGTGTACAAGAAGAGCGCAGCCACGCTGCAGCGCCAGCTCGACCGGCTGCATCCGGCGGATATCGCCTATGTCCTCGAGGCGCTCCCGCTCGACGAGCGTCACTACGTGTGGGACCGCGTGCGCGCCTCTCGCGACGGCGACATCCTGCTCGAGGTCTCCGACGCGGTTCGCGAATCGCTCATCTCCTCGATGGACACCGAGGAACTCGTCGCGGCGACCGAGACGCTCGAGGCCGATGAGATCGCCGACCTTGCGCCCGACCTCCCGCAGGAGGTGATGGATGACGTCTTCCAGTCCCTGCCGGTCGAGGAGCGCGAGCAGCTCCGTGCCGCGATGTCGTTCGAGGACGACATGGTTGGCGCGTTGATGGACTTCGAGGACATCACCGTGCGTCCCGACGTCACGCTCGAAGTGGTGCTGCGCTATCTGCGGCGGTTCGACGAGCTGCCGTCGCAGACCGACCAGGTCTTCGTCGTCGACCGCGGCGAGCGACTTCTGGGCGTGCTGCCGCTCAGCACGCTGATCGTGTCCGATCCGGACACGACCGTCGAATCGATCATGCGCAAGCCGATGGTTCAGCTGCCGCAGCACGAGAAAGCGTCCGTCGCTGCATCCGCGTTCGACCGCTACGATCTCGTGTCCGCGCCTGTCGTCGACACTAACGACCGCCTCGTCGGGCGAGTCACGGTCGACGTCGTCCTCGACTTCGTCCGCCAGCGGGCGGAGGAGGACCTCCGCGCCCAGGCGGGCCTGCGCGAGGAAGAGGACGTCTTCGCTTCCGTGTGGGCTTCCTTCAGGAACCGCTGGGCGTGGCTCGCCATCAATCTCGTCACCGCGTTCATCGCGTCGCGCGTGATCGGCGTGTTCGAAGGGTCAATCGAGCGCCTTGTCGCGCTCGCGACGCTGATGCCGATCGTCGCGGGAATCGGCGGCAATTCCGGGAACCAGACGATCACGATGATCGTTCGCGCCGTGGCGCTCGGCCAGGTGTCGGTCGCGAATGCGCGCCAGCTCATTCGCAAGGAGATCACGGTCAGCCTCGTCAACGGGGTTATCTGGGGCGGCGTGATGGGACTGATTGCGATGGTGCTGTACAAGACCGTTGCGCTGGGACTCGTCATGGTGCTCGCAATGACGCTCAACCTGATGCTCGCCGCGCTGATGGGCGTGCTGATACCGATGACGATGCTGAAGCTCGGCCGCGATCCCGCCGTCGGCTCGTCGGTCCTCATCACCGCGGTGACCGATTCGGGAGGCTTCTTCATCTTCCTCGGGCTCGCGACGCTGTTCCTCGTCTGACGGGGCGGCGAAGTGGCAGGCCGACGCAGGAATAGCGCCCGGCACTCTGCTGTTGACCTGACGGCGGGCCCCTGACTGTCGAGCGAGGTAGCACGAACGCCACGAGAGTAAGATTGCCGCAGATAGCGCCGTTTTGGATCCGCACTTCAGCCCGTGACGACACCCCCCGGCTCCGACGCCCCAGGCTTGCCGCAACCCGAGCTGGTCGCCGCCATTCCACGCCTGCGCCGCTATGCGCGGGTGCTGACGGGCGAAGCATCGCGCGCCGACGATCTCGTGCAGGACACGCTCGCGCGCGGCTGGGAGAAGCGGCGGATGTGGCGCTCGGGGAGCGACCTTCGCGCGTGGCTCTTCACGATCATGCACAACGTCTACGTGAACCAGCTCGCCATGGTGAAGCGCGAATCCGCGAACGTATCGATCGACGCGGATCCCGCCAATCCGGCCTGGCAGCTTCCCGTTCGCGCCAACCAGATCGATCGTGTCGAGCTTTTGGAGCTCATGCAGCAGGTGGGCCGACTCTCGCCCGATCAGCGCGAGGTGTTGCTTCTCGCCGCCGTCGAAGAGCTGCGCTACGAGGAAATCGCCGGCATTCTGTCCATTCCTGTCGGCACCGTGATGTCTCGGCTTTCCCGCGCGCGCAACAACCTGCGCCAACTGGTCGCCGAGCCCGGTCCGGGATTGCGCGTCGTCAAATGAAAGCCGTGCCGATCTCCGACGCCGACATTCACGCGTACGTCGACGGCCGCTTGTCCGCGGCCAGCGCGGCAGGTGTCGACGAGGCGCTCGCGAACGATCCGGCGCTTTCCGCGCGTGTCGCGGAGATGCGCGCGCAGAATGCGGCGCTGCGCGATGCGTTCGATCTCGTGCTCGACGAGCCGATCCCGGGGCACCTGCTTGCCGCGGCGGTGCCTCCGCCTCTGGAGCGATTCGATGGAGGGCGAGCCTTATCGCCCCGGCACAAAATGCAGCTCGCCTTCGGCCTTGCGGCGACGCTCGTCATCGGCTTCGCGATCGGCTGGCTCGTTCGCGATGCGCTGATCGAGCGCGCCGGCACGCCGACGAGCTTCGCGCGCGAGGCGGCTTTCGCGCATGCGCTCTATGCGGCGGATATCAACCGGCCCGTCGAAATCTGGGCGAGCGAGGAGAAGCGGCTCGTCAACTGGCTCACGAAGCGGCTCGGCTTCCAGGTTCATGCACCCGACCTCGCGAGCGTCGGATATTTGCTGGTCGGCGGGCGGCTCGTCGCCGGCAACGAAAAGCCCACCGCGCTCTTCATGTACGAGAACGCGGACAAGGAGCGGCTGTCGCTGCAAGTGCGCAAGCACGCGGAAGGAACCGGCGAGACCGCGTTCCGGTATGCGCACGAGAACGGTGTCGGCGTGTTCTATTGGATCGATGACGCGTGCGGCTACGCCTTGTCGGGAAACGTCGATCGCAACCAGCTCCTGAAGATCGCGCACGTCGTCTACGGCCAGCTCGCCGCGGCCGATGCCGCAAGTCCGCAGAAGTAAGCGCCCCGCAATGCAAGGCATTCCCGCGCAGCCCGGCGCGTCCATCGACGACATCGACACGCCCGCGCTCGTCGTCGATCTCGACGTCTTCGAGCACAACCTCGATCTGATGGCCAACGCCGTGCGCGGCGCCGCGGTTGCGTTGCGCCCGCACGGCAAGGCGCACAAGTGTCCCGCCATCGCCTTGGAGCAGATCCAGCGCGGCGCCGTGGGGATCTGCTGCCAGAAGGTGGGCGAGGCCGAGGCTTTCGTTGCGGCCGGCGTGAAGGACGTGCTCGTCACGAACGAAATCGTGACCCGCACGAAGCTCGCGCGATTGGCCGCCGTGGCGAAGAAAGCCACGGTGGCGGTGCTTGCCGACAACGCGGATGTGGTGCGCGAGATCGGCGCTGCCGCAACGAACGCGGGTGTGTCTCTCGCGGTGCTCGTCGAGATCGATGTCGGCGCCAAGCGTTGCGGCGTCGCTCCCGGGGCGCCCGCGGCGATGCTCGCGCTCGAGATCGCGCGTACGCCGGGACTTACGTTCGGTGGGATCCATGCCTATCATGGAGGCGCGCAGCACTTGCGCGAACCCGAGGCGCGGCGAGCGGCGATCGACGCCGCCGTCGCGCTCGTCCGCGAATCGAAGGCGGCGATCGAGGCTGCGGGCCTCACGTGCGCCACGGTGACGGGGGCGGGAACGGGAACCTGGCAGCACGAGCGCGACAGCGGCGTCTACACGGAGCTGCAGCCCGGTTCGTACGTTTTCATGGACGTCGACTACCAGAAGAACGCGCTCGCGCCGGACCAGCACCACTTCGAGCAAAGCCTCTTCGTGCTTGCGACGGTGATGAGCGCGCCCGCGGGGGACCGCGCGGTGGTCGACGCCGGCCTCAAGGCGCTCGCCGTCGATTCGGGCCTGCCGCAGGTCTACGGCGCGCGCGGATTGACGTTCGTGAAGGCGACCGACGAGCATGGCGCGATTTCCGTCGGCGCGGACGCGCAGCCGCTTGCCATCGGCGATCGATTGTGGCTCGTGCCGGGACACTGCGACCCGACCGTCAACCTTTACGATTGGATTGTCGGAGTTCGGGGCCAGCGCGTCGAGTGCCTGTGGCCGATCGCGGCGCGGGGCGCGCTGGGCTGACTGCCGTCCGGCTCGAAATGCCCTCTGGCGGTTACAGCGTGACGATGCCGCGCGGCGTCTGCAGCATGGCGGCAAGCCGCGTATCGCGGTCGTAAGTCACGCGAACGACTTCCTCCAACCCCAATGTTTTCAGAGCGGCGCGGATCGAAGCGGGGTCCGGGTGCGTGGCGGCCACGCTCACGAGCGACAGGCCGGATTTTGGGAGCGTGTCCGCGGGGTGCTGCGGGACGTCCCACTCGATGAGCGTAGGCACGATCCCTTTTCCCGGAAGCGCGCCGTCGTCGGGGATCGTGATCCGCCAGCGATAGTCGCCGCGCGAGAGCGCGTGCACGCGGCCTAGCGCAACTGGGCACGATTGAGCGACGGTTTCGATGCCTTTCGTACGGGCGACCCAATGAATGAGGCGCGGGCGTTCGGTGAGCTCGGCTTGCAGCGCAATGTTGTCGAGCTCGAACCATCGCGCCCGCGACGGCTTCGTCCCTTGGGGATCGATGGCGATGATCTCGAGGAACGCGCGCTCGGACAGGTGTACGAGCGCGTTATGCGTCCCCATCGCGACGTGCTTGCCCCCCGGCTGCGGAGCAACGCCGGTGAGCTCGGCGATGTATTCGATCCCGTCGGCGAGCGACACCGCCGCGACGACGAGGTGGTCGAACGTGGCTCGCGTTGCTTCGCGCATCATCGCGGAGCCGCGGCCTCAAGAAGGCCGGAGTGGCGCGTTACGGTGATTTGTCGCCCGCGGTCAATCGCTCGCGGACGCGCCCTTCGGGCCCGCGCTCCGCGCCGCTCACTCATTCCCTTCCTTCGGGTCGAAATCGAGCTCCACCTTCGCGCCATTCGGATCGTGCAGGAACACCTGCCAGATGCCGCTGCCTTTTTGTTGCCGGCACTGATACTTGACACCGTTGGCGTCGAGCATCGCGACCGTCGCTCGCAAGCCCGTCGCGGAAAACGCCATGTGGTCGATCACGCCGGGACGCAGCTCGCTCTTCGGCCGCTCGCCGACGATGTGCAGCACCGCCTGCCCTCCGGCATAGAGCCAGGACCCGTCAAAGCCGAGCGGAGGACGGGGCCCGTCGGTCAAACCGAGGAGGCCGCAATAGAAAGCGACCGTCGCCGGGACATCGTCCGTCAGCACGGTGAAATGGTTCATCGCGGTTGCCGGCATGCTCGCTCCTGCGAAACGGTTACGAATGCGATCTTACTGCATCGACTCGCGAACGAACGCGCCGAGCAGCGCAGTCGCATCCGGCGGGCGCGGATCGCTATACGGGAGATTGCCGTCGCCGCCGCTCCATGCGTGCGCGAGCCCCTCGACGAGGACGAGCCGGACGACGAGCCGGCGGGCGACTGTCCACTCGCTCGTCGTCACGTTGCGGGCGTCGGCGGACGTCACTTCGCGGCGATCGGGCAGCGGGATGTCGTCGCGATTGCCGGTATCCGCTGCCGGATGGCCGTTTAGGGCGAGATACTGCCGCACGAGCTCCGCGGCGTTGACGGGCGCAACGACATCGTCGGCTGCGCCCTGGATAACGAGGAGCGGCACGCGCGGCGCGTTCGCGTTGCCGCCGTGCGCATCGCGCGCGATCGCTACGACGTCGGTGTCGGCGCCCTTCTTCAGCACGTCGAGTGCCGCCATCGGCGACGATGCCGCGCCGCATGCGATGCCGGAATGCGCGATGACGCCGGCAATCGTGGCCGGCTTTCGCACCCCGAGCACGCTCGCGAGCGCAGCGCCCGAAGACAGCCCGGCGACGTACACGCGACGTGGATGGATCCGGTACTTGCGCCGTGCTGCGCGCATCTGCGCGAGCACGATCGCTGCTTCGCCGCGACCCGCGGCAGTGCCTCGATCGAACCAGTTCCAGCATCCCCACGCATTCGCACGCGGATTCTGATGCGGAAGGAGCACGACGCAGCCCATTTCGTCGGCGAGTTTCGTGATGCGCGTGGCGTGGGCGATGTCTTCCCACGTTTGGCGGCAGCCGTGAATCAGAACGACCAGCGGATATCGCCGCCAACGCGAGTGGCCTTGCGGAATGTAGACGGTGTACTCGCGCGACGGCCAGATCCAGGGAGCGACCGCGACGAATCCGCGTAGGGACGACCGGCTGCCGGTTTCGAATCGTCCCGGCTCCGGCGGCTTTCTCCGAAGGATCCGCGCGAACAAGTCCTTCGTTCGCGACCACAGGTTGCGAATCATGGAGTGACCGGTTCGACCGTTTTGTACTAGATCAGGACGATGTCGTACTGCTCCTGCGTATAGATCGACTCCACCTGCAACGAGATGGGCTTGCCGATGAAGTCGCCGAGCTGCGCGAGCGACTGCGACTCTTCGTCGAGGAAGAGGTCGATCACCGCCTGCGCGGCGAGGATGCGGAACTCGCGCGCGTTGAACTGCTTCGCTTCGCGCAGGATCTCGCGCAGGATCTCGTAGCAGATGGTCTGCGCCGTCTTGAGCTCGCCCCGGCCCTGGCAGGTCGGGCAGGTCTCGCACAGCACGTGGGCAAGCGATTCGCGCGTGCGCTTCCTCGTCATCTCGACGAGGCCGAGCTGGGTAAAGCCGTTCACGGTGAGCCGCGTGCGGTCCCGCTCGAGCGCGCGGTTCAATTCGGCGAGCACCGCATTGCGGTGATCGGCGTTCTCCATGTCGATGAAGTCGATGATGATGATCCCGCCCAAATTGCGCAGCTTCAACTGGCGCGCGATCACCTGGGCTGCCTCGAGGTTCGTCTTGAAGATCGTGTCGTCGAAGCTTCGCCCGCCGACGAAGCCGCCGGTGTTGACGTCGATCGTGGTCATCGCTTCCGTCTGGTCGACGATCAGATAGCCGCCGGACTTCAAATCGACGCGACGCGCGAGCGCCTTCTCGATTTCGTCCTCGACGCGATGGAGATCGAACAGCGGCCGCTCGCCCGCGTGGTGCGCGATTCGCTCGGAAAGCGCCGGCGTGTACTCCCGCGCGAACTCCAGCATCTTGACGAACGTCTCGCGCGAGTCGACGACGATGCGCGAGGTTTCCTCGGTCGACATGTCGCGCAGCACGCGCTGCGCGAGATTCAAGTCCTGATACAGAAGCGCGGGCGCGGGAACGTCGCGCGCCCTGGCGTTGAGGTCGCCCCAGAGCTTCGTCAGGTATTCGATGTCGCTCTGCATCTCGCGCTCGGTCGCGGTCTCGGCCATCGTGCGGATGATGAAGCCGCCGCTGTGCCCGTCCGGGAGCAGCAGCTGCAGCTTGCCGCGCAGGCTCTCGCGCTCGGCCTCGTCCTCGATTCGCTGCGAGATGCCGATGTGCGAATCCTGGGGCAAGTAGACGAGGAGGCGCCCCGCGAGGCTGATCTGCGTCGAAAGGCGCGCGCCCTTCGTGCCGATCGGGTCCTTGATCACTTGCACGAGCAGCGACTGGCCTTCGTGAAGGATTTTCTCGATCGGACGTGTATCGCCGCCTCCATGGCCGTTCTGGCGGTGCTCCCAGATGTCGGCGATGTGCAGGAATGCCGCGCGCTCGAGACCGATCTCGACGAATGCGCTCTGCATTCCGGGCAGAACGCGCGCGACGCGGCCGAGGCAGATGTTGCCGACGAGACCCCGCGCGCTCGAGCGCTCGATGTGGAACTCCTGCACGACGCCCTGCTCGAGCATCGCGACGCGGGTTTCCTGGGGAGTTACGTTGATGAGTATTTCATGCGACATCGGGAGGTCATTTTTTTTAGAGCACGGGGAACCCGATGCCGGCGAGCGCCGTTGCCGTCTCGAACAGCGGCAGTCCCATGATGCCGGAATGACTGCCGTCGATGCGCTGGACGAATGTCGCCGCGCGACCCTGGATCGCGTAACCGCCCGCCTTGTCCAGCGGCTCCTTCGTGTCGACGTAACGGTCGATCTCGCTGCGCTCGAGCGTCCGGAACGTGACGCTCGACGTCGAGATCTCGGCGACGGTGCTGCCCTCCCAGCAGATCGCGACTGCGGTCAGCACCTGGTGCGTACGCCCCGAGAGCAGCGTCAGCATGCGGACGGCGTCGGCGTCGTCCTTCGGCTTGCCGAAGATCCTGTCTTCGAGCACGACCTCGGTGTCGGCGCCGAGCACCGGGCGCGGAGCGAGCCCGCGTTGAAGCATCCGGTGCCATCCGACGGTGGCCTTGGTGCGCGCGAGGCGCTCGACATAGTGACGTGCGGGCTCCGCGTCGCGCGCCACTTCGATGATGTCGCGCTCTCTTCCGGTGGACTCGCGCAGCCGCAGCGCGGTGAAGTCGACGCCGAGCTGGCGCAGAAGCTCTTCCCGGCGGGGACTCTTCGAGGCGAGGTAGACGGCGGGGGCGGTCATTGGGCTAAGTCCTCATCCATTGTTGTTCGGCCCGTCACTCGCGATGATACGGATGGCCGGAAAGCAGGCTGACGGCTCGGTACAGCTGCTCGGCCACGATGACGCGGACGAGCCCGTGCGGCAATGTTAGCGCGGAAAGCGCAACGACGGCAGAAGCGCTTTTTTTGACGGATTCCGCGAGCCCGTCGGCGCTGCCGATCACGAACGCAACGTCGCGGGCCTCGATTCGCCAGCGGTCGAGCTTGTCGGCCAGCGTCCGTGTCGTCCAAGATTGGCCCCGCTCATCGAGCGCGACGACCGATCCGTTCCGGCAAGCTGCCGCGAGCTTCACGGCTTCGGCGGCAAGGATCTGCGTCGCCGTCCTGCCGCGATCGCGCGGCTCCGCCTTCAATTCGACGAGCTCGAGCGAGAATTCCGGCGGCATCCGGCGCGCGTATTCTTCCCAGCCCGCATTCACCCACGCCGGCATCCGTTGCCCGAGCGCAACGACGCGAACCTTCATGGCGGGAGCGCGGGGGCGGTCGCTGCCCGCGCGTATTGTTTACGCGGCGGCGCGGTCGCCAACTTTGGCGCGGCGCTTCACCGCGGGCGGAGCCCAAAGCTCCTCCAGGTTGTAATGCGCACGTATCGCCGGCTGCATGATGTGGACGACGATGTCGCCGGCGTCGACCAGCACCCATTCGCCCACTTCCTCGCCTTCCACGCCGACGATCGATGCGCCGATTCCGGTCAGCTTGTCGCATACGTGTCGGGCAAGCGACTTCACCTGCCGGGGGGACTCGCCCGTGGCGATGATCATCGTATCGAACAGGCTGGTGAGCTTGCGCACGTCGAGGATGGTGACGTCGCGCGCCTTGATGTCGTCGAGTGCGGAAACGGCGGTCTTCTGGATCTTGTTAAGGCGCATCCTGGAAAGAAAGATAGAGTTGGTTGCGTTCAATATAGGCTAAAACCGCGGCCGGAATCAATCCGCGGACGGCATCGACGCCGTTCGCGCCGCGCGCAAGGGATTCACGGATCGACGATGCCGAGATCGGATGCGCGGTGATGCGTGGCGTGACGATCGCGCCGGCAGATTGCGAAAAAATTACCGACGGGTCGCCGGAAACACGCTGCGTCCACTCCCGTGCGAGCTCGGGCGGCAGATGATCGCCGAGTTTGACGCCGGGTCGCGCGACGACGACGAGATGCGCAAGGTCGAAGAGTTCGCGCCAGCGATGCCATGTGGGCAATCCTGCGAACGCATCCGCCCCGAGAATCAGCGCGAGGTTCCGTTCGCGATCGCCGCGGCGCAGCTCTTCGAGCGTGGTAATCGTGTAGCTGTGGCCTTTGCGCGCGATTTCGCGCGCGTCCACCTCGAGGCCTGGATGATTTGCCACCGCGAGCTCGACCATCGCGAGCCGGTCGGCGGCAGAAGCCGCAGGCGCCCCCCGGTGCGGCGGATCGCCGGCCGGGACGAAGCGGATGGCGGAGAGCGCGAGCTTGTCGAGCAATTCGCGCGCAAGCTCGAGATGCCCGCAGTGAATCGGATCGAACGTGCCGCCGAAGACGCCGAGTGCGCGGCAAACTGGGGTCAGGGCCGAATTTTCTGGTTCGGGCTTCACCGCAGCGAAGGTCTACTGAAAATTCGTTTGCGACCCATTTAGAAGTTCGACCCCGGCTCCTTCAGGAATTCGATCTCTTCCGGCGTCGATGCACGGCCGAGCGCCGCGTTGCGATGCGGATAGCGGCCGAAGCGGCGAATGATCGCCGCGTGCTTCTCCGCCCACTCGAGCGTGCCGCGGTCGCTGGTCTCGCGCGCGAGCTCGGCGAAGAGCTCGATCGAGCGATCCTGGATCAGCCGGTCTTCGCAGTGCTCGAACGGCAGGTAGACGAAGCTGCGCTCGTACCGGTCAAGTGCGCGATCGAGCCCGAGATCCACGACGTGCGTCGCCGTCGCGAGCGCTTCCGCATCGCCTGCAAACGCGCGCGCGGTGCCGCGGAACGTGTTGCGCGTGAACTGGTCGAGCAGCAGGATTCGCGCGAGCGCGGGATGCGCGCCGGAGCGCCACTCGCGATAGGCCCCGCCGATCGCCGCCTCGATCGGTTCGCCGAACCGTTCTCGGATCGTCGCGTCGAAAGCAGCGTCCTTGCGAAACCACTCGGCCCGCGGCGCGTGCGGCGGCGGACCGAACCAGAAGTCGAGGATCTCGCGGGCGAGCGGCGGCATCGGTTTGTTATAGTCCGAAGCGATGCGCACATCGTACCGCGATATCTTTCTTCTCGCTTGCTGCCAGGCGCTGCTTCTCACCAACGGGGCCGGCCTCATCACGATGAACGGCCTCGTCGGCTACACGCTTGCCGACACGAAGGCGCTCGCGACGCTCGGCGTCACGATGTACGTGCTGGGATCGGCGGTCACGACGATGCCCGCCTCGCTGCTGATGGCGCGGGTAGGGCGGCGCAAGGGCTTCATGGCCGGCGCGCTGATCAACGTCTGCGGATGCGGAATCGCTGCGCTCGCGATCAGCCGACACAGTTTCGCGCTGTATTGCGTTGGCACCGCGGTGATCGGCATCTACAACGCCATCGGCCTCCAGTACCGCTTCGCCGCGGCGGAAGTCGCCGCGCCGGCCGACAAGCCGAAAGCGATCTCGCTCGTGCTTGCCGGCGGTGTGGTCGGCGGGTTCATGGGTCCCGAGTCGGTGCGCCGCGCAGTCGGACTGTTCGAGACGCCGTTCCTCGGCGGGTTCGTCGCGCTCGCGGGTTTCGCGCTGCTCGCCCTTGCCGTGCAGTCGCTCGTGCACGTTCCTCCGCCGACGCTGGAGGAGCGCAGCGGCCAAGGCCGGCCGCTGTCGACGATCGTGTGCCAGCCGGTGTTCATCGTCGCCGTGCTCGCGGGGGCGGTCGGCTACGGGCTCATGAATCTGCTGATGACGGCAACCCCGATCGCGATGGACTTGTGCCGCCATCCGTTCGCCGCGGTCGCTATCGTCATCGAATGGCACGTGGTCGGCATGTACGCGCCGGGATTCTTCACGGGTTCGCTGATCCGCCGCCTCGGCGTGCTCAACGTGATCCTCGCAGGCGTAATCCTCGTTGCGCTGTGTGCAGCAATCGCGCTCAATGGAATCACCGTGACGCACTTCCTCATCGCGCTCGTGCTGCTCGGCATCGGCTGGAACTTCATGTACACGGGCGGCACGACGCTGCTCACGGAGGCCTATGCGCCGGCGGAAAAGGCGCGCGTTCAGGGCACGAACGACTTCGTCGTGTTCGCGACGATGGGTGTCACGTCGTTGGCCTCGGGCGCGATGGTCTCCGCGGCGGGATGGGAAGCGATGAATCGCGCCGTGCTGCCGGTGCTCGGTCTGATCGCCGCGGCCGTGGTCTGGTTCGCGTGGCGCAGGCGCGCCATGAGCCCGGCGCCGACCGCGAGCGATTGACGTCGGCCGACGCGCTCGTCAGCGGCGAAGCTGCCCGCTGCCCAACACGATCCACTTGCGGCTCGTCAAGCCCTCGAGCCCGACGGGGCCCCGCGCGTGCAGCTTGTTGGTCGAGATGCCGATCTCGGCGCCGAGCCCGTATTCGAAGCCGTCGGCGAGCCGCGTCGATGCGTTGACCATCACCGAGCTCGAATCCACCTCGCGCAGGAAGCGCATCGCGCTCGGATAGTGGTCGGTCACGATCGCGTCGGTGTGCTGCGATCCGTAACGTGCGATGTGCGCGAGGGCATCGTCGAGGGAGTCGACGATGCGAATGGCGAGGATAGGCGCGAGATACTCGGCGTACCAGTCCTCCTCGCTCGCCGGCCGCATCCCCGGAACGATCGCGCGCGATCGCTCGCAGCCGCGAAGCTCGACGCCCTTGCCGCGATAGTCATCGGCAAGCGGCGGCAGCACGCGCGCGGCGACGGCAGAATGGACGAGCAGCGTCTCCATCGTGTTGCAAGTCGAATAGCGCTGCGTCTTCGCGTTGTCGGCAACGGCAATTGCCATCGCGGGATCGGCGTCGGCGTCGATGTAAACGTGGCACACGCCATCGAGATGCTTGATCACCGGCACTTTCGCTTCGCGAGCGATACGCTCGATCAGGCTTTTTCCGCCGCGAGGCACGATGACGTCGACGTGCCGGTCGTCGGTGATCAAATGCCCCACGGCGGCGCGATCGGTCGTGGCGACGATCTGCACCGCGTTCTCCGGCAATCCTGCGGCGCGCAGGCCTCGATGCACGCACGCGGCGATCGCCTGGTTGCTGCGAATCGCCTCGGAGCCGCCGCGCAGAATCGACGCGTTGCCGGCCTTGAGACAAAGACCTGCCGCGTCGGCCGTCACGTTCGGCCGCGACTCGTAGATGATGCCGACGACACCGAGCGGCACGCGCATCCATCCCACCTGAATGCCGGACGGGCGGAATTTGAGATCCGTCATTTCGCCGACCGGATCCGGCAGCGCGGCGATCGCTTCGAGACCGGCCGCCATCGACTCGATCGTGGAGGGCGCAAGCGTGAGGCGGTCGACGAACGCGCGGTCCTGCCCGGCGGCTCGTGCCGCGGCGACATCTTCGGCGTTCGCGGCGATCAGCGCCGCGGTCTCGTCGCGAACGGCCTTCGCCATGGCAACCAGCGCGCTATTCTTCGCGCCGGTGCTCGCGCGCGCGACCTCACGTGCGGCCGCCCGCGCCGCTTCGCCGACGCCCAGCATGTAGGCGCCGACGTCGGCGAACGTGCCGAGACCGGGAACGGCGAGATTGCTCATCGGTCGATTGTAGCGCGATCCCCTGGGACGAGCGACCGGCTGCCGGCGGGCGGCTCGAGAGGCCAACCCGGAGTCGACTCCGAACTAAGCGTGACTCAACGGACGGGCTTGATCGTCCGAACGCCCGCATCGCCGCCGAGCAGGATCACGTCGGCGCCGCGCGCCGCGAAGAGTCCGACCGTCACGACACCGACGATCGCGCGGATCTTCGCTTCCATCTCCACAGGGTTGAGGATCGACAACCCGTGCACGTCGAGGATCACGTTGCCGTTGTCGGTGGTGAATCCCATCCGCAGCGCCGGCTGGCCGCCCAGCAGCACGAGCTGCCGTGCGACATAGCTTCTCGCCATCGGAATCACCTCGACCGGCAGCGGGAATCTCCCGAGCACGCCGACGAGCTTCGATGCGTCGGCGATGCAGACGAACTTGCGCGCGACGGCTGCCACGATCTTTTCCCGCGTGAGCGCGCCGCCGCCGCCCTTGATCATCGCGCCGTGCTCGGTCACCTCGTCGGCGCCGTCGACGTAGACGGGAATCGCGTCGACGCTATTGAGGTCCTCGACGTAGATCCCGTTGCCTTTCAGGCGCTCCGCGGTCTTGACGGAGCTCGCCACGGTGCCCTTGATCCGATGCTTGATCTTCGCGAGCTCGTCGATGAAGAAGTTCGCGGTCGACCCGGTGCCGACGCCGATCACCGCATCATCGACGACGTACTTGATCGCCTCGCGAGCTACCGCCTGCTTGAGCTCGTCCTGCGTCATCAAGCCGCGAGGTCCCTGCGGCGCAGCGAGAAGACGGCAGCGCCGCCGAGCAATGCGGCCAGCGCGACGAGCCCCCATTCGGAGAGCGTCGGAACGGCAGCGATTGTCGAGGTCGAGAGCGAGGTCAGCACCATGCAGTCGGCGGCGCCGGCATTCGCCACCAACGTGAAGAACCACTCGCCTGTGGGACGCGGAGCCCCGCCTAGGGCGAACATGTTGAAATCGCCGCCCGTGTTACCGAGCGGGCCCCCGAGCGCGCAGCCGTCGGTGGTCCCGAACGGGTTGTTGGCGGTAGCCTGCCCGATCAGCTGGCGCGAGAAGTCGAGCGTCCCTCCGCCGGTATCGAGGAAGATCGACGTGAAATCGGAGAGGCCGAAGGTTCCGTTGCCGGCGGTCGCGCCGGAAACCACGACTTGCAGATCGAGCACCGCGGGATTCGGAAGAATGAAGTTGCTGTTGCCCGGGTTGTTGATCGCGCTGCTTTCGAACGTGACGAAGCCAACCGCGGTGGCGGGGGTCGTGGGGCTGCTGAACGTGAAATGCAGCGTCAGCGGCGCTGCGATTGCGAGCGATTGGCCGATGAGCGAGATGACGAGCGCGAGACCGAACGCGGGGACGACGCGCAAGCGTGCCATGTTGTTTTCTCCCTTTTGTTGTGCGACCGATGCGCATTTAGCGCAGAGGGGCCGAACGCTGTCAATCGCGCGCCCGGAGGCGCATGCAACATCCTGCGTCCGCTGTTGCGCGGACACAAATCCGGTCTGGGCGCGCCGGTTATTTCTTTCGCGGCGGCGGAAGGTCGGTGCAGACGCCTTCGAAAGCCTCGGCGGCGAGTCCGACCGATTCGGAGAGCGTGGGATGCGGATGAATCGTCCGGCCGATGTCGACGGCGTCGGCACCCATCTCGACCGCGAGCGCTATCTCGCTGATCAAGTCGCCCGCGTGAGTGCCGACGATGCCGCCGCCGACGATGCGATGCGTCGCTTCGTCGAACAGGAGCTTGGTGAACCCTTCGTCGCGGCCGTTGGCGATCGCGCGTCCCGACGCGGCCCACGGAAAGAGTCCCTTGCTCACCTTGATTCCCTTCGCCTTCGCTTCATCCTCGGTGACGCCCACCCAGGCGATCTCGGGATCCGTGTAGGCGACCGACGGAATCACGCGCGCATCGAAGTACGATTTTTCGCCGGCCGCCGCTTCCGCGGCGACGTGTCCCTCGTGCGTTGCCTTGTGCGCGAGCATCGGCTGGCCGACGATGTCTCCGATCGCGTAGATGTGCGGGACGTTGGTGCGCATCTGGTTGTCGACGGCGATGAAGCCGCGATCGGAGACCGCGACGCCCGCCTTCTCGGCACCGATCTTCTTGCCGTTCGGAGTTCGGCCGACCGACAGCAGCAGCGCGTCGTAAGGCTGCGGCTCCTTCGGCGCATTCGAGCCTTCGAACGTGACGTAGAGCGCATCCGGCTTCGCCTCGACCCCGGTGGTCTTCGTTCCGAGCAAGATGCGGTCGAAGCGCGGCTTGTTCATCTTCTCCCAGACGCGCACGAGGTCGCGGTCCGCGCCGGCCATGAGCCCGTCGAGCATCTCGACGACGTCGAGCCGCGCGCCGAGCGACGAATACACCGTGCCCATCTCGAGCCCGATGATTCCGCCGCCGACGACGAGCAGCCGCTTCGGGATCTTGGCGAGCTCCAAAGCTCCCGTCGAATCGAAGATGCGCGGGTCCTTCGGGACAAACGGCAGCCATACGGACTGCGAGCCGGCCGCGATGATCGCCTGCTCGAAGCGCACGACCGTCTTCTTGCCGGTCTTCGCCTGGCCCGGGCCCTCCGTCGACTCCACCTCGACGTGATGCGGATCGAGGAACGTGCCGACGCCGCGGACCACCTCGACCTTGCGCGCCTTCGCCATGCCGGCGAGCCCGCCGGTCAGCTTGCCGACAACCTTGTTCTTCCAGCCGCGAAGCGCATCGAGATCGATCTTCGGCGCGCCGAATGCAATCCCGTGCTCGGCGAGCGTCTTCGTCTCGTCCATCACGGCGGCGATGTGCAGCAACGCCTTCGACGGGATACAACCCACGTTCAGGCAGACGCCACCCAGCGTCGCGTAGCGCTCGACCAGCACCGTCTTCATGCCGAGATCGGCCGCGCGAAATGCCGCACTGTAACCGCCGGGTCCTGCACCCAGCACCAGCATCTTGCATTCGACGTCGGCCTTCCCGCCGTAGGTCGCGGCACCGGGAATGGGTGCGGCGGGCGCTGCCGGCGCTGCGGGTTTCGGAGCCTGAGCGGCGGCAGGCGCGGGCTTCGCGCCGGTCGATGACGCTGCTGCCGCGGGCTCGCTCTTCGCAGCGCCGCCGGCGCCCTCGGATTCGAGAACGACGATCGCCGAGCCTTCGCTCACCTTGTCGCCGAGCTTCACCTTGACTTCCTTCACCACGCCGGCAGCAGGCGACGGAACATCCATCGTCGCCTTGTCCGATTCGAGCGTGACGAGCGAATCCTCCGCGGCCACCTTGTCGCCGGGCTTCACGAACACTTCGATGATCGGGATGTCCTTGAAGTCGCCGATGTCGGGGACTTTCACTTCGATAGCGCTCATAGCATCACCCTGCGCAAGTCGGCCAAAAGCGTTGCGAGATAGGCGGTGAAGCGCGCCGCTGCGGCACCGTCGATCACGCGATGATCGTAGGAGAACGAGAGCGGAAGCATGAGGCGCGGCACGAACGCCTTGCCGTCCCACACAGGCTTCGTCGCGCTCTTCGACACGCCGAGAATCGCCACTTCCGGCGCGTTGATGATGGGCGTGAACGCGGTGCCGCCGATCCCGCCGAGGCTCGAGATGGAGAAACAGCCGCCCTGCATGTCGGCCGGCCCGAGCTTGCCTTCCCTCGCCTTGACGGAGAGCGCCGACATCTCGGCGGCGACGGCGAGCACGCCTTTCTGGTCGACGTTGCGGATCACCGGCACGACGAGTCCGTTCGGCGTGTCGGCCGCGAACCCGATGTGAAAGTACTGCTTCAGCACAAGGCTGTCGCCGTCGGGTGTTGCGACGAGCGAAGCATTGACGTCGGGGAATTTCTTCAGCGCCGCGACGCTCGCCTTGATGAGGAACGCGAGCATGGTCACCTTGATGCCGGCCTTCTCGTTCTCCTTGTTGAGCGCGACGCGGAACGCCTCGAGATCCGTGATGTCGGCCTCGTCGAACTGCGTGACGTGCGGGATCATCACCCAGTTGCGGGCGAGGTTCGCGCCGGAGATCTTCTTGATGCGCGACAGGGGCCGCGTTTCGAACGGGCCGAACTTCGAGAAATCGACGGCGGGCCAAGGAAGGAGATTCAGGGAGCCGCTGCCGCTGACGCCTGGGCCGCCGGTTGCAGCCGGTGCACCGCTCATCACCTGCTTCACGAATTGCTGGACATCTTCCTGCAGGATGCGTCCCTTGGCACCCGTGCCCTTGACGCGCGAAAGATCGACGCCGAGCTCGCGCGCGAACTTGCGCACGGACGGCGAAGCGTGCGCCAGCTTGAATGCGGCTTCATCGACGGGAGCTGCAGGATGCGCTGCCTGCTTCGAAGCGGGTGGAGGAGATGAAGCCGCTGCCGGCGCCGATGCTTGTTCTGGAGCCGGTTGAGACGCGGCAGGTGAAGGCGCCGCTCCGGCGGCCGCGGGTTTGGGCGCCTCCTCAGGCTTCGCGGCTTTTGCCGTGCCGGCACCGAGCGCCTCGCCGCTCGTCTCGACGACGACGATCGGCGAACCCTCGCTCACCTTGTCGCCGACTTTGACCCGCACTTCCTTGACAGTCCCCGCCGCCGGCGACGGCACGTCCATCGTCGCCTTGTCGGACTCGAGCGTGACGAGCGAGTCCTCAGCTTTCACCGAGTCGCCCGGTTTGACGAAGATCTCGATGATCGGGATGTCGGTGAAGTCGCCGATGTCGGGAACTTTGACTTCGATGGTGCTCAATGCATCATCCTTCGCGCGGAAGAAGCGGTCCGGTGCATTCGGCAGCTACACCGTCCACGGCGCAGGCTTCGCCGGATCGAGCCCATATTTTTTCATCGCGTCGGTCACTTTCGCTACGGGCACCGTGCCTTCGTCGGCGAGCGCCTTCAGCGCGGCGACCGTCACATAGTACCGATCCACCTCGAAGAAGTGGCGGAGCTTTTCGCGCGTATCCGAGCGTCCGAAACCGTCGGTCCCGAGGACGACGTAGCGCCGCGGAACGTAGGGACGAATCTGCTCCGCGAATGCGCGCATGTAGTCGGTCGCGGCAATCACAGGGCCCTCCGTCTCGGCGAGGCAGCGAGCGACGTGCGACGTCTTGGGCTTCGCGGTGGGATTCATCAAGTTCTCGCGGGCGACGGCCATGCCGTCGCGGGCGAGCTCGGTGAAGCTCGGGCATGCCCAGAGATCGGCTGCGACACCCCAGTCCGCATCGAGCAGCGCCGCCGCCTCGATCACTTCGCGGAAGATGGTGCCGGACCCGAGGAGCTGCGCGCGCGGCGCCTTCGGCTTCTTCCCGGCCGCTTGGTACAGATACATTCCTTTGATGATCGACGGCGCAGCGCCCTCCGGCATCGCCTTCTGGCGATAGTTCTCGTTCATCACCGTCAGGTAGTAATAGACGTCCTGCTGCTCGGCGCACATCCTGCGCAAGCCGTCCTGGATGATGACCGCGACTTCGTACCCGAACGTGGGATCGTAGGACACGCAGTTCGGGATCGTTGCGGCGATGACGTGCGAGTGTCCGTCCTCGTGCTGCAGCCCTTCGCCGTTGAGCGTCGTGCGTCCGGCGGTCCCGCCGAGCAGGAAGCCGCGGCAGCGCATGTCGCCCGCGGCCCACGCGAGATCCCCGACGCGCTGGAACCCGAACATCGAGTAGAAAATGTAGAACGGGATCATCGGCACGCCGTGCGTCGAGTACGACGTTGCGGCCGCGATCCAGTCGCACATGCCGCCGGCTTCGTTGATCCCTTCCTGCAGGATCTGGCCGTTTTTCGATTCCTTGTAGAACATGAGCTGGTCGGAGTCCTGAGGCGTGTACAGCTGGCCCTGCTGGTTCCAGATGCCGAGCTGCCGGAAGAGGCCTTCCATGCCGAATGTGCGCGATTCGTCCGGCACGATCGGCACGATGTGCTTGCCGAGGCTCTTGTCGCGCAGGAGGAGCTGCAGGATCTGGACGAACGCCATCGTCGTCGAGATCTCGCGGTCCTCGGTGCTCTTGAGGAAGCGCTCGAAAGCGCCGAGCTCGGGTATCGCCAGCGACGCGGCCTTGCCTCGCCGTGCCGGCAGGTAACCGCCGAGCTCCATCCGCCGCGCGCGCATGTATTCGAGCTCGGGCGAGCCTTCCGGAAACGTCACGTACGGAACCTCGTCGAGCTTGTCGTCCGGCACCGGGATGTCGAAGCGGTCGCGGAACTTGCGGATCGCATCGTGCGACATTTTCTTCTGCTGATGCGTGATGTTCTGGGCCTCGCCCGACTCGCCCATCCCGTATCCCTTGATGGTTTTCGCGAGGATCACCGTCGGCTGGCCTTTGTGGTTGACCGCCGCGTGGAATCCCGCGTAGACCTTGAATTCGTCGTGCCCGCCGCGATTGAGCTTCCAGATGTCCTCGTCGGTGTAGTCGGCGACGAGCTCCTTGAGCTCCGGCGTGTTGAAGAAGTACTCGCGAACGTAAGCGCCGTCCTTCGACTTGAACGTCTGGTACTCGCCGTCGACGCACTCCATCATCCGGCGCATCAGGATGCCTTTCTTGTCGCGCGCGAGCAGCGGATCCCAGTGCCGGCCCCAGACGATCTTGATCACGTTCCAGCCCGCGCCGCGGAAGTCGGATTCGAGCTCCTGGATGATCTTTCCGTTGCCGCGTACCGGCCCGTCGAGGCGCTGCAGGTTGCAATTGACGACGAAGATGAGGTTGTCGAGACGCTCGCGCCCCGCCATCCCGATCGCCCCCATCGATTCCGGCTCGTCCATCTCGCCGTCGCCGCAGTGGCACCACACTTTCCGGCCTTCGGTCTGGGCCAAGCCGCGATCCTGCAGGTATTTCATGAAGCGCGCCTGGTAGATGGCCATCAGCGGGCCGAGCCCCATCGACACAGTAGGGAATTGCCAGAACTCCGGCATGAGCCACGGGTGGGGATAGGACGAAACGCCCTTGCCGTCGACCTCCTGCCGGAAGTTGTCCATCTGGTCCGCCGTGAAGCGCCCGAGCATGAACGCGCGCGCATAGATGCCGGTGGCGGAGTGACCCTGAACGAACACGAGATCGCCGCCGTGATCCTTCGACGGCGCATGCCAGAAATGATTGAAGCCGATGTCGTACAGCATTGCGGCGGATGCAAAGCTCGCGATGTGACCGCCGACGTTCGTGTTCCTGTTGGCGCGCACGACCATCGCCATCGCGTTCCAGCGCACGCAATGGCGAATCCTGGTTGCGACCGCGTAGTCGCCCGGGAGCTTCGGCTGCTTTTCCGGCGGGATCGTGTTGATGTACGCGGTGTTCGCCGAAAACGGCAGGTAGGCGCCGGAGCGCCGCGCCTTGTCGATCAGCGCCTCGATCAGGAACTGCGCGCGGTCCGCTCCTTCGGCCGCGAGCACGCCGTCCAGCGCGGCGAGCCACTCCTGCGTTTCCTGCGGATCGATGTCGGGAATATTGTCCATGCGATGAACCCCAGGCGATTGCGGCTTCTCGCCGTCTCGGCCGTTTCTGTTGAGGCAGAGCTGGAATTGTATGTTGCGCGGGGTGTCGAGTTCTGCCGCGACCAGCCGTGAGCGCTTACTTTTTGCGACGGACCAGCAACCATACACCAGAAACGAGGGCGAGGCTGCCGAACGTCGCGAAGCCGAACTGGTAGCTGCCGGTCACGGCGGCGATGAGCGCGAAGACGGGCGGGCCC
>JADMIO011575636.1_pt1 | contig 23089 bp, 16 predicted proteins | sample 8958161 | NCBI WGS metagenome assembly JADMIO01 (sample SAMN16585339, study PRJNA669376) | soil metagenome | isolation source: Crop rotation soil | place: USA: Cullars Rotation, Alabama | collected 2011 | reverse complement strand
CGCGACAACTTGTCCACGTGGAATTCTAAGCTTAGGATCCCAATGTGCTGGAAAATCGCGATGGCAAAGAACACGATATGCAGGTCTACCTGATGCGAGTCGATGGCTCTGAACAGCACCGCCTGGTGAATAGCACGACGCACGACTATGACCCGCAGTGGTCGCCGAATGGCAGGCAAATCGTTTACTACGCAGAAAAGGGCGACCGGAAAGATCAGGTTTGGGTCGTGAACGCGGATGGTTCCAATCCGACTCTGGTAACTGGTGGAGAAGGTCACAACATATTTCCCGCCTGGACGCCCGAGGGCCTGATCGTCTTCGCCTCGCAACGTAGCGGTCCAGAGGAAAACATGTCGGCTTACACGGTGAAGACTGACGGCTCTGGTCTTAAACGACTATCTGACCAACAAGCTTTCCTGGCGCGCTTTGCTCATCGCGGCGCTCGCGTCGCTTTCCTGGCAGGTGCTTATCCGAAAAACGCGATGTACGTCGCCAATGTCGACGGTTCCGACTTGAAAAAACTTACGCCTTAGTAATGTGAGTTCAAGCGGTTCAGAGTTCAGCCTTTAGGCTGCTGTGTCGCAACAAAAAGACAGCTGAAGCTTGAACTCTGAACTGCTTGTCGCCATTCCCATTCAGAAAGGATCACTTCATGAAACATCTCAAACGAAACCCTGTCAGGCTGCTCCCCTTATTAATCTTGCCGTTGGCGCTCACCATCGTTGCGATCCGCGCGAGGAGTGCGGCTGAAGTTCCGCCGCAGCCATGCTTCCCGGGCAACACAGTCAACGCGAGTTCGACGATGCAGACTGCACAATTCCAAAAAGTCCCGGTTCGCAATGTCGCCATCTTTATTTTCGAAGGCGTCCAAATCATCGACTACACCGGGCCTTTTGAAGTGCTGGGCCAGGCGCACGATGGTCAGAAGAGAATCTTCAACGTTTACACAGTCGCGGAAAAGGCCGGGCCAATAACTACAAACATGGGCATGACAGTAGTGCCGAAATACACTTTTGCCGACATGCCGAAAACCGATGTGCTCCTGTTGCCCGGTGGAGATGTGCGGAAGGGAGTAGAAAGCCCGGAGGTCATCAAGTGGGTCCAGGCAACCGCAGCCAATGCTGAGTTTGTGATGTCCGTTTGCAATGGAGCTTTCTATCTGGGCAAAGCCGGTTTGCTCGACGGTTTGAGTGCGACAACTTTTTACGGACTGATCGATCCACTAAAAGAGTTGGCGCCCAAGGCCCACATCGTCAAAAACCAGCGCTTTGTGGATAACGGAAAAATCATTACTACAGCCGGTTTGTCGTCGGGAATCGACGGCGCTCTTCACCTGATCGAAAAAATTGTGGGGCGTGGGCGGGCGCAGGAAGTTGCTTTGAATCTGGAATACAACTGGCAGCCCGACAATGGTTATGCGCGCGCAAGTTTCGCGGACATGCATCTGCGCAAGGTGCTTGGTCATGACGGCTTCAAGCTGCCGGAAGGCACGGGCTGGACCGTGCTCGGTCAGCGTGGTGGACAAAACGATTGGGAGAAGAATTGGCAGGTGCAAATGAATACAACGTCGCCTGAGCTTCTGAAGATTGTTGACGCCAAACTGGGCGAAAGCTGGACGAAAGTCTCAGGCTCAGCGGAGCGCGGCTCAGCGAAAACGCTCTGGAAGTTTGCAGACGAAGATGGCAAGCAGTGGACAGCGACCGCTGCTGTGGAACCAGCCGGTGCGGCGAACATATTCAACCTGCGCATCTCCCTGGCACGAACAGATACGGCGTCGAGGTAGAGCGCAACGAGCGTGCGAAGCACGCGGTGGCATAAAGCCCAAGGTGAAGGGAAGCGCAACTCTGGGTACGAAGAACAACCAAATCTCAGCCCGCGAAGCGGGCGACAGAGTGCACGCGCACTAATCTGTCGCCCGCTTCGCGGGCCCTTGTTTTATCGGAAACTTTTACCCAGGGTTTCGCTTCGCTTCACCCTGGGCTTTATGCTGTCGCCTGCTTCGCAGGCTGGTTGCGCCTTCTTCACAACTTGTTTGATAAACTGGCAAAAGTTTCATGCCAATCGAGATCGAAAAGAAATACCGCCTTACAAAGCATCAACGCGATCAATTGTTGCAGCGTTTGCCTGGAATCGGCGCGATGCGAAGGGGTTCGGAGTTTGAAGAAAACACGCTTTACGCTGGGGAGACGTTGGATCTGGCGCGCTCAGTATTGCGACTAAGACGCGTCGGCAAACGAGCCATTCTCACTTACAAGGAACGGTTACCCAGCCACTCGGACATCAAGCATCAACGGGAAGATGAAACGCGCGTTAGCGATCCTGAGTCTATGGAAATGATCCTTGATGCTTTGGGATTCAGACCAGCGTTGGTTTACGAAAAGCGGCGCGAGACCTGGAGGAAAGGCAAGACTGAAATCGTAATCGATGAGTTGCCGTTTGGTTTGTTCATGGAGATCGAAGGCGAGGAACAGGCCATACGGGACATCGAAACCAAACTCAATATCAAACGCCTCCGCTCAGAATCAGCCACTTATCCGCAGCTAACAATGCAGCATGGGAAGAAGCGAGAGAGCATAGTTGAAGCTCGCTTTCCCGAGCAGCCCTAAGAAAGTATCCGCAGAATAAGCAGATGAACCAGATGATGAAACGAATTTGTGTCCGGTGTTTTGGTCCTGATTCGCTTGTTCGCTTGGAATCTGTGAAATCTGTGGAATCTGCGGACATTGTCTCGGCGGTTAAAAAAGCAAAGCGGCCTCGCCCGTGAGAGCGAAGCCGCTTTTGTATTCAACGAAAAGGGAAGTGAATTACATCCCCATTCCGCTCATGCCGCCCATGCCGCCTGGCATTGCCGGGCCGCCCTTCTCATCCTCAGGAATCTCGGAAACCATCGCTTCCGTAGTGAGCATGAGTCCGGCAATTGAAGCTGCGTTCTGCAGAGCAGTGCGCGTGACCTTGGCCGGATCGATGACACCCGCCTTAACGAGGTCCTCGTAGGTTTCGGTCTGCGCGTTGAAGCCGAAGCTGTCGTTCTTGTCGGCACGAACCCGTTCGACCACTACTGCGCCTTCCTTTCCGGAATTGTGGACGATCTGCCGGAGAGGCTCCTCAAGGGCGCGACGGACGATGTTGACGCCAATCTGCTCGTCAGGATCGCCTTCGCCGTCCTTGTTAATCTGAAACTTCTCAAGGACTTTTGCGGCCCGAACAAGTGCCACGCCGCCGCCGGGAACAATACCTTCCTCGACCGCCGCACGTGTCGCATGCATCGCATCCTCTACGCGGGCCTTCTTCTCCTTCATTTCCGTCTCGGTGGCAGCGCCAACTTTGATCACCGCAACACCACCAACGAGCTTCGCGAGACGCTCCTGGAGTTTCTCGCGATCATAATCAGAAGAGGTCTCTTCGATCTGTGCGCGCAGAGTTTTCACACGACCTTCGATGTCGCTTTGCTTGCCGGCGCCTTCGACGAGGGTAGTGTTGTCTTTGTCGATGGTGGCCTTCTTTGTGCGACCAAGATCTTCAAGCTTGACGTTCTCAAGTTTGATGCCGAGGTCTTCGCTGATGACTTTGCCACCGGTCAGGATCGCGATGTCTTCGAGCATCGCCTTACGACGATCACCGAAGCCTGGCGCTTTGACAGCTGCTATGTTCAAGGTACCGCGAAGCTTGTTGACGACGAGAGTCGCGAGCGCTTCACCTTCAACATCCTCAGCGATGATCAGCATCGGCTTGCCCATCTTGGCAACCTGCTCCAGCAAGGGCAGTAGATCCTTCATCGAGCTGATTTTCTTCTCGTGAATCAGAATGAGTGGGTTCTCGAGCGTGGCTTCCATTCTTTCCGGATCGGTCACGAAGTAAGGACTGAGATAACCACGGTCGAACTGCATACCTTCAACCACTTCCAGCGCCGTTTCCATCGTCTTCGACTCTTCAACCGTGATGACGCCGTCTTTGCCGACTTTGTTCATCGCTTCAGCAATGATGTTGCCGATGGTGGAGTCGCCGTTAGCGGAAACAGTACCGACCTGCGCAATGGCGTCGCCCTTAACAGGCTTTGCCAAACGCTTAATTTCTTCTGTCGCACGCTCAACCGCCTTGTCGATACCGCGCTTGAGGGCCATCGGGTTGGCACCGGCGGCAACAGTCTTCACACCCTCGCGGAAGATCGCCTGAGCGAGCACGGTCGCCGTGGTCGTTCCGTCGCCCGCAACGTCAGACGTCTTGGAGGCAACTTCCCGAACCATCTGCGCGCCCATGTTTTCGAGGGCGTCTTTGAGTTCGATTTCTTTTGCAACGGTCACACCATCTTTGGTGATGGTTGGTGAGCCAAATTTCTTGTCGATCACCACGTTGCGGCCCTTGGGGCCCAGCGTGATTTTCACTGCGTCAGCGAGTTGATTGATGCCACGCAGAATTGCTGCGCGCGATTCCTCGCCATGAACTACTTGCTTTGCCATTCTCTGTTATCTCCTGCTGAAGTTTGGAATTTGTTTCTAAACAAAAGCAGCGGCCAATTCCGATAAGCCGGAATTACTTGCCGCCTTTCTTGCCGCCACTGGCTGCGCCGGAACGCTGGATGATTCCGAGAATCTCATCTTCGCGCATGATCAGCAGTTCTTCGCCGTCAAGCTTGATTTCGGAACCGCTGTATTTTCCGAATAGGACCCGGTCACCAGCCTTGACGTCGAGCGACTGTCTCGTCCCGTCTTCCTTGTACTTGCCTGCACCGGCGGCAACAACCTCGCCTTCCTGTGGCTTTTCCTTCGCTGTGTCGGGGATGATGATTCCCCCACGAACCTGTTCTCCCTCCTCAATGCGGCGCACGATGACGCGGTCATGTAGAGGCGTAATGTTGGTCGACATTCTTTCGAGTTCTCCTTTCAGTTTCCCTGCAAAAATTACGAATTTGTTAAGACAATTGCCTAATGAACTTTACTGGCTGGCACTCTCATTATGTGAGTGCTAAGGATAAATTGGTAGGGGTACGGATGTCAACCGAGGTCAAGCTGAACGATATTATCGAGAGCTGCTGGCGGCGCGGGTCAGGGGTTTTCTGGCTCTCTGGTATTCGGCGACTCGTTTGGAGATTGTATTGCGGTGGATTCCCAGAGCTTTGGCGGTCCGGGAGAGATGGTCGTGATTCCGTGATAGCGCTTTCTTGATGTAAAGCTTCTCAAATTCGCCGACGGCTTCGGCCAAAAGGATCTTGCCGTCCAGCATCTCGTCGATTAAAGCTTCAAGTCGAGCGCGCATCGTTAACACAAGCGGGTTTTATTTGTAAAAAGTTAAAGCTCTTCGCCGGTTAACAGCCGATAAGCGTCCAGGTAACGTGCCGTTGTTGCCTCAGCCACTTCCGGAGGCAGCGATGGCGCCGGCGGCTTTTTGTCCCAGGTCAGAGTCTCCAGGTAGTCGCGGACGAACTGCTTATCAAACGAGGGTTGCGACTTCCCGGGCATGTAGCTCTCAGCCGGCCAAAAGCGAGAAGAATCAGGAGTCAGCGCTTCATCAATCAGAATAATTTGTCCGTTTTGGTCACGTCCAAATTCAAACTTCGTGTCGGCGATGATAATTCCGCGTCCGCGCGCATAAGCTCGCGCTTCGTTGTACAAAGCCAAGGAAACATCACGGAGGTAATTGGTGGTTTCAGTTCCCAGCAAATCGCGCACTTGTTGCTCGCTAATGTTCTCGTCGTGTCCTTGTTCGGCCTTCGTCGAAGGGGTGAAAATTGGTTCGGCCAGCTCGGCAGACTCCTGCAGATTTTCAGGCAGCTTATGTCCGCAAACCTCACCGGTTCGCAAATAGTCTTTCCAACCCGAACCGACCAGGTAACCTCTGACGACACATTCCACCGGAAAAACTTCAGTTCGTTTTACCAGCATCGATCGACCTTTCAATCCCGCTGCCTGTTGAATCTGCTCAGGCATTTCTTTCGGATCGATGGTGATCAAATGGTTAGGAACGATGTGCGCGAGTTTTTCAAACCAGAATTTTGAAAGTGCAGTCAGAACTTCGCCTTTGCGCGCGATTGCAGTCGGTAGAACGCAATCAAACGCGGAGATGCGATCGGTGGCGACAATTAACAAGCGATCGCTATCAACTTCAAAGACGTCGCGGACTTTTCCGCGTTTTAACAAACTCAAATCTGGAGTTGGCATTTGCGCAGGAGCAGTAGTCATTTAGTCGAGGTACTCATTGCGAAGAATTTTCGTTGGGAGTTAGCGAGCGCGATTCTGCTCGCGTGAAAAAACTTTGTCAAGAATGCGATCGTTTTAACTTCGCTCGCGGTTAACATTGCGTTCGATTTAGCTAACAGGTGTCTTCCGTGTAACAATTGCCTCACAACAAAATCAGTCTTGACGCCAACTCGAGGAGTTCACAGCTATGAATCGTCGTCTTTCTAGATACGTTTCTTTAGTGCTCGCATTCGTACTGGTTTTCAGTTCGCTTCAAGCGTTAGTCACTGCAAACACTCCAGTCGTTGAAAAGACGTCACAGATCTCTCAGTCGCGTGCGCTTCCGCCCACGCAGTACATTCCCGATCACGACTTCGACACACGTCACATCGCGCTCGATCTTCATTTCAACTGGGAACGAGAAGAAGTTGCGGGGAGCGAGACAGTTGTCTTTAAGCCACTGGTAGCAAATCTTCGAAAGATTGAGCTTGACGCAGCCGAGATGACCATTACCTCGGCGACGATGGCGAGCGCTCCGCTGAAGTATGAAATGGATCTCAACGCGCAAAAGTTGCGGATCGATTTAGGTCGGCCTTTCCAACCTGCTGATGAGTTGACCGTTGTTCTCCAATACCACACGAACGGCCCGCAATCCAGATTGGCCGGATTGGTGGGCGCCGCCCTTCGCTTTATTAAGCCGACGCCCGAAGAACCTAATAAACCTCGCCAAATCTGGTCGCAGGGAGAAAGCGAGTACAACCATTATTGGTTTCCCTGTTATGACCATCCTAACGACTTCTTTACTTCGGAGATTGCGGCGACTGTAGAAAAACCTCTGTCGGTGATTTCAAACGGGAAACTGCTGGAAACGAAGGACAACAAAGACGGAACCCGAACTTTCCATTGGAAAATCGAACAACCTCACGCCAGTTATCTAACCTCAATCATCGTTGGTGAGTACGTTCCCATTGTTGGCGATTACCAGGGCATTCCGATCATGTCCAACGTCTATCCGGATCAGGTTAAAGAAGGAAGACTTACAACTGCCCGTCTTTCCGAGATGGTGAAATTCTTTTCGGAAAAGACCGGGGTGAAATATCCCTACGCCAAATACGCCCAGACAATGGCGCGAGACTTTGGCGGCGGCATGGAAAACATCAGCGCCACAACCCAAACCGATAACATGATTCATGATGCGCGCACCGAACTTGACGCAACTTCAGATGGTTTGCAATCGCACGAACTCGCGCACCAGTGGTTTGGTGATTACGTCACCTGTCGCGACTGGTCTGATATCTGGCTCAACGAGAGTTTTGCAACTTACTTTCAGGCGATGTGGGACGAACATAAGCTGGGGACTGACGATTTTCTTTATTCAGATGTGAAGGCAAATCAAGAGGCTTACTTAAAAGCCTGGAAAGAAGGAAAACGCCGACCGATAGTCACCAAAAATTACGCAAACCCCGATGCAGTTTTCGACACGTATGCTTACCCGAGAGGTGGTGCAGTGCTCCACATGCTGAGACAAACGCTCGGTGACGAGAATTGGTGGCGCGCGATTAACTATTACCTTCGCAAATACGCAAGCCAGCCGGTGGAGACTGAACAATTTCGAATCGCGCTTGAAGAATCGACGGGCCAGGCGCTTGATTGGTTTTTTGATCAATGGCTTTACAAGATGGGACATCCGATTTTTCGCGTCACCCAGAATTACAATGCCCAAACAAAAGCTTTGGAGTTGACGGTTGAGCAGATGCAGACGCTCGACAGTTCTTCGGCGTTTCCGCAGGTTGCATTGTTCCAAATGCCCGTAAACGTAGAGATTGAAACGAAGGCAGGAACCAACCTGCAGTTGATTCACATTCAAGCCGTCCGCAAACAAAGCTTTTCCTTGCCGGTCGAGTCCAAGCCTTTGCTGGTTAATTTTGACTACCATGGGACTCTTATCAAGGAAATGGAGTTTGAGAAAACAACTGATGAACTCACCTATCAGTTGACGCGGGATGAAGATGTGCTGGGACGAATTTGGGCACTCGGTCAACTACGCGACCGCGTCAAGGTCTCTGGAACTAACGAAGCTGAGCGTGAAGCCATTGCCAAACAGCTTGCCCGAGCGCTCGGTGACGACAAATTCTGGGGGGTTAGACTCGACGCTGCGACTGCTTTAGGCGAAGTGAAGTCGACAATCTCACGTGATGCGCTAATAGCGGCGACTAAGGACACGGATGCGCGCGTGCGGGTCGGCGCTGTTACTTCTCTCGGCGGCTTTAACGATCCTAACCTTGCGAGCCTCTACAGAAAATTGCTCGACGACCAGAGTTATGCGGTCGTCAAAGCGGCAGCGCTAGCACTGGCACTAACTCGAAGCCCAGACGCTTACGCCGCTTTGGTTAACCTCACAAAAGTTCCGTCATGGCGCGACAACATCAAAGCGTCCGCATTGATTGGGCTGAAAGAGCTAAAAGACAAGCGGGCTCTGCCGCTCGCCCTCAGTTCCGCAGCAGTTGGTAATACCAATCAGGTTCGGGCAGCAGCGCTAAGGCTGCTCGGGGCTTTAGGCGGAGGAAGTGATGAAGCCTTTAAGTTGATAGCCAGGACCGGACAAGCGGCCTTCGAAGCTGGCAACAAGGAAATATATACAGCAGCGGGAGAAGCGCTCGTAAATCTGGGAGACCCCAGGGGAATTGAGGTGCTCGCAAGAATTAGCAATAGCACAGCGTTGCCAGCCTATTTAAAGAGCGATGTCGAAACGTACCTCGTACAACTGAGTAAGACGGTAGCGGGCGCACCAAAGTCCTCGACGACGGAGCATCCATGAACATGGAACTTTTAGGCTCAGCCAAAGGCACCGGCTCTGTCTCGAAAGCGGGCAGAAAGGGAAGGGCTCGCTTGGCTTAGGCTTCAACTGATGAAACCAATAGTACCCAAAAACAACGGTTCAAATTCTGGAATGGCTCGCTCCTTTCTCCATTTTTTCGCCACATTTCGCCCTTTGCCGTTGAGCCAGAAAAACTTAGGCTTGAGTTTAAAGGGGTTGTCCTGTACTATTTCTTCGCCCGACGTGGCGTCGAACCCCATGACGCCCGACCTCCTAGTCCCTGCTTGTCAGTTCCCAACTGAGTCATTCTGATGACAAATACAGCTGCTGACAGACAGAAAACTTCAAGGGACAATAGTCAACCGGCCGAACCAAAAGAGCGCAAGATTTCTCTGCTTGTCGTCGAAGACGACGAAAATATTTCGAGCGCTATCAGCGAGTATTTTTCTCGTGCAGGCTATAACGTGAAAACCGTCGAAGATGGCTTGATGGGTGTGAAGGCCGCACTGGATGATCCTCCAGATGCTGTCGTTCTGGATCTCATGCTGCCAAAAATGGACGGGTTGGCCGTTTGTAGAGAACTTCGAGAAAAGGCGGGACAACTGCCGATTCTTATGCTGACAGCTAAGGACGATGTAGTGGATAAAGTCCTTGGTTTGGAAATGGGGGCTGATGATTACATCACCAAGCCCTTTAGTCTTCGCGAACTCGAAGCGCGGATCAAATCAGTACTTCGCCGGAGCAGAACTCCGGCACCTTCGGACGACGGTAAGGACGAGGCGCCCGTCGTTCGGGGCAAACTTAAGATTGATCCAGCACGACGCGAGGTAACCATTGGAGAACGTCAGGTCGACCTAACTCCCAAAGAGTTTGACCTGCTGCGTCTCTTCGCAACGAACCCGGGTAGGGTCTTTCCCCGCAAGTACCTTCTTGAAAAAATCTGGGATTACTCTTACGAGGGCTACGACCGGACGATTGATTCGCATATCAACCGGTTGCGAGCAAAGATCGAAGAGAACCCGGAAAACCCTCAAATGGTCTTAACCGTTTGGGGGATCGGCTACAAGTTCAGCGACGAACACTAAACAGTTCGTCCGTCTCGCCGCAACCTGCCAGTCTTAAACGACTCGCATTTCAGCCTCAGCCGGCCCGGCCCCATTCAGCCAAACTTCCGGCCCACTTCACACCATGAAGAATGCTTTTACACTAATTCGATTCGCCCATTCTTGTCTGGTTCGCCTAACTGCACTCCGGCTGGCCGGATTTTTTTGCCTGACGCTACTGTTCGCTTTCTCTGGGCTCCAGGTGACGGCACAGCAGCCTTACACGTCCACCAAAATCCTGAGCGTTTCGATTCAACCTTCAGGTGACGGCGTAGTTGGCTGGATAAATGCGGATCGGCCGTTGGCTAGCGCGCAAAATTGGCAGGACAGCGAAGGCTTTCACCTGGTGCTTCCGAATGCGGTGGTGGCAGACACGTTAAGATTGCCCAAGGGCGTCAGTATTCATCGAGTCGGTAATTCTTTAGAAGTTCTGATGCAGACGAGACCGGGCTCAAGAGTCAGTCTGATCGGAGACGGCAATCAGATAAAAGTATTAGTAGACAAAAAGCTGGAAACGAGTCAGGGGCGGGGAACGCCGAACGAAAACCCCACGCAGGATTCAGCAACTCTTCCAAACTATTCGTACCGAGATCCAGCGCCCTTTACCCTTTCCACTCCGTCCGACCTTGCCTCCAACAACCGCGCCGCTACTGGCGAAACTGCCCAAAGCAGCAGTAACTGGAACCCGTCGATGGGACCGGCAACTGCACTTCCGGCGCAGTCTCTTCCGGAACGCGACCCTTCGGCTCCTCCAACTGAAGATGTACCCGTTCAAGTTGAGGATGAAGGAGCACTCGCATCGATCTTTTCTGCCACGAGCGTTTTTGTTGTTATCGCCCTCGGCGCATTTGGACTCCTGGTCATGCGGAAGTTGCGATCGCGACACGCATCACAAAAAGTGGAAACTGTCGATAACGCTGACGCCGACTGGGTTGATGAGCAAACGGCACAGGGACGAATTCGACCGCAACAAGAACCGCCGGGCGAGCAGCTTGTGCGTACCGGTGGCGCGCTGCCAGCGCGTACCACCGCAGCTCGCATGACGGTGTCAGGTCCGACGACACTTTTCGGCGCTTATCGCATCGATCAGGAAGTCGGCAAACTAATTCTGGGACAACCGCACCGCATGGACGTGGTTGCGTCACGCGCAGTGGATGATCGGCGCGCGATTGAAACGTCCCTGATGAAGGGAATCAACACGCCGGATCTCGACGAGAGTGCGCAACGTCGAGCGCGCGCAGCCCTGGAAGAATACGGCTTCGTGGCGCGTCAGTGCGCCACGCTGTTGCTCTCCGCCGATCCGTTTGAACGAACATCGGCTGCCCGCTGCCTCGGCGAAATCAAGTCGGAATCAGCTTTGCCATTCTTGCTTGAGAGCCTTTACGACTCCGAGTCGATCGTCAGAAATCAGGCAGTGATAAGTATCGGAGAATTGAAAGTGCCCTCGGCGATAGGGGCGCTACTGGACATTGCGCGAACGCATCCTGATGTGCCTAGCACTTTGTTGAGCAAGACGCTCAGTGCCTGCACAGTTGAAGGACTCGACTTCTTTGACGCGATGCCCATCGAGCCGGCCCAGTTGGGAATGGGCAACGATCTCGGCGTGGTTGGCCAGATCACCCAGCTTGAACCTGCGTATCAGGCAGAAGTCTTGCCCGAAGAAACTGACGATGCCCAGGCACTGGCTGCGTTAACTGCTCTGAACAGCGAAGACCTGCAGCAACGAAGTGAGGCTTTAAAAACGCTTGCTCAGTTTCGGACGCATGACGTAATCGTCGGCGTCTCAAGAGTCGCCCGTCACGATCCCGAACCGAGCTTGCGATCCGTTGCCATCTCCAGTCTAAGTGCGATTGATCATGAAACGGTCTTTCCGGAGATTCTGATTGGGATGGCCGATGAGTCGCGTGAGGTTAGAGCATCCGCGGCCCGCGCGTTGAGCCGGCTGAGCTTCGATCGTGCTGAGGCATACGCCCGGGTTATCGAAACCAGTGATGAAGAAACGCTGTATAGCGTCGCCAAAGCTTGCGAGCAAGCTGGCATCGTTTCACAGAACCTCGATCGCCTGGCTGTTTGCGACCGACACCAGGCCTACGAAACCTTTGCCCTGATCTGTGTGCTGGCAAAGGCGAACATGTGTGATTCGGTCTTAGACGCGATTGTGGGTCACCCGAATCTCGAAGTCAGAATGGCCGCAGTACATCTGCTGGCGCAAACCGGTCAACCGGAAACGTTCGAATTGTTACGTCAGCTTGCCGTGCGCGATGGCGTCAGGGAGGACGTGAAGACTGCGTTGCTTGAAGCGATGTACAAGCTCGACCAAAAAGAAAAGAGCAACGAGACGTTCACCGTTGTCGAGGAGACTGAGACCGCAAGCGAGCCACACTTTGAAGTGACTGACGAGGAAGTAAGTGAAGACACGGACGATGCGGTAACGGATCCCGATCTTGAGTTGGGATACGATTTGGGTTTTGCCCCGTCAACGCTGAGCGAGGGTCAGCCGGAGTACGGACCCGAAATGCAGCAGGATTTGGATGAACTGGAAATGTGATTCTCTGGACTGCAACGGCTGAGAATCGGATAATGCCTTTAGCAAATTGAGCGTTGCCTCCCGATGAAAATCAGTAATCTCAAAACAGCATTTTGGCAAAACAAACAGCGTGGCAGAGTCGCGCTGTTGTTGCTCATTTGCTCGCTTTGGGTGGCAGCGGTTTCGGTAGCACAGGTCGGAAGTCCAAGTCGAGTCACCGGCTTGCAATTAGGCGATACACCGGAAGGTTCGCGCGTTTCGATCATCGCAAATTCTTCGCTCGGCGACTACGAAGCGTTTCGCCGCGGCGATCGTTTTTACGTGAAGATTCCCATGGCCGATTTAGCGACAACCGTACCCACCTTCAGGGCGTCCGGATTCGACGACATGCAGGTTCAGAAACAGGGGAGCTCGGTTGTAATTTCATTTAAGTTACAGCCCGGCGCTTCCGCGCGGGTGGACGAGCGCGCCAACCGACTTGACGTTATTTTTTCTTCGCCTAACCGGACTGCTAACCGCGGCGCCATCGGTTCACAAGTTGCCCGAGACCGCGGTCCTGATGCGGCTGGACCAATGCCTCCTGTCAGTACCGCGTCGTCGCGCACAGGGTTTGTTGTTGCCGATAATCCATCCTTTAGAGAACCTGAGCTGCCCTCGGCGGTTTTGCGAAAGCATCCGAAGGGCGCGCCAGACAAAAGCTCGAATGCCACCGGCGCCACAGCACAAGCGACGCCAAATTCCTCACCATCATCAATTCTCTCGCCGGGAAACTCGACAGCCTATGCCCCAATCGGATCTTCAACTCCGCCAGCTTCAGCAAGCTCGGCTAAGAACTCCGGGGGATCCAATGGTGGTATGGATTGGAAGGGCCGTTTTGCAACTTTGAAGCACTGGATGGCTGCGAACCAGTTAGCGACGTTGCTTGGCGCTTTGATCCTGTTGAGTCTCCTCGCTTACCTGATCCTTGCGTACCGGGCACGAAAGCAAAACGGCTACAAAGCGAAAAGCGCAAAAACGCCGAAGGTTCAACCAAAGTATTCTCCGGGAGAAGAGCTGCGCGAAGTTCCAGAGACGCGACCCGTAGTCGAAGCCACGGCGCCCCAGAAGCCGGTGGCCCAGTCTGCTGCGGCGGGCTCAAGCGTCGGAGCCGGGAACATTCTGACGAGGCCCACAGTCGTTGAGACGCCGGCGAGCCAACCAGAGCAAGCCATCGAACAAGAAGATCGGGAGGTTTTTGAGTTATGAGCGTTGAGTCGCTATTGCAGCAGTGCGAGGAGCTCGGCATTAAGCTCGCGCTCAAAGGAGATGATGAGGATCGCCTGCAAGTCGACGCTCCAAAGGGTGCGTTAACCCAGCCCCTGCGCGATGCTTTGGCCGCCCACAAGGCCGAACTGATCGCCGCGCTAAAACTGAGACAAGCCGCTACGTCCCAACCTCAGCCTAAAACACCCACGGAAAGCACTAATACAACTCCCGCCAGAAATACCTCGTACGCCACGGAGGCCAAGCCTTTGAGTTTCGAACAACCCTCAGCAAATCCATCAAGCCAACTCGACCGTGTAGAGGTTGAAGTTAACAACCTACTTGCCGGAAGCGACTACGACCCAAGTGTTATTGCTTCGAAAGATCCTGTCACCCGGCAATCGATTTCCGCCCAGCTTTTGACGTCACTCGCAAGTGAGAACGCCGAGCACCACAGTCGCGCGCACGCCGCTTTCGTCAGTCACGGATTCTTCGCCGACGCAACCAGACAGTTGCAAACAGGAGACTCTCCGTCGGAACGTGCGGCCGCCGCCCGCAAGTTGGGCGTCGTGCGTGACCGTAAAGGGATTTCATACTTGGTGGCGGCACTCGACGATGGTGCGCCGGAGGTGCGCCGCGCGGCAGTTGAGTCGCTGGGCCAAATCGGCGATCCCGCCGCACTCGATCCGCTCAATGCATTACTGCTTCGCGAAAAGAGCCGGCAGTTGCCTTCAGCTTTGATCCGGCATGCGATTAATTCAATCGCTGTCAGCGAGACCAAACCGATGGTGCCGGAAGTCGTTACTACGCCAGCACCGATTGTTTTTGAAACAAAGCAAGTGGCCTCGATGAAGCCGGCAACTGAAACTTCAACTGAAAAAAACCTTCAAGCAATGGAAGACCAACTTCGCTCAGAAGAGGAGGCGCTACGCAAAGCCGCGGCTGACCTGGAACAAAAACGTGTCGCCGCCGATGCCGCCAGAGCCAAGGCAGAGGATGAAGTGCGAGTAATGCTGGAGCGCGAGGCTCAAGCTCGAATCGAGGTCGAAGCCCGTCTGCGAGCAGAGGAAGAAGTGCGCCGCCGTATGGCTGAAGAAGCTGCGCGCCAGAAAGCCGAAGCTGAAACACGCGCCAGGATGGAATTGGAAGCTCGCATGAAAGTCGAGCAGGAAGCGCGACTCCGAGCCGAGGACGAAGCCCGGCTAAAACTTGAGGCTGAAACCTTGCGCAAGGCTGCAGAAGAGCTGGAGCGCAAACGCGCCGAGGCCGAAGTTGCACGCAAGCTCGCGGAAGAACAAGCACGCTTGCGTGCCGAAGAAGAAGCGCGGATGCAAGCTGCAGAAGAAGCCCGTAAGCAAGCGGAAGCGGAAATGCGCCAGCGTGTCGAAGAAGAAATGCGCCGGCAAGCTGAAGAGGAACTGCGCCGGCAAGCAGAGGAGGCGGCAAAAGCTCGCGCCGCTGAGGAAGCGCGAATGCGAGCTGAAGTAGAGGCTTTCATGCGTGCCGAGGCGGAAGCTAAACAGAAGGCTGAAGAGGAAGCACAACGCCAGGCAGAAGAAGCGCAACGCCAGGCAGAAGAAGCTCGCATGCTTGAGGAGATTCGTGCGCGTCTTGCAGAGGAAGCCGCGCGTCGTGCTGCTGAAGAACGTGCTCGACAGGAAGCCGAAGAGCGTAAGCGCGAAGAAGAACGTCTGCGACTGGAACAGGAAACACTGATGCAGGTCGCTGCTGATCTGGCGCGACGTCGCAGTCAACTGGATGAAGCCCGGCAAAAAGCTGAAGAAGAAGCTCGTCTGTTGGTCGCAGCTGAAGAACAGGCCAGAGTAGACAACGAAGCGAGAAAACAAGCCGAACTCGAACGTCAGCGTCAGGAAGCCGAAGCCAGAAAGGCTGAAGAAGCGCAATTGGCCGAAGCTCGTCGTCGCGCTGCTGAAGAGCGCTTGCTGGCGGAACAGGCACGGCTGCAAGCCGAGGAAGAAGCAAATCGCCTTCGCGAATTGGAGTCTGAACGCAGCAAAGCTGAGACTGAGGCCGCGCGTCTGGCTGAACAGCAGCAGCGAATCAAAGCCGAAATTCTTGAGTTGAGCAGGGCTGAGGAAGAGCAGCGACTGCGTATTGAAGAGGAAATCAAGAACCGCAGAGAAGCCGAGCGCCGCTTAAAGGAACAGGAACTGAAGGCCGAAGAAGAAGCTGAAAAAGCAGCTGCAAGTATTCGCCATAGATCCGAGGAACAATCGCGTCGCCGCGCAGAACTCGAGGCGCAGTTGCAGCAAGAGGAAGCGCGTCTTCGGGCAGCAGAAGAAGCTCGCGTCCAGACGGAGTTACACACTCAGCGAGTTACCGAAGAAATCCGTCTCAAGACGGAAGAGCAATCCTTACGTCGCGCCGAACTCGAGGAGCAACTGAAACAGGAAGCAGCCCGGCTGCGAATGGAAGAGGAAGCTCACGCCGCCGCAGGAGCAGAAGCGCAGAGGATTGCGGAAGAAATTCGTCTTAGAGCCGAAGAGCAAGCGCGTCTTCGCGAAGAGATTGAAGTACAACTGAGGGAAGAAGCCGCACGTCTGCAGGCTGAGGAGGAAGCACGCATCTCGGCCGAAGCAGAAGCTCAGAGAATTGCCGAAGAGGTGCGTCTCAAAGCTGAAGAGCAAGCACGGCGCCGGCAGGAGCTCGAGGCCCGGGTCAGGGAAGATGAAGCGCGTCTCAGGGCAGAACAAGAAGCGCATGCGCGGGCCGAGGAAGCGACCCAGCGAGTTGCTGAAGAGATGCGACTCAAAGCCGAGGCGCAAGCGCGACGTCGCGAAGAGCTCGAGGCCCAGCTTCGGGAAGAGGAAGCGCGTCTGAGAGCGGAAGAAGAAGCTCGCCTGGCTTCTGAAGACGAAACAAGACGTCAGGCCGAAGAGCTGCGGGCGAGAGCGGAAGAGGAAGCTCGCCGGCGCGCCGATGTCGAGACCCAACTGAAAGAAGAGACAGCACGGCTCAAAGCAGAACAGGAAGCCCGTGCTGCGGTTGAGGAAGAAGCACGACGGCTGGCCGAAGAGTTCCGTTTGAAAGCGCTGGAGGAATCGCAAAGGCGAGCGGAAGTTGAAGCGCGCGTAAAGGAAGAGGAAGCACGGCTGCAAGCGGAGCAGGAAGCCAGCGCAAGGTTGGAAGAAGAAGCGCGCGCTGCACAACAGGCCCGCATCGAGGCCGAAGAAGCCGCGAGTCGGCGGCGAGCTGAAGCCGAGGCCCGCTTGATTGAAGCTGAAGCGCGTCTCCAGGAGCAGCACGAAGCGAGCGAGCGCGCCGAAGCGGAAGCAAAACGAGTTGCAGAAGAAACCCGTCAAATCGCGGAAGAAGCGCAGCGACGAGTTGCCAGTGAAGCTGCCGGATTTCGCTTGATATTAAATTCGGAAGACGCAGCGCCTGCGCCAGCACAATCCGAGACCGCCCACCAGTATCAAGCGGAGGATTTGTCCTGGGTTGTTGAGAGTGCTCCGCAACTGGAACCAGAAGTCGAAGAGCCGCTTTTCACGGTCGAGGAGGAAGCAGAGCCCGTCGAACAACGGATGCCGGAACCGACTCAGACTCAGGCCAAAGGTATTGATGTCGTCCTGGCTGAGAAGGGAATCGCTTTCGCTGAAGACGACGGCGGTATTCCTTCCGAAGTGTTGAAGCGTCTCGGTAGCGGGGATCCAAACGAACGCAAGGCCGCGTTGTTGGAAGTTGTCACGGTAGGAGGCGACGACGCTTTTCGTTGCATTACGCGCGCGTTTGACGACGAGGTAGTTGAAGTACGAAACGCTGCAGCCTGCGCGCTTTTTGATTTGCAACCCGATCGGGCCGGCACGTTTACGCGTGCGCTGCGCGAAGGAACGCCGGAACGCCGTCGCAAGATCGGGCAGGCATTGGCCGGTTCCGGATTGGCGAAGACCGCCATCGGCTGCCTCTCGGGCGAGAGCCGAGAGAAAACTTACGATGCGTTTTCACTGTTGTTCCTGATGGCGAAAGCGGGTGAAGTGCAGCCGTTGATGCAAGCCATTGAGGATTATCCCAACGTGGAAGTGCGCATCGCAGTCGTCAAACTACTCGCGCTGAGCGGCCAGCCGGAAATCGTTCCTGCGTTTAGACGGATGGCGGTTCGGGGGTCGTTGCCGTCGGAAGTTCGCTCGGCTGTAATGGAAGCGATTTATCAAATCAGCAGCCAGGCCCGCGAAAGTGCGCCGTCGGCGGCCTAAGAGCGGTAAATGGTATGTAGTAAATAGTAAATAGTTAAGATCGGTTTTCGGCCGCGGAGAGCTTGATGCTCCTCGCGGCCTTTTCTTTCGCTTTTAGTTTCTTCCCGTTAGGGACGAAATGTTTATAGAAAGAAGTCTCAATGGTTTCCCAGCTCCGTAGGAGCGGAATGTCTGTTCTCTCGAAAACTCAAAAGTTCAATAAATAAACATTTCGCTCCTCCGGAGCTTTCTCGAAATCATAGACTCATTAGCTATAAACATTTCGCTGCTACGGAGCCATGCTTTCTTTAGCGCTCTTCACTCCCTCACTTTTCACGTTTCAGTATTTACGGACTTTCCTGCTTTTCACTATTTCCGATTTACCATTTACTATTTACTAATCCATGCCTTTCAAACTGCAATCAACTTATCAACCCAAAGGGGATCAACCGCAGGCAATCGACAGCCTGGTGCGCGGGCTGAACGAAGGCCTGAAGGATCAAGTGCTGCTGGGCATCACCGGCAGCGGCAAAACTTTCACCATTGCTAGCGTCATTAACCGAACGCAGCGTCCCACGCTGGTGCTGGCCCACAACAAAACGCTGGCCGCACAACTCTACCAGGAATTCAAATCGCTATTCCCTGACAACGCGGTTGAGTACTTCGTTTCTTACTACGACTACTATCAGCCCGAAGCTTACGTGCCGGCGGCGGACGTCTACATTGAGAAAGAAGCAATCGTTAACGAAGAGATAGATCGACTGCGAATGTCGGCCACGCGGGCGCTCTTTGAGCGTCGTGACGTGATAGTGGTGGCGAGTGTTTCCTGTATTTACGGCCTCGGCGATCCCGATGCTTATTACGGCATGCTGCTTTTTCTGGAGCCGGGCACTCGAATGGCCCGTGAGGCATTGCTGCAACGCTTAGTTGAACTTCAGTACGAACGCTCTGACGTCAATTTTCAGCGCGGCACGTTTCGTGTGCGCGGAGACGTCGTTGAGGTCTATCCCAGTTATCAGGACCAGGCCTACCGGATTGAGTTGTGGGGTGACGAGGTTGATTCGATTTACACGATTGATCCGTTGCTCGGCGATGTTGTTACCAAACACACCGCGCGCGTGCCGATTTATCCGAAGAGTCACTACGTGATGTCGCGGCCGACAATTCGAAGAGCTTTGAAATCCATCAAGGAAGAACTCGAATGGTGGGAGCCCAAACTGATCGCTGAGGGCAAGTTGCTTGAAGCGCAGCGCCTACATCAACGGACGATGTTCGATCTTGAGTTGATCAAAGAGATGGGTTTTTGCCGGGGCATCGAAAATTATTCACGGCACCTGACCGGAAAAAAGCAGGGTGAACCACCGCCAACTTTGCTCGACTATCTGCCGCGCGACACGATGATGATCATTGACGAGTCGCACCAGAGCGTGCCGCAAATTCGCGGCATGTTCGAAGGTGACCAATCGCGAAAACGCACACTTGTCGAGTATGGTTTTCGTTTGCCGTCGGCGCTCGATAATCGCCCGTTGAACTTTAGTGAATTCGAAGCGCGGATCGGTCAGACAATCTACGTGTCGGCGACACCCGGCCCTTATGAGTTGACGAAATCGGGCGGCGAAGTGATTGAGCAAATCATTCGACCGACAGGCTTGCTGGATCCGGAGGTGGAAGTGCACCCGGTGAAGGGCCAGATTGATCACCTGCTGGAAGAATGCCGGCAGCGAGCGGAGCGACATGAGCGCGTACTGGTCACCACGCTCACAAAACGCATGGCCGAAGACTTGACTGAATATTTCACTGAAGTTGGCGTGCGCGTCCGTTATCTCCACTCCGACATCGAGACTCTCGAGCGCATCAAGATTCTGCGTGACCTGCGGCGGGGAGAGTTTGATGTACTGGTGGGCATTAACTTGTTGCGCGAAGGTCTGGATTTGCCCGAAGTTTCACTGGTCGCGATTCTGGACGCGGACAAAGAAGGTTTCCTGCGTTCGGAACAATCACTTATTCAAACGATCGGGCGCACTGCGCGCAACTCGAAGGGCAAAGCAATCCTTTACGCCGACCGCGTTACAGATTCAATGAAGCGGGCCATTGATGAGACGAGTCGCCGCCGCGCGATTCAGGAAAGTTACAACGACGAGCAGGGAATTGTGCCGATGACGATCGTCAAGCCAATCGAGTCGACCCTGATCACAGCTTCGGAAGCGGATTATTTCAAAGTGCCGACAGACATCGAAGAGATCGAGGACTATTCGCCGGAGAACATCGAAGCCACGATTGCGAAACTTGAAGTCGAGATGCGCGCTGCGGCGAAGCGCTTCGAGTTTGAGCGCGCCGCTGAACTGCGTGATCGCATAAAAGTGTTGCGCGACCGCGAACTGGCGTTGGCGTAAGAACAAGATCATAAAGCATTGAGGTTGGAGTTCGGCTTCAACTTCGAAAACCTCCGGGTCAGGAAGGCGGGCTTGCCCCCGCTCTTTCTTGGATGGCTTTCAGCGTGGGCGGGGGCAAGCCGCCCTTCCCAACCCTGAGATTAGGTGCCTTGAGTCAATTCACAAGCTCGACTGATTGTGTTGCTGAGATGCTAATTAAGTCAGACCCTGACGATATCCAACCTTATCTCGCCGACGCCAGTTTCGTTCGCGGTGGTCATGCAGATTGTGTCGTATTTCCCGAAAACTTCGACGACGTTGTCGAACTTCTGCGAACTGCTTCAAAGGAAAAAACTCCCGTTTCAGTTTCCGGAGCAGGCACCGGCACCGTCGGTGGTCGCATTGCGTTTGACGGAATCGTGCTGGCGACTGACAAGTTAAGCCAAATAAAAAGTGTAGTGCATCGTGACGAAGGTGGACGCGCTGTTGCTGAAGCGGGCGTGCCGCTGTCAGATCTGCAGCGTTTCGTCGAGTCTGAAGATCTGTTTTATCCGCCAGATCCAACTGAGCGCAGCTGCTTTCTCGGTGGGACTGTTGCGACCAACGCTTCGGGCGCGCGCACTTTCAAGTATGGACCAACCAGAAACTATGTGGAACGGTTGAAGATTGTGTTGCCGACCGGCGATCTCATCAACTTACGGCGCGGCGAACTTCGCGCGGACGCCCGTGGACAACTCGAAATTCCACTTCCCTCAGGCCGTGTTCTGGAAGCGCAGTTGCCCAGTTACCGCATGCCCCAAACTCGCAAACACGCAGCGGGCTATTACTCGGCACCCAACATGGATGCGCTCGATCTCTTTATTGGGAGCGAAGGAACGCTGGGAGTGATTGTCGGCATTGAAGTCGCATTGCTGCCGCGCCCCCAGGGTTTGTTGAGTGGCATCGTCTTCTTCGATTCCCGCGAACGACTGTTGGGTTTTGTTCGCGAAGCAAGAGAGGTTTCGCTGGCCAACCGCGGAGATCGAGATCGCGCCGGTCGCTTGGGCGGTCTTTTGGAGAAGGCGTTGGAAGTTACCGATCGAGAAGACCTGTTGGCGTCACTCGATGAATTGCCCTCGCCGCCAGTACCTGAGCGCAGTTTGAGCATTGACGCGCGCGCGCTGGAGTATTTCGACAACGAGTCTTTGAACTTCCTGCGACAAAAATACGAGGCGATTCCAGCTGACGCTGTCGGCGCGATTTTCTTCGAACAGGAAACGACGGGCGAGACTGAAGATTCGTTGATGACAGACTGGCTGGCATTGCTGGAAAAGCATAAGGCACTGGCTGACAAGTCGTGGTTTGCAACCGACGAAAAAGACCAGGCTAAGCTACGTGAGTTTCGTCACGCGTTGCCGGTCCTGATGAACGAATGGTTTGCCAGTCACAAGCAGCGAAAAGTTTCCACCGACATGTGCGTCCCAGATGAAGTGTTTCCCCAATTGCTTTCTTACTACGAAGAGACACTCCGCCGCAGCGAACTGCGTTACACGATCTTTGGGCACATTGGCGACAGCCACGTTCACGTGAATATCCTGCCGCGCAACGATGACGAAGCGGAGCAAGCACGCCGGATTTATCTTGAGTTTCTTAAACGCACCGCGGCACTTCATGGAACGCTTTCCGCTGAGCACGGAGTTGGTAAACTGAAACGTGAGTATTTGAAGTTGTTCTATAGCGAAGAGCACCTGCGCCAGATGGCAGCATTGAAAAAAGCTTTCGACCCGGCCGGAATCTTAGGGAGAGGAAATATTTTCGCGGAGGAGTTGTTGTGAGCGGAGCTGATGATCAGTGGGTAGTTGCGAGTGATCTGTGTTTGGTCTTTGGTCTTTGACCTCAGGTGCGCGGCAAGTCTTTGACTTGCCGCGATGAGTCCTTTAACTCCATTGAAGGTCTCGGACCTTCAATATGGCTTTCAGGATTTCGATCGATACTCCTGCATTATTTATCACTGCGGTCGCCAAAGACCGCCTAACGGTATTTCGAACCGAGACTATTAAGAAGATTACTGGTGAGGCTATCAATGCGGAAGTCCTGTGGTTTTCTGCTATTTGCCTATGTCTTTATGCCGGACCACCTTCATCTCTTGACTGATGCGCCGAAAGAGCCCTCGCTCGTTCTTCAGTACATAAAAGGAATTGTTGCCCGTCGAGTTATCGACCACTTGAAAGCACCTAAGTATGTTAGTTCACTGCAAAAGCTCAGCCACGTGGACTGGAAGCGAAATCACCGATACTCGCTGTGCCAACATGATTCAGATATCTTTACAGTGAACAGCGAATCAAGTTTATGGAAAAAGTAAATTACATTCATATGAACCCGGTGCGAGCCGGATTGGTAGAACGTCCGCAAGACTATAAATGGTCGAGCGCTCGGTGGTGGGCTGGAAGACCTGCTGAGGATGAACCCATTAGGGTCGATCTCGATCAAATCGTTTGGAGAAGAGCGGTCGGAGACCGCAGAGTCAAAAAGTAGTCTGACGGCAAGTCGGAGACTTGCCGCGCACCAGAGGTCAAAGACCATTCGATACTCGTTAGGCTGCCGCCTCTGACCACTGACCACTGGTCCTTTCCAGCACAGTGGGATCCGAAGCTTGGAATTCACGTGACTTGAAGTCGCGGC
>JADMIO010945815.1_pt1 | contig 23090 bp, 21 predicted proteins | sample 8958161 | NCBI WGS metagenome assembly JADMIO01 (sample SAMN16585339, study PRJNA669376) | soil metagenome | isolation source: Crop rotation soil | place: USA: Cullars Rotation, Alabama | collected 2011 | reverse complement strand
CGCGAGCGCGAGGAGATCAACAAGGGCGGCATGAAAGTTTATCCCGGCGACATCGACGGCGTGATCGAACGCTTCTCCGCCACGCTGGATGTGTGCTCGTTTGCGTACGCTGATCCTCTCCTGGGCGAAGACGTGGGTGTCGCGGTGGCGCTCAAACAGAGCGATGACGCGACGCTGCGCGAGCTTCATGCATGGACGCGCCAGCATCTCGCCGCGCACCAGCTTCCGCAGCGCTGGTACGTGCTCGACGAGATTCCGCGCACCTCGCGCGGCAAGGTCAATCGCGCCCAGATGGCCGAGCACTGCGTGGGACGCCAGCCCGTCGACATGGCGTCGATCAATCGTGGAACGGTAACGCGCGAAGGACAATGAAATGAGCAATTCGCCCCACGACGAACTGATCGCTGCCTTCGCGACGTGGAGTCCCACGCTCGGGCAGGATGTGGCGCGCGACACGCCGCTGCTCACCACCGGGCGTCTCGACTCGATGGCTGTGTTCCAACTTCTGCTGTGGATCGAGGAGCGCACGGGACATTCCATCGACGTCACCACCATCGACATGCCCGCTCAGTGGAACACCGTGAATGACATCGTGTCGTTTGTTGAGCGGGAGCGCCGCGCATGATCGACGTTGAAATCGTTCCGTTCGATCCGTCGCTCAAGGACGAACTGGTCGAGTTCCGCCGCCGCACCTACGAAACGGGTTTTCCCGAAAGCCGCGATTACCTGGAATGGAAGTACGAGCAGAATCCGTACATCCAGGGACCCATTTATTACATTGCGCGCGTGGATGGCCGCATCGTCGGCATGCGCGGCATATACGGCACCTGCTGGGAGCACGATCGCGCGAAACAGGCCACCGTCCTGCCGTGTGCAGACGACTGGGCCGTGGATCCCGAATACAGGAACCGCGGCGTGGCCAGCGCGATCATGCGCGAAGCGACGGACGACCTCACGCGGCGCGGTTACGGATATGTGATCAACACAAGCGGGGGCCGCATCACGGTGGTGGCGTCGCTCGCGGCAGGCTGGCGCAGCGCGACCGCACTGGAACCGATTGTGCGCCGCTCGCGCGACGAAACCCTGCGCTACGGGATACGGTCGCGTTTGCGCGGCGTGCGCGGCATGTGGCGGTTCATTCGCAGCAACAGCGCCAACGTTCGTTCTTCGGAGCAGCCGTTCCGTCGCGTGGATGAGATGGTACCCGTGCGCGGACGCCTGCCCGGAAGCATGATCGTCTCATCGGTGGAACCTCGCACCGATGCCATGGCGGAGCTCATCGCGCGCCTTCCGTACGACGGTCGCATCCGGCACGTGCGCGGCACGCGCTATCTGACGTGGCGTTACAAGAATCCCATTCGCGAGCACCGCTTCCTCTATCATGAGCGCGACGGCAAGCTCGACGGATACCTGGTGCTCGCGCGCTGGCCGGAGTGCCAGTTGCCCACGCTTCCCTTCCACATCGTCGACTGGGAAGGCACGGACGAGCTCGTTCGCGCGGACCTGCTCCGTTGCGCGGTGGAAACGGCGCAGTGTTCAGAGCTGGGGATGTGGACGGCGGGACTCTCCGACGCAAGCCGCGCGGTGCTCGACGAAGCCGGTTTCGTGAAGACCGATCTCGATCAGCGCGAGCGCGGATTGCCGTGCGTCATCGTGAAGAAACTGGGGAAAGAACTGCCTGTCACCGATTGGATGCTCGGCGACGGCAACATTCTCGATGCAAAGCGCTGGGACATGCGCATGATCTACACCATGCGCGGTTGATCATCCGCGTATCATGCTTGCGGGCATGGGCACGGCGATCACGTCGCCTTTCGCCGTCACCGCGCCATCCGCCGACACGCTCACTTCCACAATTGCCTTGCGATCGCTGCGCTCCTGGATACGTCCGCGCGCGACGAGCTCGACTCCAAGCGGCGTCGGCTTGAGGAAATCCACTTTGAGCGATGCTGTGACAAAGCGAGGCGACGGCGCGGCGCCAATCTCGTGACCCCCAGCCAGAAGAGCCGCTGCCGACGCGGTGGCCATCGCGTGGCAGTCGATCAGCGCCGCAATCAACCCGCCGTAGACAAAGCCCGGCACCGACATCTCGTGCGGAGCGGGTGTGTAGTGCGTGACGGTTTCATTGCCGTCGCGGCGAGTCTTGAACTGGTGGCCGTGCGCGTTCAACCGGCCGCAACCGCGACAGTGGGCGAAATCCTCGGGATAAAAATCCTGCACGGCGGGGTTGCTCATTCTTCACGTCTCCATTGTTCCAGCATCCACGCGTACTCCATGGCGATCTCCTTGAGGTAGTCGTAGCGGCCGGAGGCGCCCTTGTGCCCTTCGGTCATGCGCGTGCGCAGAACCAGCTCGTTGTTGTCGGTTTTGCGGTCGCGCAGACGCGCCACCCACTTGGCCGGTTCCCAGTACTGCACGCGGCGATCGTGGAATCCCGCCAGCACGAGCATCGCGGGATAATCCTTGTGCTCGATGTTGTCGTAGGGAGAATACGACAGGATGTACTCGTAGTATTTCTTCTCCGCAGGATTTCCCCACTCCTCATACTCGATAACGGTAAGCGGCAGGGTGTCGTCGAGCATCGTGTTGAGGACGTCGACAAATGGAACCACGAGCACCGCCGCGCGCCACAGGTCCGGGCGCATGTTGACGACCGCGCCCATCAGCATACCCCCCGCGCTTCCGCCGTAGCAGATCATACGCCCGGCTTCGGAGTAGCGATGCCTTGCCAGGTGCTCGGCGCACGCAATGAAATCGGTGAACGAGTTGCGCTTGTAGAGGAGCTTTCCCTTTTCGTACCACGCTCGACCCAGGGCACCGCCGCCGCGGCCGTGCGCGACGGCGAAGATGACGCCACGATCGAGAAGGCTCAACCGGTTGGCGACAAAATACGGCTCGATGCACACACCGTACGCGCTGTAGCCGTACAGCAGAAGCGGCGCCGTGCCGTCGCGCTCGACGTCCTTGCGATAAACGAGTGAAATCGGCACGCGGGTGCCGTCGTTGGCGGTGGCGAAGATGCGTTCGCTCTGGTAACGGGCGGGATCGAAATCTCCCAGGACAGCGTCGCGCTTCTTGAATTCGAGCTCGCGCGTTTCCATGTGATAGTCGTAGATGGTGTGCGGCGTCGTGAGCGACGAGTAGCTCAGCCGCACCGTGCCGGTGCGAAACTCCGGGTTCCGCTCCAATGCCACCGTGTACACGGGCTCCTCGAACGCGACGTGATGCGAATCACGTTCCACCAAACTCAGAATGCGGATCTGCTTCTGTCCTTCTTCGCGCTCGGTGATGACCAGGTGCCGCTCGAACGCGTCGATCTGCTCGAGCTTGACCGCGGGCCGGTGCGCGATGAGCTCCACCCAGTGTTCGCGGCGCGGATCGTCGATCGGCGCTTCGAACACGCGAAAATTGAGCGCCTCCTCGTTGCTCAGAATGAAGAACGAATCGCCGCTGTGCACGAGGTGGTACTCGATGTCGGCGCGGCGCTCGTGCACCGTGCGCAGCGCGCCTCCCACGTCCCCCGCGCGGCGAAAACGCACCTCGGTGGTGGTGTGGCTCTCCATGGTGATGAAGAGGAACTCGCGACTGCGCGCGATCTCGATTCCGACGTAAAACGCGGGGTCGTTCTCCGCGTAGACCGCTTCGTCGCGGTCCGCGGGAACGCCGAGGACGTGACGCCACACGCGCCACGGACGCATCTGTTGATCCAGCTCGAGGTAATAGAATGACATGCTGTCGTTCTCCCACTCGAGATCACCGGCCACACCTTCGATCGGCCCGTCAATGATGCGCCGGGACGCGATATCCATCACGAACAGTTGGTACGTCTCCCCGCCGCTCGTATCCACCGTGTATGCGAGCAGGCGATGGTCCGGGCTCACTTCGCGCACGCCGCTGTGAAAATACGGGTGCCCGGCCGCGAGCTCGTTCTCATCGATCAGAATTTCCTCGGGACCGTCGTCGCCGCGACGGCGGCAGAAAATCTCGTACTGGAGACCCTTCTCGGTGCGAACGTAGTAGCGATAGTCGCCCCGTGCCACCGGCACCGACGAATCCGTTTCCTGGATGCGCGCGAGCATTTCGCGGTAGATCGTGTCGCGCTCCGACGTCGTTCTCTCGAAGACGGCGGCGGCGTAGGCGTTCTCCGCCTCGAGGTACGCCGCGACGCCGGGATCCTCGCGATTGCGAAGCCAGAAGAATTCGTCGACGCGGGTATGGTCGTGCAGCGATGTCTCGTGCGGAATCTTCCTGGCGACCGGGGGCTTCATGCGCGGCGCGGCTCCACGGCGCGCGATTCATTGTCCCGCGCCCAGAGATGCGCATAGGAAAGCGCGTTACCGGTGTTGAAGAGCACCACGCGATCGGTCTCGTTGATCCAACCGCGCTCGCGCAGCACGTTGAAAGCCGCCACGGTCGCGCCGCCTTCCGGTGCGGCCAGAATGCCTTCCGTGCGCGCCATCGTGTCCGCCCCGGCCATGAGGTCGTCGTCGCTCACGGCGATGGCAGTGCCGTTGGATTTGCGAATCGCATCGAGCATCAGTTTGTCACCCACGGCGGCGGGAACGCGCAACCCGTCGGCCACTGTTTTCGCGTTTTCCCAGGGCGCCGCGGTCTTCTCGTTGCGGTCGAACGCACGCACAATGGGCGCGCATCCGGTGGACTGCACGCTCACCATGCGCGGGCGTCTAGCGTCGATCCAACCCATGGATTCCATTTCGTCGAAGGCTTTCCACATGCCGACGAGTCCCGTGCCGCCGCCGGTCGGATAAATGATCACGTCGGGCAGTGACCATTTCATCTGCTCCGCGAGCTCGTAGCCAAGCGTCTTCTTCCCTTCCAGGCGATACGGCTCCTTCAACGTGGAAACATCAAAGCGTCCGAAACGCTCCGCGTCTTCCATGGAAGCACGCCCGCAATCGGTGATGAGCCCGTCGATCAAGTGCACGGTGGCGCCGAGCGTGCGGCACTGCGCGATGAAGTTGGCGGGCACATCGCCCGGCATGTACACATGCGCTTCGAGGCCGGCGCGTGCAGCATACGCCGCCATCGCACACGCCGCGTTTCCCGCCGACGGTACGGTCACCGCGCGAACGCCCAGCTCGGCTGCGCGCGAAATCGCCACCGCCATGCCGCGCGCTTTGAACGACGCGGTCGGGTTGAGGCTCTCGTCCTTTATGTGAAGCGCGCCGCGCCAGTCGAGTTTCTTGCGCAGCCGCTCGGCGTTGACGAGCGGTGTCCCGCCTTCACCGAGTGTGAGGCGGCAGCGCGCATCGTCGACGGGTTGAAGCTCGGGGAAACGCCACACATTGTGTGCGCGCCGGGCCAGCTCGGCGCTCTCGCGCGAGATGGCAGCGCGCGCAGCGTCGAGGTCGTAGCGCGCCAGGAGCGGCCGTTTGCAATCGGGACAAAGGTGATGCAGCCCGGCCGTGTCGAAACGGCGGGCACACTGGCTGCACTCGAGTGACTGAAAGAAGCTCATTATGTCGACGGCGCCATTATCGCCTTCGACCATCCCCACTGCGAAGATCGAATCAGCGCCAGGCGGCGAGAATGACACCCATCACGACGGCCCAGACCAGGCGATAACCCGAATCGATCATCACCAGGCGCATGTTGGTTCCGTTGAACATCGCTTCGGTTATGCGCACGGTCAGAATGAAACCAAGCCAGAGCAGAAAGCCGATCCTGGCCCCGGCGAGGACGCCGTTCGCGTGCACCTGGTTGATGACAAACGCCAGGATGATGGCCGCCAGCAGGCTCAGAACGAATGTGAGCGCGTAAATTCCGGGTACATTGAAACGGGGCTTTGCCTCGTTGAGCGGCCCCGCCGCCATCATCCAATGCCGGCCGAACAGCGGTCCGTACCAGATGGCGCCGACCGCGAACCCGGACAGCGCGGCCATGAGCACCGCGACGTAGTTGATTCCCACCAGACCCTCCTCCCGAGCGGCCGTGCCCGCTGTGATCGATGGAATCGAATGTTCATTCCAGAGTAAATCGGGTGTCAAAGGGCGTGCAAGCAGGAACGCCGGCCGTCTTGCATGAAACGGCCGGCGTTGGGAGTCCCGATGGAGATTCGTGTTGGATGAACGGAAGGCGGGGGGCCGGAACTCGATGGACCACGTGCGACAGCCAGCCACATCATTTATTCCTCGAGCCCCGGTCCCGCCACCCGTCACATCCGCTCTTACTACCGGCCAGCCGCGAGGAAGTTGGTGAGAATTTTTTCGTGCGGCGCAACGACGTGTCATTGCGGGCCCCGCGACCGCTTCAGTCGGCTTCCCGCCGCCGCGCGCGCCATTTTGAGCAGCGCGCGGCGACGGGTGATCCTCCTTCGCTCCTTCGCGAGGGGCCTCGCAACGACACGTCGACGCGCCGCCCTGATGACGGGCAGACTGGCGTAACAGGCGGCTTTGCCGTAGGATTGGCGGGCCCGCATCTGAAGGAGTTCCCTGCATGTTTCGTTCTGTCGTCACGTGGTCTATCGGAGTTCTTTGCTTTGGGGTGGGAGGAGTGCTGGCTGGGGAGCCGGCGCCTGCGCCGGAGTCGGCGTATCTCACCAATGTCCGCCAGCTGACCTTTGAGGGAAAGCGAAGCGGCGAGGCGTACTGGGCGCCGGATGGCAAGCGGCTGATCTTCCAGGCCGAGCGCGAAGCGGATGATCCGTTCTATCAGATCTATATTTTGTCGTTGGAAACGGGCGACGTGAACCGTGTGTCACCGGGCACGGGCAAGACGACGTGCTCGTTCTTCAATCCCACGGGCGATCGCGTGATTTTCGCGTCCACGCACCTGGATCCCAACGCGCTGGCGAAACAGAAGCAGGAGTTCGAGCTGCGCGCCACGGGCAAACAGCGCCGCTACAGCTGGGACTACGACGAAACGTACGAGATCTTCTCCGCGAAACCAGACGGCAGCGATATGGTCCGGCTGACGAATGCGCTCGGGTATGACGCCGAGGGTTCGTTTTCGCCGGACGGCCAGTGGATTGTGTTCACGTCCAACCGCGCCGCGTACCCGATCGAGAAGCTTTCCAAGAAAGACCAGGATCGCGCCACGGTCGATCTCTCGTATTTCTGCGACATCTATATAATGAAATCGGACGGCACCGGCGTGAAGCGCCTCACCACGGATCCGGGCTACGATGGCGGCCCGTTCTTCACACCGGACGGCAAGCGCATCGTGTGGCGCGAGTTCAGTGAAGACGGAACGGTGGCGGACGTGTACACGATGCTCCCCGACGGCAGCGACCGCAAGCGCATCACCGATTTCGGCGCGATGTCGTGGGCGCCGTACTTCCATCCGAGCGGCGATTACCTGGTCTTCACGTCGAACATCCTCGGCTTCGACAACTTCGAGCTGTACATCGTGGATGCGGCCGGAGAGAAAGAGCCCGTGCGCGTCACCAGCACGGACGGCTTCGACGGGCTCCCCGTGTTCTCGCCCGATGGCAAGAAGCTGGCGTGGACGTCGAATCGCTCGAGCGATAAGAAGTCCCAGATCTTCCTCGCGGACTGGAACGACAGTGCGGCGCGAGCGGCGCTCGGCCGCGGTTACTCACGCGTTCCCCACACTGGCGTGGATGGTGTCAAAGCCATCTACCGCGCACCGCTCAAGCGCAACATGAAGACGCACGTTTCGTTCTCGCCCGAGATACGCGCGGAAGACATGAAGAACGATGTGACGTATCTCGCTTCCGACGAGCTCGAGGGCCGTTTCACCGGTTCGAAGGGCGAACAGCAGGCGGCGCAGTACATCGCGAAGCGCTTCCAGGAAGCGGGTCTCAAGCCCCTCGGTGAGAAGGAATATTTCCAGCCCTTCCCCTTCACGTCCGGCGTCAAGGTCGTGAAGGACGAGAACACGATGCAGGTGGCAGCGAGCGACGGCGGTCACATTCTCACCGTCGACAAGGATTTCCGGCCGCTGTCGTTCAGCGAGAATGCGCGCGTGGAGGGCCCGGTGGCGTTCGTGGGCTACGGCCTCAAGACGCCGGATACCGGCCAGGGCGCGTATGACTCGTACGGCGACTTCAACGTGAAGGACAAGGTCGTGTTCGTGCTTGCGTATGTTCCGGAGGGCGTGAGCGTCGACCGCCGCATGCACCTCAACATGTACAGCGGGCTGCGCTACAAGGCGACCATTGCGCGCGAGCACGGCGCCAAAGCGCTCATCGTGGTCACCGGCCCGACCTCACCCAATCCGGGCAAGCTCATGTCGCTCGGATATGACCAGTCACTCGCGGGCTCGGGCATCCCGGTGGTCTCGGTGACCGGTGCAGTGGCAGACATGCTGTTCAAGGGCTACGGCAAGAGCTTGAAGGAAGTGCAGGAGCAGCTCGACGTCGAGAATCCGCATGTCGAGGGTGCGTTCGATCTCACCGGCGCGACTGTGCACATCAACACGAAGATTGAGCGCGAGCAGGGAACGGGTCGCAACGTCGTCGCCTACCTGCCCGCAAGCAACGACTCGCCGACCACGCCCGTGCTCGTGGTGGGCGCACACTACGACCACCTCGGCCGCGGCGATTCCAACTCTCTCGCGCGCAAGGGCGAAGAGCACCAGATTCACAATGGCGCGGACGACAACGCATCCGGCACATCCACCGTGCTCGAGCTGGCGCAGGCGCTCGCCCACGAGCGTGACGAGCATCCGGAGGAATTCCCGTACGGCATCGTGTTCGCCACCTGGTCGGGCGAGGAGATCGGCATCATCGGCTCGAGTTACTTTGTCGATCATCCGACCGTGGCCAGGGACCGCATCATGGCGTACCTCAACTTCGACATGGTGGGACGGCTCAAGGACAACACGCTCGTGATGCAGGGCACCGGCTCGTCCGATGTATGGAAGCAATTGATCGAGAAGGGCAACGTCGCGGCGGGCTTCAACATCAAGACCGACGATGATCCCTATCTTCCCACCGACGTCACCGCGTTCTACCCCAAGGGCGTTCCGGTGATCGCGTTCTTCACCGGGAGCCACGAGGATTACCACCGTCCCACCGACGATGCCGACAAGCTCGACTACAACGGCATGGAACGCATCGGAAAATTTGCGGACGGCATGGTCATGAATCTCGAGAAGCGCACCGAGAAGCCGTCTTACCTGCAGGTGGCGCAGTCCAAGGATGCGGCCGGCTCACGCGCCAACATGCGTGTCGCGCTGGGAACGATTCCCGACTACTCCGGCGGTGACGTCGAAGGCGTGAAGCTCTCCGGCGTGCGCTCGGGCGGTCCGGCGGACCAGGCCGGCGTCAAGGGTGGCGACATCATCGTCGAGCTCGGCGGAAAAGCGATCAAGAATATCTACGACTACACGTATACAATGGACGCACTCAAGATCGGTGAACCCGTGACACTCGTCGTCTTGCGCGATGGGCAACGTGTCACGCTGACCATCACACCGGCAGCACGTCAACAGTAGGAGGGGAGCCCGTGCAAATCCGTTTCATTCGATCGATCCAATTGGTTATCGCGATCGCGATCACGTCCGTGCTGGTGTGGTCGTGCTCGAGCGTTCCTGTGACCGGCCGCCACCAGCTCAACCTGGTGAGCGACAACGAAATGATCTCGATGGCGTCGGCGCAGTACGACACCTTCCTCATGCAGAACAAGCTCTCCACCAACAAGCAGGAGACGGAGATGGTGAAGCGCGTGGGTACGCGCATTCAACACGGTGTGGAGACGTTCCTCGCCAGCAAAGGCCAATCGAACCAGATCGCGGGCTACCAGTGGGAGTTCAACCTGGTGGAGAGCAAGGAAGTGAACGCGTGGTGCATGCCGGGCGGAAAAGTGGTGGTCTACACCGGCATCCTGCCCGTCACAAAAGATGAGGCCAGTCTCGCGGTGGTCATGGGACACGAGATTGCGCACGCCGTGGCCAAGCACGGTGCCGAGCGCATGAGCCAGCAGATGCTGGCGCAGGGACTCGGCGAATCGCTCAGTGCCGCACTGGCGAGCAACTCGGCGGCAACGAAGCAGATCGCCGCGACGGCGTTCGGCATTGGCGCGCAGTACGGGGCATTGCTGCCCTTCAGCCGCCAGCAGGAGAGCGAAGCGGATCACCTCGGGCTCATCTTCATGGCGATCGCGGGCTATGATCCGCACGCCGCGGTCCCGTTCTGGGAGCGCATGTCGCAGAGCGGGGGCGGCAAGCCGCCGGAGATCATGAGCACTCATCCATCGGATGAGACGCGCATCGCTGCCCTCAAGAAAGAGATGCCGGAAGCCCTGACATACTACAAGCCCGTCAAGTAACCCTGCGGTCCCGCCGTCGGGGGCCGCAAAGGCCGCGACGGCGGGCTCCGCCGGCTTTGTTTCTTTCCCTCCGGGTAATTCCCGATTCATCGAGTGTGAGACGCCGAACGCGTATCCGCGTCAATGCGGAGATACACGCGCGAGGCTTGCGCTTTGGAAGGCCAACCAGCTTTATGAAGATGAGGCCAATCGCGCGATATCTCGATATTGGAGGGAACGATGAAACGATTTCTTGTGTACGCCCCCAGGTTGATCATCACCGGGGTCGCAACCGCCATCCTGGCGTGGTCGTGCTCGAGTGTACCCATCACCGGGCGGCATCAGTTGAGCCTCGTGCCGGAATCGGAAATGCAGCAGATGAGCTACCAACAATATGATTCCGTGATTCACGCGAGCAAACTGTCGCACGATCAGGCGGCCACCGCGATGGTGAAGCGCGTCGGGACACGCATTCAGCACGCCGTTGAGACGTACATGAATACGCACAACATGAAGGATCAGCTCGCGGGCTACAAATGGGAGTTCAATCTCATCGAGAGCAAGGAAGTCAACGCGTGGTGCATGCCGGGCGGAAAGGTTTGCGTGTACACCGGCATTCTTCCCATCACCCAGGATGAAAACGGCCTCGCCGTGGTGCTCGGACACGAGATTTCGCACGCCGTCGCGCGCCACGGCACCGAGCGCATGAGCCAGGGCTTGCTGGCCCAGGGTCTCGGCACCGCGCTCTCGGTCGCGGTGGCGAAAGAACCCGCGACCACGCAGCAGTTATGGATGACCGCGTTCGGTGTGGGCGCGCAGGTCGGTGTGTTGCTGCCCTACAGCCGCACGCAGGAAAGTGAAGCGGATCATCTCGGCCTCATCTTCATGGCGATGGCCGGCTACGATCCGAACACAGCCGTTCCCTTCTGGGAGCGTATGGCCAGCCAGGCCGGTAACGGCAAGCCGCCGGAATTCCTGAGCGACCACCCGGCAGACCAGACGCGTATCAACGACATCAAGAAGGAAATGCCCGAGGCGATGAAATACTACAAGCCCCAGAGCGCGTCCAATCCGTAAGATCGCGTCTGTGCGGCTCTCTTCACTCGTCATGGCAGTGCTCGCGGTCGGTATGGCCGCAGCACTGCCGCGCATTTGCGAAGCCCAGGCGCAAGGCACGAAACAACCGGTGGCCCCGCAGTTCACCAACGAGCTGCGCACGGGCGATTTTGACGCCATGACGGAACGCCGGCAGATCCGCGTCCTCGTTCCCTACAGCCGCACGCTCTACTTCAACGACAAAGGCCGGGAAAGCGGCCTCAGCGCCGAAAACGTCCGCGACTTTGAGATCTATATCAACAAGAAGTACCGCAAGACGCTTCACAACCGCCCGATCACCGTCATTCTGATTCCCACTTCACGAGACCAGCTCATTCCCCGTCTCGTCCACGGATTCGGCGACATCGCGGCCGGCAACCTCACCGAAACACCGGAGCGCACGCTGCATGTCGACTTCTTCGCTCCCGCTGATTTTCGAAACGTGTCCGAAATTGTGGTGACATCGAAGCAGGCCGGAGCGGTTGCGAGCGTCGACGCGCTCTCGGGAAGAAGCATCTACGTGCGCAAGTCATCGAGCTACTACGCGAGCCTCGATTCGCTGAACCGGCGCTTTGCGGCCGGGGGCAGGCCGCCGGCCAGGATCGTCACCGTGGACGAGGACCTCGAGGACGAGGACATCATGGAGATGGTCGACGCGGGCGTCCTCGACGCCACCATCATCGACGACTGGAGAGCGCGCATGTGGGCCCGGGTGCTTCCGCATATCGTGCTCAACCCCGGCGCCGCGGTGCGCACCAACGCTCACGTCGGCTGGGCGTTTCGCAAGAACAGTCCGCTGCTGGCGGCCGAGATCTCCGCTTTCTACCAGTCTCACAAGGCGAAGGGCACGTTCAGTTACCGAATGGCGCAGTACGAAAAAAAGGCGAAGCTGCTGCGCGATCCCACTGGACGCGAAGACTGGAAGCATTTTGCCGATACCATCGCGTTGTTCGAGAAGTACGGATCGCAATACGGATTCGATCCGCTGATGCTGGCCGCACAGGGTTTCCAGGAATCGGGACTGAAGCAGAGCGCGCGTGGGCCGACAGGCGCGGTAGGCATCATGCAGGTGATGCCGGCGACGGGCAAGTCGCTCAAGGTCGGCGACATCACGGTGACCGAACCCAACATCCACGCGGGCACCAAGTACATGAACGAGCTCCTGACGAAGTATTTCGAGGGGGCGCACTTCGACGAGAAGAATCGAACCCTGTTCGCGTTTGCGGGCTACAACGCCGGGCCCAACCGGATCGCCAGGCTGCGCGACGTGGCGGCAACGCGCGGGCTCGACCCGAACGTATGGTTCGACAACGTGGAGATCGTGGTGTCGGAAAAGATCGGTCGCGAGACCACGACGTACGTGCGCAACATTCTGAAGTATTACGTCACGTATCGGCTCACCCTGGAAAGACAGCGGGAAACGCAGCGCGCCAAAGAATCGATGAAGCCGGGAGGTTAGCGGGCCTCTATTCGTGCCGTCGCAGCTCGCGGGCGATCCACACCGTGCGGTATATGGCCGTGTAAAGGCTTGCCGCCGCGATGACGCCGACGCCGACCGTCAGAACCCGTCCCTCCGGCCGGTGCATGAGCTTCGAAAGCGTTCGACCAACCAGACACAGGAGACAGAGGAGCGCGAGGCGCTCGCCGCGCTGCATGAGCCCGCCGGTGCAATTGACCCCGTGCACCTCGCCGCGCGCGCGTGCGTAGCTCACGATCATCGAGAACGACAGCGCGGCGATGGCGAGCATCGCACCGGGGCCCTTGATTCCGAAGTACCACACCATCCCGCCGAAGATGAACACTTCGATGTAGCGATCGAGTGTGCTGTCGATGAAGTCCCCGTAGACCGATGTTTTGCCCGTGGCGCGCGAGACGCGGCCGTCCATGATGTCGGCCACACCGCTCAACGCGATCGCCCACCCCGCGAGCTCCAGGTGCCCGAACGCAATCAGCACACCGCTGCCGGCGCCCAGCATCAAACCGGCCCAGTTGTAGAAGTCGGCCGTGAGACCCAGGCGGATCGATGCGCGCGTGACCGGCTCCATCAGCCACATGAACCAGTGCAGCACGAAATCGGCCCGGCCGCCGAGAAGCTGCCCGCTCTTGCTCTGGACGTCGGCGTCGCGACGCCGGCCGCCGAAGCCGTACACGGCCATCGATCCGAAGGCCGCAAATATCACCGAGATGAAAAATCGCAATGCCATCGAGCTACCTCACAATCGGATCGGTGCAGGGTCGTCAATCGCGAGCGCGCGTCCGACGGCCGATGATTCGTACGCGCGCGCAATGAGACGCGTCACCGTCAATGCTTCCTCCAGCGGACCGGTGGCGAGATCGCGCGCGCGCACGCGCGATGCAAAGCGACGGAACAGCGGCGAGTACCACCCGGAATGAGCGGAATCCTTGCTGATGCCGTCATCGAAACGGACCGCTTCTTCGCCGCGGTCGGTCATCATGACGATACGCTGATCGTTGCCGACGATCTCACCATGCTCACCCGCAAAACGGAAGCGGACTTCGCGGTGCCGCGCCGCCCAGGTGAGGCAAACCGCCGCCAGCGCGGCGCCGAAATCCAGCGTGACGAAGGCAGTGTCCTCCACGCCGTAAGCGTGATGACGCAGCGTGCGCACGGTGGCGTTCACGCTGTGGGGAGTGCCGAGCACCGACAACAGCTGGTAGAAGATGTGCGCGCCGTGATCGACCAGGATGCCCCCGCCGGCCATGCCGCGGTCGGTGCGCCAGGTTGGCTGCCAGTTGGGATTGCCCGGGTTGGCCTCGGTACGCAGCACGTCGTACTCGGCGATGTGCACCCGGCCCAGCCGCGGCAGGAGCGATCGCACCGCCGCCCATTGCGGCGAGAAGTGATACTGGTGACACGGCTCGAACACCACGCGTGCAGAACGAACCGCGTCGGCGATGAACATCGCTTCATGAACCGTGGGCGCCAGCGGTTTTTCGCACAGCACGTGCAATCCGCGCGCGGTCGCGAGCTCGACCACGGACCGGTGCGTGAATGGAGGCGTGCAGATGTCGCAGAAGTCGAGCGCTTCCGTTTCGATCAGGTCCTCGGCGTGCTCGTAAATGTGCGCATCGGGAAAGTTGTGCTGCGCCAGCGCCAGGTTGGCCGGCGAGAGATCCGCCACCGCGACGATCTCGGCTTCACTGCGAAGATGCTCGTCGCCGAGCCACTGTGGAATATGGCCGCGCAGCGCGATGTTTCCCGCGCCGAGAAGTGCACCGCGGAGTTTCATCGCCACGAGCCGTCGCGAGCGAGCTCTGCGAACGTTTCATCCAGGATGCCGAGCGCCGTCTCCGCCTGCGCGCGCGAGAGCGTGAGCGGCGGATTGATGCGGAAATGCGGGGCGTAGATCATGCTGATGAGCCCACGCCGCAACGACGATTGGAACATTCTCACACACACGGCCTTCTCGAGCGGCTCTTTCGTCTTGCGATCCTTCACCAGCTCGACCCCGATCATCAGCCCTTTGCCGCGCACGTCGCCGATGAATTCATAGCGATCTTGCATCTCGCGCAGGCGCCCCAACATGAACTCACCCACGTCGGCAGAGTTCTCGACCAGGTGTTCGTCCTCGATGATGGAGACCGACGCAAGGATGGCGGCACCCGCCATGGGATTGCCGCCGTAGCTCGAGCTCGATCCGGACGGCTTGCCCCACGGCTCCGCCCTGGTGATCTCGGTGGTCGAAACGAGTCCCGTCACCGGAAATCCCGATCCGACGCCCTTGCCGATCGTCATGACATCGGGAACGATGCGCGTGTGCTCGCATCCGAACCAGCGGCCGGTGCGACCGAATCCCGTGATCATCTCGTCGCAGATGAGGAGCGCGTCGTTCTCGCGCGCCACTTCCCTGACCGCCGGCAGGAACTCCGGGGGCGGGACGACGTTGCCCGCCGTGCCCTGCATCGGCTCCACCAGAATCGCCGCGAGCGCGCCGGTCGTGGAATTCTGAATCACCTTGCGCGCAAACTGCACGCACTCCATTCCACACGACGGATAGGTCATCTTGAGCGGACAGCGATAGCAATCAGCATACGGCGTGTGATACGTGCCCGGCATCGACGGACCCAGCCCGTGCTTGGTGGTGTCGCCGATGAGCGAGAGTGTGCCCGCTGTCTTGCCGTGGAATCCGCCCCAGAAGGAGAGGAATTCGTACTTCTTCGTGTACGACTTCGCGAGACGCATGGCCGCTTCGACCGCTTCGGCGCCCGACGAGTAGAGCTGCACGCGATCGAGCGCGTCCGGAGTGTGCGATGCGATCTTGTTGAGCGCCTCGGCGCGGTTCGCCGTCGTGAACGAACCGACGGTGACCTTGTCGATCTGATCCTTGAGGATCTGGCGGTAACGGGGATGTGCGTGGCCCACGGCGTTCACGCACACGCCGGCGGCGAGATCGAGAAAGCGGTTGCCGTCGACATCTTCGATCTCGCACCCCTGCGCGCGCTCGATGGCGATGCCGGAGAGTGTCGCGATCGACTGCATTCCGGGAGCCAGTGATGGTGCTTCCTGGGCGAGAAGTGCGCGGCTTTTCGGACCGGGGAGTTCGGTGGAGACGCGAGGCCCGCTGTGCGGGCCGTTCACGAGGGTTGGTTCCATGAGTTTTCTTCCAGGCTGCCCGCGACCGCGTTGGAGCCTATCCAAGCACCCCGCCCCGGGCAACGAGCCGCCCGCGAAAACCACATCCAGGCGTCTGGGATGGGGCGCTTTCCTTTATAGTGATCTCGCCGCGGGGGGTTCCCGGAAAAGCAGGCCGCCCGCTCGAGGAAGAGATGATACTCCCGGGCGCACTCCGTGGGGGGAACCGAACTTGTACAATCGTTCGGGAACCCGGGCTATTTGACGAGTGTCACCCGGTGCGTCTCGACGGCTTTTCCATCCAGGCTGAGCCGCACAAAATACACGCCGCTCACGAGCGCACGGCCGGCTTCGTCGCGTCCGTTCCACGTCGTGTTGTGCACGCCGCGCGCTGCGTGCGTGTTCATCAGGGTCGCGACACGCCTTCCCGCCACATCGTATACGGTGAGATCGATGCGCGCGGATGCTGCCAGATCGACTGAAATGTTGGTTGTCGACGCGAATGGATTGGGACCAATGGAGACCGCACCGGCCACGGCCGGTGTCTTCACCGTCGTCGTTGTCGCAAAGAGGCGATAGATGTTGCCATCGAACGATGCCATGAACAGCTCGCTGTTTTTGTCGACGCCAAACGACGAAATGTTGTTCACCGAGGTGAGAAACGTATTCACGGGCGGGTTGACGCCGTCCCACGAGAGCGCGGATACATCGCCGGTGATGTAGTCGGCGTAGATGTACTTTCCGACGAGCGATGGAATCGTGGGTCCGCGATAAACGAAACCGCCCGTGATCGAAGCACTGCCGGTGTGCGGGTACGTGTACAGCGGCAGGACGATATTGAGTCCGCTCGTGTCACACGGGTTCGGGTCCAGGCATTCACTCGCCTCGACGCGCGGCCAGCCGTAGTTGCGGCCCTTGCGCACAATGTTGATCTCCTCCCACGAATTCTCGCCGACATCGCCCAACCACAGCCGTCCCGTGGGCGGATCGAAGCTGAAGCGCCACGGATTGCGGAAGCCGAAGGCCCAGATTTCCCGGTGCACACCGCCGCCCGCAAATGGATTGCCGGCCGGAATACCGTACTGGTTTCCGCCCGACGGATGGTCGACGTCGATACGCAGCAGCTTCCCGTTCCACTGCGTCAGATCCTGGGCGAGGTAGTCGATGCCGTCTTCGCCCAGGCTCCAGTACAGGTATCCATCCGGGCCGAACTCAATGCACCCGCCATTGTGATAGAGATTCGTCTTCGGGATTTCGAGAATGATGAGTGCACTGCCCGCAAGCGCGGCGTCCGGGTTGGAAGGATCGACGCTGTAGCGCGCAAGCACCTCGCGGATCGGATTCGTCGCCGTGTACGTCACGTAGAAGTACCCGTTGTTCTCGTAGTTGGGATGAAAGGCGAGCCCGAGCAGGCCGCCTTCGCTGGAGGTCGTGAGCAGGCCGCTCAAGTCGAGAAACAGCTTGAGCGAGCCCGAGACCGGGTCATTCTGAATGACGTAGATGGCTCCGTTGCGCTTGAGAATGAAGAGCCGGTCCGTGCCGTCCATCGGATCTTCGATCCCGATGGGCGATGCAAAGGACGGCAACTTGGGAAATGCATCAAAGGCATATGTCGCGTATGACGCACCGGGAATGAACAGAACGCAGATGATCAGAATCGCGATGAAGAGCCGGTTCATAGGTCCTCCCCGGGGCCTACGGTACGGTGTTTACACGACGGACAGGGGGAAGATAACTTTTGCGGATGTCCCTCACAGCATTGGCATTATTGTGGATATGATACCACGCCAAACCATGAAAGGAGCTCGACCATGAACGACAGGCGAACGAAGCTCTTGCTGGGCATTATCGCGGTGGCGCTGTGCGTGATCGCCGTGAGGCCGCTGATTCCAGTGCAGAATGTGAGCGCGCAAACACCCGGCGCACCGGCTCCCGCGAGGTTTTCTTACCAGCTGGTAGAAGCCGCGCAGACGTTCCAGGCGGAGAGCAAGATCAACAAGCTTGCCACCGAAGGCTGGCACGCGACGAGCGTGGCAGTGGGCGCTGACCGCACCGTCGTTCTGATGCAGAAGACGACGAAGTAGCGCGCGCTAGCCGACCAGGCCGTGCTTTTTTCCGACCTTGCGGAAACCTTCCAGCGCGCGGTCGAGATGCGATTTCGTGTGCGCGGCGGAAATCTGCACGCGGATGCGCGCCTTGCCCTTCGGCACCACCGGGTAGCTGAAGCCGATCACGTAGATCCCTTCGGCGAGCATGTCGCGGGCGACGTCGTGCGCGAGCTTCGCGTCACCCAGCATGATGGGTGTGATGGGATGCGTTCCCGGCACGATGTTGAATCCTGACGACGTCATCCCGTCGCGGAAATACGTCGTGTTGGATTCGAGACGGTCGCGCAGCTCGGTACTGCCTTCGAGAAGACCGAGCACCGCGATGGACGCGGCGACAATCGGAGGCGCCACCGAGTTGGAAAAGAGATACGGCCGCGAGCGCTGGCGCAGCATCTCGATCACTTCCTTGCGCGCCGTTGTGAAGCCGCCGGATGCGCCGCCCATCGCCTTTCCCAATGTCGACGTCATCACGTCGATCTTCCCCATCACGTTGTTGTACTCGGGCGTACCCCGCCCCGTTTTTCCTACAAAGCCCGTGGCGTGCGAGTCGTCCACCATGACGAGCGCGTCGTACTTCTCCGCCAGCGCGCAGATGTCAGCAAGTTTTGCGATGTAACCATCCATGCTGAATACTCCGTCGGTGGCGATCATGCGGACGCGGAACTTCTGCGCTTCCTTGAGGCATTCCTCGAGGTGGTTCATGTCGCTGTTGCGGTAGCGCATGCGCTCGGCCTTGCACAGGCGAACGCCGTCGATGATGGACGCGTGGTTCAACTCGTCCGAGATGATGCAGTCCTGCTCTCCCAAAAGTGTTTCGAACAAACCGCCGTTGGCGTCGAAACACGACGAATAGAGAATCGCATCGTCGGTGTGCAGAAATTTTGCGATGCCGTGCTCGAGTTCCTTGTGGATCGACTGCGTGCCGCAGATGAAGCGCACCGACGAAAGCCCGTAACCCCACTGGTCGAGCGCCTTGTGCGCCGCCGCAATCACCGCGGGATGAGACGAGAGCCCCAGGTAGTTGTTCGCGCAGAAGTTGATGACTTCATGGCCCGCCACCTGGATAGCGGCGGATTGCGGGCTCTCGAGCACGCGTTCGTCCTTGTAGAGACCGCCCTCGCGGATGTTGGAGAGCTCGGTGTTCAGGATGGACTTGATTTCGGTATACACGGTGATCTCCTGTGATTGGCGGTTGTGTGCATTGTCGCACGGCGCGGCGCGCGCGACAAGGCACGCGGCTCAGCGGTTGTTGCGCCGCAAGAGCAAGGAAGCGGCGTTGTCGCCGACGTACTGGTCGGCGGTATCGAAATGCTGGCTCATCATGCTGCCGAGGCTGCCCAGCTCGTTCTTCTGTGCATGCGCCCACACGAACCAGAACTCGTTGGGGACCTGGTTCAGCGTTTGGAAAACTGATTCGGCCCTTTCCTGTGGCTTCATTGCGCGCAGCCAGCGTCCATAATAGATGCCGCCCTCGCGACACCACGGCGCATCGTCGCGATTGCGCCAGCAGTGGAGAAACCAATCGGGTGGACGCGTGGTGGCCTCATGCGTGTAGCGCTCCGCGTAATACGCAAAGGCCGGCGCGGCCGCGTAATATACATACGTCGGTAATTCCGGTGAACGATGTTCCGCCCAGTATGCGGTCGCGGGGCGGATGTCTTCGGATTCGGGCCAGAGCGCCCCGGACTTTCCGAACAGGTGCTTGCGCAGCTGCCGGTCCGTGGGTGACAGAACCGCCGCCATGCACAACCCGGCGAACACCGCGGCCGCGATCACACGCCAGCTTCGCGATCGCACCGCACCGAAACCACACGCGAGCAGCGGAACGAACAACGGCGCCAGGATCAGCGAATGGCGAAATCCAAACGGGAAGATGTGCATCCACCCGATGAGCGCATAGACCAACGTCGTTACTCCAACCCAGACGGCGAATCTCCGCTGAGAGCGAGCCGCCAGCATGATCAGCGTCACCACGAGCACAATGGTCAACCACGCGGACACAGCCGTGGACGGCCATCCGGTGAACCAGAATGCGAACGTGACCTTGAGTCCCTTGAGGAACTCTCCCGCGCCTTGCGTCACCGATGACACGGCACCGACCTCAAATCCGCGCTCGGTGGGGCCGCGGTGAAGCTGGCTGGGGATGAAGTAGATGAGCAGTGGAAGCACCGCGACGAACACGGCTCCCAGCGTGATAAGACCGCCGCGCACGCGCGCACGGTCACGTCGCATTACGCCGGCGCCGAGCCAACATAGAAATGGAACGATGACCGGCAGTACCGTGCCGTAATAGGTGTACATCGCCGCGGCGGCGAGTACGCCCCAGCGCACATACGCACGACGCGACGGCGCACTCGCCACGCCCAGCAGTGCCACCGTGCACCATATAATGAGGCACTGCATCGGCGCGTACTGTCCAACTTCCTGCGAGTAGTAAATTGACGTCGGCATGACCGTCATCAACAGGCCGGCCGCCAGCGCCGCTCCCCAACCGCTCAGGCGATACCCGATCACCATCACGCCGGCCACGCTCCCCATGCCGAACAACACCGAGAGCAGTCGCAGCCATGCTTCGTGGTGGGATGGCGTCATCCACGCGTGCAGCAGGAAGGAATACAGCGGTGGATCCTGGATGATTTCGCGAACGTACGAGGGCAGATGGGAGACGGGAGAGGTCGCGGTCCAGTACTCGACCGCTTCGTCGAGCCAGAGCGAACGGCCGGTGAGATGCAACACGCGCAGCACGAGCGCGAGCGCGAGGATCGCCAGCGCAGCGATTCGGGGTCTGTTTGATGAATGGGATGGGCTGGGCGCTGCCACGGTTCTGTCGTGCCGCAGGTGCTACTTCTTCGCGAGCAGCGCGAGCCAGTTCTGCACGATGGTGATGCTCTGCCCGATCGCGCGGTAGACTTCGCCCATCCCGCCCGCACCAAGCGGAGCGACGACTTGGTAGATGCCGAGTTTGCTGCCGGGGGTCAGGGACATGCCGCGACTATTTTCGCACTAGTGGCTGAATTTTGCACTCTTCTTAAGCAGGAAGTAACTCCCCGACAACGCCAGCATGAGTGCCGCGAGACCGACGAACACCATTGGCTCCGTGTGATGCACGTCGAGTCCGATGATGTGGCGGCCCGTCGCGATGATCGCAACAAAGAGAATCACTTCGACGCGGACATGGTGGTCGGAGAAATAGGCGCGCATCGTCTCGAGGAGCTCGAGGCCGACGAAAATGACAAGCACGCCGCCGAACGCGTTCTGAAGGATGTCCTGGAAATCCGCCGAGCTGGCCACGCCTCCCAGTTTCGAACCGGCCCCGGTGGCGAAGAGGCGCCACAACTCCACCACGGCGACCACCAGCACTGCAATCAGCAGCGCGATCATCGTGACAACGATCGTCCTCTCGATCACGTCGAGAACGCGGAGGGACTTCTTGAGAACGGGCGACTGCTCGGTCATTCCTACCACCGGATGATCAGCTTGGGATGCGTTCCGATTTTTTTCTCGAACTCCGCGGGAGTGAAGTCCCCGATGTCTGTGATGGTGTCCTTGCCGCGGTTGAGCATGATATTCCAGATCTTGTCCTGGATGCCGTTGTCCTTTGATTCGAGCAGGCTCTTGGTGATCACCCACGTCTCGAACAGGCGGCGCCCGATGATGCCGTGGATGTTGATGCCCTTGACGATGGTGCGCTGAAAGTCCTGGATCTTGAAGTCGCCCTGTTTCAGGCCGAAGAGCACGACGTCACCGCCGCGGCGCACAGACATGAGTGCGTTGTTCACCGATGAGTTGTAGCCCGCCATTTCCATCGCCACGTCGACGCCGTCGATGCCGCTGAACTTGATCACCTCGTCGACAATCTCGGGGTACGCCTTCCAGCCGTTGTTCTTGTCGGGTTGAATGTCGAAATCGACCACTTCGTCGGCGCCGAGCTTGCGCGCGAGATCCGCGTTCACCGGGTTGGGGTCGATGCCGATGATCTTCGCCGCGCCCAGCGCGTTCGCAATCATGATTGTGAATTGCCCGATGGCGCCGCAGCCGAAGATGGCCACGGTCTTGCCGCGCAGATCCACCGCCGTCGCGGCGTGTACTGCGTTTCCGAACGGTTCCTGCACCACCGCCACCTCGGGACGAATCTTGTCGGGATCGGTGCGCCACAGCACGCTGGCCGGCAGCTTGATGTACTCCGCGAAACCGCCGTCCTGCGAGATGCCGATGATCTTCTCGTTCACGCACACGTGGCGCTGGCCGATCAGGCACTGGTGGCAGCGATTGCACACGATGTGCGACTCGGCCGCGACCAGGTCGCCTACCTTGAAGCCGTAGTTGGCAGCCGCGACCGGACCGATTTCGTCCACGGTGCCCAGCACTTCATGGCCGATGATGCGCGTGGTCTTGTGCTCGTCCTTGAGCGAGTTGTGGATCATGGCCTTGAACGACGAGCGGAACCAGATGCCGGCGTCCGAGCCGCAGAAGCCCGTGTACTTGAGCTTCACGATGACGGAGTTGGCGTCACGCCGGTCCTTCGGATCGATCCTCGGTTTCGGCACCTGCTCCTTGCGAAACCCGCGTGTCTTGTCCCATTTGTCCTGTTCGACATCGTACACAAGCGCCCACATGGGCTCGGCCACACGTGGAAACGGAACGCGCGCGCGTCCCGTGGTCGCAGCACCCTTGGGGGCCTTCTTCGCCGCGCGCGGCTTCTGGGCAGCCGGAACGTTGCGGCGGGCGCGGTGGTTGGCGGTCGTTCGCGTTCGTGAGCCGTTAGCCATGGGTCGGTGTCGTCCTTGGTTGGATGTGGATGTCAGGCCGCTTCTGCGCGGCGCGTCGTGGTCAATGCCCGGGCGTACAGCGTGGCGCCTCGCGCGCGTTCGATCTCAACGCGCACCGTATCGCCAATTTCAATGCCATCGCCGGAAAGAATTGTGTGTTTGAACGAATCCGTGCGGCCCGAGACAAAGCCCGGGCTCTTCTCCACGTGCTCTTCGATCAGGATGTCCTGCATGCTGCTTTCCAGCACATTGGGATCCTAAGCTTAGAATTCCACGTGGACAAGTTGTCGCG
>JADMIO011020054.1_pt1 | contig 23092 bp, 25 predicted proteins | sample 8958161 | NCBI WGS metagenome assembly JADMIO01 (sample SAMN16585339, study PRJNA669376) | soil metagenome | isolation source: Crop rotation soil | place: USA: Cullars Rotation, Alabama | collected 2011 | reverse complement strand
CCGGGCGCCCGCCCCAACGACAACGACAACGACAACGACAACGAAGAAAGCATCAAGCAACCCTCCGCAAGCTGCTCACGTCATCCACAGTCCCCAGATAAGCCTCGATCACCCGAGCATCCGACTGCACTTCTGCAGGCGTCCCCGAGGCCAGCGCCTCGCCCATGTTCATCGCCAGCACCCGGTCCGAAACCTTCGACACCAGCGACATGTCGTGCTCCACCATCAGCACCGAGATGCCGAGTTCATGCTGGATGTCCTGGATCCAGAACGCCATGTCGGCCGTTTCCTCGACATTGAGGCCCGACGAAGGCTCGTCGAGCAGCAGCAGCTTGGGCTCGGTGCACAGCGCGCGCGCCAGCTCGACCACCTTGCGCACGCCGTAGGGCAGACCCGCCACCATCGAGTCGCGGTGGTGCTGCAGGTCGAGCAGGTCGATCACCTGCTCGGCCTTCTCGCGCGCCGCGATCTCGGCCCGGCGGGTGGCGGGCGTGAAGAACACCTCGCTCCAGAAACCGGTCTGGCGGTGCGTGTGGCGGCCGATCAGCAGGTTGTGCAGCACGGTCGCGTGCTCGAACAACTCGATGTTCTGGAAGGTGCGCGCGATGCCCAGCGCCGCGATCTCGTGCGGCGCCTGCTCGGTCAGCGCCAGCGGCGCGCCGCCGCCATGCCAGACGATCTCGCCGGTGGTCGGCGTGTAGATGCGGCTGATCAGGTTGAACACCGTGGTCTTGCCCGCGCCATTCGGCCCGATCAGCGTGAAGACCTCGCCCCGGCGGACGTCGAAGCTCACCTTGTTGACCGCCAGCACGCCGCCGAAGCGCACGCTCAGGTCCCGGGCGGAAAGCAGGATGTCGGGTGTCGTCATCTGAGCCGGTCCGACTTGGTGAAGGATTTCTGCCGCTTGAACAGGCCGCGCCGGTAGAACGGAAACAACTGCAGCCAGGTGCGCACCTTGAGCCAGCGCCCGTAGAGGCCGAGCGGCTCGAACAGCACGAAGGCGATCAGCACCAGGCCGTAGACCAGGCCCTGCAGCCCGGGCGCCTGGCCGATGGCCTCGGGCAACCAGTCCTTGGCCGACGCGATCAGCTGCGGCATCGCGATCAGGAAGATCGCACCGAGGAAGGCGCCGTGCACCGAGCCCAGGCCGCCGATCACCACCAGCAGCAGCAGGTCGATCGACTGCAGGATGCTGAACTGGTCGGGCGAGATGAAGCTCAGCTTGTGCGCGTACAGCGCGCCGCCCAGGCCCGCCAGCGCGGCCGAGATCGCGAACGACATCGTCTTGTAGCGCGCCAGGTGGATGCCCATGCTCTGGGCCGAGATCTCGGAATCGCGAATGGCGACGAAGGCCCGGCCGGTGGGCGAGCGCAGCAGGTTCAGGATGGCGAGGGTGCACAGCACCGCGATCACCAGGCACACCAGGTAGAAGCTCTCGCTCGAGTTGAGCTCCCAGCCGAACAGGCTGGCCGACTTCACGTGCAGGCCCGAGTTGCCGCCGGTGACGCTCTCCCAGCGCGCGAACACCTCCTCGACGATGAAGCCGAAGGCCAGGGTGGCAATGCCGAGGTAGATGCCCTTCACGCGCAGTGCAGGCAGCGCCACCACCACGCCGACCGCAGCCGACAGCGCCGCCGCCGCGACCAGCGCCACCGGGAACGGCACCCCCATGTTGCTGAGCACCGCCTGCGTGTAGGCCCCCGTGCCGAGGAAGGCCGCATGGCCGATCGAGAACTGGCCCGTGAAGCCCGCCAGCAGCATCAGGCCGAGGCCGACGATGCCGTAGATCAGCACGAAGGTCAGCTGCGCCAACCAGTATTCAGGCACCACCCAGGGCGCGGCGATCAGCGCGACGCCGAGGAGGCTGTACCAGAAGACATGGCCGCCATGCCTGGCGAGGTCGATGTCCTGCGTGTAGCTGGTCTTGAAGATGTAGCGCATGAAAGGGGCGTCCTCAGACTTTCTTGCGCAGCTTTTCGCCGAACAGGCCGTTGGGCTTCACCATCAGCATCACCAGCACCACGATGTACGGCGCCGTGTCCTTGAAGCCGTCCGGCAGGTAGAAGCCCGCGAAGGACTCGACGATGCCGATCACCAGGCCGCCGACGATCGCGCCCGGCAGGCTGCCGAAGCCGCCCACCACCGCGGCCGGGAAGGCCTTGAGGCCGATGAATCCCATGTTGGCGTGCACGAAGGTGATCGGCGCCAGCAGCATGCCGGCGATCGCCGCCACCGCCGCGGCCAGGCCCCACACCAGGCCGTTGAGCCGCTTCACCGGAATGCCCATGTAGTAGGCCGCCAGCTGGTTCTGCGACGAGGCCTGCATCGCAATACCGAGCTTGCTGTAGCGGAACATCGCGAACAGCAGCCCGCACAGCACCGCCGTGGCGGCGATGATGGCCAGCTGCTCGAGGTTGACCACCAGCTCGCCGAGCTTCCAGATCTGGTCCTTGTAGGGCACCGGCAGCGTGTGGGTCTCGGTGCCGATGCCCGGGATCATCGTCACCAGGCCGCGCGCCACGTAGCCGATGCCGATGGTCAGCATGACGATCGAGAACTGCGGCTGGCCCAGGATCGGGCGGATCACGACCAGCTCGAGCAGCACGCCGAAGGCCACCATCGCCCCCACAGCCAGCAGCGCGGCGAGCCAGAAGGGCAGCCCGAACAGCGACATGCCGGCGAAGGCGCAGAAGGCGCCGAGCATCATGAGTTCGCCCTGCGCGAAGCTCACGGTCTCGGTGGCCTTGTAGATCAGCACGAAGCCCAGCGCGATCAGACCGTAGATGCAGCCTTGTGCGATGCCTGAGAGCAGGAGCTGAAGGATTTGCAAGAAGAAGTGTCTCGTTCGGGTTTCGCGGTTTATAGCGGCGACTCGTGCGCGCCCTGCAGAGGGTTGTCCCGCATCGGGTTCGCGCGGGCGGCCCGCGCGCGCCTCATTGGTGCACGGCGAGCCGCCGCGATCCGGCGAGGATGTCGCTGGGACGCAGGCCGTAGACCTGGCGGATCGAGTGGCTGAAGTGGGTCGAGTCGGGGTAGCCGGTGTCGAGTGCGATATCGGTCAGCGTGGCGCTCTGGCGCACGTGGCGCAAAAGGCTGCGGGCCCGCTTCCAGGCCCTGAAGGCGCGGAAGGTCAGGCCGGTCTCCTGCTTGAACAGATGCAGGAAGCGCGAGAACGACAGCGTCACCGAGGCGGCGCATTGTTCGGCCGAGGCCGGCGCCGCGGGATCGGCGTTGATGCGCTCGATCACGCTGCGGATGCGCGGATCGAGCGGTCGCGGCGCCAGCGGCCCGTCGAACAGCAGCGTGTCGAAGTCGAAGCGCTCGAAGCTCTCTCGTCCCGAAGCGGCGGCGAGCAGCGCATGGACGTCGCGCACCCGCTGGACGAAGGCCGGCGCATCGACCGGCCCGCAGCGCTGCAGGAATTCGGGCATCTGCGCCGGGTCGACGAACTCGGGTTCGATCAGCAGGCTGAGGATGCTGCGGTGATCGGTCGCGATCTGGTGCGGCACCAGGGGCGGCACCACCATCAGCTCGCCGCACTGCCACGCACCGCCGCCGATGCGGATGCGCAGCGGCGCGCCGGTGGGCGACAGGTAGATGCCGAGGCCGCCGATGCTGCGCTCCGCCGCCGCGCCCAGCAGCCCGGCGTAGAACACGCGCTGCGAGGTGATCCACATGAGGCGCTCGCCGCGGTCGTTGCCGCGCGGCGCATGCTTCGCTTGCCTGCTGACCAATGCCGTCTCCTCCGCTGGGCGACGGACGGCCCGGTGGCCGGCGACGCCATCGGTCGATCGTAGCGGCGGACCGCGCCCACCGGGTCGGCGATCGCGCGGGGACTTTCCCTAACGGACCAATGCGCGGCACAGTTCGGCGGCGCACAGCGCCACCGCCGTGTTGGCCTCGTCGAGCAGCCGGCCCATGGTGATGAAGCCGTGGATCTGGCGCTCGAAGCAGACGTAGCTCGCCCGGTTGCCGGCGGCGGTCAGCGCCCGCGCGTAGTCCAGGCCCTCGTCGCGCAGCGGGTCGTAGCCGGCGGTGAGGACCAGCGCCGGCGGCAGGCCCGCGAGGTCTTCGCGCAGCAACGGCGAGGCGCGCCAGTCGAGGTCCTGCGCCGCATCCGCGATGTAGTGGTCGTGGAAATAGCCGATGGTGTCGCGGGTCAGCACGTAGCCCTGGCCGTTGGTGGTGTGCGACGGGTGGATGCGGCGCATGTCGGTGGCCGGGTAGATCAGCAGCTGCCAGGCCACCGGCAGGTCGCCGGCGTCGCGCGCCGCGATCGCGACCACGGCCGCCAGGTTGCCGCCCGCGCTGTCGCCGCCGACCGCGAGCCGTTGCGCATCGACGCCGAGCGCGGCCGCTTCGCGGCGCACCCAGCGCGTCGCCGCCAGCACGTCGTCGACCGCCGCCGGAAAGCGGTGTTCCGGCCCCATGCGGTAGTCGACCGCCACCACGCGCAGCCTGAGCCATTGCAGAGTTCGCGGCACAGCGTGTCGTGGGTGTCGAGGTCGCCGATGGTCCAGCCGCCGCCGTGGTAGTACACCAGCACCGGCAGCAGCGCGGAGGCGGCGCTGCCGAGCGGGCGATAGAGGCGCAGCGGAATCGGGCCGTGCGGGCCGTCGGCCTGCAGCTCGCGCACCTGCGCCACCTCGGCGGGATCGGGCTGCGTCAAGGCGCGCCGCTCGCGATAGAACTTGCGCGCCTCGGCCGGCGTCAGCGTGTGCGTGGGCGGCACGCCGCGCTGCACGAGGAGGTCGATGAAGGCCTGGGCTTGGGGGTGCAACATCTGTGTGGGGCTCCGGGGTTTGGAGGAATCAGGCTTTGCGCGGCTTCACGCGCGAGGCGGCTTCCTTGGCATTGCGCCGCGCAGTGTCGATGTCGGCCGCATGCGCCAGCGCCACGCCCATGCGGCGCTTGACGAAACTCTCGGGCTTGCCGAACAGCCGCAGGTCGACGCCCGGCACCGCCAGTGCCTCGGCCACGCCGTCGAAGGCGATGCCGGTGGCGTCGACGCCGCCATAGATCACGGCGCTGGCGCCGGGGCTCTTGAGCGTGGTGTCGACCGGCAGCCCGAGGATCGCGCGGGCGTGCAGCTCGAACTCGTTCTGCCACTGGGTCGCCATGGTCACCATGCCGGTGTCGTGCGGCCGCGGGCTGACCTCGCTGAACCAGACCTGGTCGCCCTTGACGAACAGCTCGACGCCGAACAGGCCCTGGCCGCCGAGGTCGGCAGTGACGGTCCGGGCGATCTGCTGCGCCAATTGCAGGGCGGCCGGCGCCATCGGGTGCGGCTGCCAGCTCTCGACATAGTCGCCGCTCACCTGCACATGGCCGATCGGCTCGCAGAACTGCGTCTGCACCACGCCGGCGGCGTCGGGCGCGCGCACGGTCAGGAGCGTGATCTCGTAATCGAAATCGATGAAGCCCTCGACGATCACCCGGCCGTGGCTGACGCGGCCGCCGGCCATGGCGTAGTCCCAGGCCTTCTGGACGTCGGCCGGGCCGTCGATCTTGCTCTGGCCCTTGCCCGAGCTGCTCATCACGGGCTTGACGATGCACGGATAACCGATCCCGCCATCGATCGCCGCCTGCAGCTCGGCCAGGGAATCACAGAACTTGTAGGGGCTGGTCGGCACGCCCAGCGTCTCCGCGGCCAGGCGGCGGATGCCTTCCCGGTCCATCGTGAGGCGGGCCGCCCGGGCAGTGGGGATCACCCGCACCACGCCGGCGTCCTCCAGCTCCTGCAGCATCGGGGTGGCGATGGCCTCGATCTCGGGCACCACCAGCTGCGGCCGCTCGGCCTCGATCAGCGCCTTCAGCTGGGCCGGATCGCTCATCGTGATGGTGCGGGCGTGGTGGGCCACCTGCTGGCCGGGCGCGTTCTCGTAGCGGTCGACCGCGAGGGTCTCGACGCCGAGGCGCTGGAGGGCGATCAGCACCTCCTTGCCGAGCTCGCCGGAGCCGAGCAGCATCACGCGGGTGGCGGAAGGGGAAAGGGGCGTGCCGAGGGTGGTCATGGGTCGATTCGTGGCGGTGGAAAAGCAACGCGGCACTTTAAATCACTCCCGGCCGCTGCGGCGCTGTCACGGACGGCAACGTGGGCCCTCGCGCTCTGTTTCACAATCACCGCCACGGGATGCCGCCCCCCGGGCGGCGCCCCTCCTCTTTCATTTCTCAGTTCAAGGAGTATTTCTCATGGCAATCCAGACGGTCGGCATCATCGGGGCGGGAACGATGGGCAACGGCATCGCGCAGGCCTGCGCGGTCGCGGGGGTGAACGTGGTCATGGTCGACATCGCCCAGGCCGCGGTCGACAAGGGCATCGCCACGGTGGCGGGCAGCCTCGACCGCCTGATCAAGAAGGACAAGCTCACGGCCGCCCAGAAGGACGCCGCGCTGGCGCTGATCAAGGGCTCGACCAACTATGACGACCTGAAGGCGGCCCAGCTGGTGATCGAGGCGGCGACCGAGAACCACGCGCTCAAGCTCAAGATCCTCAAGCAGGTCGACGAGCTGCTGGCGCCCGAGGTGATCATCGCGTCGAACACCTCGTCGATCTCGATCACGCAACTGGCCGCCGCCACCTCGCGCGCCGACCGCTTCATCGGCATGCACTTCTTCAACCCGGTGCCGATGATGGCGCTGGTGGAGATCATCCGCGGCTACCTGACCAGCGACGCCACCCACGACGCGGTGAAGGAACTGGCGGTGAAACTCGGCAAGTCGCCGATCACGGTGAAGAACGCGCCGGGCTTCGTGGTCAACCGCATCCTGGTGCCGATGATCAACGAGGCCTTCTTCGTGCTGGCCGAGGGCCTGGCGACCGCCGAGGACATCGACGCCGGCATGAAGCTCGGCTGCAACCAGCCGATCGGCCCGCTGGCCCTGGCCGACATGATCGGTCTGGACGTCTGCCTGGCGGTGATGGAGGTCTATCTCGAGCAGTTCGGCGACTCCAAGTACCGCCCCTGCCCGCTGCTGAAGGAAATGGTGGCGGCGGGGCAGCTGGGGCGCAAGACCAAGCGCGGCGTCTATACGTACTGATGACCTTGCGGGACAGACCAAGAAACTGCGCAGCAGTTTTTGCTCTGTCCCCTACTAATGACCTTGCGGGACAGACCAAGAAACTGCACAGCAGTTTTTGCTCTGTCCCCAACTGACCAGGAGCACCGATGACCGCCACCCCCACCACCCCGCCCATCGAAGGCTGCATCGACACCCAGGTGCTCGACCACGTGCTGCTGATCGGCATCAACCGGCCCGCCAAGCGCAACGGCTGGACGCCGCCGATGTTCAAGCAGCTCGCCGAGGCCTACACGCGGCTCGACGACGATCCCGCGCTGCGCGTGGGCGTGCTGCATGCGTTCGGCGACCACTTCACGGCCGGCCTCGACCTGCCGGCCGTGGCCGAATACATGAAGCGCGGCGAGAAGGCCGTGCCGCAGGGCCTGGTCGAGCCGCACGACTTCGGCCTGGCCGGCTACCGCCGGCGCACCAAGCCGATGGTGGTGGCGGTCAAGGGCATCTGCTTCACGGTCGGCATCGAGCTGATGCTGGGCGCCGACATCGTGGTGGCGGCCGACAACTGCCGCTTCTCGCAGATGGAGGTGCAGCGCGGCATCATGGCCACCGGCGGCGCCACCTTGCGGATGGCCGAGCGCGCAGGACTCGGCAACGCGATGCTGCACCTGCTAACGGCCGACGAGTTCGACAGCGCCGAGGCCTTCCGCCTCAATTTCGTGCAGCGCGTGGTACCGGCTGGCAAGGAGCTCGACGAGGCGCTGCGCATCGCGCAGCGGATCGCGGCCCAGGCGCCGCTGGCGGTGGTCGCGACCCGGCTGAACGTCATCAAGGCGATCGAGCAGGGGCCGCTGGCGGCGGTCGAGGAATTCATCCCGGTGCAGCAGCGCCTCGCCAACAGCGAGGACGCGGCCGAGGGCGTTCGCTCCTTCGTCGAGCGCCGGCCCGCGCGCTTCAGCGGCCGTTGAAGCGCCGGTTTTCGGCCGCCAAGTGGTGGCCGAAGCGGCAAAGGCCCTGTCGGCGACATTTATATTGCGCACAATTTAATTGCTCGCTACAATTCAGCCCATGCCCTCCACGAGCCTCTCCGCCGACGAACTGCTGAAGCTGGACAACCAGCTCTGCTTCGCCGTGTATTCGGCTTCGCTGGCCATGACGCGGCTGTACAAGCCGCTGCTCGACAAGCTCGGCCTCACCTACCCGCAGTACCTGGTGCTGCTGGTGCTGTGGGAGCGCGACGGCCTCACGGTCTCCGAGCTGGGCGGGCGGCTGTCGCTCGACTCGGGCACGCTGACCCCGCTGCTCAAGCGGCTCGAAGCCAGCGGCCTGGTGGCACGGATCCGCGACACCGCGGACGAGCGCCGGGTGCATGTCAGCCTCACGGCCGCGGGCCGCAGGCTCAAGGCCCGTGCGGCCGAGGTTCCCGGCTGCCTGATGGCGGCCTCCCAATGCTCGGTGCCCGAACTGATTTCGTTGACGCAGCAGGTCCAGGCCCTGCGCGACCGCATCAAGAAGGCGGCCTGACCCCGGTCCCCTGCCCCACTTTTTTCGTCCCTCCCTCCACCACTGCAAAGGAATCACCATGACCACCAAGCTCGACAAGGTTCTCTACACCGCCGAAGCCCATACCGTCGGCGGCCGCGACGGCGCCGGCAAGTCCAGCGACGGCGCGATCGACGTCAAGCTCAGCCCGCCCGGCTCGGGCAAGCCCGGCACCAACCCCGAGCAGCTGTTCGCGGTCGGCTACGCCGCCTGCTTCATCGGCGCCATGAAGGCCGTCGGCCCGAAGATCAGCGTCAAGGTGCCGGACGACGTCGCCATCGACTCCAGCGTCTCGCTCGGCCCGATCAACGAAGGCAAGGCCTACGGCATCGCGGTCAAGCTCGCGATCACGCTGCCGGGCCTGGACGACGCGCAGAAGAAGCTGCTGGTCGAGACCGCGCACCAGGTCTGCCCGTACTCGAACGCCACCCGCGGCAACATCGACGTGGAGCTGTCGATCGTCTGATCGGGCGATAGCGCCAGCCCGGCCCGGCGTCGCCTGAGCGACCCCTCGCCGGGCTTTTTCTCATGCGCCCGCGCGCCCTCTGCGCTAAGGTCGCCGGATGAGCAACGACACCCTGCTGGTCCGCAAGGACGACCTCCACACCACACGCCTGCACGGCGCCGCCGAACAACCGCTCGCCGACGGCCAGGTGCGCGTGCGCATCGACCGCTTCGCGCTGACCTCGAACAACATCACCTACGCGGCCTTCGGCGAGGCGATGAGCTACTGGCAGTTCTTCCCGAGCGGCGAAGAGGGCTGGGGGATCGTTCCGGTGTGGGGCTTCGCGACGGTGTCGCAGTCGCTGCATCCAGGCGTGGCCGTGGGCGAGCGTCTCTATGGCTACTTTCCCATGGCCGCCAGCGCGGTGCTGACGCCCGAGCGCCTGTCGCCCGAGCGCTTCACCGACGCCGCACCGCACCGCAGCGCCTTGCCCGCGGTCTACAACCAGTACCTGCGCACGCGCTCCGACCCGCTCTACAGCCCCGGCACCGAAGACCTGCAGGCCCTGCTGCGGCCGCTGTTCCTCACTTCCTGGCTGATCGACGACTTCCTCGACGACAACGACTTCTTCGGCGCCCGCCCCGGGGTCGCGCTGCTGTCGAGCGCGTCGAGCAAGACCGCCTACGGCACCGCCTTCCAGCTGGCCCGGCGCGAGGGCATCGAGGTGGTCGGCCTGACCTCGGCGGCCAACAAGGCCTTCTGCGAGAGCCTGGGCTGCTACCACCGCGTGCTGGCCTACGACGAGCTGGACCAGGTCGCGGCCGATGTGCCCTGTGTCTATGTCGACTTCGCCGGCAACGGCGCGCTGCGGCGCGAGGTCCACACCCGCTTCACGAACCTGAAGCACAGCGCCTCGATCGGCGGCACCCATGTCGACCAGTTGGCCGCGAGCGGCGCCGGCAAGAGCCTGCCCGGCCCGCGCGCCACCTTGTTCTTCGCCCCGGCGCAGGTCAAGAAGCGAAGCGGCGACTGGGGCCCGGCGCAGTTCGGCCAACGCATGGTGCAGGCCTGGGAGGCCTTCCTGGACCGCGTCGCGGACCCGAAGGCGCCGTGGCTCACGGCCGAGCACCACGCGGGCGCAGCAGCCGTGCAAGAGGCCTATGCGGCGGTATTGGCGGGCCGCGGCGATCCGCGGGTCGGACACATCCTCACGCTCACCCGTGAAAACCCGTAAACGGGTGAATTGACGAACCCGCGCGATCGATTTTCGAGGACATTTGCAGGCGCTCGGCGAGGCAGGCCTCGCTCGAAGCGCCCATTCGTTCAGGAGACATAGATGCGCCGTTCATCGAGATTCGTCCGTCTGGCCCTGGTCGGGCTGCTGGCCGCCGGGGCGGGCCTGCTGCACGCCCAGGACATCAAGATCGCCAACATCGTCGAACTCTCGGGCCCCGGCACGACGTCCGGCACGATGTTCAAGAACGGCGTCGAAATGGCGATCAAGGAGATCAACGCCGCGGGCGGCATCCAGGGCAAGAAGATCAGCTTCACCACGGAAGACACCCAGACCAATCCGGGCGTGGCCAAGGGCCTCACCCAGAAGGCGGTCGACAACGAGGTCTTCGCCATCTTCGGTCCGGTGTTCTCGGGCTCGATCATGGTGTCGATGGCGGAGAGCAAGCGCGCGGAGACGCCCAACTTCACGGGCGGCGAGGCGGCGTCCATCACCCAGCAGGGCAACCCCTACGTGTTCCGGACGTCGTTCGGGCAGAGCGTCGCCTTCCCCAAGTTGGCACGCTACATCAACGCCAAGTCGAAGAAGCTGGCCGTCATCTACGTGAACAACGATTTCGGCAAGGGCGGCCAGGCGGCCATCAAGCAGCTGCTGGCCAACTCGCCGACCCAGATCGTGGCCGAGATCTCCACCGAATCGGGCCAGGTGGATTTCTCCGCCGCGGTGATCCAGGCCAAGCAGTCGGGGGCCGATGCCCTCTTCGCCTACACCAACGAAGAAGAGTCGGCCCGCCTGCTGCGCGAGCTGCGCAAGCAGGGCTGGAACAAGCCGATGATCGGCGAGACCGTGCTGACCAGCGCCAAGGTGGTCGAACTCGCGGGCGAGGCGGCCAACGGGGCCGTGGCGCACGTCGGGCTCACGGTGGACGCGCCCCAGCTGCAGGACTTCGGCAAGCGCTACCAGGCCCAGTACAACACGGTCTCCGACCACAACGGCGTCAAAGGCTACACCGGCGTGTACATCCTGAAGGCGGCGATCGAGAAGGCCGGGAAGCTCGATCGCAAGGCCGTGGCCGCCGCGCTGCACAACAGCTGCTTCAGTGCCAAGCAGAACCCCGGAATCTTGATGGACGTGTGCTTCGACGACAAGGGCGACCTCGACCGCGAGAGCTTCATGACGGAGATCCGCAACGGCAAGACCCTGGTCGTCGAGACCCTTCCGCCTCTGAACAGCAAGAAGTAGCGCGCGGCCCGCGGCAGCAGGCGGGCGGTGCGACCGTTCGATGAGGCCTTCAACGCGATGCACGCATGACCGACTTCCTGCAGCTCTTCTTCAGCGGCCTGGCCACCGGCAGCATCTATGCGCTGGCCGCCCTCGGCTTCACCCTGCTCTGGCAGGCTTCGGGCACCATCAACTTCGCCCAGGGCGAATTCGTGATGCTGCCGGCGTTCATGATGCTCATCCTGCTGCACCACGGCGCTTCCCTGGGCTTGAGCTTCGCGCTGACGGCGGTGGTCGCCGTCGTGGTGCTGGGGTGGCTGTTCAAGCGCGGCCTGGTCGATCCGCTCTTTCGCTTCGGCATGATGCCGATCGTGGTGGCGACCATCGGCCTGTCGATCGCCCTGCGCAACGGCGTGCGCGCCGCCTACAGCGCCGAGCCGCAGCCCTTTCCGCAGTTGTTCCCGGACCGGGTGTTCGAACTGGCCGGCGTCGTGCTGTCGCCCACCGACATCGGCACCTTCGCATTCGCCGTGGCACTGGTCGTGGGGACCCAGATGTTCCTGGCCAGGACCGTCACCGGGCGCGCCATGCAGGCGGTGGCCCAGAACACCGAGAGCGCGGCGGTGCTGGGCATCAACGTGCCGCGGATGATCTTCTACACCTTCGCGATCAATGCGCTGCTCGCCACCGCCGCCGCGCTGCTCGTGACGCCCACCTACCTGGCCAAGTTCGACATGGGCGAGTCGCTGGGCAACAAGGCCTTCTTCGCCGCCATCATCGGCGGCTTCAACAACTCGCGCGGCGCCTTGCTGGGCGGCCTGATCGTCGGCGTGGGCGAGAACCTGGCGGCGGCCTACGTGTCGCCGGCCTACAAGGATGCCGTGGCGCTGCTGATCTTCATGGTGGTCATCCTGTTCAAGCCGCAGGGGCTCTTGGGCCGCAAGCCGGAGCGCAAGGTATGAAAAGGACATCGCTGGTGCTGGGCGCGCTGGCGCTGGCCCTGCTGCTGGCCGTGCCCGCCTTTCTGAAGAACTACGGCATCCACCTGTTCACGACCTGGCTGGTGTTCGTGATCGCGAACATGGGGCTGAACCTCACGGTGGGCTATGCCGGACAGAAATCGCTGGGGCATGCGGCGTTCTTCGGCATCGGTGCCTACACCACCGCCATCCTGCTGCGCGAAGGCTTCAGCTTCTGGCTGGGACTGCCCGCGGGTGCGCTGCTGTGCTTCGCCGTCGGCCTGGGTCTGGGCTTTCCGGCGCTGCGCGTGCAGACCATCTACCTGGCCTTCGCCACGCTGGGCTTCAACACCGCGCTCTGGCTGGTGATGCGCAACGAGGAATGGCTCACCGGCGGAACCTTCGGCATCAACAACATCCCCCGTCCCAGCCTGGGCGGGCTGAGCCTGGATCGCAACCTGGCCTTCTACTACCTGGTGCTGGCGGCCGCGCTGCTGCTGGCCTGGCTGATGGCGTCGCTGCTGCGCAGTCCCTGGGGCAAGGCCTTCAAGGCCTTGCGCGACAACCCGATCCGGGCCGAGAGCCTGGGCATCGACACGCGCCGCTACACGCTGCTGAGCTTCGCCATCGGCGCCACCTACGCCGGCATCGCCGGTGGCCTCTATGCGGCGCAGGTCCAGTTCATCGATCCTTCGCTCTTCACGGTGGGCCAGTCGATCATGATGTACCTGATGGTGGTGGTCGGCGGGCCCGGCTACTTCCTCGGCCCCTTGCTCGGTTCCGCGGTGGGGGTGGTGCTGCCGGAGTGGCTGCGCTTCGCCCAGGCCTGGTACCTGTTCGTGTTCGGCACGGCCGTGGTGCTGCTGATGATCTGGCTGCCCGACGGCTTGCTGAGCCTGCCCGACCGGATCCGGGCCCGGCGGCTGTCGCGCCAGGCCCTGGCCGCGCGCGCCCTGTAATTGCGATGACTCAACAGCCGCTCCTGAAAGTCTCCGGCCTCAAGAAGGCCTACGGCGCCATCCAGGCCGTGGCCGGCGTGAGTTTCGAGATCCGCCCGGGCGAGATCTTCGGCGTGATCGGGCCGAACGGCTCCGGCAAGACCACGCTGTTCAACAGCATGCTGGGACAGATCGAACCCGACGAAGGAAAGATCGAGTTCAAGGGCGAGGACGTGACGGCGCTCGGGCCGCTTCAACTCAACCGCCGGGGCGTGGGGCGCACCTTCCAGACGCTCCAGGTGTTCGGCAGGATGAGCGTGCGCGACAACCTCATCGTGGCAGCGCAGGAGCACCGCGGCTCGATGTTCGGCCGCATGTTCGCGCCGACCGACTCCGGGCTCGGGCCCCGGGCCGATGCGCTGATGGACCGGTTCCGCATCCGGCACATGGCCGACAAGAAGGCCGGGGAGCTCTCCTACGGCCAGCAGAAGCTGGTGGACATCGCGATGGCCTTCATGAGCGAGCCGGACGTCGTGCTGCTCGATGAACCGTGCGCGGGCGTCAACCCGGGGCTGGTCGGCGGCATCGGCACGCTGCTGAAGGAGCTCAATCTCGGCCCGTCCGAAGGCGCCCGCAGTTCGTTCGTCGTGATCGAGCACAACATGGACTTCGTGATGGACCTCTGCCATCGCGTCATGGTGATGGTGGAAGGCCGGGTGATGGCGATCGGGACCCCGGCGGAGATCCGTGCGAACAAGCAGGTGCTGGACGCCTACCTGGGCAACTGAGCATGAACGATCGAACCTGCATCGAATTCCGGAATGTCGTGGCGGGCTACAAGGACTTCATGATCCTCAACGAGCTCTCGTTCCGGATTCCCGCGGGCGCCATCAGCCTGCTGATCGGGCCGAACGGCGCCGGGAAATCGACCGTCCTGAAGACCTTGTTCGGATTGCTCAAGCCGCGCGCGGGCCGGATCAGCTTCGAGGGCCGGGACATCACGGGCGCCTCGCAGAAGGCACTGCTGGCCGAGGGCATCGCCTTCGTCCCCCAGGGCCGGAACCTCTTCGGCCAGCTGAGCGCGTTCGAGAATCTCGAACTCGGCGGCATCACGATCGGGATGAAGGCGACCCACGAGCGGATTCCGGAAGTGCTCGACTTCTTCCCGCGCCTGAAAGAGCGGCTGCACTCGCCGGCGTCCTCGCTGTCGGGCGGCGAGCAGAAGCAGCTGGAAATCGGCCGGGCGCTGCTCCTGCGGCCCAGGGTGATCCTGATCGACGAGCCTTCGATCGGCCTGTCGCCGATCGTGGTGCAAGACGTCTTCAGGTTGCTGCGCAGCCTGGCCGACCGCGGCGCCACGGTGCTGATGGTCGAGCAGAACGTGAAATCGGCGCTGCGCCATTCGGACGAGGCGATCGCGCTGGAATCGGGCCGCCTGGTGCTGCACAAGCCGGCCGCCGAGATCCTGGCCGACCCGCGGATGGACCGGCTGTTTCTGGGTGGCATGCACGGCGGTTCGCCCTAGCTCGACCTGCGAATCCTCTTCGACGGCACCCGGCGCGCGGCAGGCTTCGCCGCGCCCGCGCGCAGCACCGCCTCCCACGCCCGACCGGCCCACAGCGCCGCTTCATGGCGGTCCTCGAACAGCTCGGGCGGCGCCTCGTAATACGAGATCCGGGCCGTCTGCCCCCGGCGCTGGTACTCGAAGGGCGGCAGTTGCCGGGCCTCGAAGAAGCCCGCCGTTTCGGCATCCGCCTTCAGGTAGAGGCGGCCGCCCGCGATCAGGCCGAACATGCGGCCCTCGTGGAACACGCCCTGGCCGCCGAACATCCGCCGCAGCGAGATGCGGCCGAAGCGCTCGAAGACATCGTGAAGCTCTTCCGCGAATTCGTTCATGCGGCGATTCTGACGCCCGAGCCACCGCTCAGGCGCCCACGCGCAAGACCGCGAACACGACCGCCACCAGCACCACGATGATCGCGGTGGCGAGAACCAGTCGATCGGCGAACAAGCGGCGCATGGGATCTGTCTCCTAGACGAAGCTGTAGCGCTCCGAGTGGTACTTCGAGAGCGGCACCTTCATCTGGCCCAGCGCCGCCTCGATGGCGTCCATCATCACGTCCGGGCCGCAGATGAAGTATTCGTGGTCGGCGTAGCCCGGGGGCAGATGCCGCTTGAACACGGCGGCATCGATGTAGCCGCTTTCACCGGCCCAGCCTTCCGGCGGCTGCGACAGCACGTAGACCACCGTGAGGTCGACCCGCTTCGCCAGCACATCCAGTTCATCCCTGAAGGTCAGGGATTCGAGGTCCTTGCCGCCGTAGAGCAGGATCAGCGGCCGCTTGTCGCCGCGGTCGATCAGCGTGCGGATCATGCTCATCATCGGCGTGATGCCGATGCCGCCCGCGATCAGCACATGCATGTCCGCCGGGTTGCCGATGGTGAAGGCGCCATACGGCCCGTCGAGGTAGACGCGCCGCCCCACCGGCACCTTGGCGATGCCGCTGGTGAAATCGCCGAGGTTGCGGATCGTCATCTCGACCCGTCCGTCGGGGGCCTCCGCGCTCGACGAGAAAGAGAAGGGATGGCCGGTGATCCGGAACGGGCTGCCCCACAGCGTGAGCCAGCCGAACTGGCCGGGCCGGAAGCGGAAGCCGGCGTGCCCCTCGGGCCGCATCACCAGCGTGGTCGTGTCGCCGCGCTCGGCCCGCACCTCGGCCACGCGGTAGGGCCGGCGCAGCATGAACAGCGGCTTCACGATGCGCACGTAGAGCAGCAGCGCGATCCAGAAGATCGTCATGCCGATCCACAGCGCGCGCTTCACCGGATCGGCCAGGTAGAAGCCCCAGCCCACCATGTGGAGCAGCCCGCCGCCGACCGCGGCCAGCGCGAGCCCGATGTGCGTGAAGTGCCAGAACTCGTAGCTGATCTTCAGCCGGGTGCGCCACAGCGCCATCACGACCAGCAAGACCAGCGCGCCGAGCGACAGCACCGCGAAGACAGCGCCCAGCGGCACCTCGGCCAGGGAGTCGGGCATGGCCATCTTGTCGGAGCCGTTGGCGAGCAGGATCAGCGGATGCACCACCACCAGCCCGACCGCGAGCAGCGAGACCCGGCGATGGAAGTGGTAGATGACGTCCTCGCCCCACGGATCCGTGACATGCCTGAAGCGCGCCGTGAGCCCGAACTGCAGTCCCATCATCGCGAGGCCGGTGTAGCCGAGCGCGACCGAGAACTCGGTCCAGAAATCGCGCGCCGGCGGCAGCGCGCCGGTCAGCAGCGCCAGGAGCGGCGCCAGGATGAACAGCAGGTAGATCACGGACCAGACGACCCGGCGATGGAAATCTCGGTCACGGAACTGCATGGTGTGCGGCGTTGAAACAGGCTGGTGTTCGCGATCAGATGCAGGCGCTGAGGAACAGCGGCGGACCGAGCGCGAGCACGCCGCTGGCGAACGCGGTGATCGTGGTCCAGACGATCGCGGTGTGCAGGAAGCTGCCGGTCTCTCCCGATCCGGGGTCGGGTGCGCCCTTGGCGAACCGGCCCCACATCCATCCGATCACGACCAGGTGCGCGATGAACACGAGGACCAGGGTCCAGCGCAGCGCGCCCGCCGACCAGCCGAAGGCACAGCCGATCGCGTGGATCGCATAGAGCGCCGCCAGCGCAAGGCACCAGACGATGAAGCCGGCCGCGAGCCACCAGACACGCCGGGGTGGAACCGTCGTCACTGCATTCATGGCCGGGCCCCCAGCACGGTGACCAGCGACGGCAGCGCCAGCACCAGGCCCAGCGCGATGACGCCGGTCACCAGCGTGTAGTCGATCCAGAGCCGCGTCAGGCGCAGGTCGGTGCAGCGCAAGCGCGAGATGTAGCCGCTGCGCACGCGCTGGAAGTTGCTGATCAGGAACAGCAGCCCGGCAGCGGCATGAAAGCCCACATAGCCCAGCAGCACCGACGCGGTGGCGCCGAGCGCATGCGCGCGCGGGTGCGGCGTGACGCCCATGATCAACTCCACGATCATCCCCGCCGCCGCCATCAGCGCGAGCGCGGTGATCGCCATCCAGCCCGATGTCTTGCCGCTGGCGACCACGACCCTGAGCGAGCCGCGCGCCGCCACCGCCGCGACCGCCAGGCAGGCGACGACGCCGAAGGCCAGCAGCCGGCTCGGCTCGGGCGGCGGCATCTTCTGCCAGTCGCCGCCGGACAGCCAGAGGTAGAAGGTGCCGAACACCAGCGAGGTGAACAGCGTGCCGTTGGCGACCAGGGAGCAGATCAGCGCCAGCCAGGACGGCGAACTCGCGGCCTCGGTGTGCGGCGGCACCGAGACGCCCAGGCCGACGGACAAGGGCCCGTAGTCGCGCGGCAGGCCCGCGCGCCGCCCCGCGACGACGAACAGGCCGAAGGTGACGAGCGCCAGCGCCAGCGACACCCAGTAGGCCTTGAACAGGAAGCCCAGCACGGCGCCGCCCGTGAACAGCGCCGTGACCAGCGGCAGGTAGGTCGGGTTCGGCAGCACGATCAGTTGCTCGGGCTTGCCGCTCGTGATATGCACGCCCATCGCCTCCTGCCAGCCGTTGCGCGTTGCGCCCAGGTAGCCCTCGCCGCGCGCCAGCGAAGCCGCCAGCTCGGTCTTCGTCACGCCCTCGGTCTGCGGCCCGACATGCGGGATCGAGGCGAAGGCATACGGGGCCGGCGGCATCGGCATCGCCCATTCGAAGGTCTGGGCCCGCCAGGGGTCGCGGCGCGAGCGGCGCCCGTGGCGCAGCTGCACCACGAGGTCGATGATCAGCAGCCCGAAGCCAATGGTCATCACGAAGCTGCCGACCGAGGACAGCAGGTTGAGCCAGTTCCAGCCTTCGTCGCCGCGGTAGGTGTAGACGCGCCGCGGCATGCCCAGCAGGCCGGTCAGGTGCATCATGAAGAAGGTCATGTTGAAGCCGATGAAGATCAGCCAGAACGCCGGCACCGACAGGCGCTGCACCGCGGCGCGCCCGGTCAGCAGCGGCAGCCAGTAGTAGAGCGCCGCCACCATCGGGAAGGCCAGCGCGCCGGCCACCACGTAGTGCATGTGGGCGACCACGAAGTAGGTGTCGTGCGCCTGCCAGTCGAAGGGCACCATCGCGAGCATGACGCCGGTGAGCCCGCCCATCGCGAAGACGAAGAAGAAGCCGAAGACGTAGAGCATCGGCACGTCCCAGCGCGGCCTGCCGTGCGACAGCGTCGCCAGCCAGGCGAAGACCTGCACCGCGGTCGGCACCGCGACGATCGCCGAGCCGGCCGAGAAGAAGGCCAGCGCCAGGTGCGGGATGCCCACCGTGAACATGTGGTGGACCCAGATGCCGAAGCTCAGGAAGGCCAGCGCGACGATCGCCACCACGATCGCGCGGTAGCCCACCAGCTGCCGGTTGGCGAAGACCGGGATCATGGTCGACAGCACGCCGGCCATCGGCAGGAAGATGATGTAGACGTCCGGATGGCCGAAGAGCCAGAACAGGTGCTGCCACAGCAGCGAGTCGCCGCCGCGCGTCGGATCGAAGAAGGGCAGGCCGAACGCGCGCTCGAGCTCGAGCAGGATCGAGGCCAGGATCAGCGGCGGGAAGGCGACGATCATCATCATCGCGGTGACCAGGATGTACCAGCCGAAGATCGGCATGCGGTCGAGCGACATCCCCGGCGCGCGCATCTTGAGGATCGACACCACGATCTCCATCGCCAGCGACAGCGCCGAGATCTCGACGAAGGTGATGCCGAGCAGCCAGACATCCGCATTCACGCCCGGCGTGAAGGCGTTGGAGCTCAGCGGCGTGTACATGAACCAGCCGCCGTTGGGCGCGACGCCGAGGATCAGCGAGACAGTCACGATCGAGGCGCCGAACAGATAGCACCAGTAGCCGTAGGCCGTGAGCCGCGGGAAGGCGAAGTCGCGGGTCCCGAGGATCTTCGGCGTCAGGTAGACCGCGAAGCTCTCGACCATCGGGATCGCGAACAGAAACAGCATCATCGAGCCGTGCACCGAGAACACCTGGTTGTAGGTCTCCGGGTCGAGGAACAGCGAATGCGGCGTGGCCAGCTGCACGCGGGTCAGCATGCCCAGCAGCCCGGCGATCAGGAAGAAGGCGAAGGACGTGATGAACATCCGCATGCCGATGACCGAATGGTTGACCGCGGCCAGCCGCTGCCATCCCGGCCCGGTGGCCCAGATCTTGTTCAGCTCCCGGTGCAGCCGCAGTGCGCGGGCGCCTCCTGGCTGCGGATCGACGGCGGGTCCACTCATTTCTTCGCCTCCGGTGCTGAGAGCGCCTGCGTCAACGCGGCTGAAAAATCCTCCGGCCGATGGACGATGACCGCGAAGCGCATGCCCGTGTGGCCGATGCCGCAGAACTCGTCGCAGGTGCCTTCGAAGCGGCCGGGCTGGTCGGCCTGGATGCGCAGCCGGTTGACCCGCCCGGGAACCGCGTCGACTTTGCCCGCGAGCCGCGGCACCCAGAAGGCATGGATCACGTCCTTGCTCGTCACCACCATGTCGACCGGCTGGCCGACCGGCAGCAGCAGCACGTTGCGGGTCTCGGCGCCGCCGTGGCCGGGATAGCGGAAGGTCCAGGTCCACTGCGACGCGATCGCCTCGATGCGCTGCGGCGGCGCACTGCCCGGCAGCGGCAGCAGGCGCTCGCCGGTGACCAGGCCGTAGGCCAGCAAGGGCAGCAGCACGAGGGCCGGCAGCACCAGGCCGCCGAGCACGATCCAGCGCGTCGGCGAGACGCTCGAGCCCCAGCCCGGCCGCCGGATCACCAGGATGAAGATGCCGACGACGAGCAGGAACAGCAAGGCCGAGCCGATCAGCATGACCCACCACATGGTCGCGATCGAGGCCGCGGCCGGCCCGGAGGTATCGAGCGTCGAGAGCGGCCCGCTGCAGCCGCTCAGCAGCGCCAGCGATCCGGCTTGGAGCGCCGCGCGCAAGCCGCTACGATGGCCGCTCATCGGAAGCACCCGCTGCAAAGAAGGAGACGCACCATGGCGAACCAAGGCAACACCACCCCACCCCGCAGCGAGGTCCTGCTCGAGCTGCAGCGGCTCGAAGTCGGTTCGGCGGTCGCGCTGGTCGGCCATCCGCTGCACGTGATGCTGGTGCACTTCCCGGTCGCGTTCGTGGTCGCCACGCTCGGCGTCGATGTCTTCTACTGGTGGTCGGGCGATGTGTTCTGGCTGCGGGCGGGACTGTGGGCCGCCGGCATGGCCTTCTGGAGCGGCGTCGCGGCCAGCCTGGTCGGCACCGGCGAGCTGCTGCTGGTGCGCGGCATCCGGCTGCACGAGGCCAGCTGGTCGCATGCCATCGCGGCCATGACGCTGGTCGCCATCTCGGGCGCCAGCTGGGGCCTGCGCCTGACCGACCCGGCCTCGGTGCTGCCGCACGGCCTGATGCTGTCGGTGCTGGCGTCCGTCATGGTCGGCTTCGCCGGCTGGCATGGAGGCAAGCTGGTGTTCGATCATGGCATCGGCATCCTGGTGTCGCCGAAGGACTGATGCCACAGGCGTGACAGCCCGCCGGGCTCGAACAGGTGGGTGGCGAACTGGTTCGAATCGATCTGCGGCTTGGCCAGCACCACCCACAGGATGGCGAGGATCAGCACCGCGTAGGTGGCTGACAAGCTGATGAACGAGAAGCGCCCGAAACGACCCGTGGGCGAAAACAGCTGGTGGACCACCAGGCCCGCCACTACGTGCAGCATCGCCATGATGCCGACCAGCACCATCTTGATCGAGAACCACTCCTCGTAGGTGGCCTGCAGGAAGATCAGCGCGGTGCCGCTGCCGACCGCGACGAACGCGGCCGGCGAGGTCAGCTCCACATACACCAGCCGGACGATCCGGTGCAGCTGGTCGAGCTCGGCGCCGGCCTCGAGCCCGCGCCGCTGCCAGAACAGGAAGGGCAAGACCAGCAGGCCGCCCGACCAGATCGCGATCGTCGCCAGATGGACGAACTTGAGGAAGGTCGTCACAGGGCCGCCTCCGCGGGCCGCAGGCTGGTCCAGGCACGCCAGAGTCCGGCGCCCAGGTAGGGCAGCATCGCCGGCACCCACATCAGCAGGCCGGCGAGCTGCTGGTCGGCCAGCGGCGTGAAGTCCCAGGCCAGGGTGCTCGCGAAGTGCACCGGATAGAGCGGCTGCGCCGCGAAGACGATCAGGGCGCCCAGCAGACCCATCTGCCCGATCGTCACGGCGAGCGCCACCAGCGCCAGGCCCGAAGGCGTGGCCGGCGACAGGACGGCCCGCCACAGCAGCCAGGCGCTACCGAGCAGCGTGAGCTGCATCAGCCAGTAGGCCGGGACGCTCGCGAGCCCCCAGGCATAGGCGCCGGGCGCGTGCCAGACCCACAGGACGACCGCATGGGCCGCGACCAGCATCGGGAGGGGGACCCGGCCGGCACGCCGCTGCGGGAAGGCCAGCGCCAGCAAGGGCGCCACCGCGCTCACCAGGATCACGTGATGCAGCACGCGGACCGAGAACAGCGCCGACGACAGGGCGCAAAGCGGCGACACGAAGACCACGCCCATCAGCGCCAGCGCGCCCCAGCCGGCGCGGGCATCGGCGCCGCGGCCGCGGGCCACCACCAACGCCACGGCGGCGAGCGCGACCAGCAACGGCGGATCGAAGTTCCAGCGCGACCACGTATCGTCAGGCACCGCGGCGGCACCGCAGTAAGCGATCAGCGAATTCACCATGGCGGTTTCCTTCCCCCGTGCCGCGGCCGTGCACGCCCCGCGGACTGCTTGGTTTGGAAAATACTAGTCCAGCACGCCCGGCCTGTAGAAGGGTTCGACTCGAATGACAAACGCCCGTTTCTGTGCAAAGCAGGCGAAACCCGGTCGACGGCACACGCCAGGCCCGACAATGCGGGGTGGCTCCTTCCAACTCCCCTCCTTCGCCTGCGGCCTCGGCCGCCCACCCTTACGAGAGTCTCACGCCCGACGTGGTGCTGGATGCGCTGGCCGCGCTCGACCTGCACGGCGACGGCCGTCTCACGGCCCTGAACTCCTACGAAAACCGGGTCTACCAGGTCCACCTCGAAGACCGCAGCGCCGTGGTGGTCAAGTTCTACCGGCCCGGCCGCTGGAGCGACGACCAGATCCTCGAGGAGCACGGCTTCGCGATCGAACTGGCGGCGGCCGAAGTGCCGGCCGTGGCGCCGATCGCGGTCGCCGGCCGCACGCTGCACCACCATGGCGGCTTCGCCTTCAGCGTCAGCCCCTACCGCGGCGGCCGCGGGCCCGAGCTCGACGACTTCGAGGTGCTCGAATGGGTGGGTCGGTTCCTGGCGCGCATCCACGCGGTCGGCGCCCGCGCGCCCTTCGTCACCCGTCCGGCCCTCGATCTCCAGACCTTCGGACTCGCGTCCCGCGACTGGCTGCTCGGCCACCAGATGGTGCCGCTGGACGTCCAGCGCGAATGGGAAGCCGCCTGCAACACCGCCTTCGAGATGATCGCCGCCAGCGCGCTCGGCATCGGCCATGACGGCGACAACGACCCGCCGCTGAAGCGGCTGCGGCTGCATGGCGACGTGCACCCCGGCAACATCCTCTGGACGCCGACCGACCGCCCCGACGGCGGCCCGCACTTCGTCGACCTCGACGATGCCCGCACCGGCTTCGCGGTGCAGGACCTCTGGATGCTGCTGTCGGGCGACCGCGCCCAGCAGACCGGGCAACTGAGCGGCCTGCTCGACGGCTACGAGC
>JADMIO011006411.1_pt1 | contig 23093 bp, 18 predicted proteins | sample 8958161 | NCBI WGS metagenome assembly JADMIO01 (sample SAMN16585339, study PRJNA669376) | soil metagenome | isolation source: Crop rotation soil | place: USA: Cullars Rotation, Alabama | collected 2011 | reverse complement strand
GCGACTTCAAGTCACGTGAATTCCAAGCTTCGGATCCCACTGTGCTGGAAAGCCGGCGACGCGCGCGATCCGATCCGCGTGCGACGCGTAGATGCCCGGCGCGCTCGCCGATCGATCCTTGAACGAGATCGGCACCGAGATGATCCGGCCGTCGATCTCCGGGATGGCGACGTTGATCGCGGTATCGAGCGCGGTCAGCCCGCGGCTCGACACGTCCCACGCTTCGCGCGGCATGCCGCTGGTCACCGCCTGCACGACCGGCACGCCGACGCGCTCGAGCGCTGACCGACCGTCAGCCGCTGCCGGATCTCCGAGCGCGAACGACAGCGTCGACACGATGACGTCGGCGCGGCCGCCCACGATCTGCAGCGCCACCGGCACGCCGTTGTCCCTGGCGCGCAAGGTCGAGGTGAAGACGGCGAGCGCGTTGAGGCCGCGCTCCTCGAGCGCATCGACCAGCTCGTCGACGAACGCGAGATTGCCGCTCACCAGATGCGCGCGGTAGAAGAGGACCGCCGCCGTGGGTTTCGCCGGATCGGCGCGCTGGCGCCAGTCCTCGATCGTCGCCTGCTCGACGTCGCGGATGTAGACGCCGTTCTCCGGCAGCTCGATCGGCGGCACGCTGCCGTAGCCGGTGAGCAGCAGACGATCGGACAGGAACTTGACGCACTCGGCGACGTTCTGATCGCCGCCAATCGTCAGATACAGGCGGACGGCGTCGAGCACGTCGCTGTTGTGCAGGCCGACGCTGCTGACGCGGGCGAAATCGGCGCGCGGCTCGCCCGTACCGCTCACCACGACGAGGTGCGCGCCCGATTGGCGCGTCCGCGCCTGGAGCTGCGCGAAACCGGCGACGCCGCCGATCTCGCCATGAAGACGCACCACGACGATGCGCGCCCCGGCCAGGTCGCCGTCGAGGAGCAGCGACATCTGTTCGTCGCTCTGGATGCGCAGCAGCGATCCGCCGACAATGTCGATGTCCTCCGGCAGGAGCGACCGCGCGCGGCGCAGCGCGAGCAGATCGGTATCGGCGTGGGACAACAGCGCGATGCGGATGCGCCCGCCCTCACCGCCCGGACCGGCCGGCGCCGGCATCGTATCCCTCGGGCGCACGTCCCAGTCGTAGTAGTTGAAGACGTATTCGGTCAGCTCCGACGGCGGCGTCACGAAGCGATCGGCGCGGACCATCGACTCGATGTAATCGAAGATCATCCGCACGTGCCACGGCGTGTTCACCGAATGGAACCACACCGATCGTCCGTCGAACACCAGGCTGGCGACGTTGGCGAGCGCGCACGGGCCGAGGCAGCCGGCCTTGGTCAGGTGGACCACGTTGCGCAGCTTGCGCCGCAGCCACTCCTCCTTGAACGTCTCGGCCGGCACCGGTGCATAGCCGCGCTCGGTGCGTCCGCAGCAGCAGCCGGTGTAGCAGTACGACAGATGTGCGCGCCGCTGGACGACGTTGATCGTCCGCCCGTCCGCACGCACGACGCGCTGGCGGTGGATCGTCCTCACTTCATCGTCCATCATGAGACCGCCCGCTGCCGCAGCAGCCACACCAGATAGGGGCCGCCGAGAATCGCCATCACCGCCCCGGCCGGAATCTCCGACGGCGCGACGACGAAGCGGCCGATCGCGTCGCAGGTCGCGAGCAGGACGCCGCCGCCGAGAAACGCACATGGCATGAGCACGCGATGATCCGCGCCGATGCGGGTGCGAATCAGGTGCGGCACGATCAGCCCGACGAAGCCGATCGGTCCGGTCAGCGCCACCGTCGCCGCCGTCAGCAGCGAACCGGCGCCGTAGCCGCTCAGCGTCAGCTGCGACACCCGCGCGCCGCGGGTTGCCGCCCACGACGGATCCACCGCCATCAGGTTCCACGCTTTCGCCTGGCGCATGACCATCGCCGCCGCGCCCGCGACCACGATCACGAACGTGGCGAGCGCCGGGTAATCCACGGAATCCACACTGCCGATCAGCCAGCGCGAGATCGAGAACGACTTGGTCACGCTGACGAACCCGTAGATGACGATGATCCCCGCCGAACAGACGCTGTTCGCGGCCAGGCCGGACAGCAGCAGGCCGAATGAGGATACGTGGCGCTGCTGCACCGCCGCGCCGACGACCAGCGCGAGCACCAGCGCCGCGCCGGCGAGCGCCGCGATCCAGAGCGCCGGGATGCCGGCGAGCTGCTGCCAGCCGAGCCAGATGGCGACCACCGCGCCGAGCGATGCGCCGGCCGAAATCCCCAGCGTGTACGGCGTCGCCAGCGCATCGCGCAGCATCGCTTGAAAGAGCGTGCCGGCGAGCGACAGCGCGCCACCGGCGAACAGTCCGAGCAGCGTGCGCGACACGCGCAGCTGCACGAGGATCGACCAGTCCGGATCCTGACGCGCCCGCACCCGCTCGAAATTCAGGCCGAACGGACCGACAAACGGCAGCACCACCGCGGCGACGCCGAATGCCGCCGCAAACAGCAGCACCGGGCGCCGCGGCGCACCCGCCGGCGCACGGCTCACGAGTACGACACCCACGATCGTCCGGCCGGGGTCGTCGACAGCGTCAGCCGCGGCGAGAACAGCGACAGCCAGCTCGTCGTCCGCGCCGCCTCCTCGACTGGAACGTCCAATGCCACGCGCCCGGCGGCGATGACGATGATTCGCGTCGCGTAGGCAAGCGCGAGGTTCAGGTCGTGGGTCACCGTCAGGCACGCCACGCCGCGCTCGCTTTCCTCGCGCAGCAGCGAGAAGCAGTGCAGCTGCTGATCGATGTCGAGATGCGTCGAGGGCTCGTCGAGGAGGAGGATCTGCGGCGCCTGCGCAAAGCACGCCGCCAGGAGGACGCGCTGCCGCTCGCCGCCGCTCAGCGTCTGGACCAGCCGATCGCGCAGCTCCCAGCAGTCGGTGCGCCGCATGGCGCGCTCGACGGCCTCTCGATCCTCGTCGGCCTCGAACCAGCGATCGGTGTGCGGATAACGTCCCATCAGCACCAGCTCGCCGGCGAGAAACGGCAGATCCGGCCTGACCGTCTGCGGCAAATGCGCGACCAGGCGCGCACGTGCGCGCGCATCCCAGACGTCAGCCGGCCGGCCATCGATCGACACCAGACCGCCGGCGGGGCGACGCAGTCCGGCGACGATGTCGAGCAGCGTGCTCTTGCCGGCGCCATTGCGTCCCATGACCACCGCCACGTCGCCCGGCCGCACCTCGAGCGAGACGCCGGCGAGCACATCGCGGCCGTTGACCGACCACCACAGGTTCTCGATGCGCAGCGTCGCGCTCATCTCGTCGATCCATCGCGCAGCAGCGAGGCGACCCATTCGGCCGCCTCGACGACGCGAGGCCCGGGAACGACCAGCGCGTCGGTCGTCGCGGCATGCACGCGCCTGCTCTTCACCGCCGTGAGCATTGGATAGGCGGCCCACAGCTTCTCGTTGATCGGCTGGCGCTGGCGGCGCTCCGCGTCGGTCTCGCCCATGTCCACCGTGTCGACGATGACGTCGGGATCGAGACGCAGCACCGTTTCCATCGAGATCTTCGGATACTCCGGCTGACCCTGGATCGCGAGCACGTTCTGCCCGCCCGCGATGTCGATCACATCGTTGATGTAGGAGCCCGGGCCGACAGCGACCAGATCGGTGAGCGATCCCAGACGCCGGCCGATGATGAACAGCGCACGCACCCGCGGCCTGCCCGCGCTGGCGGCGCGCAGCGCGGCCAGCCGCCGCTCGAGGTCGGCGACGAGCGTCTCGCCTCGCGCCGGCTCGCCGGCCGCGGAGGCGATGCGCCGGACCGACGAAAAGACGCTGGCCAGCGTGCCGCGCTCGACCACCGTATACGGGATGTGCATCGACGCCAGCTTGCGATCGATGCCGCTCGAGACCTCGTGCACGACGACCAGATCGGGACGCAGCCCGGCAATCAATTCCGCCTCCGGTTTGAGAAACGTGCCGACCTTCGGCAGCTTCGCCACCTCCGGCGGAAACCGGCAGAACGTCGAGACGCCGACGACCCGATCGCCGAGCCCGAGCGCGAACAGCGTTTCGGTGATGCTCGGCGACGTCGAGACGATTCGCGCCGGCACCCCGGCCGCGGCGGCCGGCCACACCACGCCGCACAGGATCAGGGCTGCGGTGACGGCTCGGGCCAGGCGCATCGGCGCTTCAACACGTTGACCATCTGCCAGCGGTGCGGTGCCGCTCGAAGAACGCGACTGCGGCGATGCCCTTCGTCTCCTTACCACGCGCGTGAGAATCGATTGCCCGCCACCCCGGTCGACTCGCGCAGCGATCCGCTGACGCCGGCGTCGTGTTCGAGCTTGCGGCCGAACAGCCAGAGCAGATCCGACAGCCGATTCAGATACGCCAGCATCGGCGGCTGGACGACGGCGCCGGCTTCCTGCAGCCGCACCAGCGCACGCTCGGCCCGCCGGCAGATGGTGCGCGACATGTCGTAGGCCGCGGCGGCGCGATGCTCGCCCGGAATCGACCAGTCGGCGAGCATGCCGTTGATCGCTTCGATGCGGTGGACTTCGGCGGTGAGCCGATCGACCAGCGCCGGATCGATCACGATCTGCGGCTTGGGGCTCTCGGTCGGCGTCGCCAGCGACGATCCGATCCGAAACAGATCCTGCTGCACGCTCTTGGTGAACGCGGCGATCTCCTGGTCCTCGCAGATCGAGCGGGCGAAGCCGAGGCTCGCGTTCAGCTCGTCGACCGTTCCGTAGGTCTCGACGCGAGCCGACGCCTTCGACACGCGCACCCCGCCCGCCAGGCTGGTCTCGCCGCCATCGCCACGCATCGTGCTGATGCTTCTCATGCCGCCCGTCTCCTTCCGCGCACAAATGCCGCCAGCGACGCGAAGTCGCTGCCGCGTATCTCGCGATCGCCGATCGTCGCGCGCCATCCGGCATCGTCGGCATGAACCGACAACCCGCCGCCCTCGAGCGGCGCCGTCGACACCACCGCGTAGCCCTCGCGCTCGAGCACCGCCGCCGTCAGCGCCGCGCGCAACCCGGATCCATGAACTGCCGCGTCGCCGCCGTCGCCGGTGAGGAGCCGGAAGCTGCGCACCTCGGGATGAAAGCGAATGTGCCGGCCTTCGAACGCCTGCGCGATGCCGCCGGCGAGCACGACGTCCTCCGGCGCGCCGGTCATCAGCTCGCCGCCGGGCATGACCAGCCACACGCGGTCCGCCGTCCGCAAGGCGAGCTCGAGGTCGTGGGTCGAGATGACCACCGCGAGCTTCGCCTCCCTGGTCAGCTGACGCAGCAGCCCGATCAGCTCGACGCGAGACGGCACGTCGAGAAACGCCGTCGGCTCGTCGAGCACCAGCAGCACCGGTTCCTGCGCCAGCGCGCGCGCGATCATGACACGCTGACGCTCGCCGTCGGACAACTGACTGAAATCGCGCTCGGCCAGGTGCCGGGCGCCGACCGCGTCGATCGCCCAGTCCACGACGCGGCGATCGGCCTCGGTGAGGCGGCCGAACCAGTTCGAGTACGGATAGCGTCCGAGCTCGACGACGCGGCGAACCGGCAGCGCCTCGACGAATACGCGTTCGGTGAGCACGACGCCGAGACGACGTGCGAGCGCGAGCTGATCGATCGACCGGAGATCGATGCCGTCGAGCTCGACCCGGCCCCACAGCGCCGGCTGCATGCGCGCCAGCGTGCGCAGCAGCGTCGATTTGCCGATGCCGTTGGGACCGAGCAGGCAGACGAGCTCGCCGGCGCTGACCGACAGGTTCACGCGCTCGAGCACGGCGCGCCGCTGGCGCCGCGTGCGATAGCCGACCGCGAGATCGTAGGTCGCCAGCGCGCTCATCCGGCGAACGCTCCCCGCCGGCTGCGCAGCAGCACCGCGACGACGACCGGCGCGCCCATCAGCGACGTCACCGCGTTCAGCGGCAGCACGCCGGCACTGTCCGGCAGCAGCGAGACGATCTGCGCCACGAGCGCGACGCCGCCGCCCATGACGACGACGGCCGGCACCAGCAGGCGGTGATCCGAGGTGCCCAACAGGCCGCGACACAGGTGCGGCACGGCGATGCCGAGAAACGAGATCGGTCCGCAGAATGCGGTGACGACCGCGCCGAGCACCGACGCACCCAGCATCGTCAACAACCGCGCGCGCCGCACCGCCAGCCCCATCGATCGCGCGTAGTGCTCGCCCAGCAGCAGCGCGTTGAGCTGCTTGGTCGTCGCCGACGCCACCAGCAGCCCGCAGAAGATCAGCGGACCGAAGATTCGGAGCCGGTCCCAGGTGACGCCCGAGAACGATCCGAATCCCCACTGGGCCCACTGCTGCAGCCGATCCGGCTGACTGGCACCGACCAGCACGGTGACGACCGCCGACACGGCGTAGCCGAACATGAGGCCGAGGATCAACACGGTGGTCGGGTTGGCGATGCGCGTCGACACGGTGAGCACCAGGCCGAGCACCAGCGCCGCGCCGGCAATTGCCGCGACCGTGACCAGCGCGTCACCCCTCAACCCCAACGACGTGCCGAAGGCGGTGGCCGGGCCGTAGCCGGCGCCGAGAACGACGAGCGCGACGCCGAGGCTGGCGCCGGACGAAATCCCGAGCGCGAATGGATCGGCGAGTGGATTGCGGAACAACGTCTGCATCTGCAGTCCGGCAATGCCCAACGCGGCGCCGGCCAGCATCGCCGTCAGCGATCGCGGCAGCCGGATGGTCCGAACGACCAGCGCTGCGACGTCGCCGCCGGACGTCGCGCCGGTGAGTGCGGCGACGACGCGTGCCAGCGGCACGGCCGTCGAGCCGAGCGCGAGCGACAGCAGAAACACGACGGCGAGCGCCACCACCAGCGCCACGAGCGTCAACGCTTCGCGCCTGCCTTTCATCGCGGTACCGTCCTATACCATTCGAACGCGCGATCCGCGGCCAGCGATGGATGGAAAATCTTCACCAGGTCGCCGAGCACGAGATCGGGATGCGACACGCTCCGCGACCAGTAGTCGTTGGCGCCGCCGGGCTGCTGCCGCCGCTCGTAGACCCACACGCGTCCGTCGCGGTATGCCTTGAACGCGGTGTAGCGCGGCTCATCGTCGATCATCGCCGCCATGTCCTTCCATCCGCCGCCGTTGATCCACACGTCGGCGTCGGCCGCCCGACGCACCTGCGCTTCCAGATCCACCGTCGCGGTACCGGCCGACGGGTTGTCGGCCCACGCGTAGCGGCCGCCGGCGTCTCTGATCAGCGCCGCGACGTACGATCGTCCGCCGGCGATCACGAAAACGCCGCGCGTGCTCCGGCCGGTCATCACCAGCGGTCGCTCGGCCGAGGGAACCGCGGCGGCGCGCGCGCTCAGGGCGCGGTAACGGCTCTTCATGGCGCCGTACACCGTCTGCGCCTTGCGCTCCTCGTTGAGGAAGAGCGCCATGTACTTCAGCCACTCGGCGCGACCGAGCGCCGCCGGCTCCAGCCATTCGCTGTTGGCGACGACCGGAACGCCCGCGCTCCTGATCACGGCGATGGCGCCGTTCGCGCTTCCGTTGGCCATCAGCACCGACGGCCTGGCGGCGACGACGCGCTCGACGTCGATGGTGCGGGCGACGCTGGCAAACTCGACGACCTTGCCGCTCCTGATGCGCGCCTCGACCGCCGGATCCATAACGCTGTCGAGCTGCGCGATGCCGGCCAGCGCATCGACACGCCCGAGATCGACGAGCAGCGAGAGATGAGTCGTCGAGAACGCAAAGATCGATGTCGCCGGCACCGTCACGACCTGCGCACCCGCGGTGTCGCCGTCGAGTGGCGGCGCCGGCGCGCCGCATTGCAGCAGCACGTAGCGCTCCGGCGGCGAGCCAGCGTACGCCTCCCGGACGGTCACGACCTTGTACGACCTTCGGTACTCGACGCTGAAGTTGACCGCGTCTTCGAGCGCAATCTTGTCGGGGAAGTAATCGGCCGACGGATCGAATCGCTTGATACAGCCCGCGGTGACGTTCGTCACGTTCGTCACGTTCGTCACGTTCGTCACGTTCGTCACGTTCGTCACGTTTGTGACCTCCGTGACGTTCGTCCCGGGGCGGTCAGCCTCGAGAGCGATCGTGGCGACGCCGCAAACGATCGCCACACCAACCGCCAGGCACCATCGAGGGTTCACGGCGCTACCGCCCGCCGACGTTGACCGTGACGCCGGTCCGCACGTTCAGCGGCAGCGCCGGAAATCCAAAGGCCGCCTCGTAGTGCTGGTCGAGGAGGTTCTCGACCGTCAGGTACCACTTCAGCCTCGGATGGATGCGATACGACCCGCTGACGTCGATCTTCTGGTAGCCGAAGTTCAGATCCTTGTTCGGCAGCAGCATGCTGTTGCCGAAGTTGATGTCCGACCCAACCATGAACGTGCTGTCGTCGGCCTCGCCGGCAAAGTAGCCGGTGAGCGCGATGTCGGCGGCGCCCTGCGAGTACGAGACGAGCATGCTGCCAGTGTTGGTCGGGCGCCGGAACGGCCGCTGGCCGACGAGCGCGGAATAGCCGCCGATCGGAACACCGGGGAACAGCGGGTTGAACTGCGGCGCCACCGAGCTGCTCAGCGACCGCGTGACCTCCGCGGCAAGGTAGGTGTACGAGCCGGCGACACGGAGGCGGCCGACGAGCGCGTCGGTTGAAACCTCGACGCCCTGCGATTTGAACGACTGCGAGTTCACATACGCGCCAGGCGCGCCGGCCGCGCTCGCGACATCTGGTGCGATGCCGAACTGCGGCAGCAGATTCCTGCTCACGAACTCGACGAGATCGAAGAACTCGTTGTTGAAGTAGGCGGCGCGCACGCGCGCGCGGCCGCCCCACACGCCCTGCTCGATGCCGAGGTCGAGGTTGCGCCCGCGCTCCGGACCGATCGGGCCGATGCCGGCGCTCTGGGCCAGCGCCACACCGGCCGGCGTCTTCTGCAGCAGGCTGTAGAGCGAGCTGTTGACCGACGTGACACTCGTCGCCTTGATCCCCTTGCCCGCATTGAAAGTCACCCTGGTATCGCTCCAGAACGCGGCGGCCGCGGGCTTGCGCAGGTAGCCGGCGACCGACAGCCGCGGCGCGTAGCGGGACGCGTAGCCTTCGATGTGTGCGTGGCCCAGCCCGGCGGTGACGCTCACGCGATCGACGACGGCGCCGCGTCCCTCCACCCACACCGCGTCGTTGTTGCGCGTCGTCGTCGGGTCGGCGTCGGGATTGGTGTAGGCCTGCTCGCGTTCGTAGTCGCCGCCGCCGGAAACGCTGAAGGCGTCGGTGATCTGATAGGTGGTCTGGGCGTAGAAGCCCTGCCTCGCCGACCGGTTGTCGCCGGCGTAGGTTCCGAAGTCGACGGCGCCGCGGCCGGTGACCGAGTAGCCGTTGGCGCCGGTGATGGTCATGGTGTCGCCGAAGCCGACGCCGAAGATGTTCTCGCCGCTCAGCGTCGGATTTTCGTAGTGCGAGCGCAACCCGGTCAGCCCGAGGCGAACCGCCGCCTGCCACTTGCCGGTGATCTGTGTCTGGCTGCTGATGCCGAACAGGTGCAGGCTGCTGTCCGAGGAGTAGTCGTCGGGCACACCGTAGAAGCTGTGCGCGTTCGGCGACTCGTAATGGTTGTCGATCCACCGCACCGTGGCGCTGAGGTCGGTGTTGTTGCCCAGCGCCGCGCCGAAACGGCCGGCGTAGGTCTTGATCCGGTACTTGTTGTTCGGCAGATCGTTGTCAGTGCCCAGATGCGTGAACTCGCTGAAGTAGTCGAAGCGCTGCACCACGCCGCCGACCGATCCCGACTGCCGATTGGTGGTGAGGTTGCCGGCGTCGAGCGAGAGCGCCGCTTCGGGAACGCGCGTGCGGCCGCGGCGTGAGGTCACGCTGATCACGCCGGCGAGCGCATCGGTACCGACGATGACGCTGTTGGCCTCGCGCAGCACCTCGATGCGTTCCACGCCGGCCATCGAGAACTGCGACAGGTCGATCGCGCCGCCGATGTCGTTGGCCGGAATCCCGTCGACCAGCACCCGGTTGAAGTTGGAGTTGCCGCCGCGGATGAACATCGAGGTGACGCCGCCGCGGGCGCCGATCTGGACGAGCGAGCTGCCGGGCACCAGGCGCAGCGCCTCGAGCACGTCGGGTTTGCCGATCGCCTCGAGCGTCCTGGCGTCGAGCACGGTGACCGGAGCGCCGACCTGCGACGGCAGCACCTGGTCGGCGGCGGCGGTGACGGTGACGTCTGTTTCGAGAGGACCGAGCGGCAGCGACACTTCCACGTTGCTCTTCGCGCCGCCGGCGATGAACATCGGACTGGTCGTGCGTACCTGGAATCCGTCGGCGGCGGCCTGGATCTGGTAGCGCCCCTCGGCCACGCCGTCGAAGATGAAATCGCCTTGCGCGTCGCTGCGGGTTTCTTTCGCGACCTGGCGGTCGCGCAGGAGCCTGACGGTGGCGCCGGCGACGCGGGCGCCGAGCGGATCGACGACCGTCCCTCGTATCGAGGCGTCATCAGCCGCGGACGCCGGAGCGGCGTCCGCGCATAGTGTCACCAGAAGAACCAGGAGACCGGTCCAGCGAATCATCAGCCGCTCCTCGAGCAGGCGGTGGACTTCTGAACCGGAAGGCGTACCTTCTGTCGTCGCAGAAAGTCGACCGCAGGAACGCCTGGGTAGGTCTCCTGGCTCGGAGGTGCAGCGCGTGTGCGCTGCGGCCGCTTCACCTTCCCCGGCCCTTCTCAGGCCGAGTGGCTGCTCGAAGCGGCGTCCTCACTCACAGTGGCGGGACCGCGCCGGATTCACACCGGACTTCCCTGTTATGCCCCTCGCGGGCACCCAGACGAGACTCGCGTTATATCACGACGTTGTCGAGCACGACAAATCAAGTCGGTTCGCGCCTCACTTCAACCGCGCCGACACGAGACAGGTCGACTCGTCGGCCGCCGACGGCGCGCCGTTGCTCGCGCCGGCTTCGGGATCCTTGAACGGCGGCAGTTCGCGTCCTTCTGCCGTCGACTGCCAGATCGCCGCCAGACGATACGTGTTCTCCCAGCGCTTGAAGACGAGCACCGGCTGATCGCCGTCGGGATCGGTGCCGCCCGCCGGATCGGTGAGCGCGAAACCGGCCGACGGTTGTTTGTCCATGCCGCGGATGACGATCACCGCGCTGCCGAGGCTGGCGGGTTGAATGTCGTAGTGTCCCGCGGGAAACGATTCGGTGCCGACCACGAACGGAAACGGGATTCTGGCGGCGACGGTGTCTTGCGCGCTCGCTGACGCGGCGAACATGCCAAGCAGCACCACGGCAAACATCGATGATTTCCTGACGGCGTTCATACGCGACCTCTTTTCTCGCACGGCGCTGACACTGTGCTGCGAGGCAAGACAGGTGCCGCGCAGCAATTCAGCGTGCCGATTGCGGAGTGCGGTTGGATTGCCAATTCCTTGGGGCGAGTTGGAGGCGGTCGCGACACAACCGCCCCAACGGCTGGCGCGGCGCTCTCCTCGCCTATTCTTTGAGCGCGATGCCGAAGCGTTCGGCCATGCGGTAGAGCGTCCGCCGGTCGATCCCGAGGATCTCCGCCGCGCGCGTCCGGTTGCCGTTGGCGGCCTCGAGCACGTGCAGCAGATAGCGGCGCTCGAGGTCGTCCAGCGTCGGCAGATCCGAGAACGGCTGCGGGTGCGACGCGGGGCGGACGGCCATGACGCTCTCCGGCAGATCGAAGACCTCGATGAGCGAGCCGCGGCTGGAAACGACCAGGCGTTCGATCGTGTTGGCCAATTCCCGGACGTTGCCGGGCCAGGCGCAGCGCATCAGCGCTTCGAGCGCCTCGGCCGACAGGACTTTCTTGACGCCGGCGCGCTTGCAGGCCGCCTCGAGGAAGCTGCCGATGAGCAGCGGGATGTCGGCGCGGCGCTCGCGCAGCGGCGGCACGCGGATGACGATCACGCTCAACCGATAGTAGAGATCCTGGCGGAAGCGGCCCTCGGCCACGGCCTGCTCCAGCGGGACGTTGGTCGCCGCGATCACCCGCGCGGCGACGTGCAGCGATCGATTGCCGCCGACCGGCCGCACTTCGCCCTCCTCGAGCACGCGCAGCAGCCGCACCTGCAGCGCTGGCGTGGTGTCGCCGATCTCGTCGAGGAGCACCGTGCCATGACCCGCCTGCTCGAAGACGCCCTTGTGATCGGTGACCGCGCCGGTGAACGCGCCGCGCTGATGGCCGAACAGTTCCGATTCGAGCAGCGTGTCGGCGATGGCGCCGCAGTTGATGGCGACAAACGGCTCGCGCGCCCGCTTGCCGTGGCTGTGAATCGCCTGCGCCACCAGTTCCTTGCCGACGCCGCTCTCGCCCGAGATGAGGACCGGCGCGGACGAATCGGCGGCATAGGCGATCTGCTTGTAGACATCGAGCATCGGCGCGGTACGGCCGATGAGGCGCCCGGTCGTGCCGGCCGGCATCTCCGCCGCCGCATCCTCCGGCCGCGCCCCCTGCTGCAGCGCGTGCTCGACGATGCGTTTGATCTCGGCGATGTCGAAGGGCTTGCTGATGTAGTCGAAGGCGCCGGCGCGAACCGCCTCGATCGCCGTCTCCAGCGTCCCGAACCCGCTGATCAACACCACCGGCCGACCCTGCTCGGTCCTGAACCGCCGCAGCAGATCGAGGCCGGAACGCGGTGCATTCAGGTTGATGTCGGAGATGAGCAGATCGAAGATCTGCTCGCGCATCTTGGCCACGGCCGCGTCGGGATCCTGCACCGACTCGAACTGGCGATCGGGCGCCTCGAGCAGTTCCTCCAGGAACGTGCAGGTGTCCGGGTCGTCGTCGACCAGAAGAATCCGCGGCATGGCTACACCGACGCGGTCACCGCGCTGGCCGCCGGCAGATCGATGACGAACAGGGCGCCGGTCGCGCGGTTGGAGGCGGCGATGGACCCGCCATGCGAGCGGATCACGTCGCGCACGATCGCCAGGCCGAGCCCGGTGCCCTCGCCGGTCGGCTTCGTGGTCGCCCACGGCTCGAAGAGGCGCTCCAGGATCTCGGCGGGGATTCCCGGTCCGGTGTCGGCGACTTCGATGCGGATCCCGTCCGGACGAGGCGCGGCCGAGATCGTCAGACTGCCGCCGGCGGGCATCGCGTCGAGGGCGTTGTTCACCAGGTTCAGCAGGGCCATCTCCAGTTGCGTGACGTCGGCGCGCACCGCCGGCAGCCCGTCGGCAACGGCGATCTGCGTCCGGATGTTGGCGCGTGACAGCCGCGGCTGGGCAATCTCGCGCACGCGTTCGATGATGTCAGACAGCGCGACGGTTTCAAAGCCGGGCGGCTGCCGCGCATAGTCGAGCATCGACCGCAGCACCCGGGTCACCTGCTGGATTTGCGTATCGACCGTCTGCAGCCGCGCGCGCGTGCGCTCGTCGGTCCTGGGATCGTCACGAATCATCTGCACGTAGCCGGACACGAGATTGAGCGGCGTTCCGGCCTGATGAGCGACGTTGGCGGCCACCTGGCCGAGCACCGCGACGCGTTCGGCGCGCGCGATCCGCTCGTGCAGCGAGCGATTGAACCGCTCCAGCTGATCGAGCATGTCGTTCAACCGCATGGCGATCGTCCCGAGTTCGTCGTTGCGGAGCATCTGGGTGCGGACGCCGAGATCGCCGGCAGCGGTCTGCTCCATCGTCCCCAGAATCGCGGCGAGCGGCTGACCGACGATCAGCCGCACGGCCAGATACGCCAGCAGCGTCACCAGCACGATCGTCGGCAGCGCGAACCCGAGCGCGATCCCGACGCCGCGTTTGCGCGCCTCGAGCAGGTTCTCGAGGCCGACGGTCGCGACCACGGCGTAGTGCTCGCGGCGCGGCACCGGCACCGCCGCGATCGCCACCGTATCGGTGCGATCGTCGACCATCGCCTTGCTGGCGATGGCCCGCGCCGCGACGTCGAGCACTTCGGCCCGCTCTTCGGTCGACGTGCTGGTGAACACGTTGAGCTGACCGGCGTCGTCGGTGACGATCACCGAAATCACGTCGATCACCGGGTCGGCCTCCACCAGGTCGTGCAGCATGTCGCGGATGTCGGCCGGATCGAACGTCTGATCGCGCGCGCCGAGGTTGTCGGCCGCCGACTGCGCGCCGAGCCGCGCCGCGTCGGAGAGCTCGCGATCGATGTCGCGCTCGAACGAACGCGTTTCCAGATAGGTGACGCTGGCCACGACGCCGACCACGATCAGCGCGACGAACAGAGACAGACGGACGCTCAGGGACATCCACACCCGCTACCGGAAGGGACCAAACCGCCACGGTGTGGCGGATGTGCGCCGCCCGCGGCCAGGCGCGGATCCGGTGGTGTCGCACAACCCGCTGGCGGCACAGTCTTTACCGGATTGTAGCCCACGCGCGCGGCGGGCACGTCGTTTGATGACGAGCATACCCGTCGATCGTGCCGCGGGTCTCATGGCAAGGAAACAACTCTCACTCCTGATCCTGGTCGCGGCGCTGGCTTCGGTTGGTTTCGTCCAGCCACCGCCGCCGTCGTCGTCTACGACGTTGAGGCTGCGCGGCACGATCGAAAAGTACGAGTCGGCCACCCGCGTCCTGTCGGTGCTCACGTCGAACGGAACCGTACGGTTTCCGCTGGCTGCGACCGCACGCATCCGTCAGGGGTGGCATCAAATCGACGCGTCCCTCCTCGAAAAACTGAGCGGGTATCGCGCCGATATCCGCTACTCGGAGTCGGGAGGACACAAGACGGTCGAATCGGTTCACGTGGTGGGCAAAGTGAAAGGATAAGGCGATGAGTGCAGGCGTGCTTCTCGTGGTGGACGATCCCCAGTCTTCGACACATCTCAGCAACATCCTGGCAAGACGATACGAGGTTCGCTCGGTGCGCGATGCCGACGCGGCGCTGGCGTCGCTGCGCAGCTGGCATCCGACGCTGGTCATCACCGATCTCGAAATGCCAATCGTGGACGGTGTCGAGCTGTGCCGGCGGATCCGCCAGAGCTCGAACGTGCCGGTCATCATCATCGCCGCGAACACCGACGGGCCGTCGGAAGTGTCCGCGCTCGACGCCGGCGCCGACGACTACGTGCGCAAGCCGTTCGCCATCGACTCGCTCCTGGCCCGGGTGCGGGCGGCGCTGCGCCGCGGCGCCGAAATCACCGAGACGCCGGCGCTCGGCGTCGGCGAATTCCACATCGATTTCAACGATCGCCGCGTCCATGTCCATGGCCAGCCGGTGCGGCTGACGCCCAAGGAGTTCGATCTGTTCGTCTACATGGCGCGGCATCCGAACCGGGTCATCACCCACCGGACGCTGCTCGGCGCGGTGTGGGGCGAAGCGTGCGAGGACCAGTCCGAGTATCTGCGCGTCTTCGTCGGTCAGCTGCGCAAGAAGCTCGAGGCCGATCCTTCGAATCCGCGTTATCTCGTCACCGAGCCGTGGGTCGGGTACCGGTTCAATCCGACCGGCAACGCCGTGCAATGAACGCGTCGTCGACGTGGATCGGAGCCGCACTGATCGGAACGGCGGTCGTCGGCCTCTGCGACTGGGCGTTCCGCGCCCGTCCCGAGGTCGACGTCGAGAGCGCGCAGGTCACTGCCGGTCCGATCACGCGCCGCATCCTCGCCACCGGCACGGTCCAGCCGACCGGCACGGTGGACGTGGGCAGCCAGGTGTCGGGCACCGTCCAGTCGCTCGGCGCCGACTTCAACTCGATCGTTCACGCCGGCGATGTGATCGCGCGGCTCGATCCGAGTCTGTATCAGGCGGCGCTCGATCAGGCGCGGGCCAGCGAGCGCGAGGCGGAAGCCTCGTCGATTCAGGCGCAGGCCGATCTCGGCGGGCTTCGGACCGTTGAAGTGGACGCGGGCCAGAAACTCGATCGCGCCAAGGCGCTGTGGACCGGGGGCATCATGACCACCGCCGACTACGACGCGGCCCAGATCGCGATGAACGAGGCGTCGGCGGACGTGCGCTCCGGCGAGGCCCGCGTGAACCAGGCGCGGGCGACCGTCGAACAGGCCAGGGCCGTCGTCGATCAGGCGACGGTCGATCTCGATCACACGGTGATCCATTCGCCCATCGATGGCATCGTCGTGTCGCGCAACGTGGACGTGGGTCAGACCGTCGCGGCGGCGATTTCAGCGCCGGTGCTCTTCCAGATCGCGACCGATTTCAGCCGCGTGCAGGTCCAGGTCGCGGTCGACCAGGCGGATATCGGCGGCCTGGCATCGGGCGAACCGGTCTCGTTCGAGGTCGAGTCGTATCCCGACGAGACATTCCAGGGCACCGTCGAGCAACTGCGGCTCCAGCCCGTGTCGGAGCAGACCACCATCGCCGCCGGCTCCGCCGGCCCACCCTCCTCGAGTGTCGTCGGCACCGTCGTCACCTATACCGCGGTGATCGACGTGACCAATCCCGGCGCGAAGCTGCGCCCGGGGATGACCGCCGAAGTCGCTCTCGAAGGACTGCGGCGGGACGCGGCGATTCGCATTCCGAACAGCGCGCTCTCGTTCCGGCCGCCGCACGACGTGCTGCAGGCGCTCGGCGAAACGGAGGTCTCGATGCCGACCGATGTGACGCTGCCCGACGGCAGCACCACGAAGTCGTCGGGCGTCTGGGCCTACGACGGCAAGAAGTTCACGCCGATCGCGGTGCGCATCGGCCTCGCCGACGATCGCTGGACCGAACTCCTCGGCGGGACGCTTCATCCCGGCGATACGCTCGTGACGAGCGCCGTCGTGCGGCAGCGCCGCCGTCTGTAACGTCGATCGCTCGGCTGCCGCCTGTGCGCATCACCACCAGCCACGATCCGGTCGTCGCACCGACTCAGTTTTCGCCGCTGGTCGCGTCGGCGCTCGTCGCTGCCGCGCTGCTGCTGGTGTTCGCGGTCGATCGCTCGACCAGCGCGGCGCCGGTGCAGCATCTTTATTACATTCCGATCATCGTCGCCGGCCTGCGGTTCAGGATGCGCGGCGGCATCGTGGCGGCCGTCGCGGCGATCGCGCTCTATCACGTCGCCAACCCGCATCTCCTCACCTTCCGGTACGAGGAATCGGATGTCGTGCAGATGGCGCTGTTCCTCGCCGTCGGCACCATCACGGCGCAGCTGACCAACGATCGCCAGCGCCTGCGACTGCTGGCGATGACCGATGATCTGACCGGGCTTCACAACCTGCGATCGTTCGAGCAGCGGCTGATCGCGCTGGTCTCCGAATCGCGCCAGATGCGCGCGCCGCTGGCGCTGCTGGTTCTCGACGTCGATCGATTGAAATCGCTGAACGACGAGTTCGGCCATCTCGCCGGCGCCGAAGCGGTGCGAACCGTCGGTCATCTCATCGGCGCGCGGATGCCGCCCGAAGCGGTGGCGTGCCGCTACGGCGGCGACGAGTTCGTCATTGCGATTCCCCGCTGCACGCCCTTCCTGGTGCATCGTATCGCCGACGACCTGCGCCGTGCGGTCCAGGAGACGTCGCCGGTACTCGCCGGCCGGCGGTTCCCGGCCGGAACGCTCTCGATCAGCATCGGGGCGTCGTGCGCGTCGCTCGAGCCGCACGGGGTGCTGCCGCCGTCGGCGTCGCGCGATGTGGAGGTGGGGGAAACGCTCTTTCGCGCGGCAGATACGGCGCTCTACCGCGCGAAAGCTGGTGGACGGAATCAGGTGTGCGTCGTCGCCTAGCTCAGTGGTTCGCCTGCATCGTGCCCTGATACGGGATGACCTGTCCCGCGACCGCATCGGTGTCGAACGACAACGTCTGATAACCAGAGCGACGGATTTCCACGCGATGGCGGCCGGGCGTCAGGCTGAGCGGAGCCGACTGCGGTCCGAAGTCGGAGACGCGGCCGACGTAGCCGCCGTCGATGTAGACCTCGGCGTCGGCCGGCGTGATTTCGAAGCTCAGCCCCGCCGTGTTTGCCGTACCGGGCTGCACCGCGACGTTGCTGCCCGACTGCGGATACGCCGTCGGCGGATATCCGGCCGGCGGATACGAGCCCGACGGACTCGCGGGCGGATAAGCGGCCGGCGGCGCCGGGTAACCGTACGGCGCGGGGTACTGCGCCGGATACGGAACCGGGACCGGATACGCGGCCGGATACGGGTAGTAGTACGGATACGGGACCGGATACCCGACGAACAGTCCGAACCCGAGACTCACATGCGGATGGAACGTGTAGTACGGACGATAGAAGTGATACGGCGCGACGACCACGCGCGGAGCGACGACGACTGGACGACGCACGGCGTAGCCGGCGTGGCCGACGACGACCGGCCGCGCGACGACCGCTGAATGTGCGACGGCCACCGGCGCGACAACCGCCGGCCGCGCGGCGACAACCGCTGGCCTCGTGACGACAGTCCGGGGAACGGCGCGGGCGGCTGCGGCGTGCGGTGCGGCATGGCCGGCTGCCGCCTGCGGCGCCGAGCGGCCGGTGTGACCCGCCGTGCCTGCGCGCTGCTGCTCCGCGCGCGCCGGCGTGGCGGCTACCGCCAGGGTGAACAACACGATTGCCGATGAGACGATGCTGGGACGCATAAGAACTCCGTAAGCTATCGTGGCCCCGGCCACGATGGCGGCTCGATGGCCGCCAACCCCTGCAACTCGCAACTCTCTTGCCAGTGTCGGGCTCGTGTTTTCCGCACACATTCGCGAGCTTCGCCGTGCGACGTCATCAGGCGCGGACGAGTCAGAAGCGGAGGCGTGTCCCAATCCACGCGCGCCGCGGCGCGCCCGGCGCGTAAAAAGTCGCGTGCTGCACCGGAAACTCTCCGCCGATGGCCGGGAACGGCTGCGCGATGTAGGTACCGATGCCGGTGAACCCGGTCGACCCGAGCTGCGCCGCCGTGTAGTACTGGCGATCGAACAGGTTGTTGATCTGTCCCACCAGCTGCAGCCACCGCGTGAAATCGTAGCGGCCGCCGAGGCTCACCACACCGTAGGCCGGCGACGTGCCCGGCCCGAGGTAGTAGGTCCCGTCCGGCATGTGCCGGTTGTTCTCGTTGCCGCGCGCGAATGACTCGGACGCGGTGACGACATCCACGTCGAGCGCGAGGGCGTGCGTCAGCCGGACGTCGGCGAACACCTTCAACGAATGCCGCGGCATCAGCGGCAGGCGATTGCCCCGCTCCACGTCAATCGAACCATCGAGACCGGGACGGCCGGCAAGCGCGGCGTCGTTGCTGCTGTTGCCTTCGCCGTTGAGCGTTTCGTCGCTCTGAAACGTCGCGTCGAGAAATGTGTAGCCGGCGCCGACCGTGACGCGTCCGACCTGCCGCTCTGCGCCGAGCTCGATGCCCTGCCGCCGCGTGCGGCCGACGTTCGTGAAGTAGCCGAAGCCAGTCTGCTGAGCGAGCACGAAGAGGATGTCTTCGCGATTGTCGGCGCGGAAGAAGCCGGTGTGCCAGCGAAGGCCCTTGCGGGTGCCGCGGGCGCCGCCTTCCCACGTGCGTGTGACGACCTGCTGGAGAGGGGGATCGCCGGCCATCGCATTCGGCAGCGTGCACGGCTGCGCCGGATCGGCGCACCCGAGCTCGATGGCGGTCGGTGCACGGCTGCCTTCCCCATAGCTCGCATACAGGTTCACGTCGCGCGACACGTTGTAGGTGATGCCGGCGGCAGGATTGAGTCGGCTGTACACGTGATCGCCGTCGAGCGATCCCGGCCCGCCGCCCGGGTGCAGGCGATCGGTGTTGTGAATCACGGTGCGGTTGAAGCGTCCCGAGAGCGTGACGTGCCACGCGTTCCGGAACGTGAGCGTGCCGGTGGCGTAGACACTGGCCGTGTCGATCGCGCCGTCGAGATCGACTGGCGAGTCACCGAACGCGTCCACGCCGGTGATGCTGCGATCGGGATTGAGATAGCCACGCTGCGTCGACTGGGTGAAGTCCACCAGGCTTCGATCGAACGCGCCGCCGACGGTGAGCTGATGGTGGTTGGCGGCGGACGCCGGCAGCCACGTGACCTGTCCCGATGCTCCGCCGTTGTGCTGCACGGCGTGGGTGCGGTTGATCAGCCCGTTGCACGTGCCCTCCGAATCGTCGTCGAGCAGCACGTTGGCGAGGCATCGCCAGTACGGAAATGGCGTGTTCGACGCGTTCGCGCCGCTGGTCGGAAAGCCGGTATAGCCGGCCGCGGCCAGCGCCGCCTGCTCCGCCGCGTTCGGCTGGTAGACGGCCTGGTCGAGCGACGCCTCGTTGATGTCGCCGTTCAGCGTGTTGGTCCGGATGTAGCGGTAGTAGGCGTTGGCCGTGACCGTCGCACGAGATCCGATCGTGTGGCGGGTCGTCGCATTGAGGAGCGTCGACCGGTTGTCGGTCTCGTCGGGCTGCGTGTAGATGCTGGCGTAGTCGCGCTGCAGGAAGCGCTGTTCCTGGAGACCGTTCCCGGTGAGCGAGTTGTCGGCGAACGCGACGCTCAGGGTCAGATCGTGCCGCGCGCGCTGCCAGCCAACCTTCCCGAACAACTGCGCGATGTCGGACGGCGAGTGGTCGCGCCAGCCGTCCTCAGCGAACAGGTTGCCGGCCGCATACCAGTCGAGGCCCGACGCCGCTGTGGTGCCGCCGTACTCGAACTCGACTGCCCGGCGTCGATCGCTGCCGTAGGTGGCCTGTACGCTGGCACCGTTCTGCGAGCGGCCCCTCTTGGTTTCGAGCGCCAGCGCCCCGCCCAGCGTGTTGAGGCCGAAGATCGGGTTCGATCCGGGCACCAGCGTCGTCGTGCCGATCGCGATGCGCGGAATCAAGTCCCAGCTGACGACTTCGCCGAACGCCTGGTTCAAACGGACGCCGTCCATGTACACCGACAGTCCCTGCGGCGTGCCGAGCAGCGGGGACGCGGTGTAGCCGCGATAGTTGATGTCGGGCTGGAACGGATTGCCCTGCATCTCGTTGACGTGGACGCCATTCATGCGCCGGCTGAGGAAGTCGGTGATGTTGAGCGCGCCGCTCTGGTCGATGTCGCGCGAGGTTGCGGTCTGCACCGGCGCCGGCACTTCGTCGCGCGGCAGGTCCACTCCCGGCAGCGGTGTCGTGCCGACGACCGTCACGTTCACGTCCAGCGTCGGCACCGGCGGGGCCGGCTGCTGTTTCTGTTTCTGCGGATCCTGAGCGGGCACGGTTTTCTGATCGGGAGTTTGCGGCGTGCCCTGGGCGTGCGACGCGCCGGGACACACGAGCGCTGCCGCCAGCAGCACCATCACGCGTCGGTTCAATCGGTTCCTCCCAAGCGACACCAGCCATGCCGCGCGACGTCGAAACCATGAGAGAGGAATTCTGTGGTTCAACCGCGCTCGCTTCCTGATTCGATTCTCGGTCGGATCGGCGTCGTGCTCATGGCCACGATCTGCGTCGCCGTCGACCGGTTGCCGGCAACGGCCGCCCACGCGGTGATCGGTGCGATCCGCCTTTTTGGACGCCTCGTCGACCGGTTCCCGGTACACCTTATATATAGGCGATCTCGTCAGCCAGCTCAGCTGGCGCGCCGGCGCGCCTGAAGGCTGTAGATTTATGCGGTGGATCCCGTCGCGACCGGCTCGACTCCGCTGCAGCAAATCTTCCGGGAGGCGCTGTCGCTGAGCGCGGAGGCGCGGGCCGCCTATGTCGCGAACGCCTGCGCCGGCGACGCCGACCTGCTTCGCGCGGTGAATGCGCTGCTGGCGGTGGAGTTCACGACGCCGTCCGACGCCGGGTACCCCGAGGAGAGCCTCACCGACACCGAGGCCGGACAGGAAATCGGCCCCTACCTGCTGGTCCGTCTGATCGGCCGCGGCGGCATGGGGCGCGTCTATCTCGCCGAACGCCGCGACGTGCAGAAGTCGGTGGCGCTGAAGGTGCTCGACGGCGTCGGGCGTGGCGCACAAACCCGGCAGCGCTTCCTGCTCGAGCGCAACGTCCTGGCGCGCCTCGAACATCCGAACATCGCGCGGTTCCTCGATGCCGGGATCCGCGCCGACGGCGTGCCGTACTTCGTCATGGAGTACGTGGACGGCACACCGCTGGACGTCTACGCGTCCGCGCTACCGATCGAGGAGCGCATCCGGCTGTTCGAGAACGTCTGCGCGGCGGTGGCCTACGCGCACCAGCAGCTCGTCGTGCACCGCGACCTGAAGCCGTCGAACATCCTGGTCGACAGGAGCGGGTCGGTGAAGCTGCTCGACTTCGGCATCGCCAAGCTGCTCGAATTCGAGGACGAATCGCTCACCGTGCACGGCGGCCAGCCGATGACGCCGGCCTATGCGGCGCCGGAGCAGATGCGAGGAGAGCGCATCACGCCGGCCACCGACGTGTACATGCTCGGGATGCTCCTCTTCGAGCTCCTCACCGGCAAACGTCCGTACTCGGTGCGCGAGCTGACGCCCTCGCAGGCGGAGCGCATCATCTGCGAGACCAACGTGCCGCGGCCTTCGGCGCTGGTGCCGAAGGACCGCTGGTCGCGCCGAACCGCCGACGACCTCGACGCCATCTGCCTGCACGCCGTCGAAAAGGATCCGGCTCGCCGCTACCCGACCGCCGCCGACCTTCGCGCCGATCTCCAGCGCTATCTGTCACAGCGTCCTGTCGAGGCGCGCGTACCGACGGGCCTCTACGTCGCGCGAAAATTCGTGGCGCGGCACCGCGTGTGGGTCGCGCTCACCTCGGTCGCCGTGGTCGTCGTGCTGGCCGGTTCGGCCGAGATCGCCTGGCAGGCGCGGCGCGCCAACCAGGAGCGGCAGCGCGCCGAGGAGGCGCTCGGAGAATCGCAGAGCGTCACCAATTTTCTCATCGGCCTGTTCGAGGCACAGAATCCGACCAGCGCGATGGGCGAAGAGCCGCTGGCGCGGACGCTGATCGATCGCGGCCTGCAACGCGCGGAGCTCCTCTCCGGCCAGCCTCTGGTGCAGGCACGCATGCTCGACACGATCGGCCGCGTCTACCACGGCAGCGGCGATCTGGTACGCGCCGAGCCGCCGCTGCGCCGCGGTCTCGAGATCCGGCAGGCGCAGCTCGGAGCGCGGCATCGCGACACGGCGTCGAGCGCTCACCATCTGGCCGCCCTGCTCTACGACAAAGGCGCCTACGAAGAGGCGGCGCGCCACTACGAGTCGGCGCTCGACGTGCAGCGCAGCCTCGGCTCGCACGATGCCGACTTCGTCGAG
>JADMIO011280081.1_pt1 | contig 23099 bp, 25 predicted proteins | sample 8958161 | NCBI WGS metagenome assembly JADMIO01 (sample SAMN16585339, study PRJNA669376) | soil metagenome | isolation source: Crop rotation soil | place: USA: Cullars Rotation, Alabama | collected 2011 | reverse complement strand
TGCGGAAACACTTCTATCCGAAATAATTGGAGTGGAAGTCCGAGAGCACTGCGACCGCGAAGGTTCTCCGCGTTGCCGTTTCGAAGTTATAGAAGTGAAAACGGAAAAAAGTAAAGGCCGTGCGGAACGGTAAAGAGCTCGAACGCAACCAGCTTCTTTAAGCACTACTCTGCAAGAGAACAGGCGCCTGGTCTACCGGGTTCCCAAGCTGTTGTCCAGTTTTACCTGCGATGAATTGAATAGCCGGTCCTATTGTCAGACCGGAGATCACCGTTCCGATGCCAACAGCTCCACCTAAAATCCAACCAACAGCAAGTACCAAGACTTCCAGGGCGGTGCGAGTGCGGCCAACACTCCAACCTGTCCTCCTGCTCAGTCCCAACATGAGGCCGTCGCGTGGACCAGCTCCGAGTTGACTTCCAAGATATAAAGCGCTACCGAAGCTCGCGAGAAGTATTCCAGTTATCAACCAAGCACTTCTTAGGAAAGTGCTGCTTGCGCTTTCGACCAAAGCCATACCTATGTTTGTAAATACTCCGATCAATAGAATGCTTGGTATTAACGCAACTCCGGGCTTTTCACGCACCGGGATCCAGAGCAACAGCACAATCGCTCCCACAACAATGGAAACTGTGCCGAGCTGTACTCCTGTTAATCCCGCTAAACTATCGTTTAGGACGTCCCAGGGACCGAGCCCTAAATTGGCATGTTTCATAAAAGCGATGCTGAAACCGATAAAGGCCAATCCAGTGAGCAACTTCGCCCAGCGTCTGAGAAGAGTTGTGAAGGGTGACTTATTTAGTCTCATAATTATTTCAATCGAAGATCAAGGTGATCTAATCAATAAGCTTAAATGACTGCGTAATTAGGGGATAGAGTGAAAACACTTATTCTTGCCAGGTGATATCACCGGGGCCCCTGATGCCTTTCCGAAACGCAACGCCTAAAATGCACTGAACAGGATCATGGTGGAGAGCCCGGTAGCACAATATTGAATCAAGAACTATTCAACGAGAAACTCCACCCAATTCCGTCATGGCGGGCTCGGAATGTTTTGTTGACCACCATGCTGCTGTTCGTCTCTTGCAACCCACCCAAGCAACCGCCCGCTGCTTACGTTCCCATCTCCCAATTAGAACAGAGCTTTGGGAAGCTCATCACCGTGTCTAACGCACCAACACCAGATCAGCACGGAACCGGAGATCGACTCGGAATATTTCGCGATAGCAGTGGCACAGTTTGGGGAATACCGCTTACGGTCGCTGACAATGGCGACTTGCTTGGATGTGCGCCTCCGATGCTTCGAGAATTTACGGTGACCGACACCTTGCCAGCCGATGCTGTTGATATCATCGGAGCTGTGAATCAGCCCAGCGGCTGGCGCGGTGGAACCGGAAAGCTTGAACTGCTGATTCGCGATGCACGGGGAGGTTTACGCTTGCACTCGGTAGCCTCGGCAGAGGTAAAGACGGGTCCGGTATGTTGGTCGCAGTCGCCGCCTGAACAACCCTTAAAATACTACCGGCTTATTAAAGCAAACGGGGCTAAGTAGCATTTTTAGGACGGGGCAGAAAACTCTCATTGCACGCGCGCAAGAGCTTGACCGCCTGCCGCGACTGCCTGGCGGATGAACGCTTAGAGCGTGAAGGAAACGCCGCGCTCATACAAGTACCCTGAAGTCGGAACAATGAGGTTGGTGGCCACGTCAGCGTTCCGGATTGGACACAACCCGCCCGCCTCTGACTGTCGCGCCGATCACAAGGCCGGCACTCACTAGTACGATATTTTTGATGATGTACTGGCCTTCGAGCGTTGGCGCATAAGGCAGTACCGTAAAGACCTCATTCGGAAACAAAAAGATGGGCGTTATCGTTCCCATCATCTGGACAAACAGCAATAAGAGCGTGGCGCGCATAAAAAGGTTAGTGATTAATCCGATTCCGATGGCGCACTCCCATAAAGCAAGCACGGGAATGCTCATGCTGGCGGGCACCATTCCGAATGTCAGCATCTCGATTGTACGTGCCGCCAGGCTCTGCGCCGGACTCAAACCGGGAAAGAACTTCAGCGTGCCAAACCACAAGAAAACTACGCCTAAGCTGATACGCAGGAGCGTAATTCCATGGCGCGCCATCCAGTCAGTAATGTGCTTGTCGAATCGACTATAGGCAGATTGGCGAGACCGCATAACTTCTGACCTCAACTTTCCAGCATTAAGTTTGTCTCGACTGAAAACTAATGCCGCACCAGTCGCAAACGTCGTGGTCATCATCTGGTCCCTTGAATTCAAGATAGGTACTTAACGAACAGCACTTCGTTGTGCTGCTCGTTGTAGACCAAGTCATCGCCGAGCTGGCTGGCTAACAGAATGCCGAAGCCTCCCCCGCGCAGACCCTTCTCTTCGCGCACGAAGGCGTGGCGAACGGGATTGTCCTTCGGGTTATTGATTGCTGCATGGTCCAGGCTGGAAGGGTCAAAACCATTGCCCGGATCTTTTATTCGGCAAATGAATGCGTGCTTGAGACGCATGAGCCTGACCTCAACCAGCGCTGCCGGATCGAGATGGCCGCCGTATTCGACAGCGTTGCAAAGCATCTCCCGAAAGGCGGCACTAATCGCCTCGCTGACCTCCGCTGAGAGCCCCGTTTCGAGCTGCGTGACCAATTCCTGAAGTGGAGAAATCACCGACAAGTCGCTAGGCACACGCAGTTCAACCCATTCCGGCAGCAGCGAGACAACTTCGATTCCTGCTGACAAACACGCCCTAAGTGCGTCAGGCACGCACGCCTCTGGTTCGGCGCCGTTGGACCTCTTGCCAACGAGGTCGCCGAAGGGAATTTCGGGGGGACTGTTTAGTTGTGCCGCTGCAGCAACCATGATCTTCTGTTAGCCGACAAATTGCCTTGGGCGTCGTGCTACTCCTTAGTCTCTGAGAAGCTCAGCGATCAAATTTCTGGCTTAGACGAGCAAGTGCGAGAGCGCCTAACGCCAGACCAAAATCGCGCAGTGCGATGTCGTAGTAGCCTGGGATCATCAGCAGGTTCACCACGATCATTAAGAGCCAAGCCGAAACGACATAAGCAAAGAATTTCGGTTTGAACAGAACTCCGAGTCCGGCGATGATTTCGATCACGCCGGCAGCGAGCATCAATTCGTGACCGCGGCCCCCCACCATTGTGTTAACGAACGGGGGCAGGTACTGCTCCCAGTTCACAAGTAGATTGAAAAACTTATCCAGTCCGGCGACTATCGGCGCGACCACGAAGCCGACGTGCAAGATTTGGTAAGCCTGATAGGCGGGGCCGGAAACGTCGGCCTCAACCATTGACTTCGTTCGGGAAGTGGTTCGGGTTGGGTTGTCGATAATGTGTTCCATTTTTCATGTCCTTCCAATACTAAGACTTGATTATCAACTTAGGTGAAGGTCTAGATGATTCATAGCGTGAAAACACTTGATCTGCATACGTGTTCTCACGGTCATTCATCGCTCGCTGCACGACATATCTTCCAGTTCCGCGGCGCGCGGAAATAGGATGTTATTTTCCAAATGGATATGCTGCTGCAGGTCAACCTCCAACGCTGTTAGTGCGCTGTACAAGGTTTTGTAGCTGATACATCCATCCGCTGGGACAGTGTAGTCGGAACTCGCCTCACGCATTCTTCGCAGAATATATCCAGCGGCATCATGCTCGGCCATCATCACGCGCACTGGATTCCTCACACTTCCAAAAGGCGGCGCGGGAAGCGGTTGATTTCTCGTCGCCGCATCCTCCATTCGGATGATGTAGGGAAAGAGCACGCTTTCTTCCTTTGCCATGTGTGGCTCGAGATCCCGTCGCAGTCTCCCAAATTGATCCTGAATGTGAAAGAGTTCCGGATGGTTTTGCGCGTGCACCCCACATACTTTTGCTAGTAGAGCCTCCAGTCGCTCCAACTCCTCTCGTGTAAACACGTGATGTTTTTCAACGATGTGTGCGATCAGTTCCGCCTGCGACGCCGAGTCCCATTCCTTGAAGGTAGCGGTTTCGTCAGATCTTCCCCCAGTCTCAAGTGAACTGAGAACGTCTTCCACTGCGATCCCTGCCTTAGTGCAAGCATCCGCCAGACTCTTGCCGCCCCCGCAGCAGTAGTCAATACCAAGTTTTTCAAAGATGCGAGTCGCCGCCGGTATCTCCAACGCGTACTCCCTCACAGTTTTTGTAGTGTCAATCATGATTGCTTCTCCTTATCTCCTAGCCACAGACAAATTACGCCAGGATGGACCGTGGACACAGTGACTTAAATCACGCCCAGACAAAAGAAACCGAGATATTTACAGAAATCAGTTTAGGTGTGACATGAGTCATATCGCTTTGCTTCAGGCGCGTCTATGCTCAGTTTTTGATTCAAAACAATTTAATTGTGAGCCGGCGCTCCGGAAGGAGAATGAGATGAGTAACGTACTGACAATGACCACGCCAGGAGCGAGCCTCAGTCAACAGAAAATGCCAGGTCACTGGGTGCTGGCGCGACTGGGGAAACGTGTGTTGCGACCCGGAGGAATGGAGCTAACACGACGAATGATGGCAGCGCTCACCATTGTGTCCGCGGATGATGTGGTCGAGTTCGCGCCCGGACTGGGATTGACTGCGCAACTCGCGCTGAAGCGTCACCCCGCTTCGTATACAGCGGTCGAACGCGATTCGGCGGCAGCGGCAATAGTGAGCACTTATCTGAAAGAGCCAACGCAAAAGTGCGTCACGGGAAGCGCCGATCAGACGGGCCTGCCCGGCGAGGTTGCCACTGTCGTTTACGGGGAGGCCATGCTCACCATGCAGACATCGGAGATGAAGCGCCGCATAGTGCGCGAAGCACGCAGGCTGCTAAAGCGCGGGGGCCGTTACGCAATACACGAGATGTGTCTGGTTGGGGATGATCTTGATGATCGGAGTAAGAAGGAGCTAAGTCTAGCTTTATCACACGTCATACATGTGGGCGTGCGCCCTCTCTCTGTCTCAGAGTGGTGCAGCCTAATGGAAGCTGAAGGATTTGAAGTTGAAGTAGAGGCGCGGGCCCCAATGCATTTGCTCGAACCGAGCCGCTTGTTGAGTGATGAAGGAGTGAAAGGAACTCTGCGTTTCGTCTGGAATGTTATGCGTAACCGTGAATCTCGCGAACGAATATTGATGATGCGAAAGGTATTTCGCCGTTATCAATCGAACCTCGCAGCCGTCATGATGATCTGTGTTAAGCGATAGAATCGTGATTCACTACAGATATAAGAAACCAAGAATACTCTTCGTGGGTATCAATCCTCATTTTGGCTCGTTCAATCGAGGTGTGCCGTTCTCCAATAACAAGATGTTTTGGTATCTACTCTCGGACGCTGGAATCCTTAAGGAAACGAGAGACGAGCTTCGTAATGATCAGGACTTAAAACGAATCTACAATGAGAAGTTCAATGGCATCTACGGATTGGGCTTCGTTAATATCATCAATAGACCAACCCGCGACATTACAGCGCTTAAGAAGGGTGAGGAGTTGCCCGGCCGTAGAAGAATTTCGCGTATCATCAAGCTGGAGAACCCGCCAGTAGTGTGTTTCATCGGTAAAGTCGCCTACGAAAAATACATCGGATCGAAAGATTTCTCTTTTGGTTGGCAAGAACCAATCAACAAGTCCAGGATCTTCGTCATGCATTTTCCCTTGCGCGGGGAAGCAATCGTTAGAACTCGCGAGTTAAGGGATTTGGTCCAAGCCACTCTTGATCAGAATGAAGCATGAGTTGTTAAGTCATGGAAGAGTACTTAGGCAGGTAGCAAATTAATCTTTCTGATCGTGTCGGACATTGGCGCGGCCTTCTCGCGTCAAGGCATAAAAATCATTGCCGCGCTCCTCCATCAATCCATCTTTAACCAGACGCTCGACCGTATCGAGCACAGCAGTGCGAGCATCAGGGTCATTACCTCCTGCTTCGAACAGTGCGTGCAGATCGAGCGTCTCCTTATTGAAAGACCCAAACATAGCCAGGATTTTTCCGGCCAACATATCCATACGAAAGACTATATCGTCACGAAAGCGTTAGCACACTTTTGACGCTTCCGCTCTTAGGAACAGGTTGAGACCTTACATCCTTAGACCTGTTCATGGCCTGCTTGAGCAATTCAACGATATCGTTAAAGCTATGTTCTGCGGCGTGAGCTAACACAGTTTGGCCTGACGTTAGAGTTTTTCTAATGTCAGCGCCTTTATCCAGCAGCGCTTGGACAATTCGGGCATCGCCGCTACATACTGCAAGGAACAGCGGCGTGAACCCAGCAACAGATTGAGCATTCACGTCCGCCCCAAGATTCAACAGTTCTTGAACTGTGGCTGGATGCATGTTGATGATAGCAAACATTAGTGCTGTCCGGCCCTCATGAGTTCGCGCATTTACGTCGACGCCGTGACGGAGTAAAGCCTTCACAGTTGCCGTCTGGCCATCGAGCGCAGCAGACATCAGTTCCAGGTGTTCCTCATCGTCGTTCGGATGGGTTGTCATTTCTGCGTGCGACATAGCGGATGATCCTCCCTAAGAATTTCAATACCTTCATATCTTCTATTCGTTGTGACCGCTGAGTCTCGCTTATTTGTTTAGAACTGAAAATGACTTATGTCACAGTCTGGAAATGGAATCTTCATAACAAGAACACTTGAGTGCTTTGATCATTCTCGAATTGACGTACGAGTTGCCTTGTAAAAAGCGGAGGTCGAGCCGATCATACTCCGCTATGGCAACGGATAAGATCGCCGCGCTTCGTGCCACTGTTCTCTTCGGCAGCTTGACGGACGAAGAATTGCGCGCTTTAGCCTCTCATTGCACGGAGCGCAAGCTTTCTCGCGAAGAAATATTGTTTATTGCCGGAGAAGAGGCACGCGGGCTATATGTTGTTGTCAGCGGCGCGGTGCGCGCTTTCAGGTCTGGCGCGGACGGGCGAGAGCAGGTCATACACACCGAACGCGCCGGAGCCATCCTCGCCGATGTACCGGTTTTCGATGATGGAACCTACCCTGCGACTGCCGTTGCAGATGAAGACTCGGTAGTTCTTTTTATCGCTAAACGGGACGTGCGTGCCGTCTGTCTTGAGCACCCAACAATCTCGCTTGCCGCACTAAAGATGATGGCCGGACGTTTGCGACGACACGCTGAACTGGTCGAAGCGCTGTCGCTGCGGGAAGTCGGGCAGCGACTCGCACGTTTGCTTCTGAGAGAAGCCGAGCGTCGCGGTAAGAGACTAAACGGCGGCATTACGTTCGACCTTGTTATGAATAACGGTCAAATTGCCGCGCGCGTCGGTAGCGTTCGCGAAGTGGTGTCTCGTGCGCTGGCTCGCTTACAACAAGATGGACTAATTGTGCTTGAAAATCGTCGTGTAACCATCCCCGATGAAGAGCTGCTTGCCGAATACTCGGGCGAAAGTTGATACACTTTCTAGTGAGAGTGGCAGTGAAACGAAAGATCATCGGATTCCATCAGGACGAAGAAGTTCATTGGGTAGCTGACCTGGAGTGTGGGCATACGCAGCACGTGCGTCACGATCCGCCATTAACCTCACGTCCTTGGGTGACGACACCTGAAGGCCGGCGCGATCGCATTGGAGCAGAGTTAGACTGCCGGAAGTGTGATGAGTGAAGCGATGGCAACCAATTAGCTGTTAGTCGTCTATACCTCGGCAGTCCCATTTACATTTGATTGTCTGTGCGGGAACATAATCCGCAGCCTCAACAGATCTAGCTCGCCTTCAAAGCTCCGCTTCTATCAGATCCGGGTGTGCCCTCTGGGTTCCCAGAACTCGGGTGTAAACACTCGCGTGGCTTAGGGGTTAATACTCTATTTCTCACTGTCCTCCTGCTCTAAGGTTAACTACATGCTGATCGTTGCCGGTGACTAACTTACAGGCAGAACAATCATCGTTGGGAACGGTTTTACCAACACAAACGCCACGAAGTTTCTCCAAAGCGACGATCAGCAAGCCTTCGGCCCGATTCGAAGGCGCGGCTTGAAGATCGTAAAGATGAGGTGAATAGATGATGAAGATATTGGTGGGTTATGACGGTTCAAACAGCGCTGACGCTGCGCTCATTGATTTGCAACGAGCTGGCTTACCGCGTGAAGCAGAAGCGCTAGTCATCTCCGTGGCTGATGTCATGATGGCACCCGCGTCGTCGAACTATGAAATCTTCGAGCAGGCGCTCACCTCTCGACGACTAACATCGGGCCTCTTGCTCGCCCAAAAGCACACCGAGCGCGTTCTCTTGGAAGCCAAAGCCCTAACAACGAAGGCTAGTGAGCGCGTCCGTTCATACTTCCCAGGTTGGCGCGTACACGCGGAAGTACTCGAAGGCCAGCCCTTCCAGGAATTGATAAGGAAAGCAGACGAGTGGAAACCCGACCTTGTTGTGGTCGGATCAAAGGGGCACTCATTGGCCGGTCGGTTAATTCTCGGCAGCGTGTCGAAGAAAGTCGTCACTGATTCACACCACTCAGTGCGCGTGACGAGAGGCCCGGTCGAAAAAGACGCCGGTAAGCCGCCCCGTCTGGTGATCGGCGTAAACGGATCGGTCGAGGCCGAGCACGCTGTCCGTGCTGTAGGCAGACGCCCCTGGCCCGATGGCACAGAGGTGCGGATCATTGCTGTTGACGATGGCACTTCTCCGGCAAGGATTGCCCAAGTACTTCCTACTGCAGCGGCACTCATCAGAGACCACAACGAAGAATCAGCAGTGGCGGCCCAACGAATGGTCGAGTGGGCGGAGAATGAGTTGAGTGTTATTGGATTGAATGTGTCGGTTGCGAATGAGAAGGGCGATCCACAACGGGTGCTCATTCATCAGGCGCAGAAGTTGGACGCTGATTCAATTTTCGTCGGTGGACGCAGGTTCAGCGGCGCTTTTGAACGGTTCCGGCTCGGCAGTGTTGCTACCGCGCTGGTTACCAAAGCACATTGCTCGGTCGAGGTCGTACGTAACCCGATCAGCTAGTGAATCGGGTTTTCAGCGGCGAGGGTTACCGCGAGAGTAATCATTGAAAGGAGTTCATTGAGTATGACGTTCGCTTTGAATTTTATGGTGCTTGCTCCTTCAGAGATTGAGCGGCTGCAAACGAACACTGTCGGTTGGGCTGTTATTGCCATCGCGTGGTCCGTCGTTGGTTGTTTGTGGCTGGCAAGTCAGCTCGTAAGGGTCCAGACTTCGTCGCAAACAACCACCGACCTAAGTACCCAGACAAACGAGCGTGTCTCTTGATGGACTCATGGGTCCAGAATGTTAATGCCGGAGAAAACGAGTTGCTCATCACATGGTGATGACTACAGCAATATGGAGATAAGAATGCAACCAACTCAACCCCGTATCCTCTGTATCGACAATCACGCTTCCAGCAATTTAGCTGTATATCTGCTGGAACGAGTCGGCTACATAGTAAAGAAGGCGAGTTCAATCGCTGCGGGAGTAAAGTTGGCTCAGTCTGAACACTTCGATCTCCAACTAATCAATCATAGTCTCGTGGACGGATTAGAAATCGACTCATGCGACAAGCTTCATAAGTTTGCCTTTCGCACTCAAATCCTTTTCTATTCGACCGTTTCCTACCCGTACGAACAAATACAGGCGATTCATTGCCGTGAACATCGTCATACCATGGAACCGGTATATGTTTATGACGTAGTTGGCCATGCCTCCCGGTTGCTAAAGAAGAAGACGAGATCAGTGTACCGACCTCTGCGCCAGGGCACTGAGATCAAGGCGGCAATTAGGGCGACACGTTAAGAGGGGACACTACATGGCACAGGACGCGATGGTCACCAATCTATTTAACACGCTACAGACCTTCGACACTGGATTAGGTCACCTCGGGAAGTTCTACTCACTGCCGCAACTCGAACAGCACGGAGTCGCGCAGGTTTCCCGACTTCCAATCTCTTTGCGAGTGGTCCTCGAGTCAGTTCTGCGCAACTACGATGGCGTAAAGATCGACGCGGATGATGTTCAAGCGCTGGCAATTTGGAAGCCCGTGGCCGAACGTACGGCTGAGATCCCGTTCACCGTTGCGCGCGTGCTGTTGCAGGATTTCACGGGCGTCCCGTTGCTGGTCGATCTCGCCGCTATACGCGCCGAAGTTGCGCGCCGGGGATCCGACCCGCGCCTCGTCGAGCCGCTCGTTCCTGTTGACCTGATCATAGACCACTCTGTGCAAGTGGATTTCGCGAGCACGTCTGAAGCATTCCGGCTCAACATGGAGACAGAGTTCCGCCGCAACCGCCAGCGTTACGAGTTCTTGAAGTGGGGGCAGAATGCGTTCAGTGGCTTCCGCGTCGTACCGCCGGGACTAGGCATCTGTCACCAGGTCAACCTTGAGTACCTTGCCAAAGGAGTACTCGCGAAGCCGATTAGTGAAACCGAAACGCTTTACTACCCCGACACACTCGTCGGCACCGACTCACATACGACTATGATCAACGGCCTGGGAATCGTTGGCTGGGGTGTCGGCGGCATCGAAGCAGAGGCCGCGATGCTTGGCCAGCCGGTCTACTTTCTCACACCGGATGTTGTCGGTGTTTTGATGAGGGGCCGCTTGCGCGAGGGAGTGACAGCGACCGATCTTGTCCTGCACATCACGGAGATGCTCCGTCGCGCGAAGGTTGTTGGCAAGTTCGTTGAGTTTCACGGCGAAGGCGCAGCCTCCCTGCCGGCTACCGATCGCGCGACCATTGCCAATATGGCCCCCGAGTACGGCGCCACAGTCGGATTCTTCCCCGTTGACGAAGAAACCTGCAAATACCTGTTGGCGACCGGCAGGGGTGAAGAGCAGACAGAACTCGTGCGCCGCTACTACACAGCGCAACAAATGTTCGGCATCCCGCGAGCGGGCGAGTGTGACTACTCGGTTGTGATTGAACTTAACTTAGGCGATGTCGCGCCAAGCGTCGCTGGTCCGCGCCGCCCGCAAGACCGCATCGACCTGCCTGACCTTAAAGAGAGGTTCGGCGAGTTGCTGAGCAAGCCGTCAGAAGAAAACGGCTACGGACTCCCACAGAGTGAGGCGGATAGGATTTTCACGACTGCTGTCGGCTTGCGCGGAGAAGATGTTAGGCGAATGGCACGCGAGGGCATTCCCCTGGCAGGCGGCGGTGAACAGTCGCCGGAAACAGCGCCACACGGCGCTGGAGCGTCGAGCGAGAAAAACACAAGCCTGCTGACAGAGTTCGAGATGATGAACAATCGCCCGACTCCGAACCGCGTCAAGAAGCTTTTGTCGCTGGAGCAAGTCGAAGAGGCTCTACCACGAGAGTTTCAGCTTGGGACTTCAGAGATGAGGCACGGCGACGTAGCGATTGCTGCCATCACATCCTGTACAAATACCTCGAACCCAAGCGTCATGCTTGCCGCTGGTCTGCTCGCTAAGAAAGCTGTCGAATGTGGGTTGCGAGTCAATCCTTCCGTCAAAACCTCGCTCGCTCCGGGATCGCGAGTCGTTACGGAGTATCTGGAAAGGACCGGGCTGCAACCCTACCTAAACCAACTAGGCTTCAACCTGGTTGGCTACGGCTGCACGACCTGCATCGGAAACTCCGGTCCTCTTGACCCGAACATTGAAGAGGCCATTAACACCCACGGTCTCGTGCTGGTGAGCGTGCTCTCGGGGAATCGCAACTTCGAAGCGCGTGTGCACGGGAGCGTCAAAGCAAACTTCCTGATGTCGCCACCCTTGGTTGTGGCTTTCGCGCTCGCGGGGACGGTGCGAATAGACATGTCACGAGAACCGTTAGGCATGGACCATGACGGCCGGGAAGTTTACCTGCGCGACATCTGGCCGAGCGTACAAGAGGTGAATGAATTGATGAGAGCGGCGTTCGACGCTGAAGCCTACCGCCGCTTTTACGTTGACTTCGCCTACCAGAACCCGATGTGGAATGAAATCCCGTCGCGCGCAGGGGCGCTCTATGAGTGGAACTCAGAATCAACCTATATTCGAGAGCCGCCTTACTTCGAGCAACGGCAGAGTCACGAAAGCTTGGTGCACGACGTTCGTGGTGCACGCGCACTTGCTATCTTCGGCGACTCGGTGACTACCGATCACATCTCCCCAGCGGGGGCCATCCAGCCGAAATCGCCCGCCGGCCTTTACCTCGCTGGTCTGGGCGTCAAGGTCGAGGATTTCAACTCTTACGGATCGCGACGCGGCAACCACCATGTCATGGTGCGCGGTACGTTCGCCAATGTGCGGATCAGGAATTTGCTGGCGCCCGGGACCGAGGGCGGTGTCACCACGCACCAACCGAGCGGTGAACGGATGACGATTTACGACGCGGCAGTTCGCTATGCTGCCGAGAGCGTGCCGCTCGTCGTCTTCGCTGGGGAAGACTACGGCGCGGGGAGTTCGCGCGACTGGGCGGCGAAGGGAACCCGCCTGTTGGGTGTACGAGCCGTCATCGCCAGAAGCTTCGAGCGCATCCACCGTTCGAACCTCGTCGGCATGGGTGTGCTGCCGTTGCAGTTCATGGATGACGTCAGCGCGCAAAGACTTCGTCTCGACGGCACGGAAGCCTTCGACTTACTCGGCATCGGAAACGGCGTCCGCCCGCGTGGATCGGCGAGCCTTGTCATCACTCGCGCCAGTGGAGAGACCTTAGACGTTCCCTTAATCATGCGCGTCGATACGCCGGTAGAAGTCGGCTACTTTACGAACGGGGGCATTCTGCCGTTCGTGCTCGCGAATTTAATGGCCGGAGTGCAACACCAAAGAACTAATGATCAGTCCCGCGGAGCTCAGTAGCGAAGAGTCGCAGAAGTGTCCGCCGCAATACGGTAAGGAGGAAAGAAAATGATTTCCACAATTAGACCCACATTCTTAATTCGCTCATTACTCATCACCGCTGTGATGTTCATGACATTTGTATGGTGTGCGTTTGACGCGAACGCTCAAACACCGCCGCAATCCGCAAGTACGTCTGACGCCGAAGAAGCAGCGCTGGGAACTGATGCGGTAACTGGGCCGATATTTAAGGATTACAAAGGCGTGCGGATCGGCATGAGCGCGGACGAAGTTAGGCAAAAACTCGGTTCGCCGGAGTTGAAGGATAAGGGGCAAGATCTCTTCCTCATCTCTGATGTAGAGATGGTACAGGTTGTCTATGACAAGGATGCCAAAGTAAGCGCCGTCTCGATCACGTATTCAGGCAAAAACGACGACGCGCCGACCGCTCTCGCCGTGCTGGGTGAGGACGTAGCAGCCGGTGCGGACGGACGTGTCTACAAACTCGTGCGCTATCCCTCGGTGGGTTACTGGGTCGCATACAGCCGCACTGCAGGCGAGTCGCCTATCGTCTCCGTAACGATGAAGAAAATGCGGGTTATCTCGAAGTGAACCTCTAAAGATTTCGAAACTGGGCGTTGGGTGTCCTTTTAGCAAGCGACCCCTTCCTTCGAAACCACAAATCGAAATGGAATATAAGAGGAATTAGGATAACAAAATGAACCTCGTAAGTTGGCGATCTGCGTGGGGCGGGCACGCCTATACGCTCAAGCCCTTGCTGCTTGCTGCGTTCGCGTGTCTGTTAAATGGAATCGCGGTGCGCGCGCAACAACAAGCGCCGGAATTGCTTACCTACAATGAGCTGGTCCAACTGTACGAGCGGGAAACCCCACCAGATGTTTTGCAAACCAAGTTGCGGCGTTTGCTGACGACACCGTTTGTCAGTAACGCCTCTTCGGCGCAAGGTGTGAAGCCCCTTCTACCGAGCACGGCGAAACTCGGCAAATTCGTCCGCGTCGTCGAATGGAACATCGAACGAGGGCTGGAATACGACGCCATTAAGAGCGCATTCATCGATCCTGCCGGCTTTGCCAGGCTAATTGACGCGGCCGACTACCCGCGCAGAAGCTCAAAGCGGAAACAAATCTTGCAGCAAGTCGCCCTTATGAAACAGGCGGATCTCATTCTGCTTAACGAAGTGGACTGGGGCATGAAGCGCACAGACTACCGCAACGTGGCTGCGGATCTGGCGGCTGCACTAAAAATGAATTACGCCTTTGGCGTCGAGTTCGTCGAGGTTGACCCAATTGCTCTGGGCCTCGAAAAGTTTGAAGAACTTTCGCCTGACGATCAGGACAAATTGGCCGTAGAGATCGCCGTAGACCAGGGTCGTTACAGGGGATTGCACGGTACGGCCATCCTCAGTCGCTTCCCCTTATATAATGTGCGACTCGAACCATTCGAGCACCAGCCACACGATTGGTACGCAGACGAACTGAAAAGCGTAAAGCCGCTTGAAGCGGGCAAGCGCAAAGCCGGCGAGATAGTTTTTCAGGAGAAAGTGCGTCGCGAGGTGCGGCGCGGACGTCGCATGATGTTAACGGCTGAGGTCGCCGACGCCAGAATACCGAGCGGCCGGATGACCGTCGTTGCCACGCATCTCGAAGACAAGACCAAACCCGAAGGCCGCCGCAAACAACTCGAGGAACTGCTCGCACGAATTAAAAATGCAAGCGGGCCAGTCGTCGTGGCTGGTGATATGAACACCTCGACACACGATTCAACGCCGACCTCGGTTGAGCGCGAGCTGAAGAAGCGGCTGGGGAGCAAAAGTTTTTGGATTAAGCAGGGACTTGGAATCTTAACCGGCATCAGGCTGCCGACACTCGTGCTTGGAGGGTTGAATACGTACCGCACGCAGGCCGACCCAACCGTGCGCAGCATTCCGCTCGTGGCATCTAACCCAGAAGCAGCGTTCTTCGAACGTTTGAAAGACTTCCGCTTCTCCGACGGCAATGCCTTCGATTTTCGCGGTGAGCGTAAACGCTCCATCGGAGGCAAGAGTGAGCCTCTGGCAAACTCAAACCAACGCGGCGATAAAGGTTTCATTACAACTTATGAAGTTGACCGAACGATCGCCTTTGTCGGCAAGTTCAAACTTGACTGGATTTTCGTCAAACCACCCAAGCTCACGGAGCCCTACGCCAAAGAACAGGCGCACCGGTTCGCACCCCACTTCGGCCGCACGCTGAAGAGTCTGAACGACGCCTTAAAGGATCGCATCTCCGACCACTCACCGATTATGGTGGACCTGCCTCTCGGCGAGCCGCGCCTCGATAAGCGATGAATGAATGCGAAAACGCGAGATGAACTAAAGAAGCGTGTTAAAGGAGCGACTAGATGAGTAATCCAAATCACGACAAGGCAACAAGCGGTAGTAGCGGGAATTCCATGTGGCAGAACGAACGCGTCAGAAAGGTTGTCCTTTACGCTGCAGTATTACTCATCGTCTTCCTACTGGGACTCGTCCCGATGTGGATGACGGCCCGGTCACGTGCAAGCGAGCGCGATGCTGCGCAGGCCTCGCTCCGAATTAGTTCGTTGCAGAACGCGTTGGGGAACGCCGCGATTGACGCCCGACGAGGGGAGTATGAGCCCGCACGCCAGGCTGCCAGTGAGTTCTTCACAAACCTGCAAGCCGAGATCGACCGCGGCGAATCAGTTTTTAGCGTGACGCAACGGACCGCTTTGCGATCAATGTTTGACACGCGCGACGACGCAATCACTCTGCTTGCGCGCAGCGATCCGGCCTCAGCGGACCGACTAGCTGCTCTCTACGTCAAGTACCGTCAGGCGTTGGAGAACGCGCCGGGGCGATGATACGTCGCTCTGCCTTTACATGTGATTATTTGAAGGAGAACGCCTACCTCGGCAACCCATCTGGTTCTCGCCCAGTGCTGTCACTCTTCACGTGTTAATACCTGCCAATGTAGGTGTTATTACGCTACTCCGTCCCTCTTCGTCCGGTCTAAGCTGAATACATGCTGATCGTTGCTCACGAAGACTAATGCAGGATTAACTGATGCATGGGTGAGAAGAGAGTTGCGCTTCGGTGCTGCAAAGTCTCAGGGCAACGATCAGTACTAACCATTCTTGAAGCCTAGGGATAGAACCTGATCGCATGGATTCTAGGCATCAAGATGGACAGGCAGAATCCAAATAATTGAGGAGAACTAATAATGGCGAAAGCGAAAACGATTTCAACAGAACAGTTGCAGGAACGATTGAAACAGGGCAATGGCCTCCATTTCTGGAACGTGCTAACGGACGACTATTTCAAAGGGGAGATGATTCCGGGCTCACGCCGCGTGCCACTCAACACCGTCGGGCGCGAGGTATCCGACGCTAAGTCGCCGAAGGACGAAGAAATCATCGTCTATTGCGGTGGGCCAACGTGCCCGCAAAGTCTACAAGCGGCTCAAAAACTTACAGACCTCGGCTATACCAACGTCAGGGCCTACGAGGGCGGTCTTGAAGAGTGGAAGAGTGCCGGCAACCAGGTCGAACGGCTTGAACAAGCCAGCGCAGTCTAACGGTGCCGCAAAGCGGCATAAAATGATTTAAAACTCAAACTAGCGATGGTCCGTGTGTTCCCGAGGAAGGGTTTCTTTTTGAAAGCTTCGGGATGCACGGCCCTCGCTGTCCACCTACCAGAAGGTCCAACAATCAAGCCTTGTTAACGAATTCGGTGCTATCATGCCGACGTTCAGGTCGACTAAGCGGAGAACTACTACTGCAAAATACTGAAGGACTCTTCAAGTCGTTGCAGATCGTGATTCACTCCAACAGATCAATATACCGATCCGACAATCGCGCCGCGTCAAGCGCGACTCGCTTCCGGTAACACACCAAGATACTTGGGCGTGAAGGTCTGAAGCAATGGAAACATTTGATCTACCGGCACCAGCAAAGGTCAACTACCTCAACGCGGAATATGGTCTCAAGTCGTGGCTCTTGACGAGAGATCACAAGCGCATCGCCCTCCTCTATCTCGGATCGATTTCTTTTTTCTTCTTCATTGGCGGCATCTACGCCATGCTCATCCGTCTTGAGTTATTAACTCCGCAGGGTGATCTACTTCAATCGACAACCTACAATAAGGTCTTCACCCAGCACGGGATTATCATGGTGTTTTTCTTCCTAATACCATCGATACCGGCAACATTGGGAAACTTCCTCGTGCCTCTGATGATTGGCGCAAAGGACCTGGCGTTTCCCCGAATCAATCTGCTTAGCTGGTATCTCTACATGTTGGGCGGGTCAATCACGATCTATGCGCTGTTAGCCGGCGGAGTAGACACAGGCTGGACGTTTTACGCCCCCTACAGCACAACTTTTTCCAACTCCTACGTAGTAGCAACAGGAGTCGGCATCTTTGTCAGTGGCTTCTCCTCGATTCTGACTGGCCTCAATTTTATTGTCACTGTGCACGTTATGCGCGCGCCCGGCATGACGTGGTTTCGGATGCCCCTGTTTATCTGGTCGATGTACGCTACCAGCTTGGTAATGATTTTGGGTACCCCCGTTATTGCGATCACAATCCTCCTACTGGCGTTTGAACGTCTGGCTCACGTCGGAATTTTCGATCCTGCGATTGGGGGAGACCCGGTCCTTTTCCAGCACCTGTTTTGGTTCTATTCCCACCCGGCCGTCTACATCATGGTCTTACCGAGTATGGGTGTTGTCAGCGAGCTAATTGCGAATTTTTCCAGGAAGAATATCTTCGGTTATTCGTTTGTCGCTTTCTCGAGTCTAGCGATTGCCGTCTTTGGTTTTCTTGTCTGGGGACATCACCTATTTGTTTCCAGCCAATCGGTCTATGCGGGGATGATCTTTTCTTTCCTCAGTTTCGCCGTAGCAATCCCATCCGCGATCAAGGTATTCAATTGGACGGCAACACTCTACAAAGGTTCTATCTCCTTTGACACACCGATGCTTTACGCACTTGGGTTTATCGGACTGTTTACAATCGGCGGTATGACTGGACTCTTTCTCGCGACGCTCGCCGTAAACGTGCATGTCACCGACACGTATTTTATCGTGGCCCACTTCCACTACATCATGGTTGGCGGAGCTATGTTTGGTTATCTTGGTGGACTGCACTACTGGTGGCCCAAGATTAGCGGTCGCATGTATCCAGATGGCTGGGGTAGGTTTTCGGCACTCGTCATCTTCGTCGGTTTTAATCTGACTTTCTTCCCACAATTTATCGCCGGTTATATGGGCATGCCGCGGCGATACCACGCCTATCCCCCGGAGTTCCAGGTCTTCAATGTCCTCTCTACCGCGGGCGCGTCCATTCTAGCGGTTGGTTATTTAGTTCCGGCTGTCTACCTGATCTGGTCGATGCGTTACGGCAAGCGCGCCGAGGCCAATCCCTGGCACTTGCCGGGCTTGGAATGGCGAACTCAGTCGCCGCCACTCACCGAAAACTTCGCGACAACTCCGATTGTGACATGGGCAGCCTACGAATTCGCTCCGCCTGAAGAAACCGAAGTTGTAGGAGTTTTTAGTGAGGAGGAGCCGGAAAAAGCGTGAGGCAGCAAAATGCATATTCAAGATGAAGCATATGGGCTGCTGCGACTTCACAAATACTGAATAACGAAATTCCTTACCACCTAAAACCTCGGTCGACAGCCGCGGGACTTCGATTCCGCTGGTAATCAGCTTTCACCTTTAACTAGAGCATTCGCGTCGCGCGGATTTTCAAGTGTTAACACTCGGATTTTCTAGGTGTTAATACGCTACTTCCTCGCGCGGGAACCGTCTAAGGTTTAAACCTGCTGAATCGTCGCGCGCAGAGTGGAGTACCGGGCGGAGGGGGGGGTGGAAGGCGATGAGCTTTGGGGGAGCAAAGTCGCCTCCGTGAGAACCGTACAACGCTCGGCGCCGACGATCAGTAAATACCACGGAGTTACTGTACACCATTAAGAGGTCTCCAATTCTCGAAGAGGAGCTGCTTGACGAGAGAACGCAACACGAAAAGGAGTTGACGATCATGCTAACACGTACCGCAGACGCGGTCTGGGAAGGAAATCTTAGAGACGGCAAGGGGACAATGAAGGTTGGTAGCGGTGCTTTTGATGGTCCTTATACATTCGCATCGCGCTTTGAGGGCGGCAAAGGAACAAATCCGGAGGAACTCTTGGGCGCTGCCCACGCCGGATGTTTTTCCATGGCGCTCTCGCTCGGCTTGGTGAAGGCAGGGTTTACACCGCAGCGTATCAACACGACAGCGACCATTCACTTGGATACCGACAATCTACGGATTTCCGCGATTGACCTTGACACTAAAGCGCAGGTTCCCGGGATTAACAAGCAACAATTTCTTGAGCAGGCTGAATTGGCCAAGACCAACTGCATTGTGTCTCAGGCACTGCGCGGCACGGAGATCAGGCTGCAGGCGAAACTTGTGAAAGCGGCACAATAGTCTAAATTGAATCGGAGCGAGCAGCAATGGGGGGGGAAATGCAGAGATGGCAGCTTGGAAAAATTGTCTACAACAGTTCCCTGCCATGACCTTCTCGCAACAGTGAAGAGAGTTTGGTGATGGTGCAGTCTAGCGAAGAATTCTTGCCTCGTACGAACCAGCAATCGAGCATGGCGGTAACGCTCTGGAACTCTACAGTGGGCAAGAAGATTGTGATGGCCGTGACCGGCGCGATCGGCTTAGGCTACCTCGTCGCCCACGTGATGGGCAACCTGCTGGTATTCAGAGGCGCAGGGAAAATTGACGCGTATGCGGGCTTCCTAAAATCAAACTTGGGTTTGTTATGGGCAGCGCGCGCAATACTTCTCGTAGCGGTAATTGCGCACATCGTCGCTGCTTTTCAGCTGACCCGGATCAGCCAGAAGAGCCGGCCCATCGGTTATAAACGCTGGCGTCCAGTGGGGTCGGACTTTGCGTCTCGCACGATGAGATGGACAGGTCCCATAGTGGGAATATTCATTGTCTATCATCTGCTGCACTTCACTTTAGGGACTGTCCATCCTGACTTCCAGGAGGGGAAGGTCTACCACAACATCACCACAGGTTTTCGCGTTTGGTATGTATCCGCGTTTTACATCGTCGCTATGTTGGCGCTCTTGGGTCACCTCTATCATGGTGCCTGGAGTATGTTCCAGTCGCTAGGCCTTAATCATCCGAAGTACAACCGATTGGTTCGCACCATGGCAACGATCATAACAATCGTTGTTGTGATCGGCTTCATATCGATTCCTGTCGCCGTGTTACTTGGCTTTGTCTCTTAGAGGGCTTCGACTATGCAACTTAACGTGCAAGTACCTTCGGGCCCAATCGAACAGAAGTGGGATCGGCAGCGTTCCGAGATGAAGTTAGTCAATCCGGCTAATAAACAAAAGCACAACATCATTGTAGTTGGATCTGGCCTCGCCGGCGCTTCTGCCGCGGCGTCGCTGGCAGAGCTGGGTTATTACGTTCAGTGTTTCTGTTATCACGATAGTCCGCGTAGAGCGCACAGCATTGCCGCTCAGGGAGGTATCAACGCTGCCAAGAATTATCGCAATGACGGCGACAGCATTTACCGGCTTTTTCACGATACGGTTAAGGGCGGGGACTTCCGCTCGCGTGAAGCGAACGTCTATCGCCTGGCCCAGATCAGCGTCAACATCATAGATCAGTGTGTGGCTCAGGGTGTGCCATTCGCGCGGGAATATAGTGGACTTCTGGATAACAGATCTTTTGGAGGGGCCCAGGTCTCGCGCACGTTTTACGCGCGCGGCCAAACCGGCCAACAGCTTCTACTCGGCGCTTATCAAGCCCTGGAGCGGCAGATAGACGCTCGCCAAATCAAGATGTTTCCGCGAACCGAGATGCTCGATCTAGTGGTCATCGATGGTCGAGCGCGCGGTATCGTCACGCGAAACCTCATTACCGGAAGGATCGAGTCATTCGTTGCCGACGCGGTGATCCTGGCAACCGGCGGTTACGGAAATGTTTTTTATCTCTCTACTAACGCGAAGCACAGCAATGCCACGGCGATTTGGCGCGCTTACAAACGAGGCGCTGCCTTTGCGAATCCCTGCTTCACACAGATACATCCCACGTGCATTCCAGTGACTGGCCACTATCAATCAAAGCTCACGTTGATGAGCGAGTCGTTGCGCAACGATGGACGCATCTGGGTGCCAAAGCAAAAGAAAGATCAGAGGCGACCCAATCAAATACCGGAAGCCGAGCGCGATTACTATCTTGAGCGTCGCTACCCGAGTTTCGGAAATCTCGTTCCCCGCGACGTGGCCTCGCGCGCCGCGAAGGAAGTATGCGACGCGGGTGGTGGCGTTGGTGAGACGGGGTTCGGCGTCTATCTCGATTTCGCGGACGCAATCAAGAGCATAGGCGTCCCTACTATTGATGAACGCTACGGCAATCTATTTGAGATGTATGAGCGCATCACTGCAGAGAATCCTTACGAGGTTCCGATGCGAATCTACCCAGCGGTTCACTACACGATGGGCGGACTGTGGGTCGATTACAAGCTAATGAGTACGATCCCTGGCCTCTTTGTTCTGGGCGAAGCGAATTTCTCCGACCACGGCGCGAACCGGTTAGGCGCAAGCGCATTGATGCAGGGACTGGCCGATGGTTACTTCATTATCCCGTACACAATTGGCGACTATTTGGCGACTACAAAACTCGACAAGGTTGCGAGCGATCACCCTGCTCTTCGCGAGAGCGAAAACCAGATCAGCGCACGGGTGACGCGGCTCCTCGGAATTAGAGGAAAACGCACGGTTGATTCGATTCATCAGGAGCTCGGAAAGCTAATGTGGGATGAATGCGGTATGGTCCGCAACGCCGCCGGCTTAAAACACGCGCTGGCGAAGATTCCTCAAGTGCGGGAAGAGTTCTGGCAGAACGCCAACATTCTCGGCAGTGATGATGAGTTCAATCAGGCACTGGAAAAGGCCGGGCGCGTTGCCGACTTTCTGGAACTTGCGGAGTTGATGTGCCGTGACGCGCTTCAGCGTGAGGAGTCATGTGGGTGTCATTTCCGAGAAGAATTCCAGACTCCGGATGGAGAAGCTCAGCGTGACGATGAACACTTTTGTTACGTTTCGGCGTGGGAGTATGCCGGCGCCAACAAGCAGGCCGTACTACACAAAGAACCTCTCAGTTTTGAGCATGTTCCGCTCACGCAACGGAGTTACAAGTAATGAACCTGACGCTTCACATCTGGCGACAAAAGAACGCTCAAACTCAGGGAAAGATGATTCGGTACGAAGCCAGAGACATCAACTCAGACATGTCTTTCCTCGAGATGCTGGACGTAGTTAACTGGACACTGATTGAGAAAGGAGAGGAACCAATCGCATTCGATCACGATTGTCGCGAAGGCATCTGCGGTTCCTGCGGCATGATGATCAATGGCATCGCGCATGGACCACAAAGGGCGACCGCGGCTTGCCAGTTGCACATGCGCCACTTCAAGGATCGTGACACGATCTTCATCGAGCCTTGGCGCTCAAAGGCCTTTCCGGTAATCAGGGACCTGGTAGTGGATCGCAGTGCCTTTGATCGGATCATCCAGGCGGGCGGTTACATCTCGGTCCGCAGTGGCGCGGCGCCGGAAGCCAGCACAATCCTAGTACCGAAAGAGCAGGCAGAGCTGGCAATGGACGCGGCGGCATGTATTGGCTGTGGTGCCTGTGTCGCTGCCTGCCCAAACGGCTCAGCGTCCCTATTCACGAGCGCTAAAATCGCGCATCTGAATTTATTACCTCAAGGGCAGCCTGAGCGTAGGGAGCGCGTTTTGAGCATGGTCCAGGCGATGGATCATGAAAGATTTGGCAACTGCACGATGCATCGTGAGTGTGAAGCAGTTTGCCCGAAAGAAATTAGCGTGAATTTCATCGCACGGATGAATCGCGAGTACCTGGTCAGTTCTTTGGCTTCAAATTCGAAAGCCTGAGCGGCTAATGCTGTTAGTAATCGCCAAACAGCTCAAACTTAGGAGCGCCGTCAGATTCAAGGAATTGTGAGGACATCAAAGCTGAGGGAGTAGCGTTATGCAGGCACAAATAAAGCTCGGACGCATCTTCGGTGTCCAAATTGGGCTTCACCACAGCTGGCTAATCATTGCCTTTTTGGTGACGCTTTCGCTAGTGGGACAGTTCCATGCTACCAATCCGCAATGGGGCGCGGTAGTGATTTGGGCGACGGCGATCATCACTGCTTTATTATTTTTTGCGGCCATCATTGCGCATGAGTTGGCACACGCTGCTGTGGCTAAGGCGCGGGGATTGG
>JADMIO010785070.1_pt1 | contig 23101 bp, 20 predicted proteins | sample 8958161 | NCBI WGS metagenome assembly JADMIO01 (sample SAMN16585339, study PRJNA669376) | soil metagenome | isolation source: Crop rotation soil | place: USA: Cullars Rotation, Alabama | collected 2011 | reverse complement strand
ATTGGGTAATTGGGTGATTGGGTAATTGGGTGATTGGGTAATTGGGTGATTGGGTGATTGGCGTGCATCAATCACCCAATCACCCAATCACCAAATCACCAAATCACTAATCGCCCCATCACCCAATCACCAGATTACCCAATCACCCAATCATCCCCCTTCCCCTGTGCCCGCGCCGAGCACCAGGGCGCTGTTCTTTGATCCGAAGCCGAGGCAGTTGCAGAGCGCCGCCTCCACATCGGCGGCACGTCCGTGGTTGGGGATGAAATCCAGATCGCACGCGGGATCCTGATCGTGCAGGTTGATCGTCGGCGGCAGGAAGCCGCGCGACATCGCGAGCGCCGCCGTTACGACGCCGGCCGCTCCGCTCGCGCCCTGTGGATGGCCGATCATCGACTTCACCGACGATCCGGCCAGCCGTTCGGCATGGTTCCCGAAGACCTGCCGCACGCAGCGCGACTCGACCGCGTCGTTCAACACGGTCGACGTCCCGTGGTAGCTCACGTAACCGATCGACTCGCGCGGCCGGCCGGCGCGATCGAGCGCCAGCGCCAGCGCCCGCACGATCTCGGCGCCGTCGGGCGCCATCTGCACCCGGTGATACGCGTCGCACGTCGAACCGTAGCCGTCGATGGTGGCGTAGATGCGGGCGCCGCGCGCCCGTGCGCGCTCTTCACGCTCGACCACCACCATCCAGGCTCCCTCGCCGAGCACGAACCCGTCGCGGCCGCGATCGAAGGGACGCGACGCCTGCGCCGGCGCGTCGTTATAGGCCATCGACACGACCTTCATCCGCGAGAAGCCGTAGATCATGCCGGGCGTGACACACGCGTCGGTGCCACCCGAGAGGAGCACCTCGGCTTCGCCCGACCGCACGAGCGCCGCCGCGTATCCAATCGCGTCGGTCGAGCTCGTGCAGCCGCAGGACAGCACGTGGCTGATGCCGTGCAGCCGCAGCGAGATCGAGATCTCGCTCGACACCATGCCGACAATCGAAATGGGAATGGCGTACGGCGTGACCTTGCGGCCCTGCTCGACGAAGAAGTCGAAGTACTGCCGCTCGCCGACGTCGATCCCGCCGCCGCCGCTGCCGACGATGACGCCCGCGTCAGGCTCGCCGATGCGAAGGCCCGCGTCGGCCCATGCCTCACGCGCCGCGATCACCCCGATGAGCGCGGATCGCGAATAGCGCTTCGGATCGGCACGATACCCGGGATCCCAGATGTCCTCGCCGTCGAGCTGCGGCACGTCGTCGATCGTCACGCCCCTCACCGACGACGCGACCCGGCAGCCGAACGCGGACGCGTCGAAATCGGTGATCGCCGCCGTCGCCGAACACCCCTGGCACACGCGCTCCCAGAAGCGTTCGCGGCCGACGCCGAACGGCGAGACGACGCCGATGCCGGAAATGACGACGCGTGGTCCGCTGGAGTGTCGCATCAGCGGGTCCTACAATAGACCAGACTGCGAGAGTCTTTGATGCATCCTGCCGAGCGCGCGTTCCAATGGACGGCCGGGGCTGTGTTCGTCGGCGCGCTCGCGTTCTGCGCGTACACGTTCGCCGCCGTATGGTCCGCCAGTCGTGCGGCGCAGGCCGGCTTGAGTGGCTTCAACCCCGCGGCGCTCGCCGTGGACGCCCTGCTCTTCACTGTGTTCGCCACGCACCACAGTGTATTCGCGCGAGAGCCGATCAAGACCTGGCTCGCGCAGATCGTGCCGCAGAGGCTGCTCCGCTCGGTTTACGTGTGGATCGCGAGCCTGCTGCTCATCGCCGTCTGCACGCTGTGGCGGCCGATCGGGGGCGTCCTGTATGAAGTGACAGGCTGGCAGGCGGCGCTGCATGCCGCCGTGCAGCTCGGGGGGCTCGCCATTATCGCGGACGCCGTCCGAAAGATCGATGCGCTCGAGCTGGCGGGCATCCGCGAACATGCTGAGGCGCAGCCGTTGCAAATCGGCGGCCCATACCGCCTCGTCCGGCACCCGATTTACCTCGGCTGGCTTCTGGCGACGTTCGGCGCCGCGGCGATGACCGCCGACCGCCTGGCCTTCGCCTCGATTTCGGCCCTCTACCTGATCATCGCGATGCCCATCGAAGAGCAGGCGCTGCGCCGCGAGTTTGGCGAGAGCTACGCTCGATACATGGGCCGCGTGCGCTGGCGCGTTCTCCCTTACATCTATTGAAACGCGGCTTACGCATCGCGTTTTTAATGCCAATGTGTGAGTGCCGGCGGCGCCCGATCTGCGCAGCCGCAGGCAGTTCGCGACAGGTGGACGCCCGAGGGCACTGACACCCCGCCTGCCCGGTCCGATAAGCGATATGTGCGCCCCAGCACACGGTCTATCCCCGTCACGCTGCCGCTCGCTTTCGTCGGGCTGGTGCTGACGACGGTGACGCTGACGCCTGCGCAGCCTGCGACGGGATCCATCACCGGCCACGTCAGGCTGGCCACCCGCATCCGCTCGCCGCTTCCCGCCAACGTGTATCCGTCGCGCTCGATCGGCCGGCACGAGGCTGTGGCGGCATCGGCGGCTCCCGAAATCAGGAACGTCGTGGTCTACCTGAAAGACGCCACGTTCCGCGGATCGCTTCCGGCGACGACGACCGAGCTCTATCAGCGCAACGAAGCGTTCGTTCCCCACGTGCTGGCGATTACAAGAGGATCGACCGTCGAATTCCCGAACGACGACCCGTTCTTCCACAACGTGTTCTCGCTGTCGTCGGCGGCAAAATTCAACCTGGGCCGCTATCCGCGCGGGCAGACGCGCAGCTGGAAGTTCACCAGGGCCGGTCTCGTGAAGGTGTTCTGCGACATCCACTCGCACATGAGTGCGTCGATCCTGGTGCTCGACCACCCTTACTTCACGATCCCTGCCGCTGACGGCGCGTTCGAGCTCCCCGACATCCCCGCCGGCGAATACACCATCGTCGGCTGGCACGAACGGGTTGGAGAACGGACCGCGTCGATTCATGTGCAGCCCGGCCAGCCGGTGACCATCGACCTTACCGTGCCGATCGAGGACGTGCGGTGACGCGGCGTCCGCCGCAACTGCTCGCCAGGACCCTCGTCGTGATCTTCTTCACGGTGGCGCTGCTGCTCGCGGCCGTGTTCGTGGTCGTGACCGTCACCGTGCGCGATCAGGTGAGGCAGTCCGTGACGGCGAACCTCGAGTCCGGCCAGCGCATCTTCGGAGCGGTGGAACGGCGGCGGCAGCGCGAGCTGCAGACCCAGGCCGCGACGCTCGCCGAGAACCCGACGCTCAAAGCCGCCATCGACACGTACGCGGCGGAAACGCGCGGCGGCGCCGACGGCCCCCGCTCGGAGTGGCTCGCGACGATTGCGAACGAGCTCGACAAGGTCGCCGCCCGCATCGATTCCGACGCGATCGTGCTGGCGGATACGAAGCAGTTCACGATGGCCGCAGCCGGACGCCTTGCCGATCGCTTCCCGGTCGGGCGCCCCGTGGTGCCGTCGGGAAGCCGCGGCCGGCAGGGGCTCGACGGGATCATCCAGACCGGAGGCCTCTTCTTCCGCGTCGTGTCCGTCCCGATTCAGCTGGGCGACGTGCCGCTCGGCACGCTGTACCTCACGACGAACCTGGATCAGCGGTACGCCGAGGAGCTGGCAACGCTCGCAAACGCCCGGATCGCGATCCTCACCGATGGACTGCTCGTCGCGAGCACGCTCCCGCGCGAGACGGCTCGCGAGTTCGAGTCGGCGCTCGCCAGCCATCCGTTCGACGCGTCTCTCCTTCTCAACGGCGAGTCTTACGCCTTCCGGCGGCTGGTGGACGTGGGCTCGACGACGTTCTACGCGCTCGGCTCGATTGACGAGTCGTCGCGAGCGGCCACCCGGACCGCCATCGGCGAGCTGGCCGTCATCGCGGCCGGAGCGACGGCGCTCGCGCTCGCGGCGAGCTTCTGGGTCGCGCGCATGCTGACCGAACCGATCGGCCGGCTGTCGCAATCGCTGGCGCAGATGAGCGTCTCGCATGACGTCAGCGTCCGGCTGCCGCTGACCGGCTCGAGCCGGGAGCTCGACACGCTGACAGCGACGTTCAACGACCTGATGGCGTCGGTCGCGACGGCCGAAGAGCAGCGGCAGGCCGCCTACATGGGCGCGATTCGGGCGCTGGCGACGGCGCTCGATGCACGCGACCCCTACACGGCCGGCCACTCGGATCGCGTCAGCGTGCTGTCTGTGGCGATCGCACGCGCGCTCGGGCTGCCTGACGAGGACATCGAAGTCATCCGGCTGGGCGCGCTGCTCCATGACATCGGCAAGATCGGGGTGCCTGACGCCGTCCTTCTGAAGCCGGGCTCGCTGACGAGCGTCGAATTCGACATCATCAAGCAGCACCCGACGGCCGGCGCGCGCATCCTGCGGTCGGTTCCCTTCCTCGTGCCGCACATTCCCATCGTCGAGCTCCATCACGAGCGGCCCGACGGGCGCGGCTATCCACACGGCCTGCGCGGCGAAGACATCCCGATGGCGGCGCGTATCGTCCACGTGGCGGACGCGTACGACGCGATCACGAGCAAACGCGCGTACCGCGGCGCGCGATCGTCGGGCGAGGCGCTGCAGGAGCTTTGGCGGTTTGCGGGCACGCAGTTCCACGCGGAAGTGGTCGGCGCGCTCGCGACGGCGCTTCCGGGCGTCGTCTGCGACCCGCCTGCGCATCCGGAAACCTCGTCGCGGCTCGAGCAGCCTTCGGCGGTGCAGGTCCATGCGTAAGCCACTGCCCGTTCTCGTGCTCTGTCTCATCCCGATCGCGGCGGGGGCGGCGGCCGAGACCGATTACTCGCGGACCAGCTTCGACGCGACGGTCGCCGTCGACACGTTCCGAGGGGACAACGTCTCGAACCGCCCGCAGGTCATCGTCGATCTCGTCACGACGGCGCAGCTCGGAAAAGGCTGGCAGCTGTACGCGCGGCCCTGGTTCCGGCAGGCGCGGCCGACCACGCCCGCCGGCACGCCGCCCGACTGGGACGTGCAGATGTACCAGGCGAGCCTGCGTTACGAACGGCTGGGCCGCGTCTCACTGCGGGTCGATACCGGGTACATCGCTTCCCCGATAGGTCTCGGGCTCTTCGACACGAATCCCAAGGCCAACCCGCTCATCGCCGGGCATTCGAGCTACTTCGTGCCGATGCTGCCCTTCGACACAGGCGGCGCGCGCGTGTCAGCCATCGCCTCGACGTATCCCTTCGGCTCGCTCGTCAGCCTGTCGACGGACCGCTGGGACATTCGCGCGGCGGTGGTGAACTCGTCTCCGGTCCGCATTTCGATTCCAGCCGTCTCGACAAACCCGCGGTCGACGCCCGTGTTCGAGAGCGGCGCCGGCGTGACGCCGAAGACCGGGCTGCGCCTCGGCCTGTCGTTCGCGCGCGGCGCGTACCTGACGAGCGCCGAGCTCTCCCCTGCCGCCGCTCCTGGCGATCGTCAGCTGACGATGGTTGGCATCGAAGGCGAGTATGCGGTGCGGTACACGAAAATCAGCGGTGAGATGATCCACGACACGTTCGCGCAGCCTGGAGGCGACCACACCGCCTACACCTGGTTCGTGCAGGCCACGCAGACGATCACGCCGCGCTGGTTCGCCTCAGCGCGTCACGAGGGCACGTCGGCACCTGTCGCGGGCAACAGCCTGGGCACGGGCGCCCAGCCGCGCATGTCGACCGGCGAGCTCACCGCCGGGTTCCGCGCGACGCGCGACGTGACGATCAAGGCGAGCTACTACGCGCGTCAGCCGTACGGCAGGCAGGACTGGGACCACCAGGGCGGCGTGTCGATGGTCTGGCAACACAGGTTCTGGTGACGCGCGACAATGGCAGAATGGCAGCCATTCTGCCATCCTGCAATCCTGCCATCCTGCAATGTCAATCGTCTTCTACATCTCCGGCCACGGGTTTGGCCACACGTCACGCAGCGTCGAGCTGATCAAGGCGCTGATCGCCGCCAGGCCCGCCACGCGGATCATCGTCAAGACATCGGCGCCGGCGTGGTTGTTCGAGACGATTCCGGGCCACTCAGTGGAGGTCGTCGCGTTCGAGGCCGACACCGGCATCACGCAGCACGACAGCGTGTCGATGGACGAGCGCGACAGCCTGCGGCGCGCGATCGCCTTCTATGGTGACTTCGAGGAGACGGCGCGCCGCGAAGGCGATTTCCTGAAGGCGAGCGGCGCGAGGATCGTGCTCGGCGACATTCCGCCTCTGGCGCATGCGGCGGCGGCGTACGGCGGCGTGCCGTCGATTGCGATCGGCAACTTCACGTGGGATTGGATTTATGAGGCGTACGATTCGTTCCGAACGGACGGCGCGGACGTCCTCGACACGATCCGGCGGGCGTACGCGCTCGCCACGCAGGTGCTGCGTCTTCCGATGCACGGCGGCTTTGCAACCGTGACCGCGCCCATCGTCGATATCCCATTCATCGCGCGCCGTTCGACGCGCGACCGGGCCGACACGCGCCGCCGCCTCGGCGTGCCCGACGATCGTCCATTCGTCCTGGCGTCGTTTGGCGCCTACGGGTTGGACGCCGAGTTTCAGGATATCGCGCGCTCGCAGCAGCTCACGGTGCTCGCGCCGCGCGCGCAGCTCGAAGGCGGCGTCGTCTATCCCGACGCGGTGGCAGCAGCCGACGTCGTGATCACGAAGCCCGGGTACGGCATCGTCTCGGAATGCCTGGCCGGCCACACGCCGCTCCTCTACACGTCACGCGGCAAGTTCGTGGAGTACGACGTGTTCGTGAAGGAGATGCCGCGCGTGCTGCGTTGTCGATTCATGCCGCAGGAGGATCTGCGCGCGGGCCGGTGGCGTCCTCATATCGACGCGCTGCTTCAGCAGCCGCCTCCGCCCGAACAGCCGCGCATCGACGGCGCGGCGGTCGCGGCGAGGCACATCCTGGATTTGGTGATTGGATGACTTGGTGATTTGGTGATTGATCCTAGTCTTTGACGCAGGTCACCAAAGACCAGATGCGCGGGATGTTCACCTTTTCGATCGACACCGGCTTCAGTTCCGCCTGCGCCAGAAACGCGGGCAGGTCGAGATCCGACTTGAAACCGATGTGCACGGTGAACGGCGAGATGCCGCGTTCGATCCACGCCAGCGCCGGGTTCGGGCTGCGGAAGTGATTGAGCAAGATGATGCGGCCGCCCGGACGGCAGACGCGGTGCATCTCGCGGACGACGGCGACGGGATCGGGAACGACGCTGATGAGATACGGCGCGTAAACGATGTCGAAAGTGCCGGTGGCGAACTTGAGATCCGCCGCGTCCATCTCGAGCAGGCGGACGTTCCGGATACCTTTGCGCGCGATGCGTTCGCGGGCTTTCTCGAGCATCGGCGCCGACAGGTCGATGCCGGTGACGGCGCAGTCGGTCGGGTACAGACCGGCGTTGATGCCGGTGCCGACGCCGACCTCGAGCACGCGATCGCCGGGCGCAATGCCCATGCGCTGAATGGCTTGAACCCGCCCCGGGTGGAGCGACGGGCCGAAGACCAGGTCGTACGCCCACGCGATGTTCTCGTAGACGCGGGCGACGAAGTCGTTTTCAACGGCGGTAACGGACAGCGCGCGGGTGGCGACGTCGGTTCCGAGGAACTCTTCGCTCTCGCGCGAAGAAGGCGGCTCAAAGAGGGCCATCGTAGGCTTCCGGGACTATACATCACTAATCGGGTAATTGGGGAATCGGGGAAATGGGTAATTGCATTTGCCTACCCAATCACCAAATCACCAAATCACCCAATCACCCAATATCAGGTGTCCAACCGCTCACACCGCAGGGTGTCGGCATGAATCAGCAGGTAGGACTTGGTCACCATGTCGAGCCCGATCGACCGGATTCCGTGCCGTTGCGAGTCGGTGAACTCATGGTGGTGGCCGAAGAGGTGCAACCGGGGCCGCATGGCGGAAAGCACATCGTTAATGACCGTTTTGCCGCTATCGATGCGGTGGCCGGCCGGATAGAAGGGGCGCGGGGCCTCGTGGGTGAGGAAGACGTCGATACCCGACAGCGCCTTGCACGCGAGCACTTCCTCTTTGACGAAATGGCGCCGCTTGTCGTCGCGGCTCTTGCCCAGCTTCAGAGCCGGAGCATTCGTCCGGCGGCCCTTCGACGCCGGGAGGCTGGCTGCCGGCGTCTGATACCAGCTCGGCGCGAACGTGCCCCCGAGCGCGGCGACGCGCCACGGCCCGACGAGGTGCGGCCCGCCGTTCTTCAGATAGTGCAGCGTCGGCGACGGCGAATGCCCTGCGATGGCCGCGGCGACGATGTCGAAGTCTTCGTTGTTGCCTTTGATCCAGTAGAGGGGAGCGAGCGGGGTGAAGTACTCGCCAAGATTGGAGGCGACGTCGCCGACCTGCAGCCACAGCGGCACATCGGGATGCCGCCTCATGATTTCCTGAACGGTGTCGAATTCGCCGTGAATGTCGCCGAGCGCTCCGATCAACATGGGCGGGATTGGCGCGAGGGGCGGGATCGTTTAGAAAATATCTTCCTGGCTCTCCTGCCTTTCCTGCCCATCCAGCCTCAGGCTCGCGGCGCCGACGGAGGCACGAGCAGATCGGTCTTGTCCCAGACGAAGTCGTCCTTGCTGTACACAGCCAGCTCGTAGTCCTTGCCCATGAAGATGGCGCCCACGGGGCAGGCCTCTTCGCAGTATCCGCAAAAGATGCAGCGGGTCTTATGGATTTGATACACGGAGGCGTACCGGGGGCCGGCCTGCACGTTCCCCGTGTTCTCGGCCGCTTCGAGGTAGATGGCGTCCGCCGGACACGCGACCGAGCACAGCCCGCACGCGACGCACTTTTCCAGGTCGTTCTCGTCGCGCATCAGCACCTGTTTCCCCCTGTACTTGGGAAACATCGGAACTTTCTGATCGGGGTAATTGACGGTAACCGGTTTCCTGAAGAGGTGCTTGAAGGTGGTCGCAAAGCCGACAAGGAGAGGACGGATGACAGCCATTGCCCTCAGTTTACCCGGCCGCTAAGATCAATGTAAATCAGATGCCGGTGCCGGAGGCACTCTCAAACGACCTGTCGACCCACCAGCTCCTGCTGACGACGCTTCTGGTGAAGCTGGCGGTGATGGCAGCGTCGGCGACTATTCTCGTTCGCTTCCGGCGGTTCCGCCATTTCCTGATCTTCGAACATCGCCCATCGCCCGATCGGCTGGCCTTTGCGCTGAGCCTCGGCATTCTGCTGTCGGCCGGTGTCGGCGCCCGCCTCATCCTTCACTATGACGCGGCCGACCTCACGCTCGAAGGCGCGTTTCTCGCGGGCCTGATCGACGGCCCCTACGCCGGCGTCATCGTCGGCGCGCTCGTCGGCGTGCCGCCCCTCTTTCACAACGAGTTCGCCGCGCCGCTCTTCGCCATCGGCTGCGGGTTCGCCGGCGGCGGGCTTCGCGAGATCTGTCCGAAGGACGTCCTCTGGCAGTTCTCGCCCTTCGTCTTCACCAGCCTTCCGCGGCGCGCGTGGCAGATGATCCGGTCGCCGAAAGTCGACTGGCAGGTGGTGCTGCTGCTCGCGCCCGTCGGCCTCGAAGGCATCCGCCAGTGGGTCGGCTGGCGATTCGGTCAGCAGCTTTTCTATCTGTCGCCGGCGCCGTGGTCGCTCGCCTGGTTCGCGCTGATCGTGCTCACGACGGTCGTCGCCGTCGCGACGCCGATCAAGATCTGGAACAACGCGCGCATCGAACACCGGCTGCAGGAACAGGAGAAGCTCCTCCTCGCTGCGAAGCTCGAGGCGCTTGCGAACCAGATCAACCCGCACTTCCTTTTCAACACGCTCAATTCGATCTCGTCGCTCATTCGCACGCAGCCGGAAACGGCGCGCATGCTGGTCACGAAGCTGTCCGGCCTGCTCCGCCGCCTGCTGCGAAGCACCGATCATTTCGTGACGCTGCGGGAAGAGCTCGAAGCGATCGACGAGTACCTTCACATCGAGGTCGTCCGCTTCGGGCCCCAGCTGAAGGTCGACAAGCAGATTCATCCCGACACGCTCGACGTCATCGTCCCCAGCCTGATCCTCCAGCCGCTGGTCGAGAACTCGATCAAGCACGGCCTGCAGCCAAAGGTGGGCGGCGGACGGATTACGATCAAGAGCGCGCTCCGCGAGGGCCACGCCGTCATCGAGGTCGTGGACGACGGGCTCGGCATGACCGAAGAACGCCTCGCGCACGCGCTGGGAGGCGGCATCGGCCTGAGCAACGTCAACGAACGGCTGCGAACGATCTACGGCGCGCACTACGAGCTGAAATTGCGAAGCGTCCCCGACGCTGGCACCTCCGTCAGCATCGAGATTCCCGAACTGGCCATCCCTGAGCGGGTGATCGCATGAACGCGGGGCTCGGGACGCGCGGCTCGGGGCTCGGTTCGGGGGGCTCAGCGCTGACGGCGGTCATCGTCGACGACGAGCAGCCGGCGCGCGATGAGCTGGGCTTCCTGCTCGGCCAGGCCGGCGGCGTCGACGTCGTCGGGCAGGCGGTCAACGGCATCGATGCGCTCCAGACCATCGACGAGCTGCGGCCGGACGTGGTGTTTCTGGACGTGCAGATGCCCGGGCTCACCGGCTTCGAAGTCGCGCGGCGCATGATCGAGGCCGAGTCGCCGTCGCACATCATCTTCGTCACCGCCTACGACCAGCACGCCATCGAGGCGTTCGAGGTCAACGCCGTCGACTACATCCTGAAGCCGGTCGACCCGGTGCGGCTGGATGTGGCCGTACAGCGCGCGCGGCGTCTGATTGCGTTCGAGCGCGGGCCCGAGGTCGGCGCGGCGGCCGGCGTCACGACAGCGCAGCTCGAAAAAATTGTCGAGCTCGTGACGGAACGCAAGAGCCACCGCGAACGTCTCGCACTGAAGGTCGGCGAGCGCTTTCTGCTCGTCCAGGCCGAAGACATCGTGTTCGCCTCGCTGGCCGACGATGTCATCACCGTCGTGGCGGGCCGGCACATCGGCGCATCCAACTACCGGACCCTCGACGAACTGCAGGAGCGGCTCGATCCGGCCGTCTTCTGGCGGGTGCATCGGTCGCACCTGGTGAACATCAACAAGATCAAGGAGATCGTGCCTTGGTTCCACCGGAACTACATCCTGAGGATGAAAGACGAGAAGGCCACGGAGATCCCGGTCAGCCGAACGCAGACGCGCCGGCTCAGGGAGTACCTGAAGCTGTAGCGCCGCGCCTGTCGTTCGGCGACGAACCGGTCGAGCCCGCTCAGGCGATGTCGATCGAGGCGGAACACGCCGCGGCTCCCGACGCCGCTCCGCAACCGGCGGCCGCGCCCTCACCGGTGCAGGAGACGCCCCATGTGAATCCGGCGATCCGGCTGGCGGAGGTCAAAGAGGAGCTGATGGCGTGGGTGAAGACCCTGCTGTCGGCCGCCGTCTACGCGATTCTGATCGTGACGTTTGGTTTCCAGGTCGCCCGCGTCGAAGGCCAGAGCATGTCGCCCACCCTCGAAGATCAGGACCGGCTGATCGTCAACAAGGCCATCTACCGCATCTTCGAGCCGCGCCGCGGCGACATCGTGATGCTGTATTACCCGCTCAACCCCGACAAATCGTTCGTCAAGCGCGTCATCGCCGAAGAGGGCGACACCGTGCGCATCATCGACGGCCGCGTCTACGTCAACGACATCCCGCTGCAGGACGACTACGTGCGCGCAGACTATCGAAGCCACGACGACTGGGGCCCGCAGGTCATCCCCGAAGGCTACGACTTCGTGATGGGCGATCACCGCAACAACAGCTCCGACAGCCGCCACTGGGGCATGGTGCCGAAGCGCTACATCATCGGGAAGGTGCAGATTCGGTGGTGGCCCGTGCCGAGCGCGCGGGTCTTTTAGTACTTGGTCCTTGGTACTTGGTGCGTGGCCTAATTCTTTCGCACCAACCGAATCTCGAACAGTTTCGGCCAGTATTTTCCAGTCACAAACAGCCGGTCGCCCGCGGCGTCGTACGCGATGCCGTTCGGGACCGTGTTGCCGTCGTTTTGTCCCGGCAGCAGGCCGCGAACGTCGATCCAGCCCGTGACGCGTCCGGTAGAAGGGTCGATACGCGCGATGTAGTCGGTCGTATAGACGTTGGCGAAGACCTCGCCTTTAATCCACTCGAGCTCGTTCAAGTACCTGATCGGCTCGCCCGCATCCGTCACCGTCACGCGCCGGCGCTCCTTGAACGTGACGGGATCGAGAAAGCGCAGTTGCGGCGTGCCGTCGCTCATGATCAACTCCTCGGCGTTGTGCGTCAGCGCCCAGCCCTCCCCCTTGTAGTTGAACGACTTCTTCGTCGCGAACGTCTTCGCGTCGTAGACGAACGCCACGCCTGAGATCCACGTCAGGCCGAAGAGATCGTCCTTCCAGAACGTGATGCCCTCGCCGAAGTAGTCGCGGCTGATGTTGCGGTTCTGCAGCACCTCGCCGGTTTCGAGCTTCACTTTTCGGATCGACGAGCGGCCGTTGAGGCCGGTGCTTTCGTAGAGGAACCCGTCGCGGAACTCCAGTCCTTCGGTGAACGCTTCCGGATCGTGCGGATAGCTGCGGACGACCGTATACCCGTAGACAGGAACGCGCGACTTCGATGGCGGTATCGCCGGCGTCTGCGCGATGGCAACCGCTGCGCCGAATAACAACCCAAACTTTCCCATCCTGCCTTCCCGCCCTTCCCGCCTATCCCGCCCTTCCCGCCCTTCCCGCCCTGCGTCTGTACGTCCCCGACCGGCCGCCGCTCTTGAACTCCAGCCGCACGTCGCCGATCACCATCCCCTTGTCCACCGCCTTGACCATGTCGTAGACGGTCAAGGCTGCGACCGCGACGGCCGTGAGCGCTTCCATCTCGACGCCGGTCTGCGCCGTCGTGCGGACACGCGCTTCGATGTCGTAGCCGCGTACGGTGGGAGTGAGCTCCACGTGCACGCTGGTCAATGGCAGCGGATGACAGAGCGGGATGAGCGACGCCGTCTGCTTGGCGGCCATGATGCCCGCGACACGGGCGGCCTGCAGCGGGTCGCCCTTCTTGATCTTGCCGCTCCTGACGATGCGGAGGGCTTCGCGGGACATGCGGATCGAGCCGCGAGCGACCGCTTCCCGCTCGGTCGCGGGCTTCGCGCTCACGTCGACCATGCGGACCCGTCCGCGCGCGTCGACGTGTGACAGTTGTCCGACCTTCCTGCCCATCCTGCCCCTCCCGCCCTTCCCGCCCTTCCCGCCCATCCCGCCCTATTCTTCCCCCTCGCCTCGTGCGAGAAAGAACGACAGGCTCTCCAGCGAAACCGTGAGATCGACGCTTTTCAGCTTGACGTCCGGCGGGACGTCGAGCGCGCCGGGAGAAAAGTTCAGCACGGCTTTGATGCCGGCGCCGACGACGAGATCGACCACCTGCTGCGCGGCTGCGGCGGGGACCGCGATGACCGCGATGCTGATGCCGTCGCGCCTGGCCGTCTTCTTCAGATCGCGGATGTCGTAGATGGGCACGCCGTCGCGCGAGCTCTGGCCGATCTTGGTGCTGATGGTGTCGAACAGCGCGAAGATCTCGAAGCCTTCCTGGCGAAAGCCCGGGTAGTCGGCCAGCGCGAGTCCGAGGTTGCCAGCGCCGATAATCGCGACACGCAGCTTGCGATCGAGGCCGAGGATCTGCCGGAGATGCCGCTTGAGATCGCGGACGTAGTAGCCGACGCCCCGCACGCCGAACTCGCCGAAGTAGGCGAGGTCTTTGCGGATCTGGGCGGCATTCAGATGAAACTGGCTGGCGAGGGCTTGCGAGGAGATGGCACGAACGCCGGCATCTTCAAGCGCGTTCAGGCAACGAAGGTACACCGAGAGGCGGTTGGTCGTGAGCTCGGAGACCTGATCTTTGTTCAGGCTTTTCACAAACTTCTCGGAATTGTAGCAAAAAGCCGCGTGCTAATATCCGCCCATGGCCAGCACCGCACCGACGTCTCGCGGATTTCAGCCGTACGTGTCGCCGTCGCAGTCGCCTGCCGAATTCACGGTCAAGGCGGTCATCATCGGCTCGCTCTTCGGGCTGCTGTTCGGTGCGTCCACGGTCTACCTCGGGCTTCGCGCGGGCCTGACGGTCAGCGCGTCGATCCCGATCGCCGTGCTCGCGATCTCGGTGCTCAAGCGGCTCGGCGGCTCGACGATCCTCGAAAACAACATCGTCCAGACGATCGGTTCGGCCGGCGAGTCGGTGGCGGGCGGCGTCGTCTTCACGATTCCCGCGCTCATCTTCCTGCTGCCGAACGGACCTGCCTACTTCAACTACTACCAGATCGCGATGCTCGCGTTCGCGGGCGGCATTCTCGGCGTGCTGATGATGGTGCCGCTGCGCCGCGCGCTCATCGTCAAGGAACACGGCGTGCTGCCGTATCCGGAAGGGACCGCATGCGCCGACGTGCTCGTCGCCGGAGAACGCGGCGGCAAGCTCGCGACCATGGTGTTCAGCGGCCTCGGCATCGGGGCGCTCTGGAAGGGGCTCTCGTGGGTCTTCAACATCTTCCTCACCGAGCTTGACTACTCGACGCCGCGCGCGAGCCAGTTCCCGAACGCCACGCTGAACGTCGACATCTCGCCCGAGTACATGGGCGTCGGCTACGTCATCGGCCCGCGCATCGCCGGCATCATGTTCGCCGGTGGCGTGCTCTCGTGGCTGGTGCTCCTGCCGCTCCTCACGATTCTCGGCAACTACATCAACGTGCCGTTCCCGCCCATCCATCCCAACTACGCTCTCAATCCCGCCACCGGGATGCCGTTCCTCATCAAGGAAATGGCGGCGGGCCAGATGTGGAGCGCGTACATCCGCTACATCGGCGCCGGCGCGGTCCTGGCCGCGGGCCTCATCACACTCGGCCGGACGCTGCCGACGATCGTCGCCTCGGCCCGGGAAGGGCTGAAAGACTTCGGCGCCGGCCAGGCCGGGGCCGTGCGCCTGCGGACGGAGCGCGACATCCCGACGGTCGTCGTGCTCGTCGGCTCACTCCTGCTGGCCATCTTCCTCGCGGTCGCGCCGAAGATGCCGATGCAGGGAAATTTTCTGGCGGCCATCCTCGTCATCATCTTCGGCTTCCTCTTCGTCACCGTTTCCTCGCGCATCACAGGCCTCATCGGCACCTCGTCCAACCCGATTTCGGGCATGACGATCGCGACATTGATCCTCACCTGCCTGCTGTTCGTCGCCCTTGGCTGGACGGGCGATGCCTATGGGCCGGTCGCTATCTGCGTCGGCGCCGTCGTCTGCATCGCGGCGGCAAACGCCGGCGGCACGTCGCAGGACCTGAAGACCGGCTATCTGGTCGGCGCGACGCCCTTCTATCAGCAGATTGGCCTCGTCATCGGCGTCGTCACGTCGGCCGCGGTGATTGGATGGACGACGCTCTATCTCCATCAGGTGTTCGGGATCGGGTCGAAAGACATCGCGGCGCCGCAAGCGACCCTGATGGCGACGATCATCAAAGGACTGCTCAGCCAGAACCTGCCGTGGGGCCTCGTGCTCGTCGGCGTCTTCATCTCGGTCGTGCTCGAGCTGTGCGGCATCCGGTCGCTCTCCTTCGCGGTCGGCTCGTATCTGCCGATCGCCACGACGGCACCGATTTTCGTCGGCGGCCTCGTGCGCGCCTACGTCGAGCGCAGGGTGGGAGCGCCGCAGGAGTCCGACGTGAGCTCAGGAACGCTCTTCAGCTCAGGGCTGATCGCGGGCGGGTCGCTGTGCGGGATTCTGTTTGCCGTGCTGGTCGGCACGAAGCAGTCGAACGGCCGGTCGTGGATCGAATGGCCTCAGTCGCTCGGAACCATGGTCCCGTTCCTGCATGACGGGCTGAGCGGCTACATCGCGAGCGCTCTTCTGTTTCTGGCGCTCGCTGCGATCCTCGCACGACAGGCGCAGAAGAAGGTGATGTGACTCGCAGCTCGTTACTCGACGCTCGCGGCCCGGCACTGCTGCTGGGGGCTGCCCTCCTCGTCGTGAGCGTGTCCGCTCAGCCCGCCACCCGGCGGCCGACAAATATCGCGGCGCTCACCGCTTATCCGAGCTTCTATCACATGCGTCCCATTCTGATCGTCGGCACCGTGACGACGACGGACAAGGGCATGCGCGTGGCGGATGACAACGGGTCGATTCGCGTGATTTCCAAGGGCACAACCGTGCCCGATGGCCTCGACGAGATTCGCGGTGAGTTCTGGGACATCGGCCGCCTGAAAGCCGACGACCCGCAGCTCACCAGCTTCGATTTACAGCGCACGTTCGGCATCGATCCGAACGGGTCGTGGCCGCGCCCCGGCGAGGTCACCGCCATCATCGCGACCAACGCCAGCCAGGCCCAGCTGCCGGTCGCGCCGTCAATTCGCTCAATCGTCCTGTTTCCGGCTCGTTATGTCGATCAGAAGGTGACGATCACCGGCCAGTTCGGAGGTCGGAATCTGTTCGGGGATCTGCCGGACGCACCCGGCAAGAGCCGGTACGACTTCGTGCTGCGTTCGGCGGACACGGCGGTCTGGGTCAGCGGCGCGCAACCGAAAGGCCGCGGGTTCAACTTCTCGCTCGACTCCAGGCTCGACAGCGGCCGGTGGCTCGAGGTGACCGGGACCGTGAAAATGGGCCGCGGGCTTGTGTGGCTCGAGGTGGTCGGCGACGGCATTCAGTTGGGGAAAGCGCCCTCCGAAGCCCCACCGGTCGAAGCAGAGCCAATCCGGGTATCGGCTGCGCCTCAACCCGAGGTCGTGTTCAGCGCGCCGACGGAGGGCGAGACGGACGTCGCGATGGGCACCAAAGTGCGCATTCAGTTCTCGCGCGACATCAACCCGTCCACGATCAAAGGCCACGTCAAGGCGTACTACCTCGAATCGCAGACGAAAGAACGCGGCGAACCCGATACGCCGATCGCGGAGTTCACCACGCAGTACACGGCCCCCACGCGCGTGCTCGAGATTCGCTTCACGAAGCCGCTCGAGCGATTTCGCACGCTGAAAATCGAGCTGACCGACGAGATCATCGGGACGGACAAGCAGCCGCTCAAGCCGTGGACGCTCAGCTTCGACCTCGGCGGAGGACAGTAGGGCTCCGGAGACGCGCTGCTTCGATTCAGGGAGCCCGTTTCCGTGCTGACGCACACGTTTTCGCGCCGGCGGAGCACGTTCGAGCTCAGACGAGCCCGTTTCGGTTCAACCCGGAGCCGTTCGAGCTCAACCCCGAGCCGTTAGAGTTCAACCCGGAGCCGTTCGACTTCAACCGAGAGCCGTTCGACCTCACGGGAGCTCGTTACAGGGTTCGAGGATCTCGTTATCACGCTCAGGAAACCCGTTTCATGTTCAACGGAGCGCGTTTCTTGGTTTCCGGCCTCGTTTCTCCGTGTCCGAGGCTCGAAACGCGTTTTGTCGTCAGGGGACGATGCGGAAACCTGACATGACGCGCGTGCCGCCTGCGGCCAGCTCGATGACGTAATCAGCGGGCGCAAGCGGCGCCAGCGCGACCTCCGCGGTCGCCCAGCGGGTGCCATCGGCGTCCGTGCGAGTGTTCGCGGCGGCCGGAATCGCGAGCGCTTTGCCCGTGCGGTCCAGCAGGCGCGCGTTCGGGGCGTCCACGGCCCACGGCAACTCGACGCGAATCCGATCGCTGCGGCGGAACCGCAGATCCGCCGTCGGCACGTCCTTGTTGCCGGTCGACGGTCCCCGTCGGATGAAGACCGCACTCGACGGCTGCGGCGACGCCGGCAGCGACACGGCCATCGTCATCGTCTCGGTCCCGCCGGGGCTCTGGCTGTGGACGCGGACGACGTAGTCGCCGGGCTTCACGGCCTGTGCCGGCACGATCGGGATCAGCGTGCTCGTCGTGCCTGGCACGATCCGGCCGCGGCCGCTGCCGACGACCTCGCCGTCGCCCGTGGTCAGCGTCGCTTCGACGTCGCTGCCCGGGATGCGGTCCATGACTTCGCCGACCACCCAGAAGGCCGGCTGCGGTTGCCCGTCAACCGGCCGCCAGCCTGCAGCCGTGAGGACGCGCAGCGGCAGATCGCGCGCCGACGTCACGATCTTCGCGATCGCCGACGATGCGGCAGCCGCGACCGCCGCCTCGCCTGTCGGCACCACCGGCGCCGCCGGCCTGACGACGGTCGTTGTCCTGGCGAGATCACCCTCTCGCAGCGCCTGGTATCCACGCCGGGCGCGGACGGTTACGCCCGGCCGCTTCACGCGAACGCTGATCGAGTGGAACTTCCCGTCGAGCTTTCCGGTGGAGTAGTAGCCGAGCAGGTAGTACGAGCTCAGATCGTCGACGACGCGGCGAAGGGCGGCCTGGATGTTGTTCGTGCCGACGATCGCGGTGCCGTCAGTGCCTTCGGCGAGCTGCCGCAGCCCCTGTTCGCGCGCTCGCAGCCGTGTGCGTTCTTCCTCGATGGAGAGCGGCCGGTTCACGGTTGGAGCGCCGACGGCGGCGGACGGCATGATCCCTTCGTCGAAGACCACGAGGCCTCGTGGATCGACAGGGTAGAACGCCATGTTGGATCGATTCGCCTCGTTGATGATCGAGAGCAGACGCGACTCGTTGTCCATGTTCGCCAGCATCTGGCGATCGATCTCACACTTGCGGCGCGCGGCGGCGAGGGCGGTGTCAGGATCGTTGCTGGCCGTGGACAACCGGCCCGACCGGGGATCGACGTTGATGGGCGGATTTCCCGGCTGAGGTGCGTTCTGCAGCGGTCGCGCGAGATTCGGGTTCGCGCGGTAGATCAGCCAGCCGTCGGTGACGGCCAGCACGGCTTTCCGTTCTTCACGCAGCGTCCGTGCCCCTCGCACCAGGTCTTCGAGCGCGTCGAAGGTCAGCTGCTCGCGGTGGCGCAGAATCATTTCCTGGGCAATGCCTTTGTCGGGCGGATCGCCTCCACCGGGCGGCGGCATGGCCGGATAGCACAGCGCCCAGTTTTCCTCGTCCTCGTCCTGCAACAGGATCGAATCGCGTTTGCCCCACCAGTCGCGTTTCAGCAGGCCTTCGACGGCGGCGGTGCGCCGCGCGAACGTCACGTCGCGCAGGGTCATCGGCGGCATCATGACGCCGACGTAGTCGTCGGGGCCGATCAGACGATTGAGCGCGTTGACGAGCGTCTGCGAGATCTGGCGCGAGGTGCCGCCTTCGACGTGTTTGGGATCGAGGAAGAGGATGAAGACGCGGGCCCGCGGATCGCGGATCGCCTCGCGGGATTGCGCGACCGTATTCGGCTCCGGCCGTCCTTCCCCGACGGCCGCGGTGCGAATGACGACGCGCTCGAACTGTTCGATCTTCTGCGGCGCCTTGTCTTCGAACACCTCGAAGTCGGCGGCCGTGAGGTCGGGGATGGGGGCGCCATCCCGCGTCGGGAAGACGTCCACGCGCACGTAGTTCGCTTCCGTGCGGAAGGTCGGCGTCGGCAGCTGATCCTGCGCGGCCGGCAGAGCCATGACAAGCGCTGCGAGGATCAGCGAGATCGCAAGAGCGCGCCCGACAATCACGAAATCACCAAATCACCAAATCACCAAATCACCCAATCACCAAGTCACTCAATCACCACTTACCCAACGTCGTGAGTCTACAACGGCCCCAGCGCCAGAAGCGTGGCGATTTCGTGACGAACCTGCTCGATGAGCTCGTCGCGGCGTTCGACGCCGACGTCGCGCGTCTCGACAGGCCGCCCGATGCGAATCGTCAGCGTCACGGGGCGGATGACGAAGCTTCCGCGGACCATCGCCGCCCGGCCGCCCGAGATCGCCACGGGCACGATGGGCGCTCCCGCTTTGATGGCCATCCGGAAGCCGCCCTTCTTGAATGGCAGCAGCTCGTCGGTGCGGCTCCGCGTGCCTTCCGGAAAGATGAGAAACGAGTGGCCGGCCCGCAGCGACGCCGCGCCCTTGTCGATCGACCGCATCGCCGATTCCTTGTTGTGCCGGTCGATCGGGATGAAGCCGGCGACGCGAAACGCCCGCGCGAGGAGCGGAATCCGATCGATCTCCTGCTTGTAGAGCACGCGAAGCCTGGGATGAACCGCGCGGTAGATGACCGGCGGATCGACGTTGCTCTGATGGTTCGCGCAGAACACCGCCGAGCGGCCTCGAGGAAGGTTCTCGCGGCCCGCGAGTTTGTAGCGGATGCCGACGAGCGACATCGCGAGCTGCGTGCCGGCGTGGCCGAAGATGTACAGCACGTCGACCCAGCCGAAGACGAGGGCCAGGATCATGCCGATCGGCGCCGTCACGAGCACGTAGAGCGACACCGCGACGTAGGCGAGGAGCGAACGGACCGCAGCGATCAGCACGTGTGGCGGGATCTTAAATGAAAAACGCCCGCGTCGGCTTTCGCCTGAGCGGGCGTTTGAGGAGTCAGCCAGTCGGTCGGCTGCTTTGAGCTCCCGACGCTGAGCGCGGCTAGGAGGCCCGCGCGGCGCGTCGCGCGGGGGCGGCCGGAGCCGCCGCTCGCGGAGCGACCTTGGCGACCTTTGCGCGGGCGGCCGTCCGAGCGCGGTTGGTGAAGCAGCGCTCGAGCGCCACGTCGACGCGCGACTCGATGTCGAGGGCCGTCAGCCGCATCACTTCGGAGACTTCGGAGATGATCAGGAACTTCGCCCGATCAAGCATCCGCTTCTCGCGGAACGACAGGCTCTTGGACTTCGCGAGGAACGTGAGGTTCTTCAGCACGTCGGCGACGTCGTAGATCGACCCGCTGCGCATCTTGTCGGAGTTGTCCTTGAAGCGGCCCTTCCAGTTCTGATGGTTGTCGATCTTCCCGTCGCCGAGCAGCATGAACAGCCGCTCGACTTCTTCGTCGGTGATCGCGCGGCGGAGCCCGACGCCGTCCACGTTGCTCACCGGCACGAGAACGATCGTTTCGTTCGCCACGATGCGGAGGTGATAAAAGCCGCACGTCGTTCCGAGGATGGTTTTTTCTTCGATGCGCTCGACGATCCCAAGACCATGATTCGGGTAAATGACCTTGTCACCGACTTCAAACGTCACAGTTCCCCCTGTTGGAAGCGCTATATGGAAGGCCGAATGAGTCGCGGCGGCCCAATAAATATAGCGTACTTCGGGGCAGAGAACAACCTGAAAGGTCTGAAAACAGGGGCTTTCCGCGCTTCTGGTCAGATGCCCAGAGGCGAATTTCAGATATGGCTGAGGTGGGCTAAGTGGCTCACTCTGCCGAGTTTGAGGGATATACTACGGTTTTTCTCCCCGCCTCTCACTTCGACGCCGGAGTGGTGAAACTGGCAGACGCGCGGGACTCAAAATCCCGTGGGGTTTACTCCCCGTGAGGGTTCGATTCCCTCCTCCGGCACCAACCTCATCACTGCCCCGCCGCCTTGAACGTCGCCATCTGAACTATGGCCGACTGCGCGCTGTTCGTGAACAGACCGCCATAGACCCCGGTCGCCGTCACATTCCTGTCCTCCGACACATTGCTGGCCATCGACGACCTCCGAGTGAAACCGGTCCCGGCGCTCCCTGACGACTGATACAGCGCCGCCGCAAAGACCAGCTCGCTCGCAACCCGGGTCGTCGCGGTCGGCGTCGCCGCATTGGACGTTGACGTCGCGGCCGCCGAGGTGACGTCGAGCGGCGCCACCTGGTCGATGCCCGAATACTCGTGCGCGGTGATCGACTTCTCAGCGTTGAACGCAGCACTGAAGGTCGCCGTGACGTTCAGGTTCGCTCCCCCGATGACGTTCTTCGCGTACCAAAGCTCCTGCCGCCATCCGGCCATCCCGCCCGTACCGGTCGTCGGCCCGACCGCCACCGTGTACGTGTTCCCGGCCGTATCCGCGACTGACGAGACCTTTTGAGTGCTGCTGTTGTACCAAATCCACACCACCACAAGGTTGCCACTGTTGACAGGAGAGGAAAACGCACCGGTGCTGATTGTGCTGCCGTTCGTGACGGCATTTGCTTCCTTCAATTTGACGAACGCCGGCACGGCCGGCTGTATTGAAAGCGTCGTCACGCTGACCGGAAGAGACAGCGCAGACACGTTGGCCGACGCGTCAAACGCGGCGACCGCGTAGTTGTACGTTCTCGATGCAATCAAGCCGCCGTCCACGATGCTCGTCGACGACGTCGACGTGAGCAGGACGCCGTCGCGGTACACCTGATAGCCGGCGACGCCCGTGTCGTCCGTCGACGCCGTCCAGCTGATCGTGACCGAACTCGTCGTGACGTTTGACGAGTGCACGTTGGAAGGTACCGTCGGCGGCGTCAGATCTGGAGACGCTGTCGATCCTGAAACCGGCGCCGACGGGGCCGAGACATTGCCGGCGGCGTCCACTGCTGCGATGGTGTAGCTATGGCTCGTCTGCGCGGTCAGCCCCTGGTCGGCGAACGTCGTCGAAGGGCTGGTCCCTGCCAGCGAACCATCTCTGAAAATCCTGTAACCGGTCACGCCGACGTTGTCGGTCGAGGCCGACCACGAGAGGTTGATCCGGCTCGTCGAGACGCCGGTGGCGGTCACGCCCGTGGGCATCGACGGCGGGATGGTATCCGTCCCTGGCGGAGCTCCGAAGAACGCGGTGGCGACCGCGCCCCAATTGCTGATCCCGGCGGGAGGTGACGTGCGCGTCGTCGCGCTGAATGAAAACGTCACAGGGCTGACGGCACCCGTGTAGACATGCGCGAATCCGTTGTCGCTGTCGAGCCTCGACGGCGGCGTTCCCGCGCTCGCGTTGTGGTCGTCGAAGCCATTGACCACTGAGTCGAGCACATACCCGGCGCCCACGGCGCCGTTGATCGTGTGGAAGTCGATCGACGCAACTGCCAGAGTCAATTCATTCGCCGCGGACGGCGTCAACGACGCCGTCGCCACCGGCCCCGCGGCGAGCTGGGTCCCCACCGCGGTCGTCATCTTGTCGAACGGTGCGGTCGTCGCGGCCGCGATGTCGTAGAGCACGACCTGGCAGTACCCGCTCGTGCACGCGGGGCTCAGGGTAAAGGCCAGATTCGTCAGCGTCGCGGATGTGATGGCATTCGGCGCGTAGACCATCTGGGCGCCGGTGGGGTCGCCGCTCGCCGGCCCGGGCGTGCTCGCCGACGACACTTTCCAGCACAGTGGGATCCGAAGCTTGGAATTCACGTGACTTGAAGTCGCGGC
>JADMIO010607175.1_pt1 | contig 23105 bp, 22 predicted proteins | sample 8958161 | NCBI WGS metagenome assembly JADMIO01 (sample SAMN16585339, study PRJNA669376) | soil metagenome | isolation source: Crop rotation soil | place: USA: Cullars Rotation, Alabama | collected 2011 | reverse complement strand
CGCGACAACTTGTCCACGTGGAATTCTAAGCTTAGGATCCCAATGTGCTGGAAAGGAGCCGAATCCTTGAAACCATCCAGTTGAAATAATATATTTTGCTTTGGAACAATCTGGAGGGTTTTGATTCTGCCAGATTATCTCCATAGCCTGTACAAACAATTAGTAATGATTCTAGGCATTGAAAAGACCACTATACCTCCTGAATACCAGCTATTTCAGAACCATTTTGCAAGTCATATTTTGTTTTCAAACCAGGCCACAATTTATGTTTGTCGTTTTTGTTCCATGGTCCAGCAGAGGACTCAGTGCTCAAATGATCAACATGATTAGCAGTTTTGGTTGGTGATGTAGCACCGCCACTCAATGACGATGCTATTGAGGTGTGTCTACAGAAAATGACAAATGAAACTATGGCCACAGCACCAACGCCGATCAGGTAGATCGTTAGCTTTGACTTTTTCTGTTGCATTTTCAACTGATGTTCCCTGCTGAGACCAGCACCAGCTGCTGCAGATAAATGATGCATAATGCGAAACGGGCCAAAATTTTCGACCGCACATTTGCTCACGCGGGGCAGCCTACTAATGTGAAAACGAACTTGCGGCCCGCACATTTTAGCGCGTCTTGAGTGCAGTAATTGTTTGTTTGAGTCGTCGCATTGAATCAGAAGCTTCAATAGTGCTATTATATGATGACGCCGTCAAATTTTACAGAATGGATCTTTCTATGTCTCTCTACATTTCAGTTCTTCATGTGTGTTTCATCTTCTGAGCCAATCGACCCCATCAAGTTGATGATTGGCACAGTAATTGATCCGTCTAGCGCTGAAGTAGTGCGAGATGCTTTGAGTTTGATTCGATCTTTGCGATTATTTGGTGGTTCTTTGAATAATGCAGTTTTCAGTATTGCAATCACAGTCAGAGATGAGTTGCCATTCACTGATGGCTTACTATTGCAGCAACTGTATGAACTTCAAGTCGAAATAAGCTTTGCCAAGCAAATTTCCAGCTGCGTGGCGAAAACATTGAATAAATTCGAATCATTCAAATTATTTGACGAGTTACGATTTGATTATTTCCTTTGGCTTGATGCAGACATTGTTGTATTTGCTGATCCAGTAAAGCATTTACGGAAACATAAATATCCAGGTGAAATTCAATGTGTACCAGACCTGTACAGTTATACACGACGTTATCCATTATTGAATACAACTTCCGACTATTGGAATCCTAATTTACCACCGTTTCGTTTACTTGGTGACAATGAACTCGCACCATATGGTACATGCAATACAGGCGTATTATTCTTTGATTCATTAAGTTTAAAGTCGTTCTTAATTGGTTTGAAAATGGTACAAAATGATGACTTTATTTTGAAAAAATATGGTCATGATCGTTTTATTGACTCATTGTTTTTTATTCATGCTGTTCATTCACAAGGTATTGAAGTCTCAATAATGCCATTTAGTATGAATTATATGCCATTTTTTGAAGTGGAATTACAACAAGATACAACAACAAATGAAATAATTTTTGGTCATTTTTTATCTGATACAGCACTGTACTGTATTTCCATACCAGAACCAGATTATTGTCGCTGTATTTATGAAAATAAAAATATGCAACAAAACTCGCTAACTGTGCGTACAATTGATTCTTTGTTACCAATGGAAATTTGTCTTGTTATGGCTGGTGCGAATTTGCCTCCACATACTCGCAGTGTTTTCGACAACAACAACAAGGCAAAAATGGATGGTTATTTTGACCTGTTATGTGATCGATCTGAAGATGAATTTGGTTGTGTTCACTCCAAATATTTCCAACGCGTTTCCCATGCGATGAACAGTACAACGTCACAACTGACTGAGATGTCGTTTGCAGCAGATGGAACTGCAACTCAAAGTGATGAAAACAGTGAATTCAACGATGGTAACACGGTGAGTGACAACAGCATATTTACAACACCAACAGATATACAAGCAGCATTCGAGAATCAACTCGCTTCATGCAGATTAATTTGGCCGCCAGAGGCACATCACTTACAAACTATCTCAACAGTCACGTCAACAATCAACTTACAAACAAATATTATTGTCAACTTTCAACAATCAATAATAGCAGCACTTATTGAACATCCACAATTATTATTACGAGTGAGATATATTGTTAGTTATGCAACATGCGATGAGCTGAGAGAAAATTCACAGGCGTTTTCACCTCAATTGCACAAAAGATTGATTGATTATTATTGTGGTGTTGTACGACATGCACAGAATACTGGCAACTCCATTGGTGGCACTGTAATTCATGATTTTACGACATTGATTCCAGTGACAAATGCATTAAACAGAGAGGAATTAACTATGGAAGTGTCAGCATTATTACAGTTTCAACTGAATAATAGCAGCAACAACAGTATTGACACAACAAAATTTCCAAATATTTTACCAATGAAATTGGAAGCCATTCTATGCCTCGTCGAACACAATAATCACGACAACATCAGCAACAATATAGTACAGATGTCATCAGCTGTCTATCATAAATCTTACTTCACAGTGTCAGTTGCATCACTGCAACCAACTGGTCAGGTCGTTTACTCAAATTACCCTCTCTATGGTTCACTACCACTCATTTTAGAGTCACAGTTACAACTGGTTGAATTTTTTCATACCAGAAGAATAAACAGTGGTATTGGTGTGATTCATTGTTGTGACACAATAAAAGGTGTGTTGACTGTTAGGAAGCTCATTTTTGAGTGGCAAGGTGATACACTGATTTTGATGCTTAGCGCTGCACCACTGAGCCTCGGTGACAGTGATAACAACAACAGTGAAACAACGAGATTAATCCAGCTTGTGGGTGATTTAGTCACAGCATGCAGTGATCGAGGAACAAGTGCAAACAGTGAACATCAATGGGCTAAATGTGTCATTATTTCTCCAGTCACAGTCAAAACAAATGAAACTATAATCACTGCAACCAATTTGTCTCCAGTACAAATTGCATCAATGCTATCTAATTCTGGCACAGCAGAACAATTAGTTTCATTTGTTTATATGGATGTGTCTGGTGCCGGATTTCGGAACCAAGAGGAACCAATAATTAAAACAACCGCAGTGACAGCAGCAGAAGCAGCAGAAAGTTATTTGCATTATTTGGAGTTACTCACAGTGTGGTATGAAATACTGAGAAAAGGTAGTATTATGGTTGGTTCACGCCTTGGACGACGCATTAATCCGCCACACAATTACCGCGGCAATAACTCAAATGGCAATTGTAATAATAGCCTTACAGACAATCAACTGATAAGAAAAGCAGTCGACTATCACTCACTAAAAAGCCAAACAAATTATTTAGCCACATACATGGAGCAAGACAGTGAGTACTGTTTGGAGAGCAAATATGTTGAAAATGTACAGTTAGAATGTAGTCCTGCATGGTATTTTTTGAAAACGTAGAATTTGTAAATTGTAAATGGTTTGAATTGTTGTTGTTTTTCCCACGGTTGTTTATCAGTGATGTAATAGCTGAAAGCAAAACGCAATGAGTATTGAGCCTCAAGCTAATTAAAATACAATAAAATAAATAAATATATACAACAGACAGACAACATCCTCAAGAGCATATTTTATTCCTCAAAAGTTTGTCTTAACATGTGGCATTCTCGACTTGAATGTTTCACCCAGCAATTGACTCTGCACCAATTTTTGAGTGCAAACAATCTCAATACTTTTCAGACAAGGCGCATTCTCTTCTGTCACGCACTGCAGAAAGCTAAAATCTGCACTGTAAACATCAATGTGCAATGCTTCCAAATGAGGACAATGTTGTAAATATGTTTCAATAAAATCAAAATCAAGCTTGTTTTTCATACCCACTTTAATGGTGAGTTTTTTCAATTTAGGATTTTTGGTCAGCAGTTTTGCTAATTTGATTTGAATATCTTGCATATACCTAGCATAATCGGGATCAATCGTGATTTCTAGTTCCATAATGTTTCCTTTAAATTGTCTACCAATTTCTACTAAATAAGTTCCATACATGGGCTGCCAATGAAAACCCGCCGTTAACACCAAGCGCAGATTGGGCAGTTGTGCGAAGATATGAAAATAATTCACAGCCTCTACGTGTGTTGGTGTCAATTCAATAAAGTTTACCGTGTCTAACAGCTGAAACGATAAATTCTTTGATTTGAGCGTTTTCAAATTAATCATCGGTGTCAGAAAGAAGTTGCCGCCAAGTTGACAGGCACTAATGTCTAAATGCGCTAGCAATGGGAAAACAATTAAAGCTTGAACCCATACAAGCTCATAATGTTGCCAATTGCTTTTATGATAAGGAAAAATCAATACTTGCAAAGTTGATTTGCATTTTGCCATGTCACAAAAACCAGACAAATCATCCGCACTCAGCTCATGATTGGGAGCCTCCAAATGGACCAGTTGATCTCAAAAATGAGCAACAAATAGCAAGGAAGCTGTCTTAAATGTAAGTTTCGTTGTTAATTTTGTGATATGTGGCACAGTGCCAATAATTTGCACAAAGCTGCTTTCAGAAACACCTTCTGACAGAGACAAGTCCGTCAGATGCGGAACGTATCCAAGAATCTGTGTTATATCACTCACTTTCGTCCAGCATCTGTCCCTCAGAGCTGTTTGGTTGACCATCAAAAACGCATCTGGAGAAACTGTAGTAAAATCGACATTTCTCATTGTCTTATGGCCAATCCTCAAGCCGGTCAATCTTATACGTCTCAGAGACAACCACTAAAGATAGGAAAAAGCTGCTTCAATTTCGTGGAGAACAAACACAGGAATTTGTGTCAAATTTAGAAGCTTCTGTCTGTGCGTCGTGTTGCAAAGAGCTGAGTCCACTTTACCAAATTCTAACGAAGTAGACCATTCAACAAACAAGGATACACAAACGGACTGTGGAATTCTGACGATAAGCGACATCAAGGTCAATTTTTCAGTAAAGAGCCGTTTCGCTTTAGTAGTGGATTTTCCCTTTTCCCCCCTGAAAAATGGGGGTTCGGACATTCAAAAAACATCATCATTTTGCCACCATGGCTTGTGTCTTATTCACAATATTATTGAACAATTCTTGTTTTTTCTAATTGAATACGTTGTTGTTTACTTAAGTGAATTTCGATAAAAATTTCCATTGTGATCCGATTTGCACCAACTTCAAAAACCTGATCATCAGATCACAAGTTCTAGAGACAAAACCCACACCCAAATTTCCACTATGATTGTTGATAGTATGCTGGATCTATATTGAAGTTTGGGTGTGGATTTTGTCTCTTAAAGAGGTGAAAAGTAGCGGCGTTCAAAATAGGGCAAAAGTAGAATTTGAGTCACTGTGTGTTTCAGCGAAGTCATTCCGTTACAATAGTTTGTACAGCGCATATGCTAGTAATTAGGGTAAATAATTTAGAAAGAAAGAAGTGGAAAGTTAATTGGTTTGTGTCTGTTCAGAGGATTTTATGATTCATGCTATTTTTCCCAAATATCATCAATATCATCAGTTCCACGCATCTCACTCGAACTAACTTTTGTTGGAAGCTTTATCGTACTGTTATGAACGAATCCTGAAAAGTTAGTTCGAGTGAGAGTTCTGGAACTTTCGCAAATGTAATTAAAAAATGGATTATGGACAGTGGTGAGAGAAACATCTTGCAGTATGATCAAAAATGATAAATTATTGCTTTAAACAAGCTGAAAGCAAAGCCTGGACATACTATAGCAACAATCTACTTCACCCTCGACTCAAAACCACTCTCATCCTGGTCATAACCACCACCAAAATCAGGAAAATGTAAAAAACATGAATTCTTTCACACACACACAACCAGAATAACATCCAAATCACTCAAAACAAATCAAATCGACAAAGTACAAGCTACTATAATGACTCCGTCCATTATTGGCTCCAGAAATAGAGGAACCCACTTCACAGTGATGCAAAAACTAAAAGTTTCTCCAAATCAACCAACAGCAGACAAAGCAGTCTTTGACAACCTTCTGCAATGATCCAGACCTCTCCAACGAACGCCAGCATAAAACCCATGCCTAGACACAATAAAATATAGTCAGAACACCAAAAACAGACGGCAAACAACATTTTCCTGGATTGAAAATAAGCATTAATAAGAACAGAAATTGGAATTCAACCAAAAAGCAATTTAAAACGCAACAAAACCAGCAGAAACAAAGCACTAATACATACCATACAATTCATACCTCTGACACCTGACTGCTATATCCAGAAACGACAATTCACATACTTTATCAATGACAAAATTTTCAAATTACCAAACTCCAGATGTAATGGAAACTGATGGTTGCGCAGTGGATAGAGAACCCCAAATACATCATCCAACCAATAGATAATGAGAAATACCCACAAAAATATACTGTTTTCGAAAATACTGATGCTTATCTTCAAAGATCCAAATATGAATATTTTTTCATCAAATTAACGAAAAAGCTCCCTGTTTTCGCGAAAACTCGAATGAACCATATTATCAATGCTACAAGACATCCAAACAATGCTATAAACTGTAAATTACGGACAGAAACATGGGTTTTTGTGATGGCAATCCCACTGACCACACAGACCCGTTTTTCCGACCACCCGCCAAAAAAAATCCACTACTAAAGCGAAACGGCTCTTAAGCAGAGCAGACTCACCCCCGATGCAGAGCGAGAATAAACGTCAACGCAAAACGGGCACTGAGTTTCGCTTTTTCAAAGACAAAAAACATTAGCTATTTTTAACAACAACAGATGGTATTTTGACCGAACACTCAAAAGTTCGTCTCAGTATGTGGCATTCGTGCTTTAAACATCTCGCCAAGCCGCATATTCTTCTCTGATAACTTCTCGGAACTCGAAAGGTTGATGAATTTTAGGCAAGGAACATTTGTCATAGTCACATACTCTAGAAAGGCAAAATCAATGACAGGCATTATTTCCATGCTGAATGACTCCAATTCAGGACACATCCCTAAATATATGATAATATAATCATAGCTGAAATTGCTGGATTTTATTGACAACAACAGCTTCTTCAATTTTGAATGGTATTTCAGCAATAAAGTCAGAACCGTTTGAAATACCATCACGCTTTCATACGTTGCCCCACCCAATCTGAGGTCCAGCACCACAATATTTCCCGCCAACTGTTTGCCAATTTCATCGAGAAACTTCCAACTTCGGGGACTGACGAATAAAATCAAATGCAAATATGGTAAATGCGCGAAAGCATTTAGATATGGCACCATATCAAACTCATCATTAGCGTTTACTTGCCATTCAATCAAACTGCTTTTGCTTGACAATTTTAAGGTTAGCAAATTGGATTTGAATAACTGCAAACAGTTGCACTCGGCAATTGCTTTGAAACATTCGCCATCGAATTGACATTCACCAACATCGAATTCTACCAAGCAAGGGAAGTGGCGTAAAACATGTATCCATCCATGTTCTACATCATGATGTTTGTGTTCTTTTTTCCAATTAAACTTTATAACTTGCAATGTTAAAGTGCATTTTGCCATTTCACAGAAGCCAATCAAATCTTCACCAGACAGATCGTAGGTATCTGCCTCCAGATGCACCAATTGACAGCAGTATTGTGCAACAAACAGTAATGAAGTAATTCTCAGCACACTGAATGTCAGTTTTGTCACGCGTGGAACTTTGCAAATAATTTGCACCAAATCACTTTCAGGAACACGTCCTGGCAATGTCAGTTCCATCAGACCAGTTAGCAAATCTAATTTGGACAACAGGTCGCTGATTTTTGTCCACCATTTCTCTGTCAGTTCAATTTTGTTCACCGTTTGCAGAAGTTCTTTGTTAAAAATAGTGAAATCAACATTTTCCATCATCTCTGAACCGACTTTCAGCGACTTCAACCTTACACATCTCGATGCTAGCCACTCAAGCTTATTTCTTTCATATTTATTACAAACAGCTGAGTCCATTTTCCCAAATTCCAGCGAAGTTGACCATTCCACAAATACGGATACACAAACAGACTGTGGAATGGCGAAGATAAACGACATTTTGATTAACAAATCAATGATTGATTTGATTGATTTATTCGTTACACACGACACATTCCAAGTACTCCGTAACTTACTCCTGAGAAGGAACTCAGAAGATAGGTGGGCGTGTTGCATTGTGCCTTAACTATTGTATACTTATGTACAAACTATGATTTCTACTCAGGTGCAATGGGTATTATAATGCACAAATTCATCACTGTTTAGCGACACGCCAAAGAAAGCAATCAAGATCAATTCCACACAAACAACCTTTTATAACCATTATCAGTGACACAGTAGGCTTTTGCCTCAAATTCTCAAACTTCGTCACTTTCTTCTTCAGAATCAGATTTTTCATTGTCATTTGCCATATCATGCGACTCCTGTAATTCAAGAAATCTTTCCTTCAATGCATCTCTGGTTTTCAAATCTTCGATAAGCAATACGTCATCCAAAGTCAAACCAGCACGGCTGTATCGTTGGTCATTATCGGTTACACCAATACTATCCGCTTTGAAAATCCATTTATCAGCTTCTTTGCATAAAATGCAACTCTACGTCTCTGCACAGCGATCCATTGAATTTGATAGAATTTATAGTAATGTTTTCTTGTACTTTCATCAACTGTATCATAAATTGCCTCCCATTTAGGAGTGAAAACATCATGCATATGGATTGTGTCACGTCCTTCATCATCAGAATCGATTTGCTGAATATGTTCACTCTTTTCTGTAGAGCTTTCTTCAACTTTTGCCTTTTTAGCTTTTGACATTTTTAAGAGCTATAATTTACTACAATTATGTAGAAGCAGACAGGAAATCAGCAGCTGCTTTCAATGCAACGGTGTTGTCTTGTTTTGATTTTTGGTGGCGCTGCTGCCTCATTTTGTGCGTCTGCTTCGTTTGGGCTCGTCAATAATCGCCAAGTGGCCGTTTCGTTTTCACTTTGTCAGAATTGGAATTCACAGTAAAGATTGCTTACTGTACTGTAACCTTTTCTGCGGATGAGCTGTGATCTTTGGCATTTTTTTGAACTTCGTGTACAGTTTGTTACGATGCTTGCTAGCTACGGCGCACGACGCACCGCAAGACGGAATAGCTACGTCACGAGTTGAGTGGTCGCCGGCCGCTTTCTCCGTCACGATTCTAACTGCAGAGTAACATTACTTCATATGTGAACCGTTACAAGAATCCCATTTTCAAAGGTCAAACCGCATGTATCAACATATGTATACCTCAAGTTAATACGTATTCACCACAAAGAAATGCAAACTAACAGACTAAGATGTACATAAAAATGCAACACGTTCTGTACAATTCTGTTTCCTTAATCAAGATGCACTTCCTCTTCCTCAAGCACAACTCTTTCTTCAATACTTCCAGGAAACCTTAAAATATATGACCGAATCTCACAATTTGCAAATGTTGTCCTGTCATATTCACTTGTTGTATGTAAAACTTTATTGAATAAATGACGTAAATAAGCTGAATGTGTAACCACAATAATTTCTTTTTCTTGACGTGTTCCTAACCATTCTAAGAATTCATTACAACGTTTCACCACATCTGTATCAGGTTCTCGAAGGAAATATTTGTCATACAGCGGATCATGGTCGTGTGTAATACTATCGAAATTAACTGTTTTATATGTGTTCTTATGTTGTGTGATAGGATTACGTTTGTCACAAGGATGTGAGCCGGTTTGTTCTCGCACAGCTTCCAATGCAATCCAAGGAATTGAAGTTTGTAATTGTGGAAAACTATGTAAAGCTGTTTGTATTGTTCTATGCATAGGTGATACAACAAGTAACTCAACTTTTTTCATCTTATCTTTGGTGCTGTGATGTAAATCTTGACATTGTGAGATCCCATACTTTGTAATGGAAGCATCCATCAAATCAGCCCTCAAATATCCATATTTATTGTCATTTTTGTTTGCTAAATTGTGATACCCTTCAGCATGACGTACGAAATGAATGATTTTGTCATCTTTGTGCAAACGGTTCACTGTGTGCTTTTCTGCAAGACAGGACGTAGAAAGTCCGCCAGCAACAGCCACCGACATTGACGTTTTAAGAGCGACATTAAAAAGGCGAAACATGACCAAATAACGGCTCCCAGCAAAGCAACTGGTCAAAAACTGCTTGCGACGAAAAAATTTACTGGTCGGGGACGACGAAGTAGGCTTAGTTTGAAACGGTATTCGCCTTTGGTTGGTGATGCCAAAAACAACCAATTTTGTCTGGGTTTGACAACATTAAGCAGCGATTCTTTGTAATTGGTACGATGGGATTCTTTGGTGAAGTTATTGATGCTGAAAATTCGTTTCAAACGGAAGTTCCAAATGGTTACATGCTGACAGTCACGAGTGCTTGTTTAGACCCCTCTGTTGCAACAGGGAAAGGAAAATTGACAGTTTTGAAAGTGATAACTGCAAATACTGAAGGAAATATTATATTATGCGTGCTAAATGGAGAGAAAGGGCTGTATCAGGCACCTCTATCTGCTGAATTTGGTCCTGAAGATTCTCCAATCACTTTTTACATTGAAGGCATAGTTTTACTTTGATGTTAACCGACCCTATAATGCTCTATGTGATGCATTTAATTGTATTATTGCATAAAATTGATGGATGCAGTGCTAATATGTCTCTGAATTGTCATATTTTTTATCATCGTTTCAGGCGAAGGCAACATACATATCTCAGGCTCATGGAGTTGGAAAGATGACGAATGTAGTGACGACGAAAATGGTGAACATTGTCATGGTGATTCAGATAGTGAAGCAGCATGTGAAGAATGTAACGGTAGTGATGGTGAAGAAGGCAACGAAACCGAAGATGAGGAAGATGAAGCACCCACTTTAGTTCCTGTTCCGGTTCCAGTTGAAGTTCGAAAGTCAGGAAAGAAACGTGATCGTGCTGCAAGTACTGATTCAACAGCGTCTAAGAGTACAGGCAAGAATAGTGGTAAGAATGAAGTTGTTGCAGAATCAATTGCAGGTATGAAATAGTCTGTGTGCAGGGTTTGTAGCAAGTTTATGCATGCTTGATCACTGACATCTCCGTTGCTTTTCAACATGTGTGTTGCTCACGATTTATTCTGATGCAATTCAATAGATGCCAAGACTGACAAGAACGCTAAGAAAACAAAGATCGACAAATCATCCGCCGCAATGGATGTAATTCAAGAAAATAAAGACGAAGAAACTGAGCAGAAGAGTGAAAAGAAAACAGGTTTAATGATGGATTGATCGTGTACTAATGTTGTAGGTTGTTGAATACGAAGGGGTGTGTGCAGCTGTTGTTTTCGTTTCTTTTTCATTTTGCAGCGAAAGGGCAAGTATTTTTTGAAATATTCTCTCACAGGCAATCAACTCAAGAAATGGCGAGTGAAGCCACAAAACGATGAAGGAATCTTGGTATTGGATCCTAAAACGCTTAAGAAACCATCAGGTGTGTGGTTTTGACATTGACTGCTTACTTTGGACTTTAAAGTCTGTCAATGTTGACTCGATGTTCCCGGCGTATTATTGGTTCTAAACTATGTTGTTGTTTTATCACGTGGTAGGATGTATTCATGTTGACGTTCCAAACCACAGGTGTGACCATCACAGATTATGTTATTGGAAATGGAGTGGAGCCGAAACCAGGAGCCAAGGTAAAATTGTTTCTTGGCTGCTTGCTTGTTCTTATAGCTAGTGCAAATGAATGCTAAGAGCAGTAATCCATGTGATTTTACCCAATATATATGCGAGAGCTGCCTGCTTGTTCTGCTTTCGTAGTATTCCATCATTTTGACTGTCAGCTCTGACATCCTGTCTTTTTTCTTTTATTCATTCGCAGGTCAAAATAGTTTATGAAGGAATGTATCCTGACGGAACTATTTTTGATTCCTCTCTTAAGAGAACCAAGCCTTTTGTCTTCAGAAAAGGTTATAATATAGTTTTGTCTTTGTGGTCGTGCATGTTTGCTCTCTTTGTAGCGTCTGGGGCTGTTATTTAAAACTGTGGTTGTTTGCTGTCATTTAAAACTGTGGGTTTTTAGTTGCTACTTTCCTGTCCCTACAAATTTATGCCTGACATCAAAAGCCAGCTCTTACTCATTGTCTCATTCACATTAACAGGCACAGGTCAAGTAATTAAGGGTCTGGACAGAGGCATAGAGGGGATGTTTATTGGAGGAAGTCGTGAGATTATTGTGCCTTCTGAGTTGGGGTAAGAATTACTTCTGTTGTGTTTGATTTGGTGTTTGTTTGCTGTTTGATTCGATTGCTTGCTCGTATTTCAGTTTGTTTCATGAAGTTGCATGTGACTACCTCTATGATGAAAGTTGGCGTCAACAATTTGTGCACACATTACAAATCGCAGGCTGGGTTGGTTGTTGTCATTACAATTCTTATCCTTTGTGTTGTGTTTTGCAGATATGGCGAGGAAGGTATCGGAAATATTCCAGGCAATCAGACATTGGTCTTTAGAGTCACTCTCATTGGACAGAATAAATAAAGTTTTGCTTCTTGTGTGCTGTGGTTGTTGTAAAATAAAAAATTCAAAAAATGTAAGACTTTTGCTCATTCTTCTCACTCGCATGGCTGGTGAATGCCAGTGAAAACTTTTGACTGTACTCGACTAGTTGAACACACTGCATTTGGTGGCAAATTTGCAAGTAAAGAAGAGATCCAATGAAACATGAGTACTTTATTACAACAAACAATTATTGAACAGGAATCCATTAATGACAATATACAATCAATTAATTTTTTTTGAACAGCGGAAAGCACACAATACAACCTCCATTAAAATATTTTTTTCAGACTTCCTATGAACAATTTCCCATTTTTTCCCTCACACTCCCTCAGATTCCACAGTTCCCACAGTAACTATTTTTACAATATGTAACATGATAAACCTTAACTAACTAATACAAGTAATTTTGAAAAGAAATAAACAATCATTTATGAACAATACAACCCTCCCTAATTTTCACCCTTTTTGTTATCTATTTTTTTGAAAAGAAAAAATGTATACCCTATGACATGTACTGTATGCATTTAACCTTTGCACAACATTAAACCCACCAATACTAGATACAAGAACCAGCCTCTCAACTCAACCAGCATACAAGCTGCATCACACATTAGTGCAACACCACATTGCTTGACATCAACACGAAGAAACTTACAAAGTGCACAGTTAATTGTTATCAACAAAGTCAGCACATAGCTCGACAAACTCATCATCCATAGAGTGTGATCTTGGTCGATGTTGAGTCACATTTTCGTAGTGAACATTTTGCACAGTGTTGTGAGCATTATGTGTGTTGTGAATCGGTAGGTGTGTGGTCTCGACGACAGGTAGTGCAGCTGGGTATCTATGGAAAGATTGCGCCTGTTGCTGCTGCTGCATCTGTTGTTGCTGGTGGATCTGCTGCTGCTGGACAGGTGATTGTTGATACTGTCTCTGCTGCTCTTGTTGCACTGGTGACTGCTGATACTGTCTCTGCTGTTGCTGCTGAGGCATGTAGTGGACTTGTGCATGTTGATTCTGCACATGTGACTGTGGTGGTGCAGAAAGATGAACATTTAACAATCTTGCTCCAGTGCTACCAGCTTGTAAAGCTTGTTGTTGTTGCAGTTGTGTTGGATGTTGCTGTGTTGACTGCTGAGCATACACATGTGGCTGATGATATGAACCTGCAGACATCGAATGATGATGATGGGCAACAGTCCCTGGAGCTGAGGCAGCACGAATCACAGGAAGAGGTGCAGGGGGCACATTTTGACCTTGACTCTGGTTAGTGTGCACTGGAATCTGATGAACTCTTTGCATCTGTTGCTGGATTTGTTGTTGTTGCTGCTGTGGTACATGCTGTGTGATGGAGTGTGAGCTCATTTGCTGCTGAGGCGGGAGCATCTGAACAAGAATAAGTCAGTCAAAAACGAATGGGCGATATGCTTGAGTTCAAACGACAGGCAACACTTTAAAATAGCGCCGCTGAGTCACATTTGCCAGCAAAGCACAACTTTCCAGGAAAACAAAACAAAACAAAACATTATGACAAAGTCAAACCTGTGGATAAGACTGTTGCTGAATCTGCTGCAGAGGCTGGAAATGCTGTTGCATCACAGCAGGTTGTTGTGGTTGTTGCACCACAGGCAAAGCAGGCTGTGGAGGCGGACTATTGACACTATGTCTTCCAACATCATAATCATAAGAAATATTCAAACAATCTGCTAAATCATAGTCAGGATCGATTTTAACCACGCCATTCGTGATGATAATAAACTCTCTCGGGGCGTTTCCAGTCTTGGGAGCAGTCATTTGACGTACAGAGGGGAATTTGTAATCCAAGCGCTGGGTTGTTGGCGGTGGCACCTGAGGACGAAAGACTGGAGGCGCTCCGACACGCTGTTGTACTTGTTGTTGGGGCTTGTCTTCTTGTTTTGCGACTTGAGAAAAGAGTGGCCATTCTTCTGTGCTGTCACTGTTTAGTCCAGCAGTTGGTGGTGGTTGAAACAAAGCAAAAGAATCTGCTTCATAATAATTACTCTGTGGTGTATTATTATATCCATGTGGATTGTCATTCCTCAGAGAGCTTGCACTCTGATAGGCGCCATCACGAAATATGTAATCATCTTCTCCCATTTTCTTTTCTGGTATGCCACCTTCTGGAAATGTTCGTTTTGGCGGAACATATCGTGTAATCTTTCGAACAGTATCCCAATCTCCTCTTTTAAATTGAGTATGAAAGAAAGCGCCTTTATCTTCGCCACGACTGATACATTTGAAGCCATACAAGTTCAACTGTCTTTGAACTGATGAAAGTTGGTTATCTACGAGAAAACGACCATTAGAATAGCAATTTAATTTATAGACATGGTCAAATTACTTACGTCTGAAATATTTTGGAATGATCTCTCGTTCAAAGCGACCATGGTCCAGAATTCTGAAGGCCATACCATTTTCATGCCATCTTATGATATCCGTGCTCTCATTTTCCAAAATTTGATACACTTTCGCGGGGAAATTTAAGGCCATCATGACTAAAGGACTAAGATACTAAAAGATCCAATTGACAGAGCTCTGAGCGATCAAATTCTGAGTCAATTCTGCAAAACGGAATTAAATTCGTCTCGATTTTATTCTTTTATTCTTTTATTAGAGCTCACCCCTTCGAAGTGGTGAGAGGAGGATGACGTCAGTGCTCTTTCGTTAAATTATCCAACCTCGCAGAAATGGGTCTTATCGTCTTATCTACCTTGCCACTTCTCTGCGAGTATCTGGTTGTTGTTAGACCAATTAAAGATTATATAAAATTAGAAATACAAACGATACTCAACAAATCGCTGTTTTTCAAATCCCAAAGTGACTTTTTATGCGCCAACAAATAATTTCGAGAGTGGCTTGCTGTATGATGATCGTCCATCTTCCTGATGATTTGATCTTGCTAATCCTTGCAAAATGGTGCGGACTCGGAACGCTCACAAAAATTGACTCTTCATTTTGCAATCATCTGGACAGAAACAATTTCTTGGCTTTGATTCAAAATGACCACTTTTCCGTTGATGATCTCACATTGACTTGGAAAGAGTGGACCAAACAATCATTGTGGGGATGGATTGATGTGCGGGACATAAAGCTGGAGTATCCTACGGAATAGTGTTCGTTGCAATTTGAATCCCACTGCGATAAAGTACAGAATGGGTTCACGAGATCCCAATGAACTTCCCAGCAAAGGCAGTGATGCTATTGCATTTGGTCTGTTGGGGACATGCAATTCTTTGAAAGAAAATCGAAATTTGCAATCGTCACAATAAACATGAGTTTGTAGAGAAGGTTTTCGCTCAGTTGAATACCAATCAACTCCAACAACTCACACATTTTACGATTGAGAATTGGCAGGCATCAAGTGCTTCTGCTCATAATATATTGGGACGTCTTCGCGATAATTGTTTTTCCTTGATTTGTCTGCGATTGAGTTTTGGACATATTTCATTGTCAGGAAACACATACTTGCAGCTGTTGCAACACAATATCAATACACTGGAAATAGTACAACTGTCAGGTATTTCCAATTTATCTGACGCGTTCTATCCAGTGATCTGGTCTTGTACCAAGCTGCGCAGTATTGAAATTGGTGACATAACAACCAAACTGATATCACTAAGTTTCCTCAAACATTGGACCTAAAGAAGCATATTTTAACGTTGTGTGAGATTGGTAATTTGAAGTGGACTTCATCGCACGATGCCTTAGGAACGGATTATATCGGAAAGTTTCCAAAATTAACAGTAACTGGCAAGACTGATGTCGAAGTTTTTCGTGTTATTCCAAACTTAAGAAGCATTCACCTGATAAAAATTGGTGTCACACCAGATATAGTGGACAGTATTATTCAATACAGCTCAGGTTTACGCATTTTTGAAACACGAGACTGTTTATTCAAGAATGTTTTGCGCAAATTGGTCATTGGTTGCAGAAAACTCTGTAACATTTCCATTGTGCCATCAAATCAGTTTGATGAAGATCTCAGGAGACTGTTTTGTACTGGCGTTTCATCAGCCATTACAAAGTTTGATTGTTCAAAAAATGCATATTTGACAACTGAGACAGCTATTGACATTTTGAAAGCCAACCCTCAGTTGGTATATTTTAATATGTATGGTACCGATGTCAGTTTGAAACAAGTTAAAAATTATGTTACTTCATGTGGAAGACAAGTCACGCTTTTGGAGAATTCTAAATGATGATGTGAAGACTATTGTTGTTTAGAGTTCTTGTTGCAATAGCAGGCTGCAATTGGGGGTGATAGTGCTGTAAGGAGTTGGTGGGTTGATTATGCGAATATTGTACAGTGTAGATTAAATTTATTCTGTTGCATGATTGATATTAGCAATCTGCCATACCACATTCCAACCCGTTTGCTTTCTACCCTATTGGAAATCTTCGATTTCTTGTTCTTAATCGGCTTTTGGGTTTCTGTTTTTGAAAAAAATCAGGCCAAATCAATTGATATTGACTCCAATTTGTGGTCCTTGCTCTTGGTTAGGAGAATCATCATTGACTTCATTGACTTCACGCTGATTAGGGTTCCAGGGTAAGGGGTGGGCAGGGGTCGCTTCTTGCTCCGGCCAGCATGTTTTGGGAATCAATTATTGTTGGGATTCTTTATAATCTGAGCCACAAAATGTGTTTGTGTGTCGAATTTCATCTGGCTATATAAATTTACACGTCTTGCAATGTTGTTCAGATTGTCTATCTGTTGTAAAAATGGGTTCACATTCGGCACTCGCAATGTATAGCTAAAATAGAAGAGTCAGAACAAATAGAAAGCTCAGCCACATTTGTGGTGGTTTACCAAACATTATTTCAGGGTCACGAAAAATGTTCTAGGAAGTAGTCTATATTGCGATCATCCACTTTGAGTATGTTTTAGTAAACTTATGGCTGATCGATACGTGCTACACATGTCTATGGTTTGGAATATGAAGAATAGCAAACAGGACAGACCGCTTGTGTCGTCACCTTCAGCCACCCATATCAACACACAAAACGGTACTATTGGATTGAAACAATTGCGCTACAATTGTTTTCAATTACTTTGGCCACGAAAGTAGTGTGATGACAGACTGTTGAGAAGTAGTGTTTGCGTTGTGTATCTATTATTAATGAAATCAACATGTGAGACAGAAGCACAATACAATGTATCAAAATGTTATCATTATTTACACTTCGCATACCCGTCCACTTTTAAAATGCTAAACTCTTGAGACGGCAGAAACAATGCAAAGAAAATGCAATTTTATTGCTTGCAACAGGAAAGTCCAATTGGACCTTCTTATTTCATTGAGCTTGGCTTGAAAGTCAACCAAGTTTCTCTCATAAAGTTAGGAGACCATAAATAGATCCCCAGAACGAACATTCCAAGACCACAGCCGCGATTCAAAACCTTCTTTAGATGGCTGCGGTTCTCCATATCAAGCTCATATTCGCTCAAAAGAGTAAGACCTGATTTGTTATTGCAAATGCATAACTATTATTGAAGACATGTTTATCAAGCAATACTACCTGCACTGACAGTGAAACCAGACATCATGGCTATCAGAGAACCAGTCAAAGTGACATTTACTGATTCAGGCATCTTATTAGATTCAAAGAAGGAAGTTGCTGCTAAAACTATGTAAATATGAAGTGTTTCTAAACATTCTTTGCAACAGCATTGACTTCTTAGGAAGATTTCTAGGATTTTTTTAGGATCCTGTGGACTAGCGACGGGTATGCATATCCAAGTATGCAATAAAGTTTGAACCACATCTGGGCTATAAACGCTAAATTTTTACAATTTTACGCAGTTTGTCAAGGTCCATTGTGGATTTTAGTGCACTGCGATAGGTTTTGATTGGGTTTTGTAGATTTTGAGGTGAACAATCCCAAAATTCGTTTGGAAATCTTCATATTTTTGATATTTTTAATTTAAACTTTTCTGAGTACAATGTTGGGAGGGTTGAAAAACTTGGCTGTTATCTTGGTGCTCTGTATGATATTCTTTATGATTCTATTTCAACGGATGTTGGTGACAACGAGCCAGTCTGCGGAATTTGCCACAATTCCACCAAAAGTGTATCCCAATGATCCGCTCATATTCAATACCTTGGAACCTAACAGACAAATAACAAATGTCAATCAAACAGCTGAAGTAATAGATCCAATTGCAACTGATGCTGGTAATACAGTTTCGTCCAGCATGAGGACGCAAACACCAATCAAACAAGTCGTTTTCAAGCCACCGACAACAAGTAACATTAAATTTCAAGATACAACAACTTTACCTGCAATAACAGCACCAATAGCATCACCCAAGACAACCACAATCATACCCAAAGTAATGGAACAGAAAATTCATTTCAATATTAATGAATATGAACCAAAAGATGACCATCCACATATTTCACCACGATTTGGTTCAGATATTTCTTTACAACATCAAACATCATTATTATTATGTGTAAATCAATCAAAATGTATCATACCAGAGTTACAATTACAGAAGAAATATAAGATTTATTTGTGTGAAAAAACGGGTGGTGGTGTAAGGTTTCATTTTCTTGTTACAGAAGGTATTTAGATGTGTATATTGTGTGGAAAGTGCATGTTGTAGTGGTTATTGTGTCATGTTCTTCTGCTGTTCGAAACGTATTTGAATGTAGTATCATTATCGAACACTGATCGCGTGTGTGATTTGAAACTATGAAGTTGGCTACAATCGCTTTTCTCATTGTTTCCGCGTTGCTCAGGTTTACAACGACATCCAAACGTGGAACTACTAACAAAACAAAATATGCATAATGCCGATTACTTGGTCTACCTCCCTGGATCTTCTCCCTGGGCGAGCACAGAATGTTTAGACCCTATTTATAAGGACAAAATGATTGTATTAGATGAATTTGATGGCGAACATCTTAATACACCACCAAAATTAGTGCCGAATAGTATATGGTAAGCTTCAGTTATTGTGTTATGGTTTGGGCTGTGCTTTGGTTCATTGTTTGTCGGACATTTATTGTTTGTGTCTGGTTCATTTTTTCGCACGTTGTTGTGCGTTTGGTTTATTGGTGTATGTGGTTTTGGTTGCTTGTTGTTGCAGCGCAGTTGCTTTATATTAACCATTTTTCTAGACAAATCTCTACAAAATTCCTGATTAATTGAACTTGTTAATAGGTATTACATGTATTTCAAAAGATCATTTGTTCACCGGAAAGATGGTACTTTTTAGTTGTTTGATTTAGTCATGTTCTCTGCGTTTGTTTAAACTGGTTATCCTGTTTTAGTCTCACGACACTCAGATTGTTTGACTCATCGTCTATCACAATAACTTTTAGGTCAGTTCTTGGGCTATCCCCATCTTAATCGTGATCATTCTTATCCAATGACTTATGCTGTGGCAGAGGTGAGTGATGCTTGAATGTGCTTGATGATGTGAGTTTGTTTGTGTTGTTATTGGAATTTTGACAAATACTAGCTTTGCAGTTGTTTATAATTGTTGGTGTTTGTCTACATGTGACGCATTTGGCATAATTGTCTGGTTTTGATAATGTTTTTTTTTTTTTTCAGAAATACCTACCACATCGATTTAATCAACGTAGAGAAATTGAAATTAGTTGCACACTGAGAGGTTGGCTTGACTTTGCTTTGCTGTGATGTTAGTGTTTGAGCTTTGTCATGAATGATTGTTATAAACTGGAATCCATGAAAATAAACTGTTTTGGCTATTATCTGTGAGGTTTCTGGATTATTGGCATTGCTTTCACAAATCATTTTGAATATTCATTCTCCGATTTTTGTGACCAGGTTCAAAAGAAATGCCCACAAGGTTAAGAGTTCAAAACTGGGTAGCAGAATATGGAAAAAGCAGAAATGTTCAGAATATTATCACGGGAGAGGTTTGTTTGCGTTGTTTTTGTTGTTAGGTGGCCGTGCTGCTTTTTGTGTCGATATTTGTGCTGTTAAATTTTAAGCACATGTATTTTTGGGCATTAACTGTCCACTGTTGGTGTCCATTTGATGCAAACACGTTGGTTGCTTGCCCAGACCTGTGTACTGCTTATGCAAATTGTAATATTTGATAACTCCAACAGATCAACACACTACAACGCAATGTACTTTCCACAGACTATTTCCAAATGATGTATAACTCACAAATTATTGTCACTGTTAATCCGGCTGATTGGGAAGGTACAGGAATTGTTTGTTGTGGTGATGTTTGTTTGGCACGCATGTTACTCATTTTGCTTGGAGTTGTTTTGTCGTAATTTGGGGAATTTGGCTTTCTTTTGTTGGACTGAAATCTATTTGCGTCATGTTAATGAAGAGTCTATCATTCCCTGTAAATTGAAACAAAACGAACACTAAACTGAAAGTTTTATACTTTTGCAGGTGATTTTCGATTATGGGAAGCAATGGGAACAGGAGCCTTAATATTTGTGGATCCAGTCTTTGTGCCACATCAGTTTCCATTATTAGGTGGGTTTTGTTGATTTTCTGTTGTTTTTTATGTGAGTTGAAGTATGTGGTTCAATAAAATGGCGCCAATGTAGCTGAAATTTAGTGTATCAACAATGTTCACGATATAAAATACAGTTAAGATAGCTGCCATTCCTTTTGTTCTCAATTACTCGATTATTTAACTTTCCGCTTCTCTCGACAGATGGCGTGCATGTGGCTTATTTTAGTAATAATAACAAAACTGAGCTTTTCACGAAACTAGATTATTATCGCAGTCATCCTGCTGAGAGAGTTAGAGTTGCTTTACAAGGTAATATTGTACTTCTGTGAATGTGTTTGTGAATGAGCTCTGGAGTTTGTTATTTGATTGTGTTTTCTTTTCTCTGTCCTCAATGCGATACTGAAACCGTTCATAGTTTGAAAGTTTGGCGTTTCAATGCACAGAGAAGGCAAACTAATGTTTGTTTCCCATCATCAAACACAGGCTATCTCCACTCCTTAAAATACCACAGAACAGTCAATCTAATAGATTACGTACTGCGTAGTACACACTTGAAAGAGATGACAGAAAAAAAGAAAAATGATTCAAGTGTTGTATTACCGAGATATTCTTACACAGGTTTGTCACAGTTGCAGTGTGTGATTGTTTATGTTTCTGCCGTATGTCATGATGCTGTTTGTAAGTTGGTCATGTTTTGTTAGCTTTGTAGTTGTGTTGTTGATTGGTTCAGCATGTTTGTGGTTTAGTTTCAATTGAGTGTCCTACTTCTGGACGAACGGAGAAGCTAAAATTAATATGCTTGCGAAGTTGCGCTGAGTGCTGAATTTTGTTAATGTGAAAGATGCAACCAGTTATTGACTCTTTCTTGTCTACTAGGTCAATATCTCAACCGAGAAGCAGCAATACAAGAAAAAATGATAAAAGAATGTCATTTACCAGGCATATATCAAGATCCATTACATCATGAATACAACAATAGCAAGGGTGAAATTAAGAGAATAAATTGCGAGAAGGTGTTGAAAAGAAGTTCATGGAGCAATATTGCTTTTGCTAACTAGCATTGTGTTTCAATTGATTTTATTTGTAATAGTAGCACGACCAAAGCGCAAGAAGATAACAAGATACAATCATTTAATATGAATGGGCTTCCTATTCTATCACCGAAACCTAAAAAAACAAAAACCAGTTCTATGGATTAAACTCATACAGTCACGTATCCATACTAGCAATATGTGACAACTGGAGCCAACGAAAACAACGCAATACGCAATTGAGAACTTAAAACCGAAAGCCAAAACGCTTGCAGAGCCACATTTATTTCCTCCTTATGCTACTTGTGGATGTTGCTATCCAGGAAAGTAAAGAAATGGAAATTAATCCTTCTGGAAGTAAACTGATGAGGGAAAAAACGAAATTCAACAAAAGATGAAAATGCACACAACTAAATTAAAGGAATTGAACAAAATAACAGCACACAAAAAATGAACATTTTGGGTGGCATAGTCGGTGGAGTTGGTGCCGTGATTGGTGGTATGTTTGTAGGCGATGGCTTTGAAGCAGGTGGTAACAACGCTGGTGCTGGAATGGTGGAAGCTGCACGGATCATAGCACAAAAAGGACTTGTAGCGGCAGATCTTCATAGCAAAATCTTGGCCAACGCTTTGCTTAAAGCAATGGATAAGCTTGATGTTACGGTTTCTACCAACACCTTGACTTTTCTGCGAGGAATTGATAAAAATGTTGACAAATGCATTGAATTTCTTGCATCTCAGAGCGGCATTTTGAGAGAAGTTGTCTTTAAAATTCAAAAAGACATGAGGACAGATATCACCAATGTAACTGCTACTTTTGTAGCCTTGTCTATTATTTTCATGATCCTGCTGTTACCAAATTGGATGGCACAAGAGCAAGTCCAGGGTGTTCAGAACCTCATTGTCAATAATTTCAACAATCTGTGGCACGCTCAAGTCAATGTTCTTCAACTGTTCAAGCGTTTGGGGCAAGCTTTTGTTATTGTTGCTGCACTTAATGAAATTCTTAAAACCCATCAA
>JADMIO011791672.1_pt1 | contig 23106 bp, 13 predicted proteins | sample 8958161 | NCBI WGS metagenome assembly JADMIO01 (sample SAMN16585339, study PRJNA669376) | soil metagenome | isolation source: Crop rotation soil | place: USA: Cullars Rotation, Alabama | collected 2011 | reverse complement strand
GCCGCGACTTCAAGTCACGTGAATTCCAAGCTTCGGATCCCACTGTGCTGGAAAGGGCCCGAGCCAGTTCGATTGCATGCCGCTCGACCTTTTCCGGGACCTCAGCAGGAGCCACCGAGACGTCCAGGATGTGGTTGTGATGCCGGTTGTCGATCACGCCGTAATGGACGAACTCACCATCCGCACCACGAGCCGCGACAACCGAGACTTCCCGCTCAAACTGAATGAACCCTTCCAGGACGCCTTCGCCAGTATTGAGGTTCTGCCATGCAGCAGCGGCTTGCGAGGCATCTGTGATCTTGGCCTGCCCCTTGCCGTCGTAGCCCCAACCGGCGGTCTTCAGGACTGCGGGGCAGCCTACTTCAGCGAGCGCGGTAGTGAGCTCGGTCACTGATCGCACGGTGCGAAACGGAGCCACCGGGAAACCCGATTGTTGCAGGAAGGTTTTCTCGCGCAGACGGTGTTGAGTTGTATGCAGGACTTCGCCGCGCGGTCGGACGAGGGTGCGTTCGGCGGCGGCGGCGGTGGTCGCGGCCGGCACGTTCTCGAACTCGAATGTCACGACGGAGACTTTTGAGGCAAACTCGCGGACGCGGTCGAGATCGTCATAGGCCGCGTTGACCTCGACATCGGCCACTTGCCCAGTGGGCGTATCGTCATCGGGTGAGTAGGTGTGAACTCGATAACCCATCTTGCGCGCGGCAATGGCGAACATCCGCCCCAACTGCCCGCTGCCCAACACACCAATCGTTGCCCCCGGCTCAATCATCCCCGCCATGCCACGTTTGCCCCTGAAAATGCGTTGTTAAACCTACGATGCCTGTTCTTGTAGCCGGATTCGTAAGAATTCGGACCTTTGCGCGAGATCGTCCGAAGTCTCACGACTTCGGCTACATCGGCGTATGTCGCATCCGTGACGGCACACGATGTCGCCTAAACGATGCGTCCCTCACACCAGCCCGTGTTTGGCCAACTCGCCATCACGTCAAGCGGAACCATCCGGCTTACGCCGGACGCTCGCCTTCAGTCTAAAGGATGCGCGGCTCATGATAACGCCCAGCGTCCAATGTGGAGAGTCTCACGGCGGTGTTTCCGCCACATCAAGAACAGCCGAGAGGTGCCATGCTGTCTACTTCCGCCGCGGCGGCTTGACGACCTTCTTGGCGGCGGCAGTCTTCTCCTTGGGGCGCTTGAGGATGAACATCGCGTGCTTCCGCTCCGTCTTGCACACGGAGACCAGTTCCCAGCCTGCGTCACCCAGATTGTTCAGCAACGCGGCACCTTCGCCGAAGGTGTCGGTTACGAACTGGTGATATTCCCACTTCATCGTTCACCACTTATTTCTTGGCTTCCAGCGCCTTGATAGCCGCGCGGGCCGCGATACGGTCTTTGCCCATCCATTCGCCGGCAGCCTTATTCAGCGCCGTCAGCGCATCCGCAGTGCCGATTTGTCCCAGGATTTCGCACAGCACGAGCTTGAGTTTCCCATCTCGAGTGTTGAGCAGCTTGATCACCGGCCCCTGGGCCGATTCACCTATTCCGACCAGGACTTCGGCCGCAACTTTACGATCCTCCGCATCGGTGAGCCGCTGCGCGACACGTTCGGCAACATCTTCCACGTTATTGGCGACCGCAATCCGCATCATCGACTGCCGCACTTCGGTCGTCCCGCCCGTCAGGTTCTTGATCACCGCGTCGTTGATCTCCGGGGAGGCCCATTTCTCCAACGCCTGGGCGAGCCCCGCCTTGACGGTCAGTTCATCCGTTTTCATGAGGGCGAGGATCTTCTTCGCGACCTCGGGGTTGGGCCCGGCGTCCGAGTGGTCACGCAGCTTTTCGGCCGCCTGCACTTTGCGGTGTTCGGTTTTCTTGCCAATGATTGCCAGCAGCTCGTCGACGGTGGCACCGTCCAGGCTGATCAAGCCGGTGCTCTTGCTCGTCGATTCCGGCTTGGGATCGGTCGTCTTGCCGAATCCGCTGGACTTCGACTTAGGTGCCGGCTTGGCATCCTCGGAATCGGATGAGTCGCCACTGCCAAAACCCGACGAACTAGTCTTGCTGAATCCGCTCCCCTTCGAATTGGGCAGTCCTGTGCTCTTGGAGTTAGGCAATCCTGACCCCTTGGAATTCGGTAAGCCAGAGGGATCAGTCCGGGGAGAATCATTCGACGCCACTTCCGTGTCACCAGCGCCCGGTGGAAGTTGGAACGCGCTGCGAGGGAAAGTATCGCTGACCGGCGGCTTCGTCAGACTGCGGACTTGCACCATCCCATTGGGAAAGACCTTCTGTATCTTCACGTCAACCCATTGGTTGTTGACGGACACCTGCAGCATGTCGCCCACGGTGAGCTTGGTTTCCTCTGTGACCGGTTCGCCCGTGAACTGCGGCCGGTTGCCGAACTGGCCCGGAGCGTTGCCAGCAGAAGTCGCCATGGGGTTGTTAAACCCTTGGCCCGTCGTCGTTCCGGCTGCCGGTGGATAGCTCGCCGATGGCATCGGATCAGAGGAACTCGGCGTGGTGGAGGTCCCCATCGGATTGTAGGGACTGGCGGTCGTCGTATTGGTCGAGCTCCCGGCGGGCGGCGGATAGACTGCCGACGGCATCGGGTTGCTACTGGAGGCCGTGCCCGAGGCATTCGGCGGCTGGTAGCCGCCAGCCGTCGCCGATGTCTGCATGGGATCAGGCACTGCCGAAGTCGTGGGCATCGGGTAACCGGTCGCTCCTGCCACGGGATAGCCAGCTGGCATGGGGGAACTCGATGTGGCCATCCCCGGAGGATTCATTCCCGGCGACGACATCCCCGCCATGTTTGAAGTTGACGGACTGGCCGTGGCATTCAGCTTGAACGAGTCAAAAAACGTCTTCACGTCCGGGGAATCCTTGGTGATCGAATTGGTACTCCGGGCCATCACCAGCATCAGCTTGGAATTGACCAGGTAGATGCGCATCACTGCCGATGTCGCCGGCTCCTGTTTCCCCGTCGACGGATTGGCGCCCGCCGCAATGGACATTTCGACTTCCTTGCCCTGGAACCCGTTCAGGTTAATGACGTTCGAGGACTTGGTTGTACCCCGCATGGCCGAAGCCATCGACTGCACGCCCATGTCGATGGCCATCGCCTGCTGCGAAGAATTGAGATTCGCAACTTCGGAAGGCATCGTCATCGACGCCACGCCAAAATTCCAATTGCGAGTGACGACCTCCCAAGCCTCACCGCTGACGCCAGGCGTCGGCGATCGCTTCGGCGTCCCCGGCATCCGCACTGAATAGCTGCCGTCCGGGGCCGAAAAATCCTGGAATTCCAGGCTGCATCCCGTCAGACTCAGGAGGCACAAAATCAGCCCAGCACATGCAGATGAGCGTTTCACGATGACGTTCCCCAGCGAAATGTGACCCCAAGCCGCAGTGGACAAATGATCGATCCGAACGGATCTGTTCCAGAATGCCCTTCACAATAATCCATCCACCAGACTTTAACCACTTCAAATTGCAGGATTTGTGGCTTATCGTACGACATCTTGCGGCGTCCCCGGCACAAGTAGGATGGGCTTCAGCCCGTCCACCTTCAACCCGCCCAGATCGTGAGAGCAACATTCCCGACTATTGAGGCCTTGAGCGCAAATGAGCAGCCAGGGAACTCAGTCCGTAACACCATGCATCCTCCGATAGTCATCGACCCCAGACCTAGTTGGCCTGGGGCGCCTTTCAAAAAGCCTGCGTTTTTTAGAAGGCGCCCAAGGCGCCCTGTTTTTTCTGTATCAAGTAAAAAGGGCGCCTTCTGCCTCCCGGGGGTAACACACCTTGTAGTTGACAGACGCCAGCCATCCCGTACACTGATCAATCGGCGTTGATATGTTCGACTTGGCAGCGGCCCCTTCTGTTCGTGACGGAAACGATTCGGATGTTCCACAACAGTCTGATGCGCCGCAAGTTCCTGCAAATCGGCGCGCTCGGAGTCGGCGGGCTGACCCTGGCGGACGTCCTTCGTCTGCGGGCCGAGGACAGACAACCGGGTGCCACGACGCCCAAATCCGTCATCATGATCTGCCTCCCTGGCGGCCCCAGTCATATCGATATGTATGACCCCAAGCCGCAGGCTCCCGTGGAATTCCGCGGCGAATTTGCATCGATCCCCACCCGCCTTCCCGGTGTTGAGTTCAGCGAGTACCTGCCGCTGCAGGCGCAAATCGCCGACAAGTTCTCCATCATCCAGGGGATCAAATTCCTGGGCAGACACGATCCGTATGAACTGCTCAGTGGTCACCCGTCGGCTCGCACGGGAGAAATCCGGACCGGTGAGAAGTGGCCCGCGTTTGGTTCCGTGGTAAGTCGACTGCGGACCGATGAGACGACTTCTATGCCGGCCTACGTCAATCTGAATGACCTGCGAACGGTCCCGGAAACGGACGACCCGGAAGTCCCGCGCTACATGGGGCCCGCACACGGTCCGTTCCGCCCCACGGGACCAGGACTGGCCAATTTGCGGCTGCCAGCGGCGATCTCTGCCGACCGGCTCGATGAGCGCAAGGCTCTCTTGTCCCGCTTCGATCAAGTCCGTCGAGAAGCGGATGCTTCGCACGAGATGCAGGCGCTGGACGCCTACCAGCGTCGAGCGTTCGGCATGATCACATCGGGCGCCGTCTATCGAGCGTTGGATCTGGACCGCGAAGACCCGCGCGTGCGAGACCGTTATCAGGGCTGTACTGATTTGTTGTTGGCGAGACGTCTGGTCGAAGCGGGCGTTTCGGTCGTCACCGTCGCCCAGGGAGGCGTTCAACGCGGGCCCGGCCTTCCGGTATTTGGAGTCTGGGATACTCACACCAACAACTTCCCCCACATGCGCAAACTGCTGCCAGCCTATGATCAGGCGATTTACACCCTGCTGACCGACCTGTATGACCGCGGACTCGATCAACAGGTGGCCGTCGTCATCTGGGGTGAATTCGGCCGTTCTCCCCGAGTCGGCGACGAAACCCGCGCCTTGGGAAGCAGATTTGCCACGGGTCGCGGACACTGGTGGGATGCCGGCTTCGCCATCGTCGCCGGAGGCGGACTGCGGATGGGACAGGTCATCGGCGAGACCGACGCCCGGGCCGAGCGATCCAAAGGAAAACCCTACACACCGCAAAACGTCCTGGCCACGATCTATCACGTCCTGGGAATCGATCCGGCCAGAACTTTCCCCGACTTCCAGGGACGCCCCATCCACCTGCTGGATGACCGCGAGAAGATCCGCGAACTGATTTGATCGCTGCATCCCACTGTCTCACCCGCAAAATCATTCATTCAGGTGAGCCCCCGGATTCCTCGTTGCCATCAAATAGCAGCCTGAGCAAAATATCCATGGTCTTACGGCACCTGGATCAGCTGCACTTCTTACCGCACACTCAATGAGAATTCCCGTTTGGGATGCAAAAAGGGGCATCAGGATGACCTCGAAAAAGAAATCGTGGCAAGACAAGCTCGCCGACAGCAAGGACCTGCCGAAAGTCGCGCCAATCGAAGAGAACATGTCCCAGCGTTGGGGCGTAGGCACCTTCGTCATCCCCGCGCCCATCGAGGTCGATGAGATCATGCGTCGAGTCCGTCTCGGCAAACTCATCACCATCGACGACATCCGAGCCAAACTGGCCCAAAAGCACGGAGCGACAATTGCCTGCCCACTGACCACCGGCATCTTCGCCTGGATCGCAGCCCACGCAGCCGATGAAGCCGAACAGATCGGCAAGAAACGCATCACCCCCTACTGGCGAACCCTCAAATCAGGCGGCGAGCTGAATCCCAAGTACCCCGGCGGAATCGAGAACCTCAAAGTCCGACTCGAAGCCGAAGGCCACGTCGTCGTGCAGAAACGAAAACGCTACTTCGTACAAGACTACGACCAACAGCTTTCGTGATGCCACCAACCAGCAACGCCAATCTCAACCTTTTCACTCTTCACCCTTCACCTTTCTTACGGCGCCAGGTCCAGGATCGCGTCATCGACTCGTGCCCACTTCATCGGATACGTCGCCTTGCCCGCTCTGTGCGGCAGAGCGATCAAACGAGCCTGGTCGGCCGTGACTTCGACGATTTCCATCCGATCAATATCCTCTGTGATCGCTCCGGAAGGAGTCAACGCTCCGTAGACGATGGCATTCACGGTTTTCGGTTTGCGTGGCGAATTCGCGAATAACAGCCTGCCATTTGAAATCTCCCATTGGAACGAGCTGACAGGCACGCTGGGGGATCGGGGGTATCGAACGCGTGCCGAACCATCGGCGCGAAGTTGCAGGATGGCCCCCCCGTCAGAGGCCCACGTGCCCAGGAAAGAATTCCAAACCGCCCGGGCCCGCACGGCGTCATTCCGCAGGACGACCTGCCAGCAGAGCACACCGAGGAGAACCAGCACGCACGAGAGGCTCACGTAAGCGCGGACTCTTCGGGAAGGGTGATTACTCATGACGTCGATCCACCAGACGCTCAGGTTTGTCTAACTCGAGTCGCACCGCGCGAGCGACCATTGAATTTACCTCATACCCGACCGCGGCACACGTCGGGTTGAACTACTTGCTTGGCGATGATTCCACAAAGTGTTTCGTGCGAATCGACCGTTGGTCGCACTCATTCTCAGCTGCCCGGCACCTCGAGATCAGCTGACTCGGGCTTAAGCCACCGATAGGTGTACTCGTGGCTCGAGGCGCCTTTGAACCAGTCTGCGTTCGCCGTGAATCTGACCCGTTTGAACCCCAGGCGATCCAGGAGTCGTATCGATGCGAGATTGCGAGTATCCACCTCGGCTCGCACCACATCGACATTCATCGTCGCCAACTCCCGCAGTAGCCAGGTACACGCCTCATGAGCGTAGCCCTGGCCCCAGTATACCGAGAGAAGCTGGTAGCTGATCAGCCCTGTTCCATCTCCCAACACGGTGGCCTGAAGCTGACCGATGTAGTGTTGGTTAGAACGGAGTCGAAGGGCCCAGTTGAGCCACTTTTCCTCTCCATCAGGTGAGGCACGCCGCTCCAGCAATTCATAACGCCGCTCAAGTTCTTCCAGTGAGCCGGGAGGAGTTTGAGGGATAAACTGATAGATTCGCTCGTCCTGCAACAGCGGATAGAAAGCGGCCGCGTGCTGTCGGACCAGAGGCTCGAGGCAGAGACGAGCCGTATAGAATGGCGACGAATCCATCAAATCACCCGCCTGTCACTCACAATCCTGCCACACGTCCTGGGTCAGTCTCACCCCCCGTCTGTAGCTCGAGTGACCATCAATCTTACCCTAAAACCAAGCCTCAACACGCGCCGGGTTGGACCGCTGGTCGAGCGTCTTCCCCGGAGGGGATGCGTCACATAGCCCAGGGTTGCCACGTACTCGTGGCTAGCCTGAGTACCGTTCAAGAACGGAAATGAACCCTGACTGCGCCAGACCCGTTCAACGAACGGCGAGTCCGAGGGTCGATCTTCGAAGGTGATCAGCATGAGACGGCCTCTCACTAAGTCTCTTTCATTTTGGTGAGATTATCGAGCCACCATTGCAGATGAGGGTCTCCCCGACGAGGCCGAAACTTTGCGAAGCAATCAATCGCCAAGATTGCTTGAGTGATTTCATCGTCACTGACGGCACCCGTCGTGGCCCAGCGTCGAATCAATTCAGGCGTCGTAATGAAGTCAATACCTGACTCGGCGGCTAGGCGTATGGCCTTGCGATCATCCGTTGCTATCGTCCAGTTCCGCGATTTTGCAATTGCGAGACTACTGGCCTCGCCGTCGTCGACTTGAGTCGCAAAGTCCACATAGGACTCGATTTCCTCCTGACTCTCCAACCGACACTCTTTGATCAGTCCACTAGCGATTTCAGGCAACAGGTTGAGTGGCACAGAAACAAGCAGGGACTCATCTGCGGGATCGACTTGTCGGATCGACAATGACTCGCGCTGGACCTGCTCCGTAACATGGAATTCGCCACCGCACGCCGGAATGATTCCCTCAATCCTGCCCGACGCATAGAGGTTGATCAGGCAGCAGGCGTCGATGATTTGATCTGCCATACGACTCCCGATTACGCAGGCGATTTCAGCAATGAATCGTTAGAATGCGATTCAAAATCCAGGGGACGGGTATTGCCGTCTTCAGACACATCGCCCGCAGTCGACAGCCGCTTCTCTACAATCTCTCTTGCAGATACTCGATCGCAGCGAAGTATGGCCGCCAACTCTCCTTCGCTGAGTTCTTCGCGGTCATAAGCTTGTGCCGCGAGGAAAACGTAGCGATCGGGAAATCGCTCATCGGTCACAGGGTTTTGACGGAGCGATAGTAGCTCCGATGCACGTCTAACTTCAAACCGAGCCTCTTTGAGGTAGTCTCGCACCCCCTTCGGAACCAACTCGAGAGTTTCGAGTCGGATAGCCATCGCCTCCACAGAAACAAAGTAGAAATGAGCCAGTCGACAGAGATCCGAGATCTTAAAGTCCGCTCGATCATTAACGATTTGGTTGAACCGGCGACGGACCGAAGTTGCAGGCATGAGAAATGCCATCGCGAATGATTCCGCGAAACGCTCGTTGGCAGGCTTCCGCCCGGGAAACGCAATGTAATCAATACCTGGCTTGTAACGATCCGTGAGGAGATGTCCATACTCATGCAACAACGTTGCACGCCGCCGCTCCGGAGGATGTTTCCGATTCACTGCCACGACGCCACCAAAATCCCGCGAAAAGGCGAACATCCCTGCAATTCGAGACGGTAAATCTTCGTAGATAATCCGCAACCCAACCTCCGCTTCCAGCAGACTGCGGAGATGAATTACCGGTTGGTCACCAAAGCCCAAGCGTTGCCTTTCCTTGACGGCCTCATCTTCGGCCACGCTGACGACATCTACGTGCGGCCCGAGTTCGACTTCGGGAGGATAGTTCAGTCGTAGTTTGACGTTCAACAACCGCTCCAGACGGTAGTAATCTTCGGCGAATTTTTGCAACGCAGAAATTGCTTGAGCAGTCTCTGCTTCATCTGCTTTCATGTCTTGCGCAACAGCCCGCAGATGTGGCTGCAGATCAGTGAGTGGTCCACCAGATCGAACCAATTCATTGACGGTCTTGCAATAGAGGCTCGCGAGAGTCACGATTTCTTCTGGTTTCGCCTTACGGATCCCCTTTTCGATAGCAATCAGCGTGGGACGGCTGCATCCAACACGTCTGGCTGCTTCGTCCTGAGTGACTCCTCGAGCTTTTCGAGCATCGGCAAGTCGTTGGCCTAAGACCTTCGGATCGAGGCGATCGAGTTCCATGAATTCCTCCTGTCTATGCGGCTTGACCCGGTCGATCAATCCTACGGACCCAATGACAACCATTTCGGCGAGCATGCTGAATCAGCTCACGCCACTCAGCTAGGTAGCGTTGGAATAGGTCCAGATAAGGTTGAACAGCCTCGCCAAGTTGCAGCAAGCCTGTAGCTCTCATGTGCTGAGTCATGAGTTATCCATCGACGCACCTTCGTCGAATCCAAATACTCATTCTCAGCCATAGCTCATCCCTAAATCTCAGGCATGCAACTGTGCCATTGAAGTGATTATCGCCGTCGAGTTTGCAAAGTAAAATAATTTATCGAATATTTTAGTATAGTGTGTAAAAATGTCAAGACTTTAATCGCCTTACTATCTCCTTCGTTTTCTTGTAAGTCATTATTTTCATTGTCTTTGCGGAATTGGCGACATGTCGGATGTCGTGACAAATGCTGTCCGTAGAGAGCTAACGGTTTCGACGCAGGTTACTCGGCAGAGATTCTGACTCGCTACGCACACATGGACGGTTTGGTGATCATCACGTGCTTGCACCGCGCGAGGATCCGTTGAATATACCCCGGCTCGGCGGCGGCACACGTCGGATCGAACCGCTCGTCAATCCAGCCGTGACTGGACCAGATCCCAGCGATTGCCGTACAGGTCGAGGAACACGGCCACGGTGCCGTACGGTTCCTCCCGCGGCTCTTCCGCGAAACGTACACCGCGCGAACGCAGGTCCCGGTAATCCCGCCAGAAGTCGTGCGTCCGCAGAAACAGGAACACCCGCCCGCCAGTCTGATCCCCGATTCGCGACGCCTGCTCTGGAGTGACAGCACGGGCCAGCAGCACCGCGGCACCGACCGACCCCGGCGGGGCAACCACCACCCACCGCTTACCGTCGCCGAGGTCAGTATCCTCCACCACGACGAACTGCAGACTCTCGGTAAAGAACGAGATCGCTTCGTCATAATCCCGCACGACCAGCGATAATAAAGCAATCGTTCGAGCCACCCCGTAAAGCCTCCACTCCCACTGCCAGACACCCAGATTTGCCCGAAGTATTCATCAGCCGGAGGGCCTTAGCCCACGGTTCCTGTCTCAATCGACGATTTCTACACAAACCGGACGCCAACGAGTACCGGCTGATATGCAGAATGTTTTTCTGACGTTCGTCGCAACCATTGACGAGTCCGATGACGATGCTGACTTTTCAACGCTCACATGAACGATCCGGGTGAGAGCGGTTTCGCTGTAAGTGTACGTCCTAATTGTACCCGAATCCGCTCTCAGCCGACCCCGTGTCGGCGACTGGAACGACTGAACGCTAATCGCTCTTCCCGTCCGACGTGACCATTGCTCGGCCGGCGGCAACGCCGGCTCGGGGCGCGCGAGATTCAGCCACTCCCAACCAGTGGTCTCCTTCCCGAGCGATCAAGTGTGCCGTTCCGGCATCCTTCGCCGTGACTTTGATCTGGTGTCCCCGTGTGCGCAGCGACTTCAGGCACTCTTCGCCGACAGATCCTTCCACGGTGGCGGGCTCGATGGATTCGCATTGGACGCGCGGTGTCGCGACTGACTCCGTGCCACTCAAGCCCAGTACGAGCCGATGGATCACCAGCGCCGCCGAGTTGTTCACAATGGTGCGTCCGCCTGCCGCCCCCACCGCGAGGACTGGGCGGCCCTCCTGCAGTGCGAGCAACGGGCACATATTGTGCAACGGTCGTTTGCCCGGTGCGATCGAGTTCACCCAGCTGGGTCGCGGCTCAAAACGACACATGCCGTGCCCCAGGACGATTCCCGTATCGGGAACCATCACACCGGAACCAAATCCGCCCCCATGTGTTTGCGTCCAACTGACCACGTTCCCCATCTCGTCGGCAGCCGCCAGATGCACCGTCCCCCGCAACGGATCCGGTGCGATTAACTTCCCTGGCTGCGGGTGTTCCAAACCAGCCCGCACCAATGCCAGCAGTTTTTCGAGATGAGATGCCTCCAGCAACGATTGCGGTTCGACCTGCATGGCACTCGGATCGCCCAATGTCGTCAATCGCTCGGCCCAAACCACCTTGGCGATCTCCAGAGATAATTCGATCGCTTCAGGACTGCCCGCAGCCGGAACCTTTCCGCCCGCCGTCGCCAGCTCATACAGCGCCGCCATCTGCAGAGACGTCAATCCACCGGAAGCGGGTGGTGGAGCAAACACGCGATGCTTGTAGACATCCACGGCCACAGGCCGCACATCCAGAGGTCGATACTTCGCAAAATCGTCATACGTCAGGATGCCCCCACGACTCCGCACGTGGTCGACAATGGCCCGTCCAATGCGCCCGGAATAGAACGCGTCCGCCCCCTGCTCGGCAATCGCCTGCAGGGTCGCCGCGAGATCGTCCATTGGCACGACCTCGGGAACTTGATCGCTCGGCGGCGGTCTGTTTCCTTTCGCCTCGGCACGCATTGCCAGCCAGGCCCGGGCCTGTTCCTTCACGAGCACAATCCCGGCGCGGGCTTCGCGAATGGCCGGCTCCATCACGATCCGGCGCTCCAGCGCGCCGTACTGCTGCAGCCAGTGCAGCAGTCCACCCAGCACTCCGGGAACGGCGATCGATAACGGACCGCGACGGTGGCGACTGTCCGGAAACTTGTAGTCGAATGAATCGGGCTTCGTGACCACCGGGAACATGCCAGGGGTGGCCGCAGCCGCAGCAACCGCGTTGGCATCAATCGCGACCACCTGTTGTTTTCGACCGTCAAACGCAATGCCGGTCGCCGCGTAGCCACCGATCCCAGATCCGGCCGGAGCGATCACCGCTTCAACAAAGCCCGCGGCGACAATGGCATCGAACGCATTGCCGCCGCGACCCAGCATCTCTGCGCCCGCCTCCGCTGCCCGACCATCCGGGGCGACGCACACGCTGGGCGCCGTCAACGACTTCACCGCGGGCTTCACATTGCCGCCCTGTGCGGCAGCCCGTACCACCCCCGCGCTCCCCAGAAGAAGCCCGGCTGTCCCGATAAACTCGCGTCGGTCCATCCGTTTGCCTTTGGTTGCGCGAGATCACTCGCTGGCGAAGATGCTACTCCACCGCACCCAGCCAGTTGGGCTTGAAGATCATGACTGCCCCCAGCCCCGCGATGACCAGGCCCCCCAGCAGTTTCAGCATCCGACCACTGCGCTCCTGCAGCTTGTGCTTGCCCAGGGTGGCGACAGCGATGGCTACCATGATCGCATCGTCGAACATGTACGCGGCGATGTAGAGCAGCAGGTAGAGGTAGTTCTCCCACGTCGGGTATTTCTGCATGGTCAAGATTCCGGTGTACATCGCCGGCAGGCCGGCTGTGCACAAGAGTTCGATGATGTTGACCAGCACCGCAAGCACCGACGCGCCCGCGATCGCCGCCCACAGGCTCTCGGCCATCACGATCCGTCGTACGCGATCATAGAAACCGGGCTTCGTCGATTCGGGGATCGACAGCGACACCCCCTTCTTGAAAGCGAAGAAATCCTTGATGTGGATCAATCCGACGATCAAGCCCAGCCCGCCGAGAATCAGTTGAGCCGGACGCAGCAGGATGACGAGCTTCGCGACCGACAGCCACGCCGACATGAATGCCAGATAGGCCAGTCCGCTAATCAAGACGAACGTCCCGGCCACCGCCAGAATCTTCCACCGGTCGCGCAGATTGACGAGCAGCGATAACAGGAACATCAAGACCCACATCGCACACGGATTGAACCCATCGACCAGGCCGACCGCGATCGTGAACGCCGGCATCCCCCAGTCGCGCCAGCGGATCTCACCCAACATCGGCAGCGTGATCGTTTCGACTTCCTGCGACGTCGTGGGGGGTGGCAGCTCGAGCGGATCGGACTCGGCCGAAACTTCATCCGGTATCGGGCGACGCAACGGCGGTGTGTCGGTATTGCTTGCAGCTGCCAGTTGTGGAACCCGCGGCGGAGGCTCATCGGCGGCAGCTTCCGGTGTTCGCGGGGGTGGCTCGTCAGTCTCAGGTTCCGGCGCAGCTTGAGCCAGCAGTACTGCGATCATCCACAGGGGGACGCCACCCGCCTCACTGATGTCGTTACGCTGCAGATGCCGCAGAGCGGACGCTTTCTTTACCGGCGGCGACTTTTCCGGCTCGCAGACGACCGTAACGGCCTTCAGCACATCGTCCCATTGACGGTAACTTGTGGCGGCATCAAAGAAACCAACCTTCAACTGGCCGCAATAGTGGAGTGCGGGGACCGATGCCGCCTGCACTCCGTAACGTTGCGCCAATTGCTGCAGTCGATTCCCGGCATCGGTGGACGTTGCGATGTCCAGCGGTACGAACTTGTAGCCGGGATAGCGTGGCGCAATTTGCTCGAAAATGATCGGCCTGGCTGCGGCACACCGCGGGCAACCCGACCGCACGAAGACCTCGACTGTGAACAACTCTTCCAGGCGCTTCGGCGTCGTCACTTCATCCCAACCCACCTCGAACTGGCCGCTGCCATAAAACGCAGGCAAACCGGGCTTGCTGAGCTTGAAATGGTCGGCCAGCTTGTAAAACCTCGCCAACGCCTTCTCATCGGCGACGACGTCGCGGATGACAACCTTGAGGCCAGGACGCTGTCCATATGTCTTTTCGACGAATTCGTGGGCCGCTTTCGACTTGTCCGAGTCTCCCCGCGTGAAGACTTCCAGGACCGCGCACCGTGGTTGCTCAGCAGCCAGGCAGCTGAGTTCCGTTCCGACTCCCCCCGTCAAAACTGCCGCAGCCCACAGCCAACAAACGACGCGAAATACTCTGATCGTCATGCCACGATTCCCTATCTTTGCAGGAGCGTAATCACTTCCAGTGCAGCTGGAAACGTGCCCGATTCGACTATCGCCGACTTCTCAATCGTGTATGCCGCTCAGTGCCAGACACTTTGATGTAATGCCCTGTTCCACCAGCTACTTTGTCAGGGCAACTCATCATTTGCAAATCCGGTGCCGAAGCCCCAGTTCAAGTTTTCCCATAGAATGTGAAGTCAGCCATAACATTTCCCGCTTCTTACCCAGATTCAGCAGCATCAACTGATGCAACTGATGCAGAAGACAAACCAATCTGTTGCAGGCACTTGCAGATCGCTACTTGATCCGCGACGACGAAGCGACACAATTTCGTACCCGCTGCATCCAGATAAGATGGAGGCAGCGACGGCTTCGGCTCTTTCATCCCGCATCTCCGGAGGAATGATGGCGAGCATTCACAAAGAGATACAGATACGAAAACCGCGAGATGTCGTCTGGGACGCAATCCGGGACGTCGGGGCAATTCATCGACGTTTGGTCCCCGGATTCGTGGTTGACTGCAGACTCGAGGGGTGACTCACGCTGCTTGACGTTCGGCAATGGAATGACGATCCGCGAGATCATCGTTGACATCGACAATCAGCGATATCGTCATTCATGGTCCGCGCGTGGTGAGCCATTTACACACCACAATGCGTCCCTGCAAGTCTTCGCTGAGGACGAACAGACGTGCCGCATCGTCTGGATTGCGGACGTCATGCCAAACGAGATCACTGGCAAAATCGCGGAAATGATTGAACAAGCGCTGCACACGATGAAGGCGACGCTCGAAGCCTGATAGGCAAGCCAGGCATTTCCCCGCGTGGGCGGTCGGAGCCCGGGTATCGTTAACCAACGGCTCAGCGACACACCGAGCTCAAGCCTTCTTGCGGACATTGATCGTTTGCGTGACTGAATCTGTGCCGCCAACGCTGTTGGAAAGAGTCACTGCCAGCGATCGTGTCAACGTCTTGAACCCCTTCCCCTTCGTGGAGAACGTGATCCCGCGCAGGAACGATTGAATGGACTGGGTCGTGACACCCTCCTTCAACTCGATCTGCAATGTCAGCTGTCCGTTGGCGACTTGCGGCCCGCTGGTGGAGCCCAATCCGCTGCCACTCGGAATGGTGAATGTGTCGAAGACCTTCTTGGTCGTGCCGACGACGTTCACGCTCAATGTGAGTGTCCCGCCTGTCAGATTCGCCTGCCCCCCCACAGAAATCTGCGGCAACACGACAACCGCCGGTTGCTTGCGGATCCAGGTCACCGCTCCGCCAACCAGATCGAGCTGAGGAGCTTCATTGACGTTAGTCACTGTGACCGACAGATTCTGCGAGGCCGTGCCCCCATGTCCGTCGCTGGCCCTCACCGTGACTTCGTAAATGTTGTCGCCAGTGTTGTCGGCAGGAGATTCGAAGTCGGGCGGAGCGACGAAGCTCAACTGGCCGTTGGCGGTGATCGAGAAGAGACCCTGGTCGATCCCACCCGTAATCGAGTAGCTGATGGTCTGGGCAGGCACGTCCGCGTCGGTGGCTGCAACCAGAAGGACAGCTGTGGAGTTCTCCTGAATCGACGGGGTCGCCGTCGTGACGAAGCTGGGAGCATGGTCATCATCCACGATCTGCAGGGTGACCTGTTGCGTGCCTTGCTCTGCGCCGTTGGTCACGCTGCCGATCTCGATCAGCACTCCCTCGTTCCCTTCCAGTTCGCCATCTTGAATGGACGTTAGCGTGATCGATCCAGTTGTGCTGCCCACCGCGATCACAATGCTGCCGGCGCTCCGCGAATAGTCCCCAGGGAAACCGGCCTGCCCGCTGAACGCCAGGTTGAGGACCACGTTCACGTCGGTCTGCACCGACAGTGTCGCCGTGATCGTTGTAGTCCCTCCCGCTTCAACCAGCACCGTGTTGTTCGAACTCAACGTCACACTGGGATTCGTACGGCTCCAGGTTTCGACACCGACCGTCGCCAGCACGTTGCCCACAGCGTCCTGGATTTCAGATCCGAGCGTGTTTAGCGAGAGTGCGTAGTTCCCCACCGGGGCCGTCAGAGAACCGAGATTGTTCAGCACAAATGTCATATTGTCAGAGGTGGTCAGCGCTTCTAATCCCGTCAAGAGATTGGCACCACCATCGCGCGTCAGTACCAGATCCCTGACGTCGAATCCCGATACGGGTTCCGTGAACATGATGGTCAGGCTGGTGACCGCGGTTGCTCGAGGATCGGGAGTGACGGCGGTAATACTGCCCGACGGCGCTGTCGCATCCACCATCCAGCCCTCCGTCGCTCCATTCGCCAGCGCGTTCCCTGTGACGTCGACAATCCCCGAAGAGGTCGGGGCGACGCTCAAGAGGTATTCGCCGTCAACACCCGTCACATTCCCCAGACCGCTGAGAGTGAACGTGAGATTGTCCAGCGTCGACAGCGCCTGCGTCTCATTCAACAGATTCGTTCCCCCATTGCGAGTCAGCACGAGATCGCTCAGATCAAAGCCACTGACGGGTTCGCTGAAGGTGATGTTGATGGCATCGATGGAACTGTTACGCGGATCGGGAGTCACCGTTTCCAGACTGACGGTGGGGGGAATCTCATCCACATTGGTGACGGTGATCGCCAGATTCTGCGTGGCAATGCCGCCATGTCCGTCGTTGACCCTCACTTGCACGTTGTAGACATTGTTGACTCCCGCATCACTGGGCACCTCGAAGTTAGGCGGATTGATGAATGTGAGGACTCCACCGGCAGTGATGGAGAACTTGCTTTGATCGGGCCCGCTACTGAGGGTATAGGTCAATGTCTGTGCCGGGATATCGGCATCGGTGGCCGAGACCGTCATGACCGCAGTGGAATTCTCCGGAACGCTCACGGACGCCGGCGAGCCAAACACCGGCACATGATCATCATCCACAATCTGCGTCGTGACCTCCTGAGTCCCACTCTCCGATCCGTTCAGCACACTATTGACGCCGATGAGGATCGACTCCGTCGTCTCGAGATCCCCATCCGAGGCTGCCGTCACGGTCACCGTACCGGAAGTGCTCCCCGCGGGGATGACGATTTGTGTCGCGCTCCGCGCATAATCGCCCGGGAACGCAGCCGAACCTGTGAACCCCAAGTTGACGGTAACATCCACATCGGTGACCGCGGACAGGGTCGCCGTAATGCTGGCGACTCCTGCAGTCTCGGCGATGGACCCGTTGTCGATCCCCAAGGTCACCGTGGGAGTAATCCGAGCCCAGGTATCCGAGGGATTCACCTGGAGTGAATTGCCTGCCGCATCCTGGATCCCCGATCCAGACGCGGTGAGCCTGATGAGATAGCTGCCGGCAGCTCCGGTCAGGCCGCCAAGATTGGTGAGCGTGAAGGTGACGTTGTCGAGGGTCGTTAACGTCTGCGACCCTGTCAACAAATTGGAGCCTCCATCACGAGTCAGCGACAGGTCAATCAGATCGAAGCCGGTGACCGCTTCACTGAACTGAATCACCACGCTGCCCACCGCCGTCGTTCGAGGATCAGGCGCGATCGGCGTGATCGCCGCCGTCGGAGCAGATCGATCGCTCGTCACGGCCGCGCTGGCGGCCGTATTCCCGTTCGCGGCTCCATCCTGGGCCACACTGGCTGCCACAATCACGGTGATTGCGCCATTCGACGCCGGTGTCACCTGCAACGTGTAGGTGTCCCCATCGACCACCGTGAATGCCGCCGCCGTTCCGTTTGACAGGGTGATGTCGCCAACCGTGAAGCCCGCGACCGCTTCAGTAAACTGGAATGTGAAGAGGATCGGACTGGCATTCGTAACGACCGCGTTGGGAGTGATGTTCAAGCCCGGGATCGAGCGATCCACAATCACCGAGGCGCTCGCGGCCAGGTGGCCGTTACCTGCAGCATCCTGAGCGGCGTTGGCTGCGACACTCGCAGAGACGGGGCCGTCCGCATCGGGGTTCACTGACAACGTATAAGTATCACCATCCACCGCGGTGAAGGTCCCAGCCGTCCCATTCGACAGGGCGATGTCACCCACAGTAAATCCGGTAATCGGTTCAGAGAACTGGATCGTGTAGGTCACCACAGCGGAATTGATCGTCCCGCCATTGGGAGTGATGTTGAGCGTGGGAATGGTGCGGTCCGATGTCACCGACGCACTTGCAGGGACATTGCTGTTGAAGGCCGCATCCCGCGCCGCAAACAGCGGGACACTGACCGACACCACGCCGTCCGCAGCCGGCGTGATGGCCAGCGTGTATGTGTCGCCATCCACCGCGGTGAACGTCCCGGCGCTGCCGTTCGTGATCCCAATGTCACTGACCACAAAGTCCGACACGGTCTCTGTGAACTGGAAAGTGAACAGGATCGGACTGGCACTGGTCGCAGACGCGTTGGGGGTGATCGTCAGCCCGGGCGGAGTGTGGTCAACCGTGAGCGTGGCACTTCCCGCAAGGTTCCCATTCCCCACCGGGTCCTGCCCGCCGTCGGCCGCAATACTGACGGTAAGCGGGCCATCGCTACCGACAGCGACGGTCAAGTGATAAGTGTCGGCGTCAATCGGGGTGAACGAGAAAAACGATCCGTTCGTGATCGAGATGTCACTCGTATTGAATCCAGTCAGTGGCTCGCTGAATTGAAGTATGAACAGCTGATGACTCGCGCCGGTCAGTGTCCCATTGGGAGTAATATTCACCGTCGGCCGCGTGCGGTCTGAGTGGAAGTTCGCCGCCCACGCGAGCGACCCATTCTGCGCCCCATCCTGGGCCGCATTCCCGGCCATAATCAGCGTCACGACTCCATCTGATGCAGGCATCACCTGAATGGTGTAGGTGTCCGCATCCACGGCGGTAAACGTTCCGGCGGTGCCATTGATCACGCTGAAATCCGCCGCCGTAAGTCCGGTCACGGCTTCCGAGAACTGAATCGTGAAAGTGTAGACCGCGGCGTTCGTCAGTTGCCCGTTCGGCGAAATACCGACACTCGGTCCTGTGCGGTCAGAAACGATCGAGGCACTCGCCGCCGGGTTGCCATTCGTCGCACCATCCTGGGCCACGTTAGCGGCCACGTTCACAGTCACTGCGAGATCGATGATAGGGGTGACGACCAGGGTGTAAGTATCGCCATCCACGGCGGTAAATGTCCCGGCAGTACCATTGGTGATCCCGATGTCACCCAATGTGAATCCCGTTACGACTTCGGTGAATTGGAACGTGAAGAGGATCGAGTTGGCATTGGTAATCAGGCCGTTCGGCGTAATCGTCAATCCAGGGACGGTTCGATCGGACGTGACCGAGGCACTCGCCGCGAGGTTTGGATTGGTAGCGACGTCCTGAGCCACATTTGCGCCAACGTTCACCCCGACCGCACCGTCGGACGCTGGAGTCACCGCCAGCGTGTACGTGTCACCGTCGACCACCGTGAATGTCCCGGCCGCCCCGTTGGTGATCGAGATGTCGCTCGCGGCGAACCCGGTGACCGGTTCCGTGAACTGGAAGGTAAACAGAATTGTCGCAGCATTGGTGGTGGTCGCGTTCGGCGTGATACTCAAGCTGGGGGCCGTGCGATCTGACGTCACGGAGGCACTCGCGGAGACATTGCCGTTAAGTGCAGTGTCCTGCGCGGCATTCGCAGAGACGCTGACGGAAACGGTCCCATTGGCCGTTGGGGTGACTGCCAGCGTATAGGTGTCGGCGTCCACGATCGTGAATGTTCCGGCCGTACCATTGGTGATCACGACATCGTTTGTCGCAAACCCGGACACGGACACATTGAACTGGAACGTAAAGACGATGGGACTCGCGTTCGTGACCACTGCATTCGGCGAAATGCTGAGCGACACGGCATTCGGGTCGTAGGTCACCGTCGCATTGGCAGCCGTGTTGCCATTGAGTGCCTGATCCAGCGCTGTGTTCGCTCCAACGTTGACAGAAACCGGGCCAGTGCCTGACGCGGTGACAGCCAACGTGTAGGTATCTGCGTCGACGACCGCAAAGGTGCCCGCGACCCCGTTCGTCAGCGACACGTCTCCCAGGTTGAAGCCTGTGACGGCTTCACTAAACTGGAAGGTGAAGGTAATCGCGTTGGAGTTGGACGTCGTGCCGTTCGGGGTGATCGTCAATGCAGGTGCAGTCCGGTCGCTGGTCACCGAAATACTCTGGGCGAGGTTCCCGTTGGTCGCCGCATCCTGCGCTCGATTTGCGGCGACACTGACACCCACCAGACCATCCACAGACGGGGTGACATCCAGCGTGTAATTCAGGCTGTCAAGGATCACGAACGCTCCCGCTGTGCCGTTGGTGATCGTGATGTCATTCACCGCGAATCCGGTCACTGGCTCGGTGAACTGGAACCAGAACAGAATGGGGCTGGCATTTGTGATTGGACCAGGCGGAATGATGCTCAAGAAGGGAGGCGACTGGTCGAAGGTCACGCTGGCGCTGGCCGCATTGTTTCCATTGGAAACGGAATCTTGTGCAACATTTGCGGCAACACTGACCACGACTGCATCTTCGGAGAGTGGCGTGACCGCCAGCGTGTAGGTATCGCCATCAACTGCAGTAAACGTTCCCGCAGTGCCATTGACCAACCCGACATCACTCGCCGTGAAACCCGTCACGGACACGTTGAACTGGAACGTAAACAGAATCGGGTTGGCGTTGGTAACCGTGGCATTCGGCGTGATGCTCAGGGTGACCGCATTCGGATCGCTATTGACCGAGGCACCTGCGGCGAGATTCCCGTTCGTGGCCGCATCCTGTGCAGCATCCGCTGGCATGCTGACTGACACGGTCCCCGGTGTTGTCGGGAACACTTGCAGCGTATAGGTATCGCCGTCAATGGGTGTAAAGGTGCCCTTCGTTCCGTTCGTGACCGAGACATCCCCTGCCGCGAATCCTGTCACCGTCTCGCCGAACTGGAAGGTGAATACGATCGGGTTCGCATTTGAAGTAATGCCATTCGGCGTAATTGCGAGGGTCGGAGCTGTTCGGTCGCTGGTCACCGTGGCACTCGCCGCCAGGTTTCCATTCGTGGCTGCATCCTGGGCGCGATTCGCCGCAACACTCACGCCGACGGAACCATCGGCAGCAGGAATCACCTGCAGGGTGTAGGTATCCCCAGCGACCGCGGTAAACGTTCCCGCGGTCCCGTTCGTGATCGAGATATCGTTCGCGGCAAAGCCCGTCATCGACTCGCTGAACTGAAACGTGAAGACAATTGGGCTGGCGTTCGTGAGTATGGACTGGGGCGTGATATTCAGCGTCGGCGATGTCCGGTCGGATGTCACCGAGGCGCCCGCGGCGGCATTGCCGTTACCGTCCCCATCCTGAACCACACTGGCAGCCACATTCACCGCGACAGTGCCATCGGAACCGGGTGTCACAGCCAGAGTGTAGGTATCGCCGTCGACGGCGGTAAACGTTCCTGCTGTACCGTTGGTCAGTCCAATATCACTCACCGTGAAACCGGTCACGGCAACATTGAATTGGAACGTAAAGAGAACCGGGCTGGCATTCGTCAGTGTGCCGTTGGGCGTGATATTAAGGGGCACAGCGTTCGGCTCACCGGTCACTGAGGCATTAGCCGCCACGTTTCCGTTCGTCGCCCCATCTTGTGCCACATTGGCCTGGACACTCACCGAAACCGTCCCCGCAGCAGTCGGGATCACCTGCAATGTGTAGGTATCTCCGTCCACAGCGGTAAACGTCCCCGGCGTGCCGTTCGTGAGTGAAATGTCGTTCGCCACGAATCCAGTCACGACTTCATTGAACTGGAAAGTGAATGTGATTGGGTTCGCACTAGTCGTGATGGCGTTCGGGGTGATGTTAATCGTGGGTGCGGTTCGATCACTGATGATCGACGTACTCGCCGCGAGGTTCCCATTTGATTCATTGTCCTGTGCGGAATTAGCGTCAACCGCGACCACCACCGCACCGTCCGCGATCGGCGATACCACTAGAGTGTAGGTATCACTGTCGATCACCGTGAATGTTCCGCCAGAGCCGTTGGTCAACGCGATGTCGCTGACGGTGAAACCATCCACCGCTCTCCCGAACTGAAATGTGAAGGTGACTGAATCGGCGTTCGTTGCCAATTCCCCAGGTAGGATTACGAGGGTTGGCATCGTGAGATCATTGGTCACTGTGACGGCGATATTCTGGACGGTCGTGCTGCCACTCCCGTCATTGGCCATGACTTGCACGTTATAGACGTTGTTTGACCCCGCGTCCGTGGGGTTCTCAAAGTCGGGCGGAGCAATGAAGCTTAGGGCACTACCCACGAGTGAGAACTTAGCTTGATCCACTCCACCGGTAAGCGAGTACGTGATCGTCTGGGCCGGCAGATCAGCATCCGTCGCGGCAAGTGTCACGACGGCCGTCGAGTTCTCCGCGACGTTGACATTCGCTGCTGAAGTGAACACCGGCGCGTTGTCATTGACTGGTGTCACCGTGACCGCGATGCTCTGGACAGTCAACCCTCCATTGCCGTCATTGGCGCGGACTTGGACCTCGTAGACATTGTTCCCACCGGAATCGGTGGGGGCTTCGTAGTTCGGTGCCGTGATGAACCGCAAGACGCCTGAGGTGACAGTGAACTTCGATTGATCAACCCCGCCGACGACCGAATAGGTGATGGTCTGGGCGGGCAGGTCGGCATCCGTGGCAGCCATCGTGACTACGTGGGTCGTGTTCTCGGCCACGTTGAACGTGGTCGCGGAGGTGAACACCGGCGAGTTGTCATTCACGGCGGTCACAGTCACCGTAATGTTTCCGCTGGTCGTGCGTCCGTTGCCATCGTCAGCAGTGACTGTCACGTTGTAGACGCGGTTGGCGCCCGAATCATCAGGATTCTCATAGTCGGGTGCCGTGGCAAAACTCAGGAAGCCGCCACTGGTGATCAAGAACTTGGCCTGATCGACGCCGCCCGTCAGCGAGTAGGAAATCGTCTGGGTTGGCAGATCGGCATCCGTAGCCGTCACGGTGCCGACGGTGGTCGCTTTCCAGCACATTGGGATCCTAAGCTTAGAATTCCACGTGGACAAGTTGTC
>JADMIO011701144.1_pt1 | contig 23107 bp, 31 predicted proteins | sample 8958161 | NCBI WGS metagenome assembly JADMIO01 (sample SAMN16585339, study PRJNA669376) | soil metagenome | isolation source: Crop rotation soil | place: USA: Cullars Rotation, Alabama | collected 2011 | reverse complement strand
GCGACAACTTGTCCACGTGGAATTCTAAGCTTAGGATCCCAATGTGCTGGAAAGGCGGTCTACCTTAGGCACCCCGATGGCCGATTGACCCATTGCGGGCCGTACTCGACATTGGCCGGGCAGTCTGAGGGCGCGGCCGTCATGGAGCGCGGCTGCATTGAGGATTACCGAGCGCAGGGTTTCGTCCGCGTGCCGAAGCCCTAGGGCGTCGAGGCAGGGTGCCGCAGTCTCTGCATCGAGCGCCTTATGGAAGGGCGCTCTCGGCTAAGAACGCTAGCGGCGTTCCGCCAGCCTCGACCCGCACATAATGCGCGCTCGACCGGCCCCGGACAACTGGCCAGGCTGCAAGCCGGTCGTTTGCGGGCGGGTGTGCTATTATTTACCGCTCAGCAGCGGAGGGCAGAGATGCGCGCCTTGGTTGCCGGAACACTGTTCGTTTTGTCGGCCTGTGCGGCCTCAACGCCAATAAACTACAAGGCGGAGAGTGACGCTGCGGTCCTACAGTATCGCGCCGCGTCAACGCGGCCGCAGTTGCATGGGGAGCGCATACCTGCCCCCACGCTCGTGAACCAATATCGAATGTGCCGCGATGAATCGGCGGGCATGCCCACACAGAAAGCCGCGGCCTATTGTGGGTGCGTGGTTGGACGGATGGATGAACAATTTTCTTTGCAAACGTTCGCCACGCTGAGCGCGGAAGCACAAAACCGACGTAACAACGGACTGACCGCCGATAAAGCGGCATTTGACATTCCGGAAATTAAAAAGCTTGCGGCAGAATGCAGACTGACCACGTTGGATGATGGCGCTTCGCCAGCGTCAAACCGCATGGCGACTTGCATCGCTCGTATGCGAACGGCACTGACGATTGGCGAGGCATCTGCAGCCCAGAAGTGCGAATGCTTTACTGCATACCTTGATAAGCAGCTGCCTGATCTCATGAAGGACGAAAAATCGCGCAGCTTGTCCGACCTAAAAAATATGCCGCCTTCCGAACAAGCCGCCATAATCAGTCGGATCACGAAAGCATCCCAGGATGGCTACGGCGCCTGCGGGATTCCCCAGAACGCTGCTACGGCGACATCTCTGCAATGAGATGGCTATAGATCGATGCTCTACATATTCCAGCTAGTCGTCGGTACTGCCGCCTCATGGTGGGCATCGCACGATATGGGCGAGAAAAACCCATCGGTCATAATGCTGGTTGGGGTATCCGCCGCCTATCTGACGACGCGCCTGGTTCTCTGGCGTCCCTTTCGCCGATCGCCGCAGCGTCAAACCAAGATTGCCTTACCTTTCCGATAGCGCCGCACACAGGCGGTCCATACTTCACGAGGAACCGCCCAAGCCGCGTTGACTTCACACCATCGACCTTGCGGCGCGCGGCCATCTCGTGAGCCCAAGCCGAGCCGAGAATCTTCCCGACCGCGAAAGCAAGTTTGGAGCGGCGCATCAATCTGGCGTAGGGGATTCCCCACCAGTGATAACCGGCGATCACTTCGCGGGGCTGTTCACGACCCTCCAACTCATCAGCTTCATACACCGCATCGGATAGAACGCCGCGGCGGTGTAGCTCGGTGCATATGACAGAACCACCTCCGCCATCGCCGCCGCCACCGTCGCTATCGGAGGAAAACGCCCCCTCCGCCGCATCTTCTGACGACACGGCAGCAGCGCCGCCTCGTCCCGCCATGCTTCCCCAGCCGCCGATGCCGTTCTCGGTGCCGGGATTGTCAATGCCATCGGCCAAGCCTGCCGGGCTCGAATAACTGGCATAACCATTGATGCTCGGGCTCGAGAGTGCAATGCCGGAACCTGGGGAACTGATTGCGGCGGACAAAGCAGCCGCCGCATCGAAGGCGTTTGCCGATCCGCTGTCCCCGGGCGCGACACCAACGCCGCCAAGCGCAAATCCGGTATTTGCCGGCGCACTCGGGTTGGCCGCTTCCGCTTCAGCCGCCGCCGTCGCATCTTCCGAGTTGCCCGGCCCAAGGCCGTAGGCATCTGCCGTGCCCAAACCGGTATTGTTCGCGGCCGAAAGTGCCGTAGCGAGCGCACTTGGCATCGCCGCCTGGGCATCGGGATCGGGACCCTCACTTGAGCCACGGCCCCATCCGGTGTTTGAGAGGTCGGCAATGCCCTGGGGCGACAGTCCATAAGCGTTCATCGTCGCTTGTGTGGGGGCGGTTCCAAATAGCCCGAACGTCGCGCTGTTCAGGGCCGCAGCGGCGACGTCTGACAATCCAAGACCAGGGGCGATTCCCATAGCCTCCGCCTGTGAGTTCGTATTTGCAAAATCCGCGGCGTGGCCAGCTGTGCTTAGAGCAGTACCTAACCCGGGTACGCCGAACCCCATACCAAGGGCCGTGCCGGCTATATTGCCCACGGTCCCCCAACTGCTGGGAGCCGCGGCGTTCGATTGCCCAGCATTGGCGGCGGCGTTGCCAGAATTCGCTGCAGCGCTAGACGATCCGCCCCCCGCATTTTCGGACGACGGGCCATCCATCAGCAGCGATTGAACCGGCGGCGCCGAGGGGTCGTCATGCAGCAACCCTCTCGACATCTGGAACGGCGAGACGAAATTCGTCTGCACCGGGGGGAGAAGGAATTTCCCGCCCGGCCAGGAGCCGCGGGCGCGGGGTAGCCCCGTTGGCGAATCGGTTAAGAGGCTCATGGCAGTCCCCTAATACCCAGAGGGTCGTCAGGTATCGCCTTAATCGACCAACCGCCCTTAGTGCCGCCCCGTCCGGCCGCGTCGGAGAGACCTGCAAGCCTCTCCATATTTTTGAGTTCGCTATCAGAAAACAGCGGCTTATCTAAGTGGTCATGGACTTTGGTGAGGAAGCCCGGAGTAATCCGCCCGTTGTCCTTCAATTCATTTTCATAGAGCCGCGCCACTTCCGCGTCTCGCTGCTTGATCTTGCCGTAGTAGTCGAGAAGCAGCTTATTGCCCTCGGTCGAGCGGCCCATGTTCACGACGGCCTTGGAGAATAGTTCACGCTCGTAGTTGGAAACCGCACCCTGGCCCTTCGGCTGGGCGTTGACTTGCATAGATTGTGAAAGGGTTGCGAACATTTCCTGGGCCGGCAATCTCGGATCAAGATCAATCCCGAGTCCCTTCGCCGCCCGCGAAATCCCCATCATGGTTTCCTGACCGAAGCCCGTCTTCACGCCTTGGTCCATGAGGTTTTTCATAGTGCTCAAGTCGCGCAGTTGGGTCCGGGCGCTTTTCGCGTCCTCGTAATACGTCTTCCCAATGTCCGAGAGATCCCTTGCTGCCTGCTGCGCGCCGGCCACTTCCGGCTGGATGGTGTTCTGAATCGTCGTTTTGTTCATTGTCGGATCGAGCGGCTTCCACTGGCCCATGTTGGGGCCGGACTTGCTCACCTGACCTTCGACGGGCACTCCGGAAATCATGCGCGTTTCCGGCTGCCAATTGTCCTTATCCGCGTTTTTAGCGAGGAAGCTCATCATCACCGGGAGCCCCTTATCGGGGTCCATCGAGATAGCGCGAACCAATTGCGGCGGCATCGCCTTGAACGGGTTCGTCTCGTTCGGATTGAAGCGGTTGCCAGCATTTCCAACCGGCGGCGCAACGCCTGCAGCGGCAAGCCTGCCGCTCATCGCATCCGCCACAGGCATACCCGTTTGTTGATACGAAGCCGCTGGAGTGCCCACGCCTGGCGGAATCGGCTGACTCGGATCGGGCATTTGAGTGAGCACGCCGCCCGCCGTCCGAACGCCAGGCGTTATCAGACTGTCGGGCGCATTGTCGTCCAAGAGGCTCTTGAACCCAGCGGACCATGCCTGCTGTTTCTCTTCTTCTTTCTTCGCCTTTTGAACAGCAAGTTGCGTCTGGGCGCTGCCCAGCGCGTTTTGCATGTAGCCGTGCTGGCCTTGAGCAAAGCCCTGGGCACCCTGCATCAACGCTTGCTGGCGCATCGCCGGGTTCTGCAGCGGCAGATATGAATTGCCCGCCGTGGCCAGCCCTAGCCCGAGCGGCACCATTCCCTGGTAGAGGGATTGCGTTCGCATCGCCGCGGGATTGTATAAGTCGTCCAGTAAACCGGGCATCTCTCACCTCAACCGAACATGCCGTTAAGGGCGCCACTGCTGCCGTTACCGAACGCGCCGTTCGCACCAAATAGAGCGCCCGCAGCGCCCGCCCCCGCGATTCCAAGTCCAGCACCCTGTAACCAGGGATTGGCGCCGATGATCGGTTGCGTGCTCGTCCCCGTCCCGCCGAAGGTTCCACCGCCGATCAAGGTCATGTACTGGCGCAGCTTTGCATCGGGTAGGTTCGAGTTGAAGTTGAACCGGTTCATCTGATCCTGGAGTTGCGCTCCAGCCTGTTGTTCGTTCAACGCGCCGACCTGACCCAACTGACTAATGTCCTGGTAATCGGTGTTCGCCAGGGTCGGGGCCATTTGATCGGCGGTCTGCTGTCTGCCCCGTTCGGCGTTGTAGGTGTTGTAGGAGAGACCGGAGGTGATATTGCCGATATTGGCCTCGAGGTTTTTTGCGGCTTGGTTATCGGCCGTCGCCTTGGCAATGTTCGATCCGCCTCGTCCCGCGAGAGCGAACCGCGCATCGATCCCGGGCATGATCGTATTGTTGTATTCGGTCATGAGAGGATCGATCGCGGACTTGACCATGTTCTGATACCCGGGGTTTCCCTGGTTCAGATAGGTCCCGTTGATCGTGTTCATCGTGTCTTGCTGAGCGCCCATGTTCAGCGGCGAGCCGTTGACGGCCCGGTTCTGCTGCATGTCGAGGGCTTGCGTGGTCTGCGGCGAGAACGGGACGTAGGTCGCGTTCGGGAAGAACGACGGGTTGTCGGACTGATAGTTCGCCTTCGCCTGGTCGTAGCCGAACTGCAGGGGAGCCTGTTGAGACGCCCACGGGGTCGGGTTGTTCGCCGTGGTGGTCGTGGCCGTCTGGGGGGTGTCGTTGCCGCCGAAGCTCATGCGAGCCTCCCAATATTGAAGGAATCGGGCGGCGGAGACCTGAAGGCTAGCTGATTGGAGGATTGAAACATGGCTTGGCGTCGTCCTTTCGAGCTGCAAACTCGGAAGACAACCCAGCCACTTCAAATATCCGGGAATGTCGATTGATCGTCACAGCGTACATCAAACCCGCATTCTGCGATACGGCATTGGCGGGTAATTTATGGGTCTGTGGAAAGCCGATACGTGGTGTTGAACTGGCACGCTCGTTGGTGGCCCTACGGGTAACGGGTCTGATTGAGGAGATGAAAGGGCTTTCACAGGCGCTGGCGCGTTGGCGGTCTTCTCGTCTCTCGCGGTCGGAGTCACCCCGACAAGAATGACCCTAAAAATTGTCCTCTGCTCCTGCGGGTCGATACCTTGATCTCTGCACTGCTGCTCGTATGATTTCTCACATTTCGCTGCATATTCCTCGTCACTGATGTTCGGTGGTCGCTTTGGCTGAGAAACCAAAACGGTTTTATATGGGTCGGCGTTCTTGGCCGCTTTGCGATAGCCACTCTCAAGCTTCCGTAGGCGAGTGCCATTCCGACTCATGGCCGACGTTCCTTCTCCGCCGCTGCTTCCAATGCTGTTAAGCGCACTTCGTGGTCAGAAAGTTCAATCGCTCGCCGGAACGCTTCGAGAATGTCGGATACAGCTTTGGCATCATCCGGGGTTAGGAGGCCGGCTCCGAGCGCAGACACAACCGCACCGGCGGCTGTCTTCACGTCATTGGCGTTGTTGATCGCAGGAAGATCCAGCTTGATAGGCGCCGATTTCGCGGGCGGACAAATCTTATGCAGCAAAAGCGCTGCCGCGTGCAGTCGCTGATCTAACGTCGGAATAACCGTAACTGGTTTTTCGTCCTGCTTGTTCGTGGCGGACGCAATCGCTTCGCCGTTTGTAACCGCGGCTAGGAATTTGATGGGGTCTGCCGCCCTTGCGATTTCATCGCGCAGTTCCGCATTCACACGGTTTGGGACACCGCGATTTCGTCCGCCTGTTTTCTTGCCTATCGCCACGGCCGTCTACTTTCCTCTACTTTAGATCAAAATGGGTCAACGTTTCCTCGTACCGGCCTAACGCCTGTCGCCAATGATAGGTAGGACGAGATGTTTGGCTCCGGGATCACGCGGACCCCGCGACATGGATCGGCGAGTAGACTGGATGTATTTTGCGGTACCCTGAAATCAGCGCGTTTGTATCGCGCTGCATTTCTGGTGGCTCAATCAGTGCACCGCTAAACAGGTTATAGCCAATCACCCAGCCCACTTTGTGTTTGTCGCAGCATCCAAAATGAACAAGACCGATATTTCGTACAATGCACGCCCCGCACTCGGGGCAGCTACCAAAAAAATTTCCGATGCCGGATTGAAGAGGAATTACCCCTAGATCAGCCATCATTGAGGCGGCCCTTCACTGACAAAAGGACGGGCTGGGGTGAATTGGCCAACAGCATCATGCCGCTTCAGTCAACGACTGCCCTAAGCTGTGCGCGATTACGAGAACTCCGCTGCCGTGCTCGCGAATTTCAGACTCAATCGCGCGCCGCTCAATTTCTCCAGATTCCGGATGTTCCAGCAAAGCCAGCAGAAGCGCGGGCGCCAGCGCGGCACTCAACCGCTGGTGCGCATTCTGACGCGCTAGCTTTTGGATGCGTAGCCGGTCGAATTCGGGGCGTCGGTCTCTCAGATCAACTCCGGCGCCTTTGGCCACATCCACCAGGACACTGCCCACTCCCTGAATCCCTCTTCCCTTGGTCGCATCTCCTCTTTTGGACTTCTCCCATCCTTGGCGTCTTTGCGCCGGAGGCGCCGCCGAAGGCGGCTCAGTCGTGGGTGGGATAGATGGGAGGGATGTATGGGAGGGATAGTCCGCAACCTCTTGCGCGCGTTCGTCGCAAGATTCTGCGCGCGTTTGTGCAAATCTTTGCGCGCGCTCGAGTGTTTCGGCGGAACCGAGGGCCGGTTTGCCAGTAATTCGGCTGACCATCCGTTGTCCGGCAGGATTCAACCCGCTAGCGCGCGCAAAATTCTGCGCGTGTTCCCTATTTAGGGCCCACTGGCGCGTAAAGCCTCTCGCCGGCCGGGCACCTATGGGTGTAATCCAACCCCGCTTACGTAGACCCGCAAGGGCGCTGTCTACCGTGCGTTCCGAGCAGCCGAGCAGTGTCGCCATCGTTTGTCGCGACGGCCACGCCCTATCGTTTTTGTCGGCATGCTCGATCAACCAAAATGCCACATCCACGGAGCGCGCCGGCAATTCGGCCTGGTCCAGCATTATCCGGCCTAGCCACCGCCATTTAGCCAATAGCTTTTGATCGTCAACTTCCTCGGCAGCGCTCAAGGATCAACCTCGTTCCGCACAGCCAGCAGGAACAATTCGGCCCGGTCACGCGGAATGATAATCGTCGGGTCCGCCTCTTCGTTCCAATCCGCCCGTTGCCGAATAACCAGGTCACCCGCCGGATTGCGATAGATGGCCACGGCACGGCAAGTCTCAAAGACAATATCGATCGAATCCCTGGCCCAATCGAACTCGGCAGCGTGCGGCACTTGTGCCGAAGATCCGGCGTGCTGGTCGGACTGCGGGAATGGCATCACTTCGCCACCGTCTCGGCCGCTCGCACCCTTCACAGGCTGAACTGAGGTCATGCCGCCTCCTTCGCCTTTGTCGGGGCAAAGTCGAGAAGTTCGACATGGGACTTCAAAATATAGATTCCGTGAAGCCCGGGAAATTGTCCCTCGTGCGGCACATCCACGGTTTCGATGACAAGGCCGTAGTCGTGCCTAAGTTGCCTGACGTACTCGCTCAGTCGCACGCCGGGATATTCGACGGTCGAGATTCCGCGGGCGCGGCTCTTCATTAGCTCTTTGAGGGTCCAGCGGGTCCGATTGTCGCCAAGGTCGAATTCGCGGTGGCTGCCACCCTCAACCTGGTGGCGGAATCGCTCGATAGGTCCACGCTTGCGTTTGCGCGCAGCCGTCCGCGTGAATAAATCCGGCGTCGCCGGTTGCGCTTGAATATCGGGATTGGGATGCTGTAGGTTCTGCATGTTCATTCCAATTCTGCGGCGCGGTTGCCCCTGCCAGGGTGCCGCGCCGTTTCCATTTGGAAAGTCGGCACGGCTCAAACCGAGCGCGCGGTTCAGGTTGCGGGTTATGCGGCTCGCTGGCGCCCATCTCGTGGCGCTACGGGCCGGCCTGGCGCTTGATAGGCCGGGAGGCTTTGCAAGAAGCGCTGCAGGTCATCGTGCAGAATGACGGTTGATCTGCCGCGCTTTCGGGCTTTCAACTCGCCGCTGCCAATTGCCTCATAGAGCTTGGTCAGGCAGCCCGCGCCTGCCTCAGACGCTTGCTTGAGCGTGTAGGCCATTCGTGCAGTAGCGATTTGAGCCGCCGCTTGTTTGCTGACTTCCATCAGTCACCTCACTGTTTCGCCGGCACGCGCCGGCCTTCAATGAAGGTGAACTCGGATTAGCCTTCGATCAATGAACTGCGTTTGGTTCTTAGAATGCACATTCGAACGCAGATTGATTTGTGCATTTTAAAATGCACGAGGCGCGAACATCCAAATGGAAACTAATAATCTTATTTGAAGCGACTATATTTTCCACCTGGATCGCGACGCACGACTTCCTTGATTGTTCCCTTGCCGTCCGCCCACGCCTCGAAAGCCTTTCCCGTCTCCCGCTGATACCTGTCACGTAGCGCTGTCGCCCGAGCAATTCGACCACCCTTAGATTTTACAAGAGAAAGCCAGGGCTCAACCGCCGCAAGATCCAGGCACGCCGTTTTTATAGATTGTCCCTTCTGGCGCCGCTGAGTAACTGCCACAACGAGGCTGTAGCGCCTGTCTGCCGTCCACTTGCGGGCGCCATCAATTTGCCGATGAAGCGCAAATGCCAGCTTCAGCCATTTGTCTTTGTCGGTATAGGCTATCCCGTAATCTGGGAGTAGCAGACCCATCGCACCCGCAATGCCTTCCACTTCGGAAGATTTCTTTCGAACCATTTATGTCCTCCGCTGGGACAAGCCGCGAATGGTTGGCGGAGCAACGCGGCGCGGACCGCGCTTGTCGGGAGCGACCCTAGCTCCGCCAATAAGGTTTATGCTCGGCGGTCGCGCATCTTCACGACTTCGCCGGCCGGTTTCACCGTGGCGCAGTACCGACCCCATGCGTTCATAAGCTGGCGCCGTCGATCCACCATGTCGCCGCGTCGATAAGCTGCCTCGGTCTTGTCATCGACAACATGTGCCAGCGCCATTTCGGCGACCTCACGCGGAAAATTGGTTTGCTCAGCGGCCCAATCGCGGAAGGTGCTGCGGAATCCATGCGCGGTCAGATCCTCACGCCCCATGCGTCCGAGCAGTGCGAGCAATGCGTTATTCGAAAGGCCCCGGCCCTTCTTGTCGCCTGGGAACACATAGGAGCCATCGCCGGTCTCGTCGCGTTGCCGCTGTCGCTCTTTGAGTATGGCGACCGCTTGCGGGCAAAGCGGCACGCGGTGCGGCTTCCGCAGCTTACGACCCTGCTCATTGGGTATCGTCCAAACCGCATTCTCCAAATCGACTTCGGGCCATTGCGCATCGATGACTGCGCCCGTTCGGCTCGCCGTCAGGATAAGGAATTGCAGCGCTTTTGCCGCGGTGCCTTCCTGCGTTCGTAGCCGTTCCATAAACTTGCCGACCTCGGCATAGGGCAACGCGGGATGATGTTTGACCTTCTGAACCTTCGACCTCTTAGGCAGAAGGTTTTCGAGGTGCCCCTTCCATCGTGCCGGATTCTCGCCGTCCCGCTGGCCGCGCGCCTTTGCTGAATCTAAGACAGCCTCGATTCGGCCCCGCACCCTATTTGCCGTCTCTGTTTTGCGCTGCCAGATCGGCTCGAGACATTTGAGGACTAGCGGCGTATCGACCGCCCGCACGGCTACGGGACCGATATGGGGATGGGCGTAGACCTCTAGCGTCCGCTTCCATTGTTCGCCGTGCTTCGGGTTTGACCAGCCGGCTTTATTCGCCTCGATGTGTCTATCCGCTGCCTGACGGAACGTGACAGCGCTGGCAGCATCAAATGCCGCCTCACGTTCCCGAGCCTTCCGTAGGTCGATAGGATCAAGCCCTAGAGCCCGTTGGCGCCGGCAGGCCGCCGCAGCCTCCCGGGCAGCCGCCAAGCCTATGGCGTGCAAAGAGCCGAGCCCCATGTACCGTTCGCGCCCGTTGACCATATAGCGAAATATCCACGACCTGCCGCCCGGCTTGCCGTCGCGCGTCGGAGTGACCTGTAGGACCAAGCCACCGCCGTCAGCGTGCATCCCAGGTGCAAGGGTGCGGGTGAGTTTCAGGGCTGTAAGCCGTCCGAGTTTCTGTGCCATCGCGCGCCTTCCAGTTCGGGGGCCGGCAATCGCCGGAGCTACCCACGAGGCTACCCACGAGTGAGGTGCGGATTATAACGAAGGCTGGCGAAAGCACCTAGTGCGAAGAGCCCACGGAGTCACGACTGGCGGGCCTAAACTGCATAGGCTGGCAAATTATCGCGAAGGCGGGCGAAGTCGAGTTAAGCGGACACCCCATCCGCCAATAATTTCAATATATACGTGTATTTATAATACGTTATGAAAACCGCCATCGCTATACCCACGAGTTTACCCACGACACTACCGCTCTGCGCCACAGCCCGCCGCGGCATAGGTTCCAGATCCAGCGCCCGGTAACGGATATCTAGTGACGGCCAGCGCTCCCCAATCGCGGCCACGAGCCGCCAAGGTGCCCGGTCGCGAGTGAAAAACTCGAAAATGATCTGGGGCCGGGTGATCGTACGCAACCTTCCCCGCCCTCTCGCCTTGATAGCCGTCCGGGTCTTCTGTTCCGTCAGATCGAAGGAGAGGCGGTCAACCGGATAGTCCACGCCCCAATGCTCGCGGCACCATGCGCGCCCCTTCGGATCAAAGCCGGCCCGGCGTATATCGTCGGGAACAGGGATAAGGCTGTTGAAATCGAGCTTGCAGCGCCTTGGGTCGCGGGCCGCAGCTTCGCGCGTAGCGTCATACGTCGCCTGCAGCGCTCGCCGCAACGTATGGCCGCAATCCTGGGGCAGGTGATCGGTCGCCAATGCGAAGTTCGGCCAGCCCCACTCGATAAAGCCCGGCCCCTGCGCTGCTGTCGTGAAGCCGTGGAAGGTGTCGGCATCGCCGGCCACGGCAAGCCGGTTCAATATCCAAATCGGGGCCTTCTGGGTGAGCGTACAGGCCATTTACCGTTTCCGCCCCTTCCCCTTGAAATCCCTATGGTGTCGCGAGTGATCGAGCATCTGAAAAGCCCGTCCAGGTGCGTGCATTCGGTTCGCGCCGTTTGACTCAGGACATCGATAGTCCGCATTGAACAGGGTTGCGGCCCGGGATTCCGTCAGGACTCGCGGACGGCCAAATTTCCTCGAGCCGCGAGCCGTCGTGGGCGACTATTGAGAACCGGTTAGGCGAGCGACGTGCGGTCGCCAAAGTCTGCGGTATACCCCGCGCTACACCCGATGAGGCCGGAGAGATCGGGCGGACGCCACCACCGGCCGCGCTCAGGCGGCTCAACCATGTTGTCAGCGCCTGCGGGATGAGCTCTCCACAACGCGGCAAGCAATCGATCGCTGGCGGCCGGATCGCCGCATGGATGAGCATCTTCCGGTCCGAGAGAGAACCCAGTGGCCCGCAGCGCAATAGCCACCTTGCCGCGCGGCAGACCAAGGCGCGTCGCGAGTTGATCGGTTGATAGGCGCGGCTCGTCAATAACCAGGCGCACCACATCGCCGCGGACCGTGCCGGCCGGAGGAATTGCGCCGCTGTCCCTGTGTCGGGCCATGCCTTCCCCTGATAGGTCAGACTTATTGACCTATAGGCCCGGCGCCGTGATCGCGTCAACGCCGCATTACTCAATTTTTTAGTCCGATGGGGGTCAGGGTCGGATGCAAACGTAGCAGATCCTGAATCCCGGTGCCCATCTTGGCCGCGTCCGCGCGCGCTATTAGAAAATGCAGCCAGCCATAGCCCGGGTGGCGGAAATGAAATGCTACGTCGCGGCTCATGACTTCTAATTCACAACTCCACGATGGGTACGGGATCGAAAAGAACTTCTGACCGGCGCTGAAACTTATCGGGTGAGGCTCATGCATATGACTTCGGGCAATAGCCATTTGCATCAAAAGCGCATCGACCTGTGCAACGTCAAATTCATGTTTCTCGGCACCGGGGCCGAATTCGACTAAGAGGGTTTTCTTGTCCTCGGATAGGTCGATTTTTGGGGTAGAGGCCACGTCAGCGTTCATGGGCGCTTCCGTCCTCCATCATTCGCGCGAATTGATCGCTCCACTCGCGCGATTTCCTCCAGGGTAATTGGCCCCATCGCGAAAGCATCGTGGGCTTCGTTGATCGCATCGACCAACTCGTCGGCCCGTTGTGAAGCGCGGCCGTTAGCGGCCCCATCAGTGCCTCTTGCCTCAACTGCTGCCTTGTAGGCCTCCGCGCGCTCGCAGACCAGTTGCAGGCATTCGGCTTTGTACTCACCGCGGCGCCGGCGAGCTTCGGGATAGAACTCGGAATTTCTGATGGCTAGAGACTCTGCTCGCCCTGGATCTACTTCTTTGGCCATGTAGACCTCCCTGATTAGAGGGTGTCACCCTTTACAACCCTAGGCGTGTCGCCCGATCGATAGTCGCCGGCTGATGCGGGCGCGAAGCTGAGAACAAACGCGAGCGCAGCAAGTAGAGCTTTTGCTCTCGGCCTCTTTGGCTTGGCCTGCAGCGTGACATTGATGCCGTCGCGCGAAAATTTTATGCCCTTGGCCTCGTAGAGCGCCGCCAGGGCTTCCAGCGTCGCTTTGCGCGGGTTCTTCGCCCTGCCCGCCTCAAACTCTTCTAGCCAGCGCACGCTTACCGCTTCTTGCATCCCTTCGGAGGTCCGCTCTCGCGACCAGTCAAGGAGGGCACGCGCCACCCGGCTTTGGCTTGGGGTCATATATCGCATTTTAGCCTAACTATGTGGTTTTTCCACATAATACTTCCCCGGTATGCTCGAAATAATCATTGTGGCTTTTCCACATTATGCTATCATCGATATGCTTCAAACGAAGCGCCCGCCGGAGCGGTGCTGGTAACACCTCCCCGGCAGGTCTCACCCAAAACATGAGGTTGAGTCATGTTTCAGGCTGTCGCCTTCTTAACAGATTCTGAACGTTCCCGCCGTATCGGCTTTCTTGAAGCCAGCGAACGACTGACGATTGATGAGCACGCGGAATTGTCCGTGCTTCGGTCCGTGCCGGCCTTCGTGGCCTACGTGAACCGCTCCGACGCGGAGTTGAGTGAAGCCCTCGATTATTGGGGCTTCCAGACTACTGCCTTGTCCAGCGCCACGCGGTTCATGGTCAAGAAATCCCTGGCAGCGGTTCGCGCCTTCCGCGCTCGCAAGATCGGCCCGAAGGATTGCACCGCCCAGCGCATAACGGCCCGGACCTATCTCGGTTCCCTGGCCGCCGCGCGCGCCCAGCTCGGGGAAATAGAAGCGGAGATTGCCCAGCGGCAGTCGTTCGCCGCCATCGCCGCCTGATCCTCTCCCCCACTGCCCGGCGGTTGAGGCTCAGCCCGCCGCCGGGACTTTTTCAAAGGGACACAGACCATGAAGACGAAGCAAACGAGCGCCCTCACGCCTCGCCAATGGCAAGACCTCTTGCGTAAATCCGAGCCAGAGTTTTACGCCCTTACTCAGAAATATTGGGCCGCAGTGCGCGCCTTCAATATTGCCAGCACCGCGATCAAGCGCGGCGCGCAAGGTGTGCCGGTTGAGTACCGCGTGTCGGGCATGTGGACTGCCATTGCTCACCAAATGACGCACGACGCTGAACGAACGATTGCGGGCCACCGGGCGGCATGGGCTCGCGGGGAAGGTGATACGCCGGTCTCGCGTTGGCATGTCAAAGAACTTGAGCGCATGTCGCGCGCGATCAAGCGGCGCTGTGCCGCCGGGGAACGGAAGACCACGGCCAACCAGGCGCGCATCGCCAAGGCTCGCGCCAATTCTGGCTTACGGGCGGCACAAACGGCGCTAGATGCAGCTGAGATCGATATCAGAGAATATGAACCCAAGACAGCCGTGGGCTTGCGGGCGCAACTTCAATTCATCCGCGATAGGTCGGCTTTTTGGACCGCGACGATATCCGGATTGCGACGGCTTATCGAAGCGGAGAACGCGGAGAAGTCACGAGCACTCGTCAATCGAGCGGTCGCCCGCGCTCGCCGTAAGGTCAAGACCCTTTCGAAATCGCCAGCGCATAAGCGCGCGGCCTGATCGGAGGGGACGCCATGAAAAAGAACATAAAGAACCCTGACGCCTTACTGGTCGCTGCTATTGGTCGGTATCAGGCGCTTGCATCGATCGGAGCCGCTCTTGATCGCGCCACGTCTGGCACCGGCCCCAAATCACCGGCACGTCGCGCCCACGAAAGGCACGAGAAAAAGCAAATGGCGGCTTATGACGAAATCACGCGCTTGGTCCTGACTACCCGCGCCGAAACGATGGCCGGGGTAATTGCCAGACTTCAGCACACCTCGACCAGCGTAGATTACGGAAGCGCTGAATGGCATTTCAAGGCTCTCGAATCGATCATCGCCGATGTTAAGCGGCTCTCCTACGCCAATGATGCGAAGCTGCTCAAGCTATGGGAAGAGATCCAAACCGACAGCACAGCGTTTAATGCGAATGCTCCCGAAGACGGCAAGGAGTATGCCCGCATTGGTCGTGCCATCATGCGGAAGGAAAAGCGCCTTTCTCGAATGATACCGACAACGCCGGCCGGCGCGCTCGTAATGCTGCGTTTTCTGTCTAGCCTTGAATGGGTTGATAACGGCGACGGCACCACGCCACCGGATTCAAAATTCAACCATACCAATTCGCCTTCGGTTTGGGCGGCACTGGTGTCGTATCTCTCTGCGGGTGCGATTCAACCAGTCAAGCGAACCACCAACCAGCCGTCGCCACGGCGCGAGGCCGCGTGACGGTCGCGCCCTCGGTCTGATTTGACAGCCCAGGCCGGGGGCGCATTCACAACAGAGGATTACCAACGTGCGTAGGACTACCAGGGCTCGAGATTGCCGAACGGTAACGCGGTTCATCCCGCCAGACCGGGCACTGTTGCGCTTTCTTGAGCAAGCGAAAGCCACGGCCGAACTGCGCGGGCAACAGATATTGGCAAGTCTGATCGAAGACACGATCACAATTGCCGAAAGTACTGTGACCCCAGCCCCGGAAAAGCCAACCCGCGGCAAATAGATGAATCAGGAGTTCATTGATCGAGTGAAAGTGAGGATGGCGCGCTTTGACCAATTGCCGCCAGCGACACGAGATCTCATCAATGAACATGGCCTCACTATCATTCAGGCTTGCCTCGACTGCGGAGTGAGGAACCCGCGACGTATCGCACATTTAATCAATACATTCGCAAGCGCTGGCATCTATGGCAACGGCCGTGCGGGTGGCCAGAAGATGGACGGGCAGGGCTGATTGTTCCATCGGTTATTTGCGGCCGCTTTGAGGCGGTCACTGGAGCCGGCGCTCGCCTTATTTGCTATGATCTCCAATGCGCCGAATCCTAGCCATTCTTTTGTCCCTCAATTGCGCCCCAGTATTGGCGGGCGACTATCGAGCCGTTGACGGCGATACACTCGTATTTGGCAAGGAGCGCATCAGGATCAAAAATATCGACGCGCCCGAAACGCACCCCTGCCGTTGCGCCCTCGAGTGCGATCTGGGTGGCAAAGCGACGGTGTTCACTCAGCTTGCCGTCGATACATCCACGGTCACCGTTGAGCGACGGGAACGGAAAGATCGGTACGGCCGGACAATCGCCCGCGTATACGTCGATGGCCGCGACCTTGGCGAGATGCTGATTGAGGCTGGGTTGGCTCGCAAGTGGCGCGGCAGACGTGAGCCGTGGTGTAACTGAGCCGAGCGCGGCGACAACGCCAATACGGTTGCGCCGCTTCGCGGCTCAAAAATGGATTACATTGCTATCAAGCATATCCCCGATTGTCAGACTGTCCGTGCCGCGAATGGCTGAGTCGAGCGACACATCCCGGAAGTTATTGTTCTCTTTGAAGTACGCCCGAACAAAGTCGGCGGCCTTTTTCTTGATTTGAGACCGGGAAAGCCTTTTCTCTAACACCGCCAGCACGATTGACGATACTACGTCGTCTCGCACATGGCTTAGGAGGGTTTTACTGACCGCGGCATCGGCGGCGGCGTACAGACTGTTTCCGAGGAGTGTCGCCTTCGGGTTGTTAGCTTCTTTAAGCGCCAATATGGCGCGCTGCCGTTCACGCCTCCGCGCCCGCTTTCGATGCTCTTTCTCGCGCAGCTTCTCAAGGTCGCGATTGCGGCGCCGAGCATATTTCGCACGGTCGCGAGCCCTCGTCTTTTCGGGGTCGTCCCGCTCGCGTCGGATTGCGTCATATTTGCGCCACCGCGAGCGCAGCAACTCCAGATTATTTTCCCGCAACTCGGCATATTTGAGCCGAGCCTTCTGCAGGCGACGCTCCCGATTGAGCGGATCGGCCTCTTGCTGTCGCAACCATTTTTTTCGATATGCCCGAATCTTATCTGGGTTCTTTTTGCTCCATTTACGCCGGTACTCGCGAGCTGCTTCGCTATTTCTCTTTTTCCAGGCCCGCGTATGACGCCGCGCCTTTTCTCTGTTCTGTTTCCGCCAGCGCCGGGTCGCACTGAGTTTCCGAGCGCGCCTCTCTTCATCGCTTATATCCATGCGAGGTCTACCCATGTGCGCCTCCCCTTGGTCCGCCCGCGAAATTGCGAAGAGCGGATATGGTGGGGCTGGATAGTCGGTAGGGTGCGTGAGCGGGCAATGATTTCGTAGGCCCAACTCATTCAACTTGCTTCAAAGGAAGGGAGAGCCGCAGGCTGCTCGAGTCGCCTATCTGTAGCGTGCCGCCGGTCGTTGACACCGAGACCGGCTAGGCATTGTCGATTGTGGCGGCGGGAACCCGCTACGGCTCGGGGCGTTGATCTTGTGCGATCAACGGTGAAATCTTGGCGCATGGCCCTAGATCTGAATAACCGCGACAGGCTCCAATCCGCCCTGGCTTTCATCATTAGCCAGAAGGTGCCCAAGAGCACGCTCAACACGCTCGCCAAGCCACCGACGCGGCCCGACCGGGAACGCGCTATAGACGGTATGGCCCGAATACTCGCGGACCAGTTGACCGAGATGGCGAACCGAACCGATTACAAGGGAACGGCATTGATGCCCGGTATGCGCGATCCAGTTACGGGGGAGACGTAGCCGCCCCTTGAATCGGAGGCTGGTTGCGTGCTGGATTCGGGTCATGTGCTATTCCGCCTTGGTTAAAAAGAAGATGCGCGAATACGAACGCGAGTTCGGCGTGCGGCCGAATTTCCGCCAATTCGAATTGGCGTTTGGGTTCCATCCGTATGAAGGTCGCCTTCAAATACCGCGGGCGTTCGAAGATTGGTTTTCCGAACCTGCGACCGATGAGGAACGCCGGATTTGGGATCTAATTGTCCAATATCGCGCCAAGCAGGAATCAGCCCTGCAACAAGAAATGTTTGCTCAGTTGCAGCGCGTCAATGACGCCCAGCGCGCGCTACAGACCAAAGTTACGAAAAAGGCGGAAAATGATGTGCGGGTCGGCACTAAGAAGGCTGAACAGGCAAAGGCCAAGATTGCCGATCTAAAGCGCACCGAACCGAAAACGCAGGACGCGCGGATATTTCCATTTTCCTATGCCCCGATCATTATCGAAGAGAACGGCGAACGGCAAATTGTGTTGGCCCGCTACCACTGCCGGGGAGTTGGCAAGCCGGCTTCGATCGACAAGGAGCGCGATGGGCTTTACAACGCCCGCCGCGACAACATTGAAGCCTACTGGCGAAATGAATTCGGCAAGACACACGCCATTTGCCTGTTCGATAGCTTTTTTGAGCATGTCGAGCAGAATGGTAAGAATGCCATTATCCAATTTAAGCCGCAGTCAGATGCCGGAATGATCGTCGCGTGCGTCTACGCCAAGTGGACGGACCCCAAGGGCATCGAGCCCGATTTACTATCCTTCGCTGCAATCACGGACGAGCCCCCAGAAGAGATACGGAGCGCTGGGCATGACCGCTGTCCGATCAACTTGAAGCGTCAGAACGTGGACGCTTGGTTAACTCCACAGGGGAGATCGGTGGCCGAATTGCAGAACATCCTGGGCGATGTTGAGCGGCCATACTACGAGCACCGGGCGGCCGAGGCGGCATGAGTCGGCATAGCCGCACTCAGGGAGCGAAGGCCAGAGCACCCCTTGAAGTTTTTGAAGTCGAGAATCAGACCAAGGGGCTTATCAAGAAAGCATCGACGGGTGACCGTGAGGCGCTACTGAGATTGCGCGCCATCGTCCCCAAATTCCGCGCCATGCTGAAAACCTGCGGCGCGTCCCTTACGCCTGAGCATAGCCGAGACCTGAAAATCATCGGCAAAGGCTTGGCCAAGCATTTTCCTAAAGAATGGAAGGCTCGCCAATAGGCCGCCAGGTTAGCTCTCGATCTCAGGCAACGCGCACAACTGTCAATTTCGGCGCCTGGCCAAACTTACCTGTTCGCGTCTTGATTCGCCGGGGGCGCATCCGCGGCCTGCGGCGCCAAATGATTAAGCGTTCCCATCACATCTTCTTTGAATTCAATCACTCGTTTGCTGATTTCGGCGTCCAGTCTTTCGCATACGGCCCCAATCCGCTGAAGTCGATAAGAGACACCCGCCGTGACGAAAATCCAAATAATCGTTGCCGTGAATGCTACCCACGAAGCTTTGATGACTATCTCGTCCTCAGCAATTGGGAAGTGCCAGACCAATCCGCACGACAACAGCATAAGCCATAGCGTCGAAAGAACGGCTAACGTTCCAACAACAATTCGATCGGTTCGATGGCGAAAATATCCCAACATCGGAACGTAGAATTGTCGCTGGCACACATGCCATGCACGCCAGAAACAACCGAGCGGCACTTCTACACGAGCGACATGGCAGAGAATATGGACTTGATACACGTTGAACATGGGCTTGAGTTCAGCACGTCCATCCCGCTTCAACTCTAAGCGCATAAGCAACTGTTCAACTCGGGCTCGAGCTGCGTCTAGTCCTTTACGGAAATTGTCGGCTTCCTCGGGACGAACGCGATCAAGACCTAGGTAGCCGGCAGTCAAAGCGACCGCCATGGTGCCGAGATGCAGCACCGCCCCAATTCCTTCGGCAGACATTGAGCCCCCTGCAACTCACCACCGCATTGCTCCCCACAATGCGGATGGTGGGCTACGCCAATACGCGCGCCCGAGACTTTTCCTTTAAGATGTCGAAGATGCCCTGCAATTGAGAGCCGACTTTTTCATCCCCAAATTGCACCAGCGCTTCGTACGAATCACGATTCTGTTCGAAACGCCAATAGCGCCGATCCGCCACCGCGAAATGATAGCGATAGGCCGATTGTTGCTCTGTCGGGACAACTCGCACGTCTATGCGCGGCGCCCAACGCTCGAGCGCCTTCAAAAACGGATGTTTGACCGCGTCAATATCCTTTTCGGAAAGAATGCAGATACGGGCCGCGGGCTCGCGCATCAGGAAATTGGCGGCGGCTTCGATAACCTCCGGCGCGGCATATACGCGCGGGTTGAGTTCGCCGGTCAAAATATCAACTTCGAATTTTGCCTTCGAGAACAGTATACCGACGATGACCGAGGCATGCTCCGCCGTACGGTTTAGAATTACCGTCGGTTCCGTGCCGTCAGCGACGCCCATCACGTACGCTCTATATTTCGCGAGTTCGTTCTCAGCACTCATGGCATTATCTCCTGCCAGTCAACGACAATCGGCCCGGGTCATTCCCCCCAGGCTGACTTGCCGTATGGCTAATAGATAGTATCACCGGACCGGCTTTACGAGCCGTTAACCGGTAATCGGCCGATGACCGCACGGACCATCGCCTCCCTGGCCGACCAATCATGCCGCAACCTTACCGCTTCATATCTGGGCATGAAAAGCCCTTTTCTCCGCTGCCCGCGAAAGGCCCCAGCCTCGGTCCTGCGACTCCTAGGTTTACCGCCGATCTGCGAAATGCGGCATTTTGCAGCCCCCGCCATATCTCGCCCGTTGTGACACCGTAATCATCAATACATTGTGCCGACTCGCAAAAAGGGCGTTCATCATTAACGCGCATTCTGACGAGACGATGCTAGGCGGAAGGTCACGCCGCAGAAGCTCGGTATCTCGTCGTCTAAAAAAGGCGGCGCTCGAGCTATCAGGCGCCGAGGTCGCCGCCGTCGTTCATTTTGGTGACGAAGCCCAACGGTGCATCAAAGACCGGGCGCGCGCCTATCCGCCTACAGGGGTTCGGCTGTCCAAACCAGAGAGCCTCGGTATATTCGTGATACCACGTGCGCCAAGGGCAATTCAGGGGGCAACATGAAATACGCCATGCTTTTGACAGCAACGCTACTGGGCGCGTGCGGAGTGCAAACGGACGCGGTCTACCTTAGGCACCCCGATGGCCGATTGACCCATTGCGGGCCGTACTCGACATTGGCCGGGCAGTCTGAGGGCGCGGCCGTCATGGAGCGCGGCTGCATTGAGGATTACCGAGCGCAGGGTTTCGTCCGCGTGCCGAAGCCCTAGGGCGTCGAGGCAGGGTGCCGCAGTCTCTGCATCGAGCGCCTTATGGAAGGGCGCTCTCGGCTAAGAACGCTAGCGGCGTTCCGCCAGCCTCGACCCGCACATAATGCGCGCTCGACCGGCCCCGGACAACTGGCCAGGCTGCAAGCCGGTCGTTTGCGGGCGGGTGTGCTATTATTTACCGCTCAGCAGCGGAGGGCAGAGATGCGCGCCTTGGTTGCCGGAACACTGTTCGTTTTGTCGGCCTGTGCGGCCTCAACGCCAATAAACTACAAGGCGGAGAGTGACGCTGCGGTCCTACAGTATCGCGCCGCGTCAACGCGGCCGCAGTTGCATGGGGAGCGCATACCTGCCCCCACGCTCGTGAACCAATATCGAATGTGCCGCGATGAATCGGCGGGCATGCCCACACAGAAAGCCGCGGCCTATTGTGGGTGCGTGGTTGGACGGATGGATGAACAATTTTCTTTGCAAACGTTCGCCACGCTGAGCGCGGAAGCACAAAACCGACGTAACAACGGACTGACCGCCGATAAAGCGGCATTTGACATTCCGGAAATTAAAAAGCTTGCGGCAGAATGCAGACTGACCACGTTGGATGATGGCGCTTCGCCAGCGTCAAACCGCATGGCGACTTGCATCGCTCGTATGCGAACGGCACTGACGATTGGCGAGGCATCTGCAGCCCAGAAGTGCGAATGCTTTACTGCATACCTTGATAAGCAGCTGCCTGATCTCATGAAGGACGAAAAATCGCGCAGCTTGTCCGACCTAAAAAATATGCCGCCTTCCGAACAAGCCGCCATAATCAGTCGGATCACGAAAGCATCCCAGGATGGCTACGGCGCCTGCGGGATTCCCCAGAACGCTGCTACGGCGACATCTCTGCAATGAGATGGCTATAGATCGATGCTCTACATATTCCAGCTAGTCGTCGGTACTGCCGCCTCATGGTGGGCATCGCACGATATGGGCGAGAAAAACCCATCGGTCATAATGCTGGTTGGGGTATCCGCCGCCTATCTGACGACGCGCCTGGTTCTCTGGCGTCCCTTTCGCCGATCGCCGCAGCGTCAAACCAAGATTGCCTTACCTTTCCGATAGCGCCGCACACAGGCGGTCCATACTTCACGAGGAACCGCCCAAGCCGCGTTGACTTCACACCATCGACCTTGCGGCGCGCGGCCATCTCGTGAGCCCAAGCCGAGCCGAGAATCTTCCCGACCGCGAAAGCAAGTTTGGAGCGGCGCATCAATCTGGCGTAGGGGATTCCCCACCAGTGATAACCGGCGATCACTTCGCGGGGCTGTTCACGACCCTCCAACTCATCAGCTTCATACACCGCATCGGATAGAACGCCGCGGCGGTGTAGCTCGGTGCATATGACAGAACCACCTCCGCCATCGCCGCCGCCACCGTCGCTATCGGAGGAAAACGCCCCCTCCGCCGCATCTTCTGACGACACGGCAGCAGCGCCGCCTCGTCCCGCCATGCTTCCCCAGCCGCCGATGCCGTTCTCGGTGCCGGGATTGTCAATGCCATCGGCCAAGCCTGCCGGGCTCGAATAACTGGCATAACCATTGATGCTCGGGCTCGAGAGTGCAATGCCGGAACCTGGGGAACTGATTGCGGCGGACAAAGCAGCCGCCGCATCGAAGGCGTTTGCCGATCCGCTGTCCCCGGGCGCGACACCAACGCCGCCAAGCGCAAATCCGGTATTTGCCGGCGCACTCGGGTTGGCCGCTTCCGCTTCAGCCGCCGCCGTCGCATCTTCCGAGTTGCCCGGCCCAAGGCCGTAGGCATCTGCCGTGCCCAAACCGGTATTGTTCGCGGCCGAAAGTGCCGTAGCGAGCGCACTTGGCATCGCCGCCTGGGCATCGGGATCGGGACCCTCACTTGAGCCACGGCCCCATCCGGTGTTTGAGAGGTCGGCAATGCCCTGGGGCGACAGTCCATAAGCGTTCATCGTCGCTTGTGTGGGGGCGGTTCCAAATAGCCCGAACGTCGCGCTGTTCAGGGCCGCAGCGGCGACGTCTGACAATCCAAGACCAGGGGCGATTCCCATAGCCTCCGCCTGTGAGTTCGTATTTGCAAAATCCGCGGCGTGGCCAGCTGTGCTTAGAGCAGTACCTAACCCGGGTACGCCGAACCCCATACCAAGGGCCGTGCCGGCTATATTGCCCACGGTCCCCCAACTGCTGGGAGCCGCGGCGTTCGATTCTTTCCAGCACAGTGGGATCCGAAGCTTGGAATTCACGTGACTTGAAGTCGCGGCCGCACTGACCCTATAGTGAGTCGTATTAATTTAAATCATACCAACATGGTCAAATAAAACGAAAGGCTCAGTCGAAAGACTGGGCCTTTCGTTTTAATCTGATCGGCACGTAAGAGGTTCCAACTTTCACCATA